>Ga0066709_100000988_pt1 | contig 17586 bp, 16 predicted proteins | sample GraSoiAngelo_158_FD_79665 | JGI IMG/M metagenome (GOLD analysis project Ga0066709, IMG submission 79665) | Grasslands soil microbial communities from the Angelo Coastal Reserve, California, USA - 14_1009_16_30cm | ecosystem: Environmental > Terrestrial > Soil > Grasslands | place: USA...
CGACGGCGGGGGCCACGCCGTGCTGCGCTGGGCGCCCGATCTGCACGTCACGCTGTTCAGCGAGCTGTGGGCCGCGCTCGAGCGCGGCGACGCCGCGCGCGTGCGCAGCCTGGCCGAGGGCAAAGCGGTGCTCGTCCTCACCCAGCCTCCCGGCCTGTCGCGCCCCACGCCGGTCGGCCCGCTGTGGGACGTCGCCATCCAGGCCGAGGTCGTCAACGCCGCGCTGACGCACGCCTGGCTGCGCGAGGCGCCGCTCGGCGCCACGCTCGCCGGCTCGTTCGCGCTCGGCGCGCTGGCGGCGTGGATCGCGCTGGGCCTGCGCGGATGGCCGGCGCCGGCCGCCGTGGTGGGACTGGCGGCGCTCTATGCGCTGGCCTTCACCGTGACCCCGGCGATGACGGGTGTCGTGCTCCCGGCGCTGGTGCCGCTCGGCGCGATCCTTCTGGCCGGCGGCTGCGCGTCGCTCGGGCAGCAGCTCGGCGCGGCCCGGCGGCTGAAGGCGCTGGAGGCCGAGGTCACCGGCATCCGCGAGGCGCTCGTGCGCCGGGAGTCCAGTGTCGAGGCGCTCGAGGAGGACCTCGAAGCTGCCCGCGCTGCCGCCGCCCGCTCGACGGGGAGCGAGCGCGACCTCCTGCAGGCGGCTGAAGCCCTCAAGGCCCGGCTCGCCGAGGCGCAAGCGCAGGAAGAGCAGACGCGCGCGCGGCTCCAGGCGCTGGAGCGCGAGCTCCGCGCCGGCGATCGCAGCCCGGCCGCCCTCGGTGACGCCGAGCAGGAGCGACTGCGCCGCCAGGCCGCGGAGCTCGGCATCGTCACGCGCGAGCCCGCGATGCTGGCGCTGTTCCGCGACCTCGGCCGGGCGGCCCGCGCGTCGCTGCCCATCCTGCTCGCCGGCGAGCCGGGCACCGGCAAGGAGCTGTTCGCGCGCGCCGTCCATCGCCTGAGCCCGCGCGCCGCCGGACCGTTCGTGGCCGTCAACATGGCCGCTGTCCCGCCCGAGCTGTTCGAGAGCGAGCTGTTCGGCCACGTGAAGGGCAGCTTCACCGGCGCCGTCGGCGACCGGAAGGGCCACTTCGAGCAGGCCGATCGCGGCACGATCTTCCTGGACGAGATCGGCGAGCTGCGCGCCGATCAGCAGGGCAAGCTCCTGCGCGTGCTGCAGGAGAAGACCTTCCATCGCGTGGGCGCGGCGAAGCCGACGACCGTGGACGTCCGGGTGGTCGCCGCCAGCAACCGCGACCTGGCGCGGGGCGTGAGCGAGGGCTGGTTCCGCGAGGATCTCTACTTTCGCCTCAAGGGCCTGGTGCTCGCGCTGCCGCCGCTGCGCGAGCGGCGCCGCGACGTCGAGCCGCTGGCCGCACGGTTTCTGGAGGAGGCGGCCGCCGAGACGCACCGCAGCGTCAGCCTGTCGGAGGCGGCGCTGCAGGCCCTCGAGCGCCACCACTGGCCCGGCAACATCCGCGAGCTTCAGAACTGCCTGCGGCGCGCCGTCGCGCTGACCGAGCGCGCCGTGCTCGCTCCCGACGATCTCGGCCTGACCGCGCCGGCCGAGCCGCGCGGGGAGGCCGGCAGCGACGCGGCCGTGCTCGCGACGCTGCGCCAGCAGGCCTTCGACATGCAGGCCACGGCCCGCGCGCTGGGCTGGGACCGCAGCACCGTGACCCAGCGGCTGAAGGGCCTCGGCTTCCGCGCGCTCGTGGACGCCGGGGGCGATCGCGCCAAGGCCGCGCTCGCCCTGGCCGGCGAGCCCGGCCTGGCCTCCACCGTCGAGCTCAAGCTGGCCGAGTATCACGAGCACCTGCTGCGCTCGGTGGCCGGCTTCGACTCCGCCGACGCCGCCGTCGCCGCCTGCCGCCGGCGCTTCAAGAACCTGCCCGACCGCCACTTCCGCTCGCTCGAAGTCCTCGTCCGCGAAAAGTTCGCGCGGTAGCGCGGGGGCCATGCGGGGATGCGGGGACGTCCCTGCCTCCGCGCATCGCGCTTGGTCGATAACGTCCCGATTTCGCTTCCAGGACAGCGTGGCGCGGCCGTTGCTCTCCGGGGGACGCCCAGGAGGGCCGCCACATGGCCAATATCGAGATGAAGCCGACAGGAAGCGGGAAGGAAATCGCGTTGCTCGTGGGAGTGCTGATGCTCGTCGCCGCCGGGACCATCGGGACCTACTGGATTCGTGCGAAGGGGGCGGAGGCGTCGAGCACCCGGGCGTCGGTGCCGGCGCCGGAGGGCGACGTCGTGCACGCCGACGTCTACTTCGACTTCAAGAGCGTCCGGCTGCGGGCCGACGCCGTGCGCCTGCTGCAGGACAAGGCCGCGCTGATGGAGCGCACGAGCACCTGGGTCGTCCTCGTCCAGGGCTACGCCGATCGCCAGGGGCCGGCGGAGTTCAACAAGCGGCTGGCCCAGCAGCGGGCCGACGCCGTGCGGCAGTTCCTGGTGGAGCTGGGTGTGCCGGAGAGCGCGGTCAAGGTCGTGACGATCGGGCAGGACGGTGCGCTCTGCGACGAGCCCTCCAAGGAGTGCCAGCAGCTCAACCGCCGCGTGCACCTGGAGATCCGCAAGATGGCCCGGGCGGCGGCCACGCCGCTCCGGCCCGCGCTCGCCGTCGGTGACGTCCTGCGGACGACCGTGGACCGCAACACGGACCGCCCGTGACCCGCGCCGTCATTCTGCTCGCGATCGGGCTGTTCACGGTGGCGCCGGCGTCTCTCGCCGGCGCCGCCGGCATCACCGAAGGCGCGCTGATGTTCCGCACGGCGCCCGGCCAGGCCGCGGTGGCGGCGCCCGTGCAGTCCACCGACGTGGAGATGCGCATCACCGGCCTGGTGGTGCGCGCGACCGTGCGGCAGACGTTCACGAACCCGGCGGGTGAGTGGGCCGAGGGCGTGTACGTCTTCCCGCTGCCCGAGACCGCCGCGGTCGATCACCTGAAGATGCACGTGGGCGACCGCATCACCGAGGGCGTGATCCGGGAGCGGAGGACCGCGAGGGCCGTCTACGAGCAGGCGAAGGCGCAGGGGCAGCGCGCCAGCCTCGTCGAGCAGGAGCGGCCCAACATCTTCACGACGTCGGTCGCGAACATTCCGCCGGGCGCCGCGATCGCCGTCGAGATCCAGTACCAGCAGACCGTGCGCTACGACGCGGGGCGCTTTCACGTCCGCTTCCCGATGGTGGTGGGCCCGCGCTACGCGGCGGGCGCGCCCGATGCCGAGCGCATCATGCCGCCGGTGCAGCATCCCGATCACGGCCCGCTCAATCCCGTCACGCTGCACATCGAGCTCGATCCCGGTCTGCCGGTGGCGGGGATCGAGTCGCCCTATCACCCGATCCATGTGACGGCGCTGGCCGGCGGGCTCTATGACATCACGCTGACGGACGGCGCCGCGCCGGCCGACCGCGACTTCGAGCTCGTCTGGGAGCCGCTGGCGGGCGCGGCGCCGACCGCGGTGCTGCTGACCGAGGCCGAGGGCACCGACGTCTACGCGTTGCTGATGGTGCTGCCGCCCGCGCCGGCCGCTCGTGAGCAGACGCGCGTGCCGCGCGAGGTCGTGTTCGTCCTCGACAACTCCGGCTCGATGGCCGGCGCTTCGATCCAGCAGGCGAAGGCGGCGCTCAAGCTCGCGCTGGCGCGCCTGGGCGCCGGCGACACCTTCAACGTGATCCGCTTCGATCACACCACCGACAGCCTGTTCTTCGACGCGCGCGAGGCGAGCCGGCAGAACCTGCGCGCGGCCGAGCGCTGGGTGGACGCGATCCAGGCCGACGGCGGCACCGTGATGCTGCCCGCGCTGCGACAGGCGCTCGACGGCGTCCCCGCGCCCGGGCGACTGCGGCAGGTGATCTTCCTCACCGACGGCGCCGTCGGCAACGAGGCCCAGCTCTTCCAGGAGATCCGCGCCAGGCTCGGCGAGAGCCGGCTCTTCACGATCGGCATCGGCTCGGCGCCCAACAGCCACTTCATGCGCGAGGCCGCGCGGCTCGGGCGCGGCACGTTCACGCACATCGGCAGTCCGACCGAGGTGCAGGCGAAGATGACGGCGCTCTTCCGCAAGCTCGAGACGCCGGCGCTGTCCGACGTCCGCCTGGAGCTGCCCGGCGTGCCGGCGGCCGACGTGCTGCCGACGCCGATCCCCGACCTCTATCTCGGCGAGCCGATGGTCGTCTCGCTGAAGGCCGGCACGCTGCCCACGCACGCGATCCTGCGCGGGCGCTTCGGCCTCACGCCGTGGGAGCACGACGTCGCGCTGCACCAGGCCGCGCCGGAGGCCGGGCTGGCCGTGCACTGGGCGCGCGCCAAGATCGACGCGCTGCTCGACGCGCGCACGGCCGGCGCCTCGGCCGACGAGGTGCGCCTGGCCGTGATCGACGTGGCGCTGCGCCATCACCTGGTCAGTCGCCACACGAGCCTGGTGGCGGTGGACGTCACGCCGGCGCGGCCCGGCGACGCCGCGGTCAACACGCACGCGACGAAGACCAACCTGCCGCACGGCTGGGAGTACGACGCGGTCGTCGGTCTCGGCCAGGGCGCGACGGATGCGCCGCTTCATCTCCTGGCCGGGCTGGCCGCGCTGCTGCTGGCCGCGGCGGTCGGCCTCACGCGCCCGCGGCCGGCGCTCGCCCGGTGGGTGCGGCGTGGCCGGTAGGTGGACGCGCCTCGCGGTGGTCGCGTTGCTGGCCCTCGGGGTCTGGCAGCTCGGGCACGGCGCGTGGATTCACGCCAAGGCGCAGCTGGCCCAGTATCTCCTGCAGCGTGCGTGGGCCCGCACGCTGGAGGGCGAGCGGGAGGTGCGGCCGTGGCCGTGGGCCGACACGTGGCCCGTCGCGCGCCTGCGCGTGCCGGCGCACGACGTGGACCTGATCGTGCTCGACGGCGTGAGCGGACGCATCCTGGCATTCGCCCCGGGCCACGCCTCCCGCAGCGCGGCGCCCGGAGTCGCGGGCACCGCGATCATCACGGGTCACCGCGACACGCACTTCCGGTTTCTGGAAGCCGTGAAGCCGGGCGACGAGATCGTCCTCGAGACGCCCGGCCGATCGGCGCGCTTTCGCGTCGTCGACACGGCGGTGGTGGACTCGCGCTCGGCCGTCATCCGCGAGGCGGACGGGCCCGCGCTGGCCCTGCTGACGTGCTACCCGTTCGACGCGCTGTGGGCGGGCGGGCCGCTGCGCTGGGTGGTCACCGCCTTGCCCGTGACGAGCTGACGCAGCGCCTCGACGGCGCGCGAGCGATCGCCCGCGCGCCGCACGAGGTGCGTCGTGATCCGCCACGGCCGCGGGCCCAGCCGGTGGGCGCGGATGGCGCGCCGCGCGCTGGAGGCCAGCAACACCGAGCGCGGCGCCACGGCATAGCCCACGTTGGCGGCCACGCACGCCAGCATCGTGTGGTACGAGGCCACCTCGAAGACACGCGGCGGCCGCACGCCCTGGCCGGCCAGCCACTGTTGGACGCACGCGCGGTAGGTGCAGCCGGCGCCGAACGTCACGAGCGTGCGAGTGCGAAGGTCGCCGGCGGCGGGCCGGCGCAGCGAGGGATGCGTGATGAGAACGAGCTCCTCGACGAAGGCCGGATCGGCGGCCAGGCCCGGCTCGCTGACCTCACCGCCGACGAAGGCCGCGCTGAGCTCGCCGGCGCGCACCTGCGCGACGAGGACGCCGGAGGTCGCGGTGACGAGCTGGACCTCGAGCGCGGGATAGCGGGCGTGCAGCGTGGAGAGCAGGCGCGGCAGGTGCACGGCGGCCGTGGACTCCATGGCGCCGATCAGGAGGCGGCCGCGCGGCGCGCGATCGCCGAGGTCGGCCTGGGCCTCGTCGGCCAGCGCGAGGAGCCGGTCGGCGTAGTCGAGCAGCCGCCGGCCCTCCGGCGTCAGCGACATCCCGCGGCGCGCCCGCACGAAGAGCGCCACGCCGAGGGCGGCCTCCAGCCGCTTCACGCGCGCCGTCACGTTGGACTGCACGCGGTGCAGGCGATGCGCGGCCCGCGTCACGCCGCCCGCCTCAGCGACGGTCTTGAACATCGCCAGGTCGGACAGCTCCAGGCTGCGTTCTCTGGGCGAGATGGAATCGTTCACGAATGATCATTTTACGGACGTGCGGCCGCAAGGCAAGGTGAAGGGCGGAGGTGCCCGATGCCGCTGACCACCGTGCTCACGGAACGACTCCGCCTGACCCATCCGATCGTGCAGGCGCCGCTCGCCGGCGGCGGCGACACGCCGGCGCTGGTGGCCGCGGTGGCCGAGGCCGGCGCGCTCGGCTGCATCGGCGCCGCGTACCTGGCGCCCGCGCAGATCACGGAGGCCGCGCGCGAGGTGCGCGCGCGAACGAGCCGTCCGTTCGGCGTGAACCTCTTCGCCCCTCAGCCGGTGCCCGCCTCGCCGGACGCGGCGCCCGTGCTCGCGCGCGTGACGCCGTTCTTCGCCGAGGTCAGCCTGCCGCCGCCGGCTGCGCCGGCGCTGCCGGCCGACGCGTTCGAGGCGCAGCTCCAGGCCGCTCTCGACAGCGGCGCGTCCGTCTTCAGCTTCACCTTCGGCATCCTGCCGCCGGCGGCCATCGCAGCGATCAAGGCGCGCGGCATGTTCGTGATGGGCACCGCGACCACCGTCGAGGAGGCGCGCGCCCTCGAGCGCGCCGGCGTCGATGGCGTGGTCACGCAGGGCAGCGAGGCCGGCGGCCACCGCGGGACCTTTGCGACCGAGTTCGAGACGGGGATGATCGGCACCGTCGCGCTGGTGCCGCAGGTGGTCGACGCCGTGCGCGTGCCCGTGGTGGCCTCGGGCGGCATCATGGATGGCCGCGGGCTGGCCGCCGCGCTCGCGCTCGGCGCCGCCGGTGTCCAGATGGGGACGGCCTTCCTCACGTGCGAGGAGGCCGGCGTGCCGGCCGCCTACCAGGAGGCGATCCTGACCGCGCGCGAAGACGCCACGCGGATCACCCGCGCGTTCTCGGGCCGGCCGGCGCGCGGGATCGTCAACCGATTCATGCAGGAGATCGACGCCGGCGGTGAGGTGCTGCCGTTTCCGTGGCAGAACGCGCTGACGCGGCCGCTCCGCGCGGCGGCCGCCATGGCCAACCGCGCGGAGTACCTGTCGCTATGGGCGGGTCAGGGCACGCGCATGGCCCGGCGCCAGAAGGCCGCCGACCTCGTGGCCCGCGTGGCCGCCGAGGCCGACGCCGTGCTTGGCCGGCTCCGGCGGGCGCCGGTGAGCAGGTAGCGGATCGCGCCCAGCGGGGGGCGCCGCTCGAAGCGCGCGACGACGTGCGGCGCGAACGCCTCGGTCTCGATGCGCGCCTCGCGGGGCGGCGCGCCGAAGCGCACGACGCACTCGATCGGCACGTCGGTGAAGCGCCGCGTCGCCGCCGCGAACGTCGCCTCCATGATCCGCGTGATGCGCGCCATCTCGCGGTCGGTGTCGGCCACCACCTGGCCGTACTCGTTCTCGCGCGGCGGGGGCAGCGGTTGAATGCAGGCGATGCGCATGCGCGCGCGGTCGCCGCGCGCGGTGGCGATGAGCGCGGGGAGCGCGGCGAGCGCCGCCGCTTCCTGTCCGGGCATGACGAGGGCGAGCAGGCGCGTCATGCGTTGACTCCACAGTGGACGACGACGTCGTAGTGCGCGGGCAGCCGGTCGAACACCGTCGGCGCCGCGGCTCCCACGAGGCCTTCGTACCCGCTCGGCGCGCAGAGCCGCACGCGCCCGCGCCGCCACGCCAGCGGCGGCCGCACGTCGATGGCCAGGAACGTCTCGCCCCCCAGCGCGCGCATCACGCCCGCGTGGATGTCGGCGCGCACCACGCCGGCCTCCAGCGCCCGGCGGTCCTCCACCTGTCGCCATACGAGCAGCCCCACGACCGGCGACAGGCACATCACGAAGCTCACGAGATCGGTCAGCATGCGTCCTCCCTGTCCTTGAATACGAAAAGCGCCGTCAGTAGCCACGGCGCTTTGTAACGAGCCAAGCACGCGACGTGCCACGCGCGCTAGAGGCGCGCCGCCGCCTTATACGATGGTGACTTGCTGCGAGGTGCGCGCGTCCGGTGCAGCGCAGGAACGTGCCGGGGCAACGGGCAAATTGGCGCAGCGTGCCGTTTCTTTCCGCACGCCGGATGGGAGAAACGCGGTCAGTCGATCAGGGCTTGGCGCGGCGGCGGCCGACGTACCCCATGGCGCGATCGCGCGCGTTCCGCCGGGGATCGCGCGAGCGGGCCGGGCCGTACCCGCCGCCGCCGGGGGTGCGGATGAGCACGCGATCGCCGCGCTCGAGGACGTGCTGCTTGCGGTTGTCGACGCGCCGGTTGTTGACGCGCACGTCGCCGAGGCCGCCCGCACCGCCGCCGGCGAGGCCGGGCGCCGGGTACGTGGTGCGCTCGGCCATGAAGCTGACGACGATCGGGCGCGGCGACTGGCTCTCGATGAGGATGTCCTGGCCGACGCCGCCGCGGAAGCGCCCGGCGCCGCCGGAGCCGGGGCGCATGCGCTTGTAGTGGAAGAAGAGCGGGCTGTTGCGCTCGGCCACCTCCACGGGCGTGGACGAGATGTTGCTGGGCCACGACAGCACGTGCTCGCCGTCCTTCACCGGCGTGGCGCCCATGCCGCCGTTGAAGAAGAGCACGGTCGTGTACGGCTTGCCGTCGTCGCGCGTGCCCGACTGGCTCACCGCCCACAGCGGCGAGCCGACGCCCGCCATCACGCGCTCCGGAATCACCTGGTGGAGGGCGCCCAGCACGAGCGCGGGCACGTAGTGGCCGGTGGTCGCGCGGCTCACCACCGCGGCCGGGAAGCGCGGGTTCAGCAGCGAGCCCTCGGGCGCCTTCACCGTGATCGGCCGGTACATGCCCTCGTTGTTCGGCAGCCCCGGCAGCAGCGCGCAGCGGATGGCGTAGGCCGTCATCGCGTACGTGTAGGCGAGCACGCAGTTGATCGCGCGCGGCTGCTGCGGCGAGGTGCCGGCGTAGTCGGCCACGATCTCGTCACCGGCGACGGTGAGGGCGATCTTGAAGTCGAACGGCGTGCCGGTGCCGTCGGTGCGGAACGCGTAGCGATAGGTGCCGTCGGGTACCGCGCGGATCGCCTCGCGCATGGCGCCCTCCGAGCGCGCGAACAGCTCGTCGCCCAGCTCGCTCAGCGTGGTGAGGCCGTAGTCGTCCATCAGGGCGACCACGCGGCGCTCCATCAGCTCGTTGGCGCTGGCCTGGGCCCAGATGTCGCCCATGGTCTGATCGGGCGTGCGCACGTTGGCCCGGATCATCGCCACCATCGTGTGATCGACCTGGCCGGCGCGCACGAGGTGCGTGAGCGGGATGTGCAGGCCTTCCTCGAAGATCTCGCGCGCCTCGATGGCGCGGATGCGGCCGCCGATGTCCGGCATGTGCGAGGTCGTGGCCGAGAACGCCACCAGCCGGCCCTGGTGGAAGATCGGCTTCAGCACCGAGACGTCGCTCATGTGGCCGGTGCCCATCCAGGCGTCGTTCGTGATCAGCACGTCGCCCGGCCGCATGCTGTCGGCGCCGAGCTCGCGGATGAAGTGCCGCACCGTTGCCGGCAGGCAGCCGATGAACGACGGAATGCTGCCGCTGTTCTGGGCCAGCGCGTACCCGCGCGCGTCGGTGAGCACGCAGGCGAAGTCGTTCGCCTCGTTGGACAGCGTGGAGAACGACGTGCGCACGATGGCCTTGGCCGCCTCGTCGACGACCGAGATGATGCGCGTCCACAGGACTTCCAGCGTGACGGCGTCGAGCTTGGCGCTCATGGCAGCGTCACGATGAGGTTGCCGCTCGGCGCCACGCGGGCGGTCCCGCCGGGGCCGATGACGAGCGTGGAGCCCTCCTCTTCCACCACGGCCGGTCCCCTGAGCTCGTCGCCGGACGCGAGCTTGGCGCGGTCGTATACGGTGGTGGCCTCGAAGCCGCGGTGCTCGGGAAAGTAGGCCTGGCGCACACCCTTCACCGCGTTGCCGCGGCCGCCGGCCTCGCCGTGGGCGGCCACCTCGGCGCCGGCCACCGGCGCGCGCACGGCGACGCGGATGTTGATGAACTCCACGGGCACGTCGGGCGGCGTGAGCGCGAACTTCTCGCGATACGCGCTCTCGAAAGCCGCGGTCAGGCGCGCGCGGCTCTCGCGCGAGTCGTCGTAAGGCCCGTCGGGCAGGTCCACGACGAGATCGAAGCCCTGGCCCATGAAGCGCCCGTCGGCCAGCCGGCGCACGGTGGCCGACTCGAGCTTGAGCCCGGTGTCGGCCATCACCGCGCGCGCCTCGTCCTCCAGCTTGCGGAAGGCCTGCTCCAGCGCAGCCGGGCTGTCGCGATCGAGCCGCAGGCCCACCGTGGCCACGCGATCCACGCGCGCCGGCGCCAGCAGCAGGCCGAGCGCGGAGGCCACGCCGGCGGCCGGCGGGCAGATCACCTGGCGCAGGCCCAGCTTGCGCGCCACGTAGTAGGCGTGGACCGGCCCCGCGCCGCCGGTGCAGAGCAGCGCATAGTCGCGCGGGTCGCGCCCGCGCTCGGCGATGTGCACGCGCGCGGCGCCCGCCATGTTCTCGTTGACCACGTCGTGGATGCCCCACGCGGCCTCCGTGAGCGAGAGCTTCAGGCGCGCCGCCAACCGCTCGAGCGCAGGGCGCGCGGCCGCCATGTCGATGCGCATCTCGCCGCCGGCGAAGTACTCGGGATTGAGGTAGCCGAGCAGGAAGTCGGCGTCGGTCACCGTGGGCTCGGTGCCGCCGAGGCCGTAGGCGGCGGGGCCCGGCTGCGAGCCGGCGCTGCGCGGGCCCACCTTGAGCAGGCCGATCTCGTCCATCGAGGCGATGGAGCCGCCGCCGGCGCCGATCTCGATCAGCTCGATGGTGGAGATGCGGATGGGCAGCCCGCTGCCCTCGAGGAAGCGCTTCTGCCGCGCCGCCTCGAACGCGTATGCCGTCAGCGGCTCGCCGCCGTCCACCAGCGAGAGCTTGGCGGTGGTGCCGCCCATGTCGAAGGCGAGGAGGTTGCCGCGGCTGTCCTCGCGGCCGAAGAACGCGGCGGCGAGCGCGCCGGCGGCCGGGCCGGACTCGAGCATCTGCACGGGCGTCCGCTCGGCCTCGGCCACGTGGGTGAGGCCGCCGCTCGACAGCATGAGCAGGAGCGGAGCCGGAATGCCGAGGCCGGCCACGCGCCGGGCCATGGCGTCGAGGTACTGGCGCGCGAGCGGCTTGATGTAGGCGTTGGCCACCGTGGTGGAGGCGCGCTCGTACTCGCGGATCTCCGGCGCCACCTCGTGCGACGTCGTCACCGCCACCTTCGGATGGCGCCGGGCGATCAGCGCGGCGGTCTGGGCTTCGTGCCGCGGGTTCGCGTACGCGTGCAGGAAGACCACGGCGATCGAGGTGACGCCGGCGTCCACCAGGCGTCTCGCCCGGGCGGTGACCTCGGCGGTCGGGAGCTTGCGCGCCACCGAGCCGTCGGCGCGCACGCGCTCGGCCACTTCCTGGCGCAGCGGGCGCGGCACCAGCGGCTCCGGCTTGGCGATGTTGAGGTCGTAGAGCTCGAACTTGCGCTCGCGGCCGATCTCCAGCGTGTCGGCGAAGCCGGCGGTGGTGAGCAGGCCGGTGACGGCGCCGCGCCGCTCGATCAGCGCGTTGGTGAAGAGCGTGGTGGCGTGGACCACGCGCGTGAACTCGCGCGGCGGCAACTGGTGCGCGCGCAGGATGCCGTCCACGCCCGTGGCGACGGCGCGCGCCGGATCGTCGTGGGTGGTGAGGACCTTGCGGTTGAGCTGGCGGCCGCGCGCGTGGTCGTAGACGACGATGTCGGTGAACGTGCCGCCGATGTCGATGCCGAGCGAGTAGCTCACGCGCGGCACAGTAGTGCCAGTGTGGTGATCCGTCAAGGCGTCGCGCGGACCGCTCAGACGCCCCGGCGTGCGCCCCACAGCATCACGTGCAGGCGAGGGGAGTAGCGCAAGCCGTGTCGGCGGCACGCCTCGACGACCCAGGCCGAGCGCGCCAGGATCTCGTCGCGCCGGATGCCCTCGGGCATCAACAGCACGCGCTCGCGCGGCAGCGCGAACCGCGCCAGCAGGCCGAGCACCTCGTCGACGTCGCCGGGCTCGGCCACGACGAACTTCCACCAGGCCTCGCGCGCGAGGAAATCGGCGATGGCGGCGGGGTTGACGCGCGTGGCCTCGGACACGCCGGAGCCCGCGTCTGCTCGCGGCCGCCGGCGGGATCCCACGAGTATTTCGTGTCACACCAGCGGCAGCCGACCGAGCAGCCCTGCAGGCGGACGAAGACGCACGGCACGCCGGCGCTGACGCCCTCGCCCTGGATCGAGTGGAAGCACTCCGCGATCCGTGGCATGGCGGGTGCCTGCGCGGCTCAGGGCTTCTTGAGCTTCAGGTCTTCGAAGGGCGCCGAGTAGGCGTGACCGGGAATGAGCTTGGCGCCGCTGACGTCCACGCGCGGGCCCACGCCCCAGATGAAGGCCAGCTCGTAGATCGGCACGTGCATGACATGGTCGGTGATCGTCTTCTGGATCTGGTGCACCAGCGCCTCGCGTCTCTTCACGTCCACCTCGCGCGCCTGCTGGACGTAGAGGTCGTCCACCTGGGGCAGCGAGCCGTAGGCGTAGATGCCGTTCTTGATGGCGTACGGCTCGAGGCGGGTGGCCGCATTGCCCATCGGCGCGGTGACGACGAGGATCATCCCGTGCAGCTTCTTGTCACGCCACGCGCTGAAGTAGGCCGCCCGCTCCATCGTGCGCAGGCGGCTGCGGATGCCGACCTCCTGCAGGTTGCTCAGGACGGCCTCGGCCATGGAGAAGTACGGCGGGAACGGCGTGAAGTCGCCGGCGTCGAAGCCGTTGGGATAGCCGGCCTCGGCCAGCAGCTTCTTGGCCTTGCCGGGATCGTAGGGCAGCGGCTCCACCGGCAGCGCGAACTGGAAGACGCGCGGCACGATCGAGCCGGTCAGCCGTGAGAGTCCGAGCGTCTCGGCCTGGTTGATCGCCTGGCGATCGACGGCGTGATTGGCGGCCAGCCGCACGCGCTTGTCGTGCCACGGGGACTTCGGGTCCCACTGGTCCGGCAGGTCGATCCAGAAGGCGCCGGAGAGCAGCGGCGCCTCCAGGCGGAAGTTGGGCGTCTTGCGGATCTCCTCGGCGACGGGCCCCGTGAGCAGGTAGACGATGTCCACCTCGCCGCGCTTGAGGGCGGCGGCGCGCGTGGTCTCCTCCGTCATCGTGCGCATGACCAGGCGCTTGACGCTGGGGGCTTTCCGCCAGTACGCGTCGAAGGCCTCCAGCACGATCTCCACGCCCGGATTGAAGGAGACGACCTTGTAGGGCCCCGCGCCCACGGGCGCCTTCTTGAAGCCGTCGTCGCCGACCTTCTCGACGTAGTGCTTGGGGACGATCCAGCCGGCGCCGGAGGCGGTGGTGCCGTAGAACAGCATGAAGTCCGGCCACGGCTCCTTGAGGACGAAGCGCACCTGGTTCGGCGCCGCGACCTGGACGTCCTTGACCTTCTCCTTGAGGAGGGTGGCGCTCGCTCCTTTGTATCGCTCCCACGAGAACTTCACGTCCTCCGGCGTCACCGGCGAGCCGTCGTGGAACCTGGCGGTCTTGCGCAGCGTGAACGTATAGGTGAGATGATCGGGCGACTCGCGCCACGACTCGGCCAGGCTGGGTGTCGTCATGCCCGCGGGCATCGGCTTCACCAGCGCGTCGTGCACCGCGTACATGATCATGTACGGCGTGTTGAACGCCTCGGTCTCGGCCGGGTCGAGCCACTTGGCGGCGAGCGTGACGTGCAGCCCCCAGCGCAGCTCACCCTCGGCGGCAAAGGCGCCGAGCGGGGCAGCGAGCGCGAGGAGCGTGAGCCCGGCGAGCACGGCGATTCGGCGAGCGGTGGCGGGCGTCATGGGCCTGAACAGTAGGGCTGCCCGCCGCTGAAATCAAGCGAAGGGGGGAGTGCGCATGCGTGACGACAGCCACGGCTCCACCATGGTGCTCGTGCTCGGAGGTGTCTGGCTCGCGGGGGCGACGGCCGCTGCCGCCTTCGGTTACACGCAATCGCTACGCCCGCCGGCGCCGCAGGCCATCGTCGGGGCGCTCACGCTGCTGTCGCTCGTCTCGGTCGCCGTGCTTCCGCCCGTCCGGCGGTGGGCGCGAGGCGTCGACCTGCGCGTGCTGGTCGCGCTGCATCTCACGCGCCTGCTCGCCGGCGCGTACTTTCTCGTCCTCTACCGGCGCGGCGAGCTGCCCTATGCGTTCGCGGTGCCGGGCGGCGTCGGCGACATGCTGGTGGCCCTGCTCGCGCTCGGGCTGCTGGTGGGAGTGACCCCGGACACGCCCGGTGGCCGGCGACTCTATAGCGCCTGGAATCTCGTCGGGCTGGTGGACATCCTGTTCGTGGTCGTCACGGCGACCCGCGTCGGCATCGCCGATCCGGCTGCGCTGCAACCGCTCCTCGAGCTGCCGCTCAGTCTCCTGCCGACGTGGCTGGTGCCGCTGATCATCGCCAGCCACGCGCTCATCGTCTGGCGGCTCGCGCGAACCGCCGGCCGTGCTGCGCGTTAGCCGCGCAGCACGACCGCCGGAATTCCCGCCTTGTCGGCCACCCGCTCGGCCACGTCGGGCGCGAGCACGCGCTGCAGGCGGCCGCGCCTGGGCGTGGTGAGCGCGATGAGGTCGGCGCCGAACGCCTCAGCCTCCACGAGGATCTCCTCCTCGGGATCGCCGAACCGCACGATGCGCTCGACCGGCACGCCCGGCAGCGCCGTCTCGATACGGGCCAGCTCCTCGAGGCCCTTGTCCGTCAGGCGCGCCATCTCCTGATCGACGTAGGCCACCGTGCGGCCGTTGGTGCCCACGATGCGCTCGGGCACGGCGAACACGCGCAGCAGACGGACGGTAGCGCCGGACTCACGCGCCAGCGCCGCCACCAGCGGCACGATGGCTTCGCTGCGCTCTTCGGCGCCGATCGGCGCCAGGATCCGCTTGGTCATCTTTCATTCTCCTTTGCCGATTGAGATGACCGGATTCGCGGGCCCGATTCGGCGCGACAAACGCCGGCGACGGCGGAATCTCCGGCGGCCGGCGGCGCATCCAAGGGGAGTGATGAACTGTCAGGACTGTCGGGAAGGAGGGGATGCCGGCATGCGGACCTTTGTCTTCGTCATGGTCACGCTGCTCGTGCTGGCGCTGGGCGCGCTGGAGGTCGTGGCGTCCCGGAGCCTGCCGCTGCCCTAGGCGCCCGACTCCGGCGCCTCGTCACCCACCTCGGTGAGCAAGACCCAGTCGTCGGGACCTTCGACCGTGGGCCGCTGCTTGGGCGCGGTGGCGGCGACGCGCCCGCGGCTCGCCGAGAACCACTCCCACTGCCCGGCCGGCGCGCTTGCCTGCTGGGCCTCGCCCATCTCGGGGCCGGTGGCGCCCTCGGTGGCCCGCTCGGCCTTGCGCTCGCGCTTGGCTTCTTGACGCGACTTCCGCGTCGCCTCACGCTGCCGGCGGTCGAACCCGTAATTCCTGCGTGCGCTCATCCTGGATGAGCCACCTTATCATGGATGTGCGCCAACTGCCCGGGATCGAGCTCCAACCAGACGGATTCGTTCACCTCGAAGACCTCGTGGGGCCGCGCGGTGACGCGCAGCTGCAGCGCGCTGGCGAGCGGGCGGACGGCGTAGTCCCAGTGCTCGCCGAGATAGGCGCGCTGGACCACCCGGCCGGCGATGACGCACGCGCCTTCAGCCGCGCCCAGGGGCTGCTGGGGCACCCGCACGCGATGGAGATGGATGCTCTGCGGCCGGAGCGAGAAGGAGACCCGGCCGTGCAGGGCCCCCGCCTCGGGGAAGCGGGCCAGGGGGATCGTGAAGTGGTCGAAGAGCACCTTGTCGCCGTGGACCTCGCCGTCCAGGAAGTTCGTGCGGCCGATGAAGCCGGCCACGAAGCGTGTGCGCGGGCGCGCATAGAGCGTGCGCGGCGCGTCCACCTGCTCGATCCGCCCCTGGTTCATGACCGCGATGCGATCGGAGGTGACCATGGCCTCGGCCTGGTCGTGCGTGACGTAGACCGTGGTGATGTGGAACTCGTCGTGCAGCCGCCGGATCTCGTAGCGCATCTCCTCGCGCAGGTTGGCGTCGAGATTGGAGAGCGGCTCGTCCAGCAGGAGCACCGCCGGTTGCACCACGATGGCGCGGGCCAGGGCCACGCGCTGCTGCTGGCCGCCCGACAGCTCGGAGGGATAGCGGTCGCGCAGGTGGCCGAGGTGCACCACCTCCAGGATCTGGTCGACCTTGGCGCGGATGTCGGCGCGCGAGAAGCGGCGGATCTCCAGGCCGAAGCCGACGTTCTCGGCCACCGTCATGTTGGGCCAGATCGCGTAGCTCTGGAAGATCATCGACATGTTGCGCTTCTCGGGCGGCAGCGAGGAGCCGGGTGAGGAGATGACCTCGCCGTCCATCGTGATCGTCCCGCTGGTGGGATGGAGCAGCCCGGCGATCATGCGCAGCGTGGTCGTCTTGCCGCAGCCCGAGGGGCCGAGGAGCGAGACGAACTCGCCCGCGGCCATCGCCAGGCTCAGGTCGTCCACGGCGGCCACGTTGCCGAAGCGGCAGCCCACGCCGGTGAGGACCAGCTTGCTCATGTCGCCGTCCGCCGCAGCATGAAGTCGCGGCCGACCAGGCGGAAGCCGGCCAGCACCATGGCCACCGTGCCCAGCACCAGGATGAGCCCGATGGCCGACAGGTACTCGAAGTTTCCCTCGTCGCTCTTGTCGAAGAGCAGCACGGCCAGCACCTGGGTGCCCGCCGTGCAGAGGAAGATCGCGCTGCTCAGCTCACGCGTGGCCGGGATGAAGACGAGGATGAAGGCGCCCGCCAGTCCGCGCTTGAGCAGCGGCCCCACCACCCGGCGCAGCGCCAGCAACCGGCCGCCGCCGAGGATCCTGACCGCGTCCTCCAGCTCGGGGTTGATGGAGCGCAGCGCGGCGTCGCTGTTGGCGTAGGCGATCGGCAGGAAGCGCGTCGTGAAGGCCAGGATCAGGATCCACGCGGTTCCGTACAGCACGAGCGGCGGCGAGGTGTAGGAGGCGTAGAAGCCGATGGCCAGCACGATGCCGGGGATCACGAACGGCGCCATGGCCACGTAGGAGAGCGCACGCCCGTACGGCACCAGGCCCCGGCGCACGATGTAGGCGATGGCCAGCGCCAGGACCAGCGCCAGCACGGCCGACACGCCGCCGTAGACGAACGTGTGGACGGTGGCGGCGCGCGTGAGCGGCTGATCGACCAGCACGAAGCGCAGGTTGTGCAGCGTGAGGTTGTCGAGCGAGAAGCCTCGGCCCCACGCCTTGGCGAAGGCCGCCTGCAGCACGACCAGCATCGGCAGGAAGAACGACAGCGACGTCACGAACAGGCAGTAGCCCAGCACGACCCAGCGCCACCGTCCCAGCCGCACCATGCGCCGCTCCCCGCCCTTGCCCGTCAGCGCGATGTAGCCCTTGCGGGCGATGATGCGCTGCTGGAGCCAGAAGAGCAGCACGGTGATGGCCAGCAGCGGCATGGCATAGGCCGCGGCCACCTCGACCTTCGGCGGGAACTCGAAGAACTGCCAGAGCATCGTCGTCATC
>Ga0066709_100000990_pt1 | contig 17581 bp, 11 predicted proteins | sample GraSoiAngelo_158_FD_79665 | JGI IMG/M metagenome (GOLD analysis project Ga0066709, IMG submission 79665) | Grasslands soil microbial communities from the Angelo Coastal Reserve, California, USA - 14_1009_16_30cm | ecosystem: Environmental > Terrestrial > Soil > Grasslands | place: USA...
ATCGCCTGCGGGGTCAACAGTGGAAAGACCTGCTCCGTGAAGTAGCGGCGGAGCACCGCCCGATCGGGCTCGCTCAGCTCGCTCCAGCGCTGCAGGCGGATGCCCTGGGCGGCGAGCTGGGGCAGACAGCCCTGGAGCAGACACTGCGTATAGCGCTCCAGCTCCGAGCGCAGACGGATGAGGATGGCATCGAGCTGCTCCTGCGCGCTGAGCCCGTCCTCGCTCGCCTCTCTGCCGCCGACCTGCAGCGCGTGCTTGAGGGCGCCGACCTGGACCATGAAGAACTCGTCGAGATTGGTGCGGAAGATCGAGAGGAACCGGACCCGTGCCAGCAGGGGGACTGTCGCATCCTCCGCCAGCGCGAGCACCCGTCCATTGAACTCGAGCCAGCTGAGCTGGCTGCTCAGGAAGTGGTCGCTCGCGATCGATTGCTCGGCAACCGAGCGAGGCGGCTCGCGCAGGCCGGCGATGGTCCACTCGCGGGTGATTACGCCCGGCGAGAGCACCGCCATCGATTCCCGCGGCTCCCCTCCGCTGCGTCGCCCCGGGCCGCTCGGCCATTCGGGGACGAGCTCGGACCGTGCCGCGACGGTGAGCGCGGCGAGCGTGCGAGGCTCATGCAACACGGGCGCCCCCACCAGCTCCACGACCTCGGCCAACGGTACCCACTGGAGGTTCGTCCCCTCGACCGCCGCGAGGCCCTTGCCCAGGCGCCGCACGAGCCAGACCTCCAACAGGGGTCGGCCAGCGGCCGCGGGCGCCATCCCCAGGAGCCGTACCTGGCCGTCGGAGCTGCCGAAGGCCGTGCGTAACACGTAGCGGCACGCCTCCTCACCGCTCCCCCTCCGGACGGGCAGCATCAGCGTCCCACCCTCGTGCCGCAGCGCGATCTGCCCTTGTTCCAGCGCAAGCACCGCCACTTCGCGATTCTGCTGCACGGCGCGCGCGAGCCCTTCGCTCTCCAGCGCGCGGCTCAGCTTCTCCGCCCGCTCGAGCTTGCCGACCAGCAGCGGCCGCACGGCGTAGCCGTCGCGGAACGCGGTCACCAGCCGCTCGAGCCCGGGCCACCCCCGGCGCCGCGGGCGGATCTTGAGCTCCTGGAACGAGCGGGATAGCCCGCCGCCGCGCACCGTGACGACGTCGTAATACAGCTCGTAGACGGCCTCGAGCAGCCAGCGTGGCCGGCTCCGGCGCACGCGCCGCTCGGTTTCGAACTCGATCCGCGGCGCCAGCGCCGCAGGATCGATCAGTGCGCGCAGCCGGCGCGCCGGCTCGGACGTGCCCGCGAGCGCCGCCGCTCCGTCGAGCTCCACCACTTCGGCTTCGAACACTTCGCGCGGTCCGTCGGCGGAGCCCGGCCCCGGCGGCACCTGGAGGGTGAGGAGCCGCCGATCGTCCATGCGCGTCCTGAAGCGGCAGGTGACGCCGCGCCGCCGCAGGGTCCAGTCGGCGGCGTCGAAGTAGGCGTCCCTATGGAACAGCGTTTGGACGGGTCCCGCGCGCAGTCCGGCCGGGAGCGGCGCCGCGACGAGCCGGTTCAGCAGCTCCAGACTCGTGACCTCCCCGTAGTACTCGCGCATGTCGCTCACGGTCAGAACGCGAACCCGGCCCGCACGTACGCGCGCGTCCCCTCCACGCTGCGGGCCGCGGCGACGCTCAGCGTGTTCGTGCGGCTCAGGAACGCGAGCCAGACACCGCCTCCGACGCCGGCGTGCCAGCGATCCGAGGTCTCCCCGGCCAGGTAGACGCGGCCGACGTCGGCCAGCCCGAACACGCCCAGCTCCTCCGGCAGGAGCGCGAAGAACCTGAGGCACGCCAAGCGGAGCTCCGCGTTACCGTACACGGCGGCATCCCCGGCGTAGCGGTGCTCGGAAAACCCGCGCACCGTCGTCGCGCCGCCGATATAGGCGGCTTCGTGGAACGGGTATCGTCCCCACACCTTCTTTCCCGCCACCCGTAGCGCGAGCGTGGGCTGGAGCGGGATCGCCGCTGTGAGATAGGCGGACGCGTCGCCGTGCGCTTCCCCGAACGGGGCAGCGACATCGTACGCCGCGGGATACCAGCTCCCGCCCAGCGTGACCAGGGCGCCCTTGCTCGGAGCCCGCGCTCGGTCGCGGGCGTCGACACGGAGCTCGGCCTGCGCGCCGGCTTGCAGAAAGTCGCGGACCCCATAGGGCGGCGACACGGCGACGAACGTCCCCGAGTCGAGGGCGGTGTGGGCGTACTTCAGGAGCGGTCCGATCGAGAAGCGGGACGCGCCGGCGCGCGCGACCAGGGAGGGTGCGATGAGATACTGCTCCTGGTGAACCTTGTAATAGTCGTCCGACCGTGGGGCGGCGCTCTCGTTACCGACGCCGTAGAACCGCACGATCTCGATACCCGACGCCCGCAGCTCGAGGCCGGCGTCCAAGCCCCACACGACGTCGCGAAAGTCGCCGCTCACGGTCGTCCGAAAGCGCTGCGCCGCCGTCGCGTAGCTCACCCCAAAATTGAGCTGAGACTTGTACGGGTCTTGCCGGAAGCCGTACCAGGTGCCCGTCTCGGCGACGCCGGCGACGACGCCCAAGTCCGGGGCGAACATGAGTCGCACCGCCGGACTCCAGCGGCTGCCCCAGTCGCGCAGTTGCCGCTGCGTGGGATCGGCTCGCGGTCCGGCCCGAGCGGCGCCGCGGTCGATCGACGTGCGCGGCCCGGTGATCAGCTGGGTTGGTGTACCATGGAGGTAGAAGGAGTTCCGCCCCGCACCCCGTGCCGAGTCAACGATTTCACTGTTCCCCGCCCCGGTGACGACCCGCACGGTGATGCCGCCGCGTCCCCCTCCCCGCACAACGACGCGATCATCCCCGCCGTGGAGATACAAGCGGACCTCGCTCGTCTGCTGCGGGCGGAACGTGCGCGCGTAGTAGGTTGGCCCGTTGCGCCGCGACAGCACAACCGCCACCGACCCATCCCCCCGGCGCTCGACCTCGGCGAGGTCGGCGTCGTCGGTCGCCTGGACGTCCACCACGTCGGCCAGCAGTGCGTAATACCGATCCGACATCTCCCGCAACCGGTCGCGCCGCTGCTTGAGCGCGCGGGACAGCCGCGCCCCGTCACGCGTGTAGTACTCGGGCGGGAGGCGTCGCGCCGCCGCGTCGATCACCGGATCCGTCAAACGGGCCTGCAGCGCCGCGGCCACTGAATCCCACACCGGCTTGTCGATGTCGGTGAGTAACCGGCGATCCAGCGCCCGACCGTTCCACGTCAGCCCCACCGCGTCAGGGTATCGGTCGCCGAAGCTCACGACGTCCGGATGGTAGTAGCGGGCGAGCCAGGGGAGCAGACCGTCGACCCGCGAAAACGCTTGGTCGCGATCGCGCGGGATCGGCCGCCATACGTGGACGGCGCCCTCATCGAATCTCGCCCAGCGCCACTGGTCGGGGTGCCGGTCCCAGTCGCCCACGAAGACGTCCATCAATCGGGCCGCGAGGAAGGCCCGCGAGTCCACCCGATCCCGCGAATCCCGGGTGAGGCGGTCCCACAGCTTGGCGGTGCCCACGATCTTCTCCGCCCCCTCGAACCCGACGTCCTCCTCCGGGTCCACGGTGGGTCGCTCTTCCACCTGGCCCAGCATCCTCTTGAATTCCGGGAAGGAATCGAGTCGGGCGTCGTCCGGCATGACGAAGAGTGCGGGTTCAGCGTGGGACACGCCGGCGGCGCTCAACAACGGGCCCACGACGAGCGCCCCAGCCGGATGGCTCGCGCTGATCTGATCCTGCAGGATCTGCTGCACGAAGGTCGCCCGCAGCTCGGGTGGCATAGCGGCGGCCACGTCCTTGTCGACCGAGCGGAAGACGTACACGCGACCGTCCGCGGCATGCAGCCGCAGCGACTTCGTCTGGCGCCCGCCGCCGCGCTTGACGGGCGTGAGCCCGCCGCCGAACCGCGACAGGTCGAGCACCTCCACCTGGATCGGCGTCGCCCACAACTCGCGATAGTGCGCACCGAGCAACGCCCGGTGCAGCCAACCGGCGCGGTACTGTGTGCCCGCCGTCACAGTCACGACGCCCGGCGCCGCCGCGTCACGCAGCCGCGGAGCTGCCTGCCCCGCGAGCGGTCCGCACGCGACGGTCCCCGCGGCCGCGACGAGCGCCATGCAAGCCCACGCGCTGTCGCCGCTGCTCGCCGCGGGTGTCATCGGTCACGCCCTGTTATTCGTTCCTCAGGCCGCGCAACGAGCGGTACTCGGCCGCGATCACGTGCGGGGCACCGCGCGTCTTCATCTGATCGAGCAGCGGCCCCGGGGGGGTGTCCTTGGCGAGCCGCACGAGGTATTCGAGGGTGGACCTGCCGTCTCCCGCGGGGAGAATCTCGCGGAGCTCCCACCGTTTGGCGTGTTGGTCGAGCACCGACTGGGCGGCCTCTTGGGCCGGCTCGAGTGCGGTGACGTGCACCAACAGCAACGTATTGAACGGCTTCTTGTTGGCGCGCTCGACGATGTAGCGCTGCAGCCGATCCGATGCCGCGGCCACCTTCTCGAACTCTTCCGGCGCCAGGGCGCGCAAGAGCTCGGGATTCCCGATCACCTGGTACTCCCCCGTCTTGGCGTTCGGCGCCACGATCGCCTGGCCGAGCTGGAGCCGTCCGGTGAGAGTTTGGTGCGCGTAGATGTTCCCGACGTTGAAATGCCAGAGCGTCAGCAACGTGTAGTTGAACACCAGCGACATCGCCGCCGACACGACCGGGACGAACACGCCCGCGGACATCCCGACTCCGAGGGCCAGATAGACGTAGACGACGTCCTTCGTATCCCGGAGCGTGTTGCGGAAGCGGATGGCGGCGACAATTCCGCCCAGCGCGAACGCGAGGGCGAGGCTGTTCTGCACCAGAATGAGGGTGCCGGCAATCGTCATCGGAAGGACGATGACGGTCTGCACGACGGACTGGTCGTAGCCCCGGTGCTGCTTCGTTACCATGTACACCCACGCGGTGGGGAGCGCCAGCACCAACGCTCCGAGCATGGACAGCGCCGTCAGCAGCCCGAGCGCCCGGAACCCGAGACTCCCGATCCCGGGCGAGGTCGCCGCCTCCTCGATCGCCTTGCTCTTGGAAACGCCGTGGATGGACGAGAGCTCTTGCGCGCGCGCGAACAGATCTCTTAACGGTGGGAACAGCGCGAGCAGCAACGCGACGGCGAGGCTCAGCAGCACGTAATAGGCCGCCAGCCGTACGAACGGGGACTTCCAGATGCGCGCCATACGAGTTCTTTCTAGGCGCTCGACCGCAAGCGCGCATCAAGCGCCCTGTCCTGCAGGACCAAGCTGCCCGTTGTGCAATACTACGTGTACGGACGAAGCGCGGCCAGACGCCCGGTCATCCCGGCGGGCCGGCCGCGTCGAGAATCCGCTGCCGCTGACCCGGCGTAAGCATGTCGCGCTCCACTACCTCGCGGACGATCCCGGCCACAAACGCGTAGCCACGCGGCTCGGCGGTCAACCAGCGCTGCCACTCGAGCTCATCCAACGCCGCCGCCAGCGCGTCCGCATGGAGCGCCGAGCCGCGCTCGAGCGGGGACCTGGGCACCCGACCGCCCAGGACCGCCGCCACCGCGAGCACACGCTGCGCTCCAGCGCTCAGGCGGCGGAATCCGATCCGGATCGCCGCCACCACCGCGTCGGGGAGGTCCCCCGGGAGCGTCTGGTCCAGCGTCCGAAACGGCTCCGGCCAGGCACCGGGCGAGTCACGCAGGTCGAGGCCCGCCGCCACCGCGCGCAGCAGCTCGACCGCAAGCAGGGGGATACCCGCCGAATCGGTCGCGACGCGTCGAGTCACGCGGTCGAGCTCCACCTCGCTGTAGCCGGGGAGCGCCCAGCGCGCCAGGGCTCGCAACGCGTCGCTCGAGAGCGACTCAAGCGACACGACGGCGCCCAGGAGCTCCCGCCCGATCCGCACGCGCAGCGCATCGAGCTCGGCTCGCGGCGGCTGGGCCGAGACCGTCAAGAGCAGGAAGAGCGGTGACTGCGTGAGGTCGCGGGCGACGGCGCCGAGCGCGAGCAGCGACTCGCGGTCGAGCCATTGCGCGTCGTCCACCAGCACAACGAGCGGGTGCTCCTCCGCGACCGCGCGCAGCACTTCGCTGAGCGTCCGGCCGAGGGGCTCCGCCGGCGCGCCGCCGGCGCGGAGGGCGGCGAGGGCGGGCGGCGCCGCTCCGGCCACCCCGGGCGCCTCGAGCAACCCGCCCCGCGCGATGCCATGCAGCCCACTCCACGGTTCGTGCGAGTCCGCTTCGACCGCGCGCACCGCGACGGTCGCCGCACCTTCGAGCCGCGCGCGGTCCATCAGCTCTTCGGCGAGCCGCGTCTTCCCCGTCCCCGCGTCGCCTTCGAGGATCACAACCGCCGGGCAGCGCTTTCGCCGGCATGCGCCCCACACCTCCAGCATCCGCTCCAGCTCCGCGGCGCGTCCCACCAGCGGCGCCCGCTGCTGTGTCGCGGCCACCTCCTCCCCGGTAGCACGGCCTGGGGGAAGTCGCCACACCCGTTCCCGCCGGATCCGCTCCGCGAGGGCCTTCGTCTCGTCAGCCGGCTCGGTGCCCATTTCCGATGAGAGGTGAGCCGCAAATGCCTGGAACTGGGCGAGCGCGCCCGCCCGATCTCCGGCGAGGGCGCAGCAGCGCATGACCGCCTGCACGGCGCGATCGGAGTCGCGCGCGAGCCCGAGCGCCCGTTGCGCCACGGCGCGCGCGGGAGCGACACTCCCCGCCCGCAGGAGCTGTTCGACGCGCTGGATGAGCGCGTCCACCGAGCGCGCGCGCCAGAATGCCCGTTCGGCCGCGATCCAGTCGTCGAGCCCGGATGCGCCCCGCACGCCGAAGCCCTCGAGAAACTCTCCGCTCACCAGCGCGGCGGCCGCTTCGTAGTCCTGTCCCGCGACGAGCGCGTCGAGCCGATCGGTGTCGAGCTCCACCGCACCGGCGCCGAGTCGCACCTGGTTGCCGTCCGACTCGAGCCCCCCCTCGCCGAGGTAGCGGCGCAGTGTGCGCACCGCCTCGTTGAGCGAGTGGCGCGCGTCCTCCTCGGGCTTGTCAGCCCACAGCAGCCCGATCAGATGCTCCCGGGTGCGGGCGCGTTTCGGCGAGCGCGCGAGGTACACGAGGAGCGCGAGGTTCTTCCGCCACAACAGCGCGGGCGGCGCCCCGGCGCCGTTCACGCTCACATCCACCGGGCCCAGCGTGCGGCAGACGATCACGCAGCCTCGCATCGCAGAGCCGCGAGCCGTTGAGCCGCGGTGTCGGCCCGCGCGCGGTAGCGCGGCTCGCCGTCGGCCCAGAGACGCGCAACCGTACGGTAGGCGCGGCACGCTTCCTCAGACGATCCGGGGGAGCGCTCGACCAACCGGGCCAGCCGCCACTCGGCGAGTGGGGCGAACGCCCAATCCACCTCCGCGGCCTGGGGATCTCCGGTCGGATAGCGAAACACATCTGAGTTCTCGTGCCAGATCAGCTCCGCGTGCCCGTTCGCGAGTTGCCCTGCTCGCTCAAACCACTCGGCTCGCGAGAGATGCAACACCGCGCGAAAGAAGGGGTCTTCCGTCCGTGCAGCGGGGACGCCGGCGAGGCCGTCGGTGGACGCGAGGGCCGCGCCGTACGCGCCGCGCCGAGCTAGGGCATCGGCCTCCAACAGCCCCGCCAAGATTGGGGGTGGCTGCTCGTCGGCCAGCCGCCCGCTCGGCGGCGGATCGGCGCGAGGGGAACGCACCCGGTCGAGCACAGCCACCATCCAGGCGGCGCGCCGCCGTCGGTCTGCGGGCCCCGGCCGCTCGAACTCATCTGCGAGGCGTGCCCGCACGCTCGGCAACTCGGCCGCCAGCCGGGCCGAATCCGCGTCGAACAGCAGCGTCGCGGCGTGCAACTCCTCGGCGAAAATCGCCAGCTCGGGAGAGCGACGAGCCAGCCGGCGAGCGAGGGCGATCGCCGTGTCGGGCCGTCCCAGGGCCACCAGGGCCAGCACCCGAGCGAGGCTCGCCGACCGCTCGAACCCCGGCTCGTGCAGCAGTCGCTCGGCAAACACCAGCTCCCCCTGAGGAACGCCAAAAGCCCCCAGGTACCGGGCCCCGGCGTCGAGCTGAGTGACTCCCACGCGCTTTGCCTGTCGCACGAGGCCGTCTGTCCGGCGCACGGCCTCGGCGCTCGGCAAGAACCGCCACGCGTACGCGAGCTCGACGAGGGCGAGGGTAGCGAACGAGGGCGGGTCGCTCGGGTTGCCGAGCCGCTCTCGGCCCGCGAGGGCCGCCGTGGCGCGGGCCGAGTCCCCTTCGACGATGTGAACCCACGCGAGATGCTCCAGCGCGGGACCGAACGCCGGCTGGAACTTGAGGACATCCTCGAACGGTGCCAGTGCCTCGCGCCGCGAGCGCCCCACCAGCGGCCCGCGGTGCAGCAGCTCGTCACCGCGCCGGAATTGGCCGAACAGGAAGTCTCTCCAGCGCCGCGTCAGCCCGTCGAGCGAGTCCAGGCGCGCCGCGAGCGGCAGCTGTTGCGCGCGTATCAATCGCTGGTAAGGAAGCGGGAACGCGTCGACATGGGCGAGGTAGTGATTGTCGCGCGGGTCGTCCTCAAGGTCGAGCCACCGACCCACCTCCGCGTGGCGGAGGTAGCAGAGCCAACAGGTCGAGTCGATAGCGGTGGCGGCAGCGTAGGCCCCGCGGGCCTCGGCCCAGCGGGCTTCCGCGAACAACCGCTCCGCTCTACGGAAGGCGAGGAGCCCTGGCTGTGTCTTGGGCAGCACCGCCGCTGGCAGCGAGCGATCGAGCAGTTTGGGAGTCCCCAGCATCGACCCGAACACACGATCGGCCAGGTCCGCGATCAACACGGGCCATTGTTCCGCACGCCCCCGCACGTCGATCGTGTCCAGTCCTGGCAGTGCGCTCGCCACGCGAAGTCGCACGCCGCCGCCGCTCTGCTCGATGTCCACCGCGAGATGCGACGCGCGATGGAAGTACCGCGCGAATCCGGAGCCGCAGTCGGCCGACAGCGCGGGGTAGCGGTCGAGGTCCCGGGCCAGTCCGCACGCGACGGAATCGGCGAGCCAGGGCGCCAGCCCCGGTATCGAGCTCGCCGCCCCGACCTCCAGTCGCACCGTCGTGGGCGGCGCCGTCCACAAGACCACGATCGCCATCCCCGCCAAGGTACAGCCCACCGCCACGCCGATCGTGTTGCGCCGATACCGCCAGACGCGCGTGCGCCACAGCGCGTGGCGGAACGACGCAGCGTCAGGCCACCGGTCCGCGGGATCCCGCTCGAGGGCCAGCCGCAGCACGCGCGCGACGTGGCCCGGCACGCCCTGCCACACGCGGTGCGATCCCTCCCGCTGCGCCTCGAACCAGTGCCGACCGGTGAACGCCTCGTAGATGACCATCCCCGCGGCGTACAGATCCGTCCGCTCGGTGACCTCGTCGCCCGCTGCCTGCTCGGGGGGCATGTAGTCCAGCGTGCCGATGACGGTCCCCGGCTGCGTGACCGGAAGCGCGTCGTCAGCGCCACGCCCCGCGGTGGCCTGCCGCTTCGCTATTCCGAAGTCCACCAGCACAGCACGCTCACCCACCAGGAACACGTTCGCGGGCTTGACGTCCCGATGCACGACTCCGCGGCGATGGGCGGCCTCGAGCGCGTCGAGCAGGTCCCGGCCGAGCTTCAAGGCGCGTGCGGGGGGGAGCGGGCCCCTCACCAGCCCATCCGCCACCGTCTCGCCCACGAGGAAGTCCATCACGTAATACGGCATCCCCTCCGCCTCATCGGCGTCGTGGATCGGGACGATGTTCGGATGGCTGAAGCTTGCGAGGGTCTGAGCTTCCTGCCGGAAGCGCTCCGCCGCTTGTGCCGTGTAGAGTTCCGGACGGATGATCTTGACCGCCACCAGCCGGTCCAGGGCGCGCTGCCGGGCGAGAAACACCGTCCCCATGCCGCCGCTCGCGAGCACGCGTTCGACGTCATAGCCCTTCGGCGCCAGAGCGGCGCGCACCCGCTCCAACCACGTTGTCATAGGAAAGCGACCCGCCGGTGAACATCCCGGGCCGCGGCTGGAAAGTCAAACGGCCCCGGAGCGCATCCCCCCCCGGGGCCGTACGGACTCGGCTGGTCGGGCCGGCGGCTTACTGCACCGTGATCGTGATGTGCATCCCCAGCGCGACGTGTGGCATACAGTAGCCCTTGTAGACACCCGCCGGAGCGCCGGCGAACGACACGTCGTACTTCTCGTTCGGCTGCGTGAGGAACGGCCCGGTGAGATCGCCCATCGGATTCGGCATCCCCTTCTTCAGCGCGTCGGCTGCGCCCTTGGGAATCGAGTCGCCGTAGAAGGCGACGTTGTGCGGGCCGCCCGACACGTTGATGAACCGCACCGTGGTGCCGGTCTTGAGGGCCAGCGTGGCCGGCTCGAACGCGGCCTTGGTGGTCCCGTTGCCGGTCATCTTCACCTCGACGACGACCGCCGCCGTCGTAGGTGCCGCGGGCGCCGCTGCGGCGTTCGCCGTCGCGGGAACGGCGGCCGCCGCCTGAGACGCGTCCGGCTTGCTCCCGCCACCACAGGCGACGGCGCCGAGGGCGAGAAGAGTGGTGAGCGCAGTCAACCGCATTGCTGATGTCCTCCGATACGTTGGCTGAATAATCGTTTGTGAACGGGTTCACGATAACCCAGCAGCCCCCAAAACGGGAGACCTGGAAAGCCGCGGTGGCGGTTGCATTTTCGCACGCCCCCAACGACACTCATCCGCATGTCGAGCGCTTCCGTTCCTCAGATCTCGCCCGAGGAGCTCGCCCAGAGCCTCGAGCGCGGCGACCGCGTGCAGCTGCTCGATATCCGCGCCGCAGAGCGAGTGGCGCAAGGCGCCGTACGCTTCGGGTCGACGCTCGACTTCCGCGCCCTCCCCGCCTCCCAGATGTACGAACTGCGGGACCTCGAGCCCCTCCGGCTGGACCCGCGCCACCCAGTCGCGGTGATCTGCGGACATGGTAACTCGAGCAAGCGAGCCACCTCGTTCCTGCGCGCGAAGGGATTCGAGGCCTACTCGATGACTGGCGGAATGGCGGCGTGGGAAACGGTCTATCTGCCTCGCTTCCTCACCCCCACGCCGTCCCTGCAGCACGTGGTCCAGCTCGACCGGGTGGGCAAGGGCGCGCTGTCCTACGTACTGGTCAGCGAGGGCGACGCCGTCGTCGTAGACCCCGGTCGCCACCTGGAGCGCTACGACGCGTTACTCCAGCAGCTCGGCGCCGCGCCCGCCGCCGTGGTTGACACGCACATGCACGCCGATTACCTGAGCGGCGCACGCGCGGCCGCCGCGCGGTGGCAGGTGCCCTACTTCCTCCATCTCGATGACGCTCGCTCGCCGTACGACGGGACCGAGGGTCGCTTCGCGTATCGGCCGGTCGCGGAAGGCGACACGATCGCGTTCGGGCGCGCCGCGCTGCGCGTCGAGCACGTGCCCGGGCACACGCTGGGGAGCATCGCGTTGATCGCGGACGAGTCGCTCGCGCTCACCGGGGACTTCCTGTTCGTGCACTCGGTGGGCCGGCCGGACCTGGGTGGCAAGCGGGACGCCTGGGCGCGGCTCCTGTGGCACAGCCTCGTCCGGGTGCGGCGCGAGTGGCCGGGCGACCGGCTCGTGCTGCCCGCGCACTACGCCGGTGAGCCGGAGCGCCGCGCCGACCGCAGCGTCGCCGTGCGGTTTGACGTGCTCACCGCCCTCAACCCAGCGGCCGCCGTCACACAAGAGCCGCTGTTCCTCGACTGGGTGGCTGGCAACACGCCAGCGCCCCCGGAGAGCTACCGGATGATCAAGCTGGCGAATCTGGGACTGTTGGACGTGGCGGAGACGGACGCCGAGGCTTTGGAGTTCGGACCCAATCAGTGCGCGGTGCAATAGACATCAGACGTCAGACATCTCACTCCACCGGCGCCTGTAACACCACGTAGCTCCAGTCCGCCCCCCCCAGCGTCTGGAAGCCATACGGCACGCCGGCCGGAATGTGGACCAGGTCGTTCGCCGCCACTTCGATGCGGTCGCCGTCCAGCAGCATCACCCCGCGGCCCGCCAGCGTGAAGATCAGGACTCCTGTGTCCTCCACGGAGATCGGTACCACGGCACCCGCCTGCATGACCGTGTGCTCGAAGCGGAGCCCCGCCAGCATACCGGGGAGATTGAGAACGGTGTGGCGGCGCAGGTCTTCGACCGTCGTCGGGAGCTTGGTGAGGCGGCGGTAAGTGTAGCGCGGCACGAGTTCCCATCCCCTAGGGCGCTGCAATCTTACGGCCGATGGCGGGCGCGCTCCAAGATGGGTGCGGGCCTCCCCTCGCCGCAACCCCTTGGCGCGATGAGTGCTAGTGCGCTTGTGCAACCCGTTCCAGGTCAAGCGTCTCTCATGGCGTCTCTCACAGGAACCGGTCGCCATGCTGTCCCCGAAGCGTCTGCTGGTGCTGTCCGCCGCCTTCCTCTTGATCGCGCCGGTGCTACGGGCGCAAGGCTGGATCGAGCCGATCCGGCCGTTCCCCCGCGGGGCCATCCAGAAAGTGCGGAGCGCCGTCCAAGTCGCGGTGACGGGGCGCTTCGCCCGCGTGACGGTAGAGGAATGGTTCCGCAACACCGGCCCGGTCATGGATGAAGCAAGCTACCTGTATCCCCTGCCGGGCGAGACCGTGTTCAGCGAGTTCTCCCTGTGGCAGGGAGACCGCGAGCTCAAAGGTGAGCCGATGGACGCAGCGCAGGCGCGCGCGATCTACGAGGAGATCGTGCGACGCAAACGCGACCCCGCCCTGATCGAACTGGCGGGCCACGGGCTGCTGCGGGCACGCGTGTTCCCCATCACCCCCGGCGAAACGCGCAAGATCACGCTGCGCTACACGCAGATCCTCGAGCGAACGGGAGACGCGTTGCGCTTCCGCTATGCCGCCGGCACCGCGGCCGCCTCACTCAGCTTTCGGCTTCAGGTGGACAGCGCCGCCCGCGTCGGTGATCCCTACTCGCCCACGCATCGGCTGACCGTGAACCGGAGCGGCGATCGCCTCGAGCTGGCCCTGGCCGACACCACCGGCAGCGGCGACCTCGAGCTGTTACTGCCGCTCACGCGCGGGCTGGTCGGGATGTCGCTCCTCACCCATCAACCGGTCGGCGAGGACGGGTTCTTCATGCTGCTGCTCGCGCCGGGTCGCGCCGCCGCGGCCGAGCGCCTGCGGCGCGATGTCGTCGCGGTGCTCGACGTGTCGGGCTCGATGTCGGGTGACAAACTCGACCAGGCGAAGGCGGCGCTCGTGCAGCTGCTCGGGACGTTGCGCAGCGGGGACCGGTTCCGCGTGGTCACGTTCGCGAGCGGCGTGCACCGCTACGCCGCGGGGTGGACCGAGGTGTCGGCCGACAACATCCGCGCCGCCCAGGACTGGGTGCGCCGCGTCGACACCGACGGCGGCACCAACATCGCGGGCGCGCTGACCGAGGCGCTCGCCGAACCGCCGGGGGAGGGCGCCCTCGGCGTGGTCGTGTTTCTCACGGACGGAATGCCCACGGTGGGGGAGACCGATCCGGAACGGATCGCGGAGCAGGCGGACCACGGCCGCGGGGCGTTTCGGGTCTTTGCCTTCGGAATCGGGTACGACGTGAACACGTACTTGCTGGACCGGCTGACCGACCGCGCGCGCGGCGTCACCGAATACATCCGACCGGGAGGAGACATCGAGCAAGCGGTGGGGTCGCTCGCCACGAAGATCTCGAGCCCCGTGCTCACCGATCTCGCCCTGCGGGGCGACGGCGTCGAGCTGTACGACCTGCAGCCGGAGCGCCTGCCCGACCTGTTCGCGGGCGAGGAGCTGGTGATCTTCGGACGTCATCGGGGAGGCGGCAGCGGGGAACGGGTCGTGACGGTCACCGGACGGCGCAACGGCCACGAAGAGCGGTTCACCACCGAAGCTCGCTTCGGCGGCGAGGGGTCGGGCAACGATTACGTCCCCCAACTGTGGGCCGCGCGCAAAGCAGGCGCGCTGTCGCGTGAGATCCGGCTCCATGGGGCGAACCCCGAAGTCGTGGGCGAGCTGAAGCGTCTGGCACTGCGGTACGGCATCCTCACCGAGTACACCTCCTATCTCGTGCAGGAGCCGAACCAGGTCGTGGTTCGACCGATGCTCCTACAGGCGCCAGCCCCGCAGGACCAGGCGGGCGCCGAAGCGGTACGCCGCTCGCGCGCAGAGAAGGCGCTCGTCGGCTCGGCGCAGCTGAGCGCGGTGACCGTGAGCGATGGCGCCGAGGTCGACGCCTCGAGCGCCAGCCGCTCGCAGCGGATCGGCGGGCGCGTCTTCGTGTGGCGTGACAGCACCTGGACGGATATCGCGCACGGCGACTCGCTTCGCGTGGTGCGGGTCGCGGCGTTCAGCGATGCGTACTTCGCGTTGCTGCGGGCTCTGCCGGAGCTCAGGAAGGCGGCAACGCTGGAACCGGCCGTCCTGGTGGCCGGACGGCACGTGAGCATCAAGATTGAGGCTGTGGGAAGGACCACCTGGCAGGACGGCGAGCTGGCGACGCTGGTCCGCGACTTCCGGTCGTGACAGTGTGAGCCCAGAGGATCTGGCCGACGTCTACCGCACCACGTACCACGCGCTCGTGCGGTTTCTGTACCGCAAGGTGTGGGACGCCGAGCGCGCGGAGGACCTGGCTCAGGAGGCGTTTGCCCGAGCGCTGGTCCACAAGCCGGCCAACGCGCGTGGCTGGCTGTTCGTGGTGGCGGCGAACATGGCGCGCGACGATGCGCGCCGCGCGGCGCGCGAGCGGCGCCACCTCACGCTCCTGACGAGCGAGCCGGCAAGCGCCCCGCCGTCCGACGAGGCGGTACACACCGAGAGGGAGCGCGCCAGTGTGCGCGCCGCGCTCGAGCAGCTCACGCCGCGCGACCGCGAGGTGTTGCTCTTGTGGGACTCGGGGCTGTCGTACGACGAGATCGCGTCTCAGACGGGCCTGGCGCGCGGCGCCATCGGCACGACCCTCGCTCGGGCGCGCCGCCGGCTGGTGGAAGCGTTCGAGGCGGGAAAGGCGGGTGAACATGTCGCACGTGGATGACGGCACACTGCACGCCTATCTCGACGGCGAGCTCTCGCCGGTCGAGGCGCACGGCGTCGAAGCGCATGTCGCACAGTGCCCCGGTTGCCGCGGTCGCCTCGAGGAGGAGCGGGCGCTCATCGCTCGGGCTGACGAGTTGCTCGGGCGCGCGGCACCGCCAGACCGCGCGGTCCCGCCGTTCCGCCCCGGCGACCTCGAGCCACCGGTGCGCCTGTGGTGGCGAGTGCGACTGCCGCTCGCCTGGGCCGCCACGGTGCTGCTGGCGCTCGGGGTCGGCAGGTACCTGGGACGGCAACGACCCGAGCAGCTCGCCAGTCAGGCCGCGCGCAACGATGGGGATGCGAGATCGCAGATCGCGCTGCGCGAGATCGCCCCGACCGAAACCGCTGCCCCCGCCGCACGCGCCCCAGCCGCGGCTGCGGCGGCCACCCCTCCGGCTTACCAGCCGGCGCGTGCCAAACAGTCGCTCGCCACACGACCACGCCCCACGAATGCACCGACACCGACGGCCCCGATGGTCGGCGCCTTGGACGAAGCAACTCGGATCGCACAACAGGCGGCGCCGCGCGCGGAAGCCCCGGCCGCGGCGGCCGCACCCTCGGGCGTCGTCATGCTCGACGGCTATGAAGCGCTGGACCCCCTCACAACCGACGGCGCCCGAGCGCTGCTCGGCACGGACCCTCGGGCCGTTCCCGGCCTGCCGATCCGGGGGATCTACCGGGCGCGGCGGATCGGTTACTCCGCAGTGGTCGTCGTCGAGCAGGCGCTCGACTCGAGCAGGGTGATCAGGGTGATCAACGCTCACCCGTCTTCCGTCGCGCTCGAAGCGATCGTCGTGAGTGACGCAGCGCGCCCCGACACCGTGCATGCGGCGGAGCGTGCGGAGCGGGCACAGTTGGGCCGCGCCGCCGCGGCGACCGCCGATTCGGCGGCAGTCGCACCGCTCGCGCGCAAGGCGGCCGCGCAGCGCGCCCGCTCCGCCGCGGGCGATCGACCGACAGATCTGCTCCTGGAAGTGCGGGGCCCCCTCTCTCCCGACTCGCTCGCCGCGCTCCAGCGCCGGCTCCAGCCTCTGCGGCCCTAGGCGGGCGCGGCGAGATCGCGGGCGGCTCCTCGAGACGCACCACCGCGCGACGCAAGTGGGGGATCACGATGGACCCGCCGACCACCAGGGCCACCGCGAACGCATCATAGAACTCCGCATCGGAACGACGAAACGCGTCGAGTGTGTCGGGGGCGTCGCTCATGCGGACCAAGCTACGCGCCGCGCCCCGCCACTCGCTACTGCACCGTGATGGTTCCGTGCATCCCGGTCGGCGGCGCACCGTTGATGCCGTGATTCTTGCAGTAGTAGTTGTAGGTACCCGCGGTGTTGAACAGGTGCGAGGCCGTGCCGCCGGCGGGAAGGTTCAAGTCATACGTGTCGGCTGACCCGGTCGCGTTGGTGACCGTGTGTGCGCCGCCATCCCCATTTTGCCAAGTCACGGTCGCCCCCACCGACACCGTGAGGGTCACAGGGCTGAATTGATTGCCCGCGACCGTGCAAGCCTTCGTGGCCGTCGGCGTGCAGCCGCCGCCCCCGCCACCCCCACCGCCGCCGTACGGCGACGTCGAGCTACCGCACGCCACAAGCACGCCCAGCCCGATCACCAGTCCCGCCAAGTGCGACCGCATGCAGCCCTCCTGAACGTCCGTGAGAGAAATCCGACCGTTGTAACGCGCATGTATGCTACCCTTAGAGACGTCGAAAGCGCCCCACTGGATTCCCGGGGACGTCTGTGTGTGCTTCAAGAAAGCGTGTGGACCCGAAGCGGGGTTAGTGCTGTTCCCGCTCCAGGGTATCGGCGGCGAGCCGGGGGGAGATCATCGGATAACGCGTGGCGAACCACCCCATCGCGAGCAGGAACAGGCCCCCGAACAGGACGGTCACCCCGAGCTCGGGGATCCCGATCGCGGGACCGGCGCCGCCGTTGATGGATGGAACGATCTCGAGATAGCGCTCCAGCCAGATGCCGGCGAGGCTCACCAGCGCGAATGCCAGGAAGGTCGGCGGGTATTTCTTCGGCTTCGCCCCGAGCAGGCCAACGAAGGGGAGCAGGAACACGAGCAGGAACACCGCGATTCCGACCGGCCGCCACGGCCCGATCAGACGGTAGAAGATGAAATAGGTCTCCTCCGGCAGGTTGCCGTACCAGATCACCAGAAACTGGGACCACATGAGATATGCCCAGAACACGGTGAATCCGAAGCACAGCTTGCCGAGGTCGTGCAGCTGCTTGGGAGAAACGAGTTGCGCGAGCCCCATGACGCGACGCAGCACGATGGTGAGGATTGCTAGCCCCATCAGCGCCGCGAGGAAGCTCCCCATGAAGTAGAAGGCGCCGAACAGGTTGCTGACCCACTTGTGGGCCAGCGCCATCATCAAATCGAACGCCAGCAGGCTGTAGCCGAACGCGTAACCGACGATCAAGATCGCCGCCTCGCGGCCGATCTGGTCCCGGCCCTC
>Ga0066709_100000991_pt1 | contig 17580 bp, 11 predicted proteins | sample GraSoiAngelo_158_FD_79665 | JGI IMG/M metagenome (GOLD analysis project Ga0066709, IMG submission 79665) | Grasslands soil microbial communities from the Angelo Coastal Reserve, California, USA - 14_1009_16_30cm | ecosystem: Environmental > Terrestrial > Soil > Grasslands | place: USA...
AGGAACAGCTGCTCGCGCGTCACATGGGGCGTGTACACGAGCTGATAGCCGCGCTGGCGGATGATGTCCTCGATAAAGCGCCGCAGCTCGAAGTTCAGGATCGCGCCGTTGGGATGCCAGAGAATCAGCCCCGGCCCGACGTCCTCCTGGATCGAGAAGAGGTCGAGCTGCTTGCCGATGATCCGGTGATCGCGCTTGCGCGCTTCCTCGAGCCGCGTGATGTACTGGTCGAGATCCTGTTTGGTGAACCAGGCGGTTCCATAGATGCGTTGCAGCATCTGGCGGCGCTCATCGCCGCGCCAGTACGCGCCGGCGGCATGCAGCAGCTTGAAATGCTGGATCTTGCCGGTGCTGGGAACGTGCGGCCCGCGGCACAGATCCACGAACGGGCCGTCCGTGTACACCGAGATGACCTCATCTTCTTTCAGGTCATCGATTCTCTCGAGCTTGAGCGGATCGTCCTTGAAGCGTCTCTTGGCCTCAGCTCGCGAGACCTCTTCCCGTTGGAATGGATAGTCTGCCTTCACAACCTCCACCATCTTTTTTTCGATAACCTCCAAATCCTCCGGACCGAAGGGCCGGCCAATGTCGAAATCGTAGTAGAAGCCGTCTTCGATCGGCGGGCCGAAGCCGATCTGCGCCTGCGGGAACAGCTGGCGCACGGCGGTCGCCAACGTATGCGCCGACGAATGGCGCAGCACGTCGAGTGCCTGCGGGTCCTTGTTGGTGAGAATCGAGACTGTGGCACCGTCGGGGAGCGGGCGCTGCAAGTCGCGCACTTCTCCGTTGACCCGAATCGCCAACGCGGCCTTTGCCAAGCCCGGGCCCACGGCCCGGGCGAGATCGGCGCCCGTTGCGCCGGCCGGCAGAGTTTTCTTGCTCCCATCCGGCAGGACGACCTGAATCTCCGCAGGGGGCATGCGTTAAGGCGTCGGCACGGTTCCGATGTGCGGCGTATGCAAGCCGAATCGGAAATACAAAGCGACCGAAAACAGAATGACGGCTCCGAGCAGCAACCAGCGAACGAGGCGGCTGGGTGGCAGGACATCATCGGATGGTGCGGAGGACTTGGGCTCAGTCATTGGACGATATTCTAGCGGGCGCTTCTATATTAAGGAATGGCATACGATCCGCGGCCCGTAGAACCCGCCATCTATAAGCGCTGGCTCGATGCGGGCGTCTTCCAGCCGCGGCCCGAGGGCCAGCCGTACGTCATCGTCATTCCGCCACCCAATGTCACCGCCGTGCTGCACGTGGGGCACGGGCTGAACAACATCATCCAGGATGTCCTGATCCGCTTCGAGCGGCTGCGCGGTCGGGCGGCTGAATGGCTGCCGGGGACCGATCACGCCGGCATCGCGACTCAGAACGTCGTCGAGAAGCAGCTCGCGGAAGAAGGCAAGACGCGGTTCGATCTGGGCCGCGACGCCTTTGTGGCGCGAGTGTGGAAATTCGTGCGCGAGACAGGCGAGACGATCCTCGAGCAGCTCAAAATCATCGGCTGCTCCTGCGACTGGAGCCGGACGCGCTTCACCCTCGACCCGGCCTACTCGCGCTCGGTGCGCGAGGTGTTCGTGCGCCTCTGGGATGAAGGGCTGATCTACCGCGGCCATCGCGTGATCCACTGGTGCCCGCACTGTCTGACGGCGTTGTCGGACGAGGAGGCCGAGCACCACGAGACGCAGGGCAATCTGTACCACATCAAGTATCCGCTCGAGGACGGCTCCGGGTTTGTCACCGTCGCGACGACGCGTCCGGAAACGATGTTCGGCGACATCGGTCTGGTCTTCAACCCCAAGGACAAGCGCTACCGGACTCTGAAGGGCAAGCGGGTGAAGATCCCGCTGTCGGGTGTGGCGATCCCGATTGCAACGGACGACGCCGTCGATCAGACCTTCGGGACGGGCATGCTGAAAGTCACTCCGGCCCACGATGCCGACGATTTCGACATCGCGAATCGTACTTGGCCCAAGGAAGACAAGCCGCTGATCCTCACCGAAGACGCGCGGATGGAGAAATCCCCGCGTGTTCCCGCGCACTTGCAGGGGCTCGATCGCTTCGAGGCGCGTAAGAAACTCGGCAAGGAGCTGGAGAAAGCAGGGCTGCTCGTGAAAACGGAGCAGCATCAGCATGCCGTGCGCCGCTGTTATCGGTGTGATACGGTGGTCGAGCCCCGCCTCAGCGACCAGTGGTTCGTGAAAATGAAGCCGCTCGCCGAACCGGTGCTCGCGGCGTTTCATCGCGGCGAGTTTCGGATCATTCCGGAGCGGTGGCGGGCGACGTTCGAGAACTGGATGGCGGGCATCCGCGACTGGAACATCTCGCGGCAACTGTGGTGGGGCCATCGCATCCCGGTGTTCACGTGCGCGAACGGACATCAGTGGGCCGACCGCGAGGACCCCAGGTCCTGCCCGAAGTGCGGCGCGACCGTCGAGCAGGACCCCGATGTGCTCGACACGTGGTTCTCATCCTGGCTCTGGCCATTCGCGACGTTCGGCTGGCCCGACCAGACGCCCGACCTCGCGCGCTTCTATCCGGGACACACGCTCGTCACGGCGCCCGAGATCCTGCAGCTCTGTGTGTCGCGCATGCTCATGGCCGGGTACCACTTCATGGACCGGCGGTTGCCGTTCACGGCGGTGTATCTGACGGGAACGGTACGCGACACGCAACACCGCAAGATGTCGAAGTCACTCGGCAACGGGATCGACCCGCGCGATGTGGTGCGGCTCTACGGCGCCGACGCGCTGCGCTGGACGTTGATCGGCGGCGGCTCGCTCGGCGCCGACGTCATCGTCGATCCCAACGATCTCGAAACCACGTTCGCGCCCGGCCGCAACTTCGCGAACAAGCTCTGGAACATCGGGCAGTTCGTCCTTGGGCAGCTCCCCAAGTCTGTGCCGGCCATCGATGCCGTCGACCGGCGCTCGCTCACGCTCGCCGATCGCTGGATCCTGTCGCGCGCGCAGGCGACCGTGCGCGAAGCGACCGCCGCGCTGGAGCAGTTCCGGCTCGATGAAGCCGCCAAGCGCTGCTTCGCGTTCGTCTGGAACGAATTGGCGGATTGGTATGTCGAGGCGGTCAAGCCACGCATGTCGGATCAAGGGAGCGCGCAGACGCCGCAGGCCGTGCTCGCGTACTGCTTCGATCTCGTGTTGCGGTTGCTGCACCCCGTGGTACCCTTCATTACCGAGGAGCTGTGGCAGAAGCTCCCCGGGCGGAAGGCGAATGAGCTGCTGGCCGTCAGCCAATGGCCGGCGCCGAAGCCCGCGCTGGAGGATCCGCGTGCCGACCAGGAGTTCGCGCGTGTGAAGACGGTGATCGAGCATATTCGCTCGATCCGCGCCGAGTATCGTGTGTCGCCCAAGACGAAACTGCGGGCGACGATCGTGGCGCGCGGCAATGATGGCCCGGCGACGTTCGAGGGGGAGCGCGAGACGATCGTGCGGCTCGCCCAGCTCGACAGCCTCGCGCTGGATGGTACGCCACAGGGCGTCGGCGCGCATGCCGTGTTCGGCGACGGCAGCGAAGTGGTCGTCGCACTCGAAGGAGTGGTCGATCTCACGCACGAATGTCGGAGACTCTCGGACGAGTTCGACCGCCTCGAGAAGCAGCTCGGGAACCTCGCGGCGCGACTGACCAACGCAAGCTTCGTCTCGCGCGCGCCGCAGGACGTTGTGGCCAAGGAGCGCGAAAAGGAAAAGGCATGGCGCGATCAGCGCGACGTCCTGGCCGGCAAGCTCAAGTCACTGGGCTGTTCGTAAGCCTGCTACAGGCCTGCGCCAGCGTCGGTCCGCCTCCCGGCGGGCCGCCCGACAAGGCTCCGCCGAAAATTGTCAGCGTGAAGCCCGACTCGGGCGCCATCGTCCCCAACTTCAAGGACGACGTCGTCATTCAGTTCGACGACGTGATCGACGAAATGGCCGGTGGTGGTGGCGGGGGGGGGGGCCGCGGCGGCGGCGGCGTAGCCGGACTGGAACGACAGGTTCTGCTCTCGCCGGTGCATGGCGACGTGAAGGTGAGCTGGCACCGCACGAAAGTCACCGTGAAACCGAAGGAGGGTTGGAAGCGGCGCGTGTACCGGCTCGAGATCCTGCCGGGCTTCGTCGATTTGCGCCGCAACCGCCTCGACTCGGCAAAAACGGTGCTGTTTTCGACGGGCCCCGAGATCGGGCATGCGCGCATCGGCGGCATCGCGCTGAAGTGGATCGAGCAAACGATCCTGGCGCGCGCGCTCATCGAAGCGGTGCCGCTCCCCGATAGCGCCGGGTACTTGACCATGGCCGATTCCGGCGGCCAGTTCAACCTCACCAACCTGCAACCGGGGCGCTACATCGTGTATGCGACGGCGGACGAGAACGGCGACCGGCGCCGCGGCGTGCGCGAGGCGTACGACTCGACCGAAGTGACGCTCGATTCGAGCAGCAACGTCGCGCTGTTCACATTCCCGCATGACACCGTTCCCCCGCGTCCGCGCGCGGCGACGTCCCTGGACTCGACCACCGTGCGCGTCGAGTTCACCCAGGCACTCGATCCGACCGCGTCGTTCGACACCGCGCACGTGCACGTGCTCGAGCTACCCGATTCGACCCCCGTCGCAACCACGCAGGTGCTGACACAACGCCAGTATGATTCGCTGACCAACGCCGCCCGGGCGAAAGCGGACTCCACCAAGCCAGTGGTCCACGACACCACCCCGCATAAGCTTCCGCCGCAGGCCGCGCGCGGGCCGGCGGGGGGGGGAGGGGGGGCGCCCCGCTCGCCTGCCAAGGCGCCCGTCGATACGACGCTGGTGCGGCAGCTGCTCGCCCGGCGCCCCGTTCCGTCGGACAAGATCGTGGTGCGTCTGGTGCGCCCGATGAAACCCGAGGCGCGCTACGTCGTGCGCGTGGCAGGCGCGACGAACCTGATCGGCAAGAAGGGCGACGGCCTGATCGGCTTCGCGATGCCCAAGCCTGTTGTGTCAGATACCACGCACCACGCACCACGCACCGGTCGCCCGTGACCGATCTCCGCCGCCAACTCCCATCGATCGATGCGATCCTCGCCAACCCGGGGATCGCCTCGCTCCTCGCCGAGCATCCGCGCGCGCTCGTCGTGAAGGCGGCGCGCGCAGCGGTCGACGCGGCCCGCGTCACCGGCGGCGCGCCGCCGCTCGAGGGGTGGGATGCGGCGGTGCGCGCGGCGGTGGCGCGGCTCGCGGTCCCGTCGCTCGCGCCGGTGATCAACGCGACGGGCGTCGTGCTGCACACCAATCTCGGCCGCGCGCCGCTCGCGCCGGCGGCCATCGCCGCGCTGACCCGCGTGGCGCAGGGCTACTCGGCGCTGGAGTACGATCTGGGCCGCGGCACGCGCGGCTCGCGCCACGCGCATTGCCGCGATCTGCTGATCGAGCTGACGGGGGCCGCCGACGCGCTCGTCGTGAATAACGCGGCGGGCGCCGTGCTGCTGGCACTGAGCGCGCTGGCGCGCGGCGGCCAGGCGATCGTGTCGCGCGGCGAGCTGGTCGAGATCGGCGGGTCGTTCCGAATTCCAGACATCTTAGCCCGCTCTGGCGCGACCCTGGTCGAAGTCGGTACCACGAACCGGACGCATCCCAACGATTATGACCGAGCACTGACGACCGACACCCGATTACTGCTCAAAGTCCATCGCTCGAATTTCCAGGTCACCGGGTTCACCGCCGACGTCGCGGTGGTGGAGCTTGCGGAGCTGGCGCGCGATCGGGGCATTGCGTGCGTGTACGATCTGGGCAGCGGGCTGCTGATGGATCTGTCCCACTGGGGATTGACCGGCGAGCCGACGGTCCCCGAAGGCGTCGCAGCCGGCGCCGACGTCGTCGCGTTCAGCGGTGACAAGCTGCTCGGCGGCCCGCAGGCGGGGATCCTGGTCGGCAGCGAGGCCGCGATCGCGGCGTGCCGGGCCGATCCGATCGCGCGGACGGTGCGCGCCGACAAGCTGACACTGGCGGCGCTCGAGGCCACGTTGGCGCTGTATCGTGAGCCTGAAATCGCCAGAATGGAAATCCCGGTATTGAGAATGCTGACCGAGAGCATGGACAGCATTCGCAACCGAGCCGAACGACTCGGCGGTCAGTTGATCGAAGGCGATTCCGAGGTCGGCGGCGGGTCGTTCCCGGGCGCCAAGCTCCGGACGTGGCTTGCCGGATTCCCGGACGAACGGCTCGCCGAGCGGCTGCGCGCCAATGATCCGCCGATCATCGCGCGGGTCGCGGGCAGCCGCGTGTTGCTCGATGCGCGCACAATCTTTCCCGAACAGGTGGATACCGTAGTCTCAGCCCTTCGTGAGTAAGCGCGCGGCCTTCCTCGACCGCGACGGCACGATTGTCGACGACCCCGGATATCTGCACGAGCCCGATCGCGTAAAACTGCTCCCGGGCGCGGGCGAGGCGATCCGCCGCTTGAATGAGCGCGGCTTCGTCGTCGTCGTGGTGAGCAACCAATCGGGAATCGCGCGCGGCTACTACTCGGCCGACGACTACCACGCTGTGCAGCGCCGTCTCGCCGAGCTGCTCGCGGCGCAGGGCGCACGCATCGATGGCGACTATTTCTGTCCGCATTGGCCGGACGTCACAGGAGCGGGGGGGGGGGAACCCTGCGACTGCCGCAAACCCGGCCTCAAGTTGTTCCGCGAGGCGCAAGCGGCGTTCGACATCGACTTTGCCCGCTCCTGGTGGGTGGGCGACCGGCTGTCAGATGTGCAACCGGCACTCAGGCTCGGTGGCCAGGGAATTCTGGTCGCCACGGGGGAAGGCAACCTGCATCAGGGGCAGGCGCGGGCGCTCGATGTGACGGTCGTCGCTGACTTGGCGGCGGCGGCCGATGAGATTTTGCGCTCCTGATTTGTGTTTGGTGACCTCAAATTGCAGATTAGCGCGACCTCGCCCTTCATGAAGGAGCCGTGCATGCGCGGACGAATCCTGACTTCCCTCGCCGCCCTCGCCCTGTTTGCCATACCAGTCGTTTCTCAACAGCCCCGTCCCGCGGGTATCGACATCCCCACCGCCCGCAAGGCCGTCGTGACGATTCAGGCGCTCGACGCCAGCGGCCAGCTGATGGCCAGCGGAACCGGTTTCTTCGTCACCGAGGGCTACGTCGTCACCGCGGCGCACGTGCTGGAAGGGGCCGCCGGGTGCCGCATCGAGCTGGCCGACGGCCAGCAACAGCGCTGCTCCGTCGGGGCCTCGGACTCGGTGAAGGACGTCACGATGTTGATGGTGCCGGGCGCACCACCGGCGACGCTGCGCTGGGGCGTGAGCGAGGCGGTCAAGGACGGCGACGACGTCACCGTGATTTCCAACCCGCTGGGGCAACTGCCGGGGACGGTAACGCGCGGCATCGTCTCCGCATCGCGCGTCGTGCACGGCACCAAGCTGTTGCAGATCTCGGCCGCCATCTCTCACGGCTCGAGCGGGGCGCCGGTGCTGAACACGAGGGGTCAGGTGATCGGCATCGTGCGCAGCACGATCGAGGCGGGGCAGTCGCTGAACTTCGCGACCGCAACGGATGCGATCCGCAACCTCAATAACGATCAAGTCGCCGTGGCCGAGGGCCAGGGGCTGCTCACGCCAAAGTCCGTGATCAATACGGCGAACACTCCCGGTGGCAGGAGCAACACGAGCTCCCTGGCCGGCATCCCGCAGCTCAGCATGGGTCAGACGATCAACGGGACGTTGACCTCGTCGGACTCGCTCTATCCCGATACGACCTACTTCAAGTTCTACCAGTTCACGACCACGCCGGGACGCGACATCACCCTCGACCTGTCGTCGAGTGACTTCGATCCGGTGCTCATCATTCGCGGCGAAGACCTGGCGGCGTCGATCATCAACGACGACGGCGGGCCCGGTTGCGCGTCACGCGTGTCACAGACGTTCACCGGCCGCGGGCCCTACCGCATTCTCGTCAACACGACGTCTTCCCCGCACCGGCAGACGGGTCGCTTCACGCTGTCGCTCAAGGAAGGCAGCATGCCCGTGGACGGCACCAGTAACTCCGACTGTCATCCGGCCGGTGCCAGCGGCGGCGGCAATCAAAGCACCGTTGGGATACCCGTGATTCGGGTCGGCGAGACGCTCAACGGCTCACTCACGAGCAACGATTCGCTCTATCCCGACAAGAGCTATTTCAAGTTCTATACGTTCACTGCTCCGTCGGGACCGGTCACGATCGATCTGTCATCCGACGACTTCGATCCCGTGCTGATCGTGCGTGGCGACGATCTCGACGCATCGATCATCGACGACGACGGCGGGCCCGGCTGCTCGGCGCGCGTGTCGCGCACCTTCCCGAGCCGCGGGCCGTACCGGATCCTCGTGAATACCACCGCGTCGCCCGAGCGGCAGACGGGGCGCTACTCGCTGTCGATCACCGAAGGGACGAAGCCGGTCCAGGACCACGGCAACACGGATTGCCAGGCGCCACAGGGCAACGCCAGCTCCGGCAACACTGGTGGCGGTGGCGGGGGGGGATCGTCCCGGTCGATCGACGTGGGGCAGAGCCAGCAGGGCACGCTCACCCGCAACGACGTCCTGCTGACCAGCGACAGCACGTATGCGCAGCCGTGGACGATCCAGGGCCGCGCCGGTCAGACGATCACCATCGACCTCGAGTCGGACGCGTTCGATGCCTACCTGTTCCTGCGCGGGCCGGGGATCTCGGGCGGCCGCGATTTCCAGGACGACGACTCCGGCGGCAACTGTCACGCCCGTCTCACCGCGACGTTCCCCCAGAGCGGCGAGTACGAGATCGTCGTGAATACGGCGGATCATTACGCCACGGGATCGTTCACGGTGAGCGTTACCAGCGGCTCGAAGCCGAAGTCGGTCGCGCGGTGCAGTCGCAGTAGTCAGTGACAGAACGGCCGGTTCGTGTCGCCGTGCTCGTCTCGGGCGGCGGCACGAACCTGCAGGCCCTCCTCGACGCCCTTCAGAGTTCTCCCGTTGCACGCGTTGCGCGCGTAATTTCCAGCCGGCCCAATGCCGGTGCGCTCGACCGCGCACGCCGCGCCGCTGTCCCGACGACAGTCTTGCGTGATCCGAATGACGCCAACGAGCTGCAGACCGCCCTCGGCGACGCGCAGCTCGTCGTGCTGGCGGGCTACCTGAAGCTCGTGCCCGCGTCCGTGGTCGCGCGATTTCGGGGACGGATGATCAACATCCATCCTGCCCTGCTGCCGGACTTCGGCGGGCCGGGAATGTACGGCCATCGCGTGCATGAAGCGGTACTCGCGAGTCGCGCCAAGGAGTCCGGCGCCACGGTGCACTTCGTGGACGAGGAGTTCGATCGCGGCGCGATCATCGCCCAGGAAAAGGTGCCGGTGCAGCCCGGGGATGACGCGGAAACGCTGGCAGCCAGGGTATTGGAAGCGGAACATCGGTTGTTGCCGAGGGTGGTGCTCGATCTCGCCAGGAGGATTGCGTGAATCTGCTGTTGATCGTGCTCGCGTTGCAAAACCCCGAGAGCCTAGCCGTGCGCTTTACCGGAATGACAGCAGTCACCGGCTACGAGCAAGCCATGACGGATTCGCTGCTCGCCCTGCTGCCCGGCAGCGCGCGGGATCGCATCGGCAACGTCACGGTGACCCTGGGCCGCGGCGCGCCCAAGCGCCTCGTCTCCTGCGGGGTCGACGAGATCGGCTACGTCGTCGGCAACATCACCGACGACGGCTACATCACATTGCGGCGCGTGGGTGGCGGCGCGCGGCTGTACCCGCTGTTCGATCAGCAGATCGAGGGACAGCGCGTCACGCTGTTCGGACGTAACGGGCCGGTGCCGGGCGTCGTGGCCGTGCGCTCGACGCATCTGACCCGCGGCCGGCCCGGCGGCAACGAGGCAGCGTTCACCGTGGACAACGCCTTCGTGGACGTCGGTGCCAGCTCTCGCGACGAAGTGCTCGCACTCGGCATCTCGATTCTCACTCCCATGTCCATCGCGAAACGCCCGCACCGCTACGGTGATCGCCTGCTGGCCGCTCCGGTCGCCGGCCGGCGCGCGGCGTGCGCCGCCCTGGCCGCCGCCGCCCTGTCGAAGCCGCGCGTGCGGGGCACGGTCGTCGTGGCGTTCACCGTGCAGAGCCTCTATGCCGACAGCGCCGGCTTGAAGACGCTGCAGAACACGCAAGGACCGTTTGCCGACAGCCGCTTGGTGATGGTGCAGTCCAAATTTCCGGACACGACCGTCGAAACCGTTGCTCTGCGTGAGGTGGATGCACTGGTGGCCGATATCGTGCGGTGGATCGGGGGTGGGCAATGAAGCCGGTTAGGCGGTTGGGCGGTTGGGCGGTTGGACAAGCGGCGCTCGTTGCGGTGTTTCTAACCGCCGAACCGCCAAACCGCTTAACCGCCCAGGACACGAGCCGCATCGCTGAAGCCCAGTCCGTGCTGTCCCAACTCGTCGAGTCCTACGGCGTATCCGGATCAGAAGCGCCGGTTCGATCCACCGTGCAGCGCCTGTTGCCCACTTGGGCCAAGACTGAGACCGATACCGCCGGCAACCTTTGGGTACGCGTTGGACAGGGCGATGGGGGGGGCCCAGTCGTGATCGTTGCGCACATGGACGAGATCGGCTTTCGCGTGGATACGATCAACGCCGACGGCACGCTGGGACTGCGCAACCGCGGCGGCTTCATTCTGTCGCTGTTCGAAGCAAAGCCCGCGCTGATCCACGGCGATCGTGCCGACATCCCCGGGATCTTCCTGCCGCGCGATACCGGTCTCACGCGCCGCACTCCCCCGCCCCTGCGCGTCAGCGTGGGCGCCACCACGCGGGCTGGCGCGGAATCACTGGGCGTGAAGCTCGGCCAGACGATCACGATGCCAAAGCAGTACGTGCGGCTCGCCGGCACACGCGCGACCGGCCGCTCGTTCGACGACCGCATGGGGTGCGCATCGCTGATTCTGGCACTGCGACGGCTCGACCGATCGAAGCTCAAGCACCCGGTCATCTTCATCTTCAGCACGCGCGAAGAGATCGGCCTGGAGGGCGCCGGGGTGGTCGCGCGGCAGCTCGGCACCAGCGCGCGGCGGGTGCACGCCATCGATACGTTCGTCTCCGCCGATTCCCCGCTCGAGCTGCAGAACTTCGCGGTCGCGCGCCTGGGAGCGGGTGCCGTGGCGCGCGCACTCGACAATTCGTCCATCACGCCACCGGCCGACGTCGACACGTTGGCACAGCTCGCCCGCGCCCGCGGCGTCGCGCTGCAGATCGGCACTACCAACGGCGGCAACGACGGCTCCACGTTCACGCAGTTCGGCGTCGTGGACGTCGCGATGGGCTGGCCGTTGCGCTACTCGCACTCGCCCGCAGAAGTGGTGGACCTGAAAGATCTGGTGAGCCTGGCCGATATGGTGCGTGCGGTGGCAGAGGACTGGTGAGTAGAGCCCTTCTCTCCGTATCGGACAAGCGCGGGATCGTCGAATTTGCCCGCGAGCTGGTCAGTCTCCGCTGGGAAATCGTCTCGACCGGCGGGACGGCGGAAGCGCTGCGGCGCGAGGGCATTCCGGTCGTCCTCGTCGAACACGTCACGGGCTTCCCGGAGATGATGGATGGGCGGGTAAAGACGTTGCACCCGAAGGTGCATGGAGCACTGTTAGCACGAAGAAATAACTCCGGTGATCTTGCAGCGCTGCAGCAGCACGGTATCACGCCGATCGATCTCGTCGCGGTGAATCTCTACCCCTTCCGCGAGACCGTCGCGAAACCACAGACCACGTTCGCGCAGGCGATCGAGCAAATCGACATCGGCGGCCCGTCGATGCTGCGCTCGGCCGCCAAGAATCACGAGTCCGTTATCGTGGTCGTGGATCCGGATGATTACCCGCTCGTGATCTCATCATTGAAGGATGGCTCGCTAAACGACCTCAAGCGGACTCTCGCGACGAAGGTCTTCGCCCACACCGCCGCCTACGACGCCGCGATCCTCGGCTATCTCACACGGTCGCAGGAAGCGCTCCCGGAGACGCTGAGCGTCGTGTTGCAACGCCGGCAGCCGCTGCGCTACGGCGAGAATCCCCACCAGCGCGCGGGGCTGTACGTGACCGAGGAGGCAGGCATCCGCGACATGCACCAGCTCCACGGCAAGGAGCTGTCGTTCAACAACCTGCTGGACGTGGATGCCGCGGTGATGGCGGTTGCGCCTTTTGGCAGCAAAGACGCCCGTCCCGCCTGCGTGATCATCAAGCACACGACGCCCTGCGGCATCGCGCTCGGCCGCAACGCCGCGGATGCCTACGCGCGCGCCCTGGCGACCGACCGCACCTCCGCGTTCGGATCGGTGATCGCGTTCAACACCGTCGTGGACCGTGCCGCCGCCGAGGCGATGCGCGACCTGTTCGTCGAAGTCGTCGTCGCGCCGCGGGTCGATGCCGAGGCGCTGGCGGTCTTCAAGGAGAAGAAGAACCTGCGCGTCGTGGAGCTGCCGCGCTTCCCCGATGACCCGACGCTCGACTACAAGCGGATACGCGGCGGGTTTCTCGTACAGGACCGGTTCCGCTACGGCGGCGTCGCCGACGAGTCCAAATGGCAGGTGGTCACCACACGCCGCCCGACCGATGCGCAATGGAACGACCTGCGCTTCGCCTGGGCCGCGGTCGGGTCGATCAAGTCGAACGCGATCATCCTGGTGCGGGATGAGGCCGCGATCGGCATCGGCGCCGGGCAGATGAGCCGGGTGGATTCGTCATTCCTGGCCGTCCATAAGGCCCGGCAGCAGGGCCACGACCCGCGTGGGGCGGTGCTGGCGAGCGACGCCTTCTTTCCATTCCGCGACGGGGTGGACGAGGCGGCCGCCGCCGGGGTGACGGCGATCATCCAGCCGGGGGGGTCGGTCAAGGACGCCGAGGTCATCGCGGCGGCGGACGAGCATGACCTGGCCATGGTCCTCACCGGTATGCGGCAATTCCGTCACTAGATTACACGACCCATGACCCCCACCCCTGCCAAGCAGACGTACCTCACCGCCGCCGGCGTCTCACTCGCCGCGCTGATGCTCTACATCGTCACGCTCGCCCCGACGACGCAATTCTGGGATGCGTCGGAATACATCGCGGCGGCGCACGCGCTCGGCATTCCACATCCGCCCGGCAATCCGTTCTTCGTGATCGTCGCGCACGTGTGGGGACTGTTGCCGGTCGCCTCCGACTACGCGCGACGCATCAATTTCCTGGCGGCGGTGACGAGCGCGACGTCGGCGGGCCTCTGGTTTCTCATCGGCGAGCGGTGGCTCCGGCCCATCGTCGCTCCGGACGGCTGGCGCCGCCTTGCCGCGGCCGCGGGCGCCGTCGTCGGCGCCACGATGTTCACGGTGTGGAATCAGGCGGTGGCGAACGAGAAGGTCTACACGATCAGCGTGCTGTCGATCGCGCTCATCCTGTGGCTGACACTGCGCTGGGCCGATCAGCCCGCCGAGACGCGCCCCGACAACCTGCTCGTCCTGATCGTGTATCTGCTGGCGCTCACCGCCACCAATCAGCTCATGGGATTGCTGGTCGCGCCCGCGGTGCTCGTTTACGTGCTGCTGACCGATCCGCGCGCGCTGCTGCGGCCCCGATTCCTGATCGCTGCGGGCCTGGTCGCCGTCGTCGGGCTGAGCGTGAATCTGTTCATTCCGATCCGCGCGGCGCTCGATCCCTACATGAATCAGGGCGATGCGACCAACTGGCCGGCGTTGCGCGCGGTGCTCGCGCGCGAGCAATTCGCCAAGCCATCGATCTTCGACAACCCGATGTATGAGCGCGGCGCGGAGAATCCCGGCCGCTCGATCGTACTGATCGGCCAGCAGTTCCTCAACTACTGGCAGTATTTCACCTGGCAATTCGGGCGCGACTGGTCGGCGCTGGCGCAGCGCCTGCTCGCCGTCCTGTTCGCCGGCCTCGGCTTCCTCGGCGCCCGGCGTCACTGGCGGGCCGACCGCCGCTCCGCCCTCGCGATGACGGCGCTGGTCCTGACGGTGACGGTAGCCCTCGTGTTCTATCTCAACTTCAAGTGGGGCTTCTCGCAGCCCTACACCGGCCTCGAGCATGAGGTGCGTGAGCGCGACTACTTCTTCATCGCATCGTTCGCGGTGTGGGGGGTGTGGGTCGGGATCGGCCTGGCAGCGATCGCGGAGACTCTTCGGTGGCGATTAGCCGCAGCCCCTCTGTTTGTCATCGCGCTGATTCCGCTGGTCGGCAACCGGCTCACCGCGTCCCGCGCCGGGGAGACGGTGGCGCGCGACTACGCCCGCGACCTGCTCGAATCGGTCGATCCGTATGCGCTGATCATCACCAGCGGCGACAACGACACCTTCCCGCTGTGGCACGCCCAGGAGGCACAGGGGATCAGGCGGGACGTGAGCGTCATGGTGATGACGCTGGCCAACACAAATTGGTACCTCACACAGCTGCAGCGCCGGCCACCGGTGCCGTACGCCGGCGTGCCCGCCCCGACGCAGCCGTGGATGAGTCGCTACTATCTCGGCACGCCGGGGGGGGGCGACTCGCTGCCGCCGTATGTGATCGTCGACCACCCCGTGGCGGGAGACGTCGGCCCGATTCGCGTGACGCTGGATCCACAGGTGCTCAAGCGCCCGTACCTCGAACGCGCCGAGCTGGCGGTGCTGCAAATCATCAAAGATCAGGTCGGCAAGCGACCGATTTATTTCTCGACCTCGACCGGCAACATTGCCGATCAGCTCGGCTTGACACCGTATCTGGTCGGTGAAGGGCTGGTCCGGCGGCTGCTGCCCAAGGCGGTCGTCGCGAGCGACAGCATTCGCTTCGTCGAGGGACGAGGCTTCCTCGATGTGCCGCGGACGCGGAAACTCGTGTTCGAGGTGTATCGGGGCGGCATCGCCGCGGCCCGGAAGCGGCCGCGGGGGTGGGTGGATACACCCTCGCAGCCGAGCCTGCTGGGCTACGTGTTCGTGTACGACACCATGGCGGCCGCGCTGCGCGACCGCGAACCGGCGCTGGCGATGCGGGCCCGCGAGCTGCGCGACGCAATCCTCGCCAATACCACCTACGCCATTCCCCGGTCCAACTGATGGCAACGACGCAGTCCCCCTCCCCCGTACGAGCGACCGGCCGGCCCCTTTCCGCGGCAACCACCGTCCCTGAGGTCCAACGGCCGCCCTATATCATGGCGGCGTGCGTCGCGGCCGGCGCACTGCTGCTCTATCTCCTCACGCTCGCGCCGACCACGCAGTTCTGGGACACGTCGGAGTACCTCGCGGCCGCGTACTCGCTCGGGATCCCGCATCCGCCCGGCAACCCGCTGTTCGTGCTCATGGCGCACGTCTGGGGGCTGATCCCGCTGGTGTCGGGCTATGCGGAGCGCATCAACCTGTTCGCCGCCCTGACGAGCGCCGTCTCCGCCGGGTGCTGGTTCCTCGTGGGCGAGCGCTGGCTGCGCTCGTTCGTGCCCGCCCTGTGGCCGCGGCGTCTCGCCGCGCTCGCCGGCGCTATCGTCTCGGCGACGGCGTTCACGGTCTGGAATCAGTCGGTCGTCAACGAGAAGGTGTACACCCTGAGCCTGCTCTCGATCGCCTTGATTCTGTGGCTGATCGTGCGTTGGGACGATCAGCCAGCGGGCGACGCGCACGACCACTATCTGCTGCTGATCATCTATCTGCTCGCGCTCACCGCGACGAACCACATGATGGGCGTGCTCGTGGGCCCGGTGGTGATGGTGCTGCTGCTGCCGACGCTCAAACAGCAGCGGCCGGTGACGGCGGGCGAGCGCAACGTCGAGTGGTCGCAGTTCATCGTGTTCACGTCCGTCTGGGCGCTGCTGCTGTCGCTCGGCCTGGAGCATTGGGAATTCATCGCCGTCGCGGGCGTCTTGTGTGCCGGCGCACTGGTCGTCGCGATGCTGGCGGGCAACGTGCGGTTCGCGATCGCCGCCATCGTGGTGGTCGTGGTCGGACTTTCCGTCTATACCTATCTCCCCATTCGCGCCGGCTTCTACCCGCCGATCAACGAGGGGGAGCCGACGAACTGGCAGGCACTGTGGGCGGTCCTCAGCCGCCAGCAGTACGGCAAGCCCTCCATCTTCGACAATCCCACCCAGGCACCGGGCGTCACGAATCCCGGTCACACCCTGACCCTCTATTGGGATCAGCTGGTCAACTACGCACAGTACTTCAGCTGGCAGTTCGGCCATGACTTCCCGGACCGCGCGCAGCGGCTGCTGGCGGTGTTGTTCGGCTTCGTCGGATTGGGTGGCGCGGTGCGCCACTGGCGCGCCGACAAGCGCACCGCGATCGCCATGACGGCCCTGATGTTCATCTTCACGTTTGCGCTCGTGTTCTACCTCAACTTCAAGTACGGCTACTCGCTGCATCCGGAAGCGGCCGTCAATCAGCACGAGGTGCGGCAGCGCGACTACTTCTTCATTTGCTCGTTCGCCATCTGGGGCATCTGGGTGGGCATGGGCCTCGCGGCCGGGATCGAATGGGTGGGCGACCTGTTCCGCGAGCGCCAGCCGGACACGGCACGCCGCTGGCTGTACGGCACGCCGCTGCTGGCGCTGGCGCTGATTCCGCTGGTGGGCAACCGGCTGACGGCTTCGCGAAAGGGCGAGACGCTGGCGCGCGATTTCGCCTACGACCTGCTGCAATCGGTCGAGCCGTACGGGGTGCTCGTCACCGCCGGCGACAACGACACCTTCCCGCTGTGGTACGCGCAGGAGGTCGAAGGCATTCGCCGCGACGTGACGATCGTCAACCTCTCGCTGGCGAATACCGACTGGTACGTCCGCCAGCTCCAGCGGCGGCCGCTCGAGCCCTTCGATTCGACGCACGCGCCCGCGATCTATCGCGGCAAACAGTGGCCGATGCCGGCCGGCAAGCTGATGAGCTTCAGCGATGAGCAGCTCAACGCGCTCGAGCAGTATTACATCCTCGATCAGAAGCGCGTGGCGCGACTCGGCTCGATCAGCGTCACGCTCGATCCGCAGATGCTGGGCCGCCCCTACCTCGAGCGCGCCGACGTGATCGTGCTGCAGGTGATCAAGGATCAGCTCGGCAAACGCCCGGTCTATTTCTCCCGCACGGTCGGCCTGTACGGGGATCAGTTCGGGTTCACGTCCCATCTCGAAGGCCACGGCTTCGCCCGCGCGCTGCGCGAGCAGGAGATCGTGGCCTCCGACAGCATCAAGGGGATCCAGTCACTGGGCTACGTGAACGTGCCGCGCACGACGCAGCTGCTGTTCGACGTCTACCACGCGGACGCCGCCGCGCGGACCAGGCCGCGCGGCTGGGTGGACAAGCCGTCCGAGGGGATTCTCTCGCTGTACGGGCTGACGTACTACACGATGGCGCAGGAGCTGCAAAAAACGAACACCGCGCTGTCGGCGCGCGCGCAACAAATCGCGCAGTCGATCTTCCGGAATACGGAGACTCCCGTACAGCCGCTGCCGGAGCGGCCCGGCCACTAACGAGTCGCGGGCCGGGACGTGCCCGTCGACTCGCCGGTCTGCACGCGGCGGTGGCGATCCACGACCTGCGCCATCACGTTCGCACCGGGGAACAACCGCTCCGCGCCGCCAACGACCACCGAATCACCGGCGTCGACGGAGCCGG
>Ga0066709_100000992_pt1 | contig 17575 bp, 14 predicted proteins | sample GraSoiAngelo_158_FD_79665 | JGI IMG/M metagenome (GOLD analysis project Ga0066709, IMG submission 79665) | Grasslands soil microbial communities from the Angelo Coastal Reserve, California, USA - 14_1009_16_30cm | ecosystem: Environmental > Terrestrial > Soil > Grasslands | place: USA...
GGCTCCGGCCCTGATTGTCAATGTAATGGACCCGGGTGTCGAGCTGAAGCACAACACGGTCAACGGAGCCAACGGCGGTTTGATTCTGCCATTATTATCGTGCGTCGGATTGGATTGGCCAGCCGCGTAGACACTGCTACACGCGACAAGCGCGAGCAATGTTGTTATAGTTTTATGCATATTTGTTTGTTGCTGCTTTTGTTTGGCCAAGGAGAACGTCTCTTTGATTAGTTGGCCGTGCCTCACATCTTTCTCCGGAAAGGACGGGACGGAGTTCTCGAAAAAGATCCGATTCCCGAATGAGGCCAGTCCGCGGCAGCGGACTCGCCCTGTGACGAATTTGCTGGTCTAAACAGGCTTTTGCGCGAGCGAGCTAAGCTACCAGGCGTGATGGATCACCTGAGCGTTGGCCTCTTTCATTTTTTGGCCGAATGCCCCTCAAGAGGGCGCGCGGGATCCTCCCGTCGATGTTGGGAGTGGGGCCTAGGGCCTCCATTTTCGTGCGCGAATGTCGCGCAAGCATCTCCAAGTATCAGAGGTCAGACATCAGAGATCAGGAATCAGTAGCCAGTGGTCACTTTAACCAGCCGCGGCAGTGCTTGAGCGAAGCGAGCATCGATTTCATCATTATCAATCGGACCACGACTCAGCGCGACGAATTCCATCATCTGCTGGCCAATATGGCGACGTCCTTCGATCACTGTGCGAAGGCGCTCAGCACGCGTCCATGACGAACGACTCCCTGACATTTGCGGCAGTTTCGAGCCGGCAGCGGAAGGGCTGGCGACGCGATCTTCCCATAAACAATAGAACGCGTGGGCGACTTGCTGGCTGGGATTTTCGCGCGCGCCATGGCGAAATTCGAAATGACGAAACGGAAGCGCAAGCGAGCCATCGACCCGATAATTGCGTACGCCGGTATCGGCAACCTGGGTCCAGCCGACCGCAGGCAAGCAGACATCCGGCCGGTGCAAATTTGCCAGAAGGGCGCTATTTCGGCCAGGATTCCAGCGGAAAAAGTACAGAACGCAAGTGATAGATCGCGAGTTCGAAGACTGCGATGTTCCGGACGAAATCGCGGTGGGCCAAGTCCAGGAAGCCGCATGTCCTTCATCGAAACGAAGTTGGCGGCGCACCTCGTCGTCGATCTTCAACTGCTGAAAATTGGGTGCGCTCACCGGCCACTCCACTTCCCACTGTATGCTTGCAACAAGATTGCGCTCGTGCGCGCGATACCAAAGCTGGGCGCCCGCCTCGACCGCGACGATCCAGCAGAGAACTGCCAAAAAGTAGAAGCCGAAAATTGCGGATTGGTCCGAGCCGGACCGGCATTGAGTGCGAATTGCCAATTGCGGAACCTGACTTCGAATTTCGGATTTCGGGTTTCGGATTTGAGACTTCCCGAGCAAATATGCGAGACCGAATGTGCCAAGAAAAACAAGCGCGACGATCGTGTAGCCGGCGACGTCGTGCCAGCGATTGGTTTCTGAAATACTTTTGGTGGCCGCAATCCAAACGAGAAAAATTGCGCGCAAGAAATTGGTGCCAAGCGCAATCGCGACCGCGCCGATGACAAGCAGAACGCGGTGCGAGATCGACAGTCGTTTGAGTTCGCCAAAGAGCAGGCCGATCATGAGCGACGTCTGCAATGAGCGCACGCCGCTGCAGGCTTCATTTACGCCTATCAGGCCGTTGGTCACCCGGATCAGGTTTCCTTCCAATTGCGCAGGAATTCCAAGGAGCGTGATCGTTTCCGCAGCGAACCCAGCGACCAAGCGCATCAGCCCTTGAATAATGGGACCTTCGATTGGTGTTACCCACGGCACCGCGACGAAAATGAATGCGACCGGAAAGGCGAAATGGCGGAGCCATCCGGCAGCTGCCGGACGACCCATGTACCATAGATACAAGAGGGTCAGCGTCACGACTGACGCGGTGTGGAGCCAGGCAAGAGGGCGCCACTCTGGATTCGCAATTTCAAAAAGACGAACAGGCAGAAGCAACAGAAGCGCGGCGAGGCCGACCAGTACCGCGATTATCGCGGCGGCGCGGTTATTGCGGATTTGGGATTTGGGATTTGGGATTTCCGGAGGTGGCCGATCCTGCCAGCGGAGCCAAAAAAGATAGAGCGCAAAAAAGGGAACGAACCAGCCGTAATTATATTGCTCATTAACCGACCATTCGCCGCTGAGTTGTTGGCAAAGAAGAAACCAAAGCGCCGTCAGCACGACGAGAGCCGCCATCGCAGGGGCAAACAAGTTTTTCAGAGCAGACCGCTCCGTCGATGGGGCTGATCGCGCAGCCGTAACTGGTTGCATGAACGGGCATCTTACCAAATTTGGACGCAAAGCGAACGGGGAATGTCTCCCGCGGGAGTTAGTGCTTGGTTGAGAGTTGAGAGATCAGAACAATGCCCACAGTCTGGATCGTGAATTCTGGTTTCCGTTCGATATTCGGCGTCCGATGTTGAATGTTCAGTGCTCATTTTATGATTTCCACCCGCCAGATTCTCGGCATCAAATTCTTCAACGGCGATGTCGATGAAGCTGTCGCGTTGATGGGTCGGCATGGCGGTTTTCTCGTGGCGCCCTCTGGGACCTGTTTTGGGCGGCTGCGTGAGGACGAGCCGTATCGGCGCGCCGCGCTGGCGGCCGACCTGGCGATTGCTGACAGCGGTTTGATGGTGCTCACGTGGCGCTTGTTGCGACGTGAAAAAGTGCAGCGCGTTTCCGGTCTTAAATATTTAACACAACTCCTCGAAGGGTTAAAAGGCGAGAGGAGCGACGAAGTGTTTTGGATTCTGCCCAACGCGCGCTCGCGGCAAAAATTGTTCGATTGGTCGTGCCGCAAAGGTTTAACGGTCAAGATCGACAACTGCCATGTCGCGCCGCGGTATAGTTTGGAAATCGAAGATCGACATCTCTTGGCGCTCGTTGAGGAAAGCCGCCCGGCGCACGTGGTGATCGCGATTGGCAGCGGCGCACAGGAAAAGCTCGGATATTATCTTCGCGAAAATCTCTCTTATCGGCCGGCGATTCATTGCACTGGCGCAGCCCTCGGTCTCATCACGGGCGATCAGGCTATCATTCCCGACTGGGCCGACCGCATTTATCTCGGATGGCTTTTGAGGCTGTTGCGCCAGCCTCGAATTTTCATTCCACGTCTCACCCGCGCCTTTGGATTGCCGTGGTTAATTTGGAAATATGGCGAGAATTTGCCCCCGATGCGAGATCGCGGGCAGAAGTCGCGAGCTAGCAGATAGCAGTTGGAAGATGCGCGATCAAACTCCGATCTTCGAACTTCAATTTTCGATTGCAGCAACTTTTTTCGTGCTTCTTGCTTTGAGCTTTTCCGCCGGCGTAAGTCGGGCAAATGCGCAATCACAAAGCGACTTGGCCAAGGTGTCACCCGATCTTCAATCTCCTGCCGCAAAACAAGGCTTGGATTTCTCCGTTGGCACGCGCGGACTCGATTCCCTCTCATTTAACGGACAATCGCTCTTCCGTTCCGCTCAGAGCGGGGAGTTGCAGCCGTGGAAATCTGTTTTCCGCGCGGTGCTGGATGCGCTCCTTTCGAATCCATCGCCATCGGTCCAGGTGGCAAAAAAACCGGTGAGCTCAATCGACTTGGCTTATCCATGGGGACACCTCGCGTGCGCCTATGCCAAAAAGGGCGAGACGCTCACAATGCGAATTGAGGTTTCGAATACTGGCGCGCAAGAGATTGATGAGCTTTCGCTTCGTTTAATGGAACTAAATTTTCCGAGCGCTCCGAACGGAGGCACACTTGAAGCCGGCATGTTTGGCTTCGGCTTCAAAGGGACCATGCATCCGCTGTACCAGTACCCCTCAGTTGTCGATCCGCAGTTCGTTGCCCCGATCGTCCGGGTGGACTTTGGGACTGGCGCGCTCAATTTTTGCAGCGACGATCTCAAGTGTTCCCTCAGCGTGCCGTATTCAACGAATCCGCCGGCTAACACCGGCTATCCGTTTATCATTAGTTGCCGCGGCATTATGCCGGGCGAGACCAAGACTTTCAATGTTTCGCTGCGATTTGGGCCCGCGGGTTCGCGGGTGCAAGATTTGGCACATGACGTTCTGAACCGTTACGCAGAGAAGTATCCGTTCCAAATAAAATGGACAGACCGCCGTCCGATTGGCGCGATTTTTCTAGCCAGTTCGGGAATTAAAGTAGCAACCAATCGGCGCCGCTGGATTCTGAACTCGGGGAAGATCGACGTCACTACTGAGGAAGGCAGGGTCGGCTTCCGCGCCGCGCTTCTCGAAATGGCCGATAACAGCATCAAAGTGTTAAAGGGTGCAAACGCACAGGGAATGATTACTTGGGATCCAGAAGGAGAAGAGTTTCTGGAAGCCTGCTACTACGGTGATCCTCGGCTGACGCCGATTCTGGCCCCTGAAACGGGCTTTAAGGGTGCCGGCCAGAGAAGCGCTATTGACGATTACTTTGAAAAGTTCCGCGTCGCCGGACTAAAGGTTGGGGTCTGCATTCGTCCGCAACAAATCACCTTCATTGACGGTAAACCGGTGCAACAAGCTGCCGATAATGAGCACGCAGCGCAGGTTCTTAAAGACAAAATTGGCTACGCAAAACAACGGTGGGGTTGCACGCTTTTCTATGTGGATTCGAGCGCCACTATGCGTGGCCCAATTAATTCGGACGTCTTTAAGACTGTCGCCGACGCGTATCCTGATATCCTGTTGATTCCTGAAAACGAATCGATGCGTTACTTCGCGTATTCCGCTCCGCTAAATTCCTATGTGCACCACAGAGTCACTTCCACGCCGAGTGGGGCTCGCATGGTTTACCCGAAAGCGTTTAGCATTTTAATGGCGGCCGACGGCGATCGGCCCGAGGACCACGCCGCCCTGCTAAATGCCGTGCGATGCGGCGATATCCTTCTTTTTAATTGCTGGTACGACAACGCTGGCGTTGCAAAAATTAAAAAACTTTACGCAGAAGCGAGTCGGTAACGAGATAACGAGACGACTGACGAAGTTCCGATGGAAGATCGAGGATTGAAGTTCGTCTCCCATTTTCTAGCTGCTATCGTCTAGCTCCTGTCCCGTAATTTCTACCGTTCCTTAGTCGTTCCATGGCACGCGATGAATTCCGATCCTGACACCCACGCGGAGGTCGTGTTAAAGGACGGCGCTATTGCGGCCGACGTCGCAAGCGCGCCAAGAATACGTCCCATCGGCTCGCGGGAATTCGCTTCCACACTGATCACCAATGTTGTCATCCAGGCGTGCACAGTTGTTCAGGGAATTTTAGTTGCGCGGTTGCTCGGTCCTGTGGGACGCGGTCAGTTCGCCGCTGCCATTCTTTGGCCGGGAGTGTTCGCGGCCATGGGTGGAATGGGTGTTAACGTTGCGCTGGCCCGCCGCGCCGGACGCGCCCATGATCTCGCGCGAGTGATCCGGACCGGCTTGGTGCTTACGCTGCTGACCGGAACAGTTGTCGCGGTGCTTTGCGCTGTAGCAATTCCGTGGCTTCTGCCTGGCAATGATACAGTCCTCCGGAACGCCGCGTACGTTTTCGTCCCGTTCATCATCTTCAATCAAGTCTCGCTTGCGATGATCGCGATCGATCAGGGGGCGGGTTGGTTTGCCCAGATGAACTGGACACGCCTCATAGTGAATCCCGTTTACCTGCTATTTGTCGTCGTCTTGTGGTTTACGGGAGTTCGCGACGTCGGCTGGTTCGTCGTAGGTTTGCTTATCGCAAACGCCGCAGTCGCTTTCGCTCGCGTGACCTTGGCAGTGCAACGCGCGCCCCTCCCTGGTCCAATGGAACCCGTAGATGCCGTTCTTCGCGAGGCGCTCCCGTACGGTTTGGCCGGATTGCTTGGTGCGCTTGCGGCATCCGCCGACAAAGCGTTGCTGCTTTATCTGCTTGGCACCGCACAGCTCGGCTTTTACGCCGTCGCTCTTACCGCAGCTTCCGTCGTCAACAGCCTCGCTGGCGCAGCGGGGACAGTGAGCTTTGGCATGTCCGCCCAGGTAAAAGATCGCGAAGGTTTCGATCGTGTCGCGCGAATGTTCCGGTTTACTGCCTGGACATGGCTAATTGCCGGTCTTGGAGTAGCGGTCATCATTCCAATCGTGTTGCCATTATTATATGGAGCGGTGTTCCGGCCGGCGATCTGGCCGGCGATTCTACTCATTCCCGCGGCAGCATTGACCGGGCAGGCGAGCATTCTGGAAGAATCAATGCGCGCGCAGGGTCGCGCGTTCGTTGGCTTGGAAGCCAGAGCGGCCGGTCTGGTGGTGATGATTGCGATGGGTTGGTTGCTTGCGCCGGTGGTCGGGATTTATGGCGTCGTCTTTGCCGCGATCGGTTCGCAGACAATCGTTTTAATTGTGATGATGTTCGCCGCGCGATGGCATTTTCATCGTGCTTTGCTGAACGCATTGCTGCCGCGAATCAGCGATCTTTTGGAATTGAAAACTCGATTGCTACGGTTTTGAACGAGACATACCAGGAATACAGATTTTCCAGCGGCGCCGCGTCGCACATGCACGCCCGCTTCATGCCGCACGTGTTTGCGTTTGCGGATGATTTGATGCCCGGCACACGGGTCCTTGATGTTGGCTGCGGAAACGGTTTCCTTTGTGGCGAATTCCTGGAGCGCGGCTGCGAAGTTGTGGGCACTGATTTAAGTGCGCAAGGGATCGACTTAGCGCGCAAGACATATCCCAATGGACGCTTTGAACTTCTCGCCGCAGATGCGGAAGTCTTGCAGCAACTCGGCGAACCGCCGTTCGACATCGTCATCAGCACGGAGGTCGTCGAGCACCTTCACGCTCCGCGCGCGTGGGCCAAAGCCTGTTTCGAGGCTCTGAAGCCAGGCGGACGTTTCATCTGTACGACGCCGTATCATGGTTACCTCAAGAATTTGATGATCTCGTTGCTCGGAAAATGGGACACGCACGCTAATCCGTTGTGGGAGGGCGGACACATCAAGCTATGGAGCAAGCGCACACTCGGTCGACTGCTGACGGAAGCTGGCTTTAGGAATCTGGAGTTCCGCGGCGCCGGAAGGATACCGGGACTCTGGATGACGATGATCGCAAGAGCGACGAAGCCGCTGTGAAATTTATCGTCGCTCAGATTGGCGCGCGGCGTGGGTACGCGGTGCCCGCAATTCTCGAAGAAGCCGGAATGCTCGAGCGTTTTTACACCGACATCACTGGCGATATCGGTCTTGGAGAGTTATTTTCCGCTGCGGCGGTCTTACCACTTTTAGGGAGACCGGCACGGCGATTAGCCGGGCGCCGTTTGCCAGGAAACATCCGCGCGAAGACGACGACATTTCCGGGAATCAGTCTTACCCATGGTTTGCGGCGAGCATTTACTAAACATGATCCCACCGCAACTGTTCGTGAGTCACTCCGCTTTTCGAATGCGCTGGGTCGCGCGATGACGCGACATGGCTTTGGCAACGCAACGCACATCTACTCCATGCTCAGCGAATGCGGGCCATTGCTCGTGTCGGCAAAACAGCGGGGTCTCAGTATCGTCTCGGAAATTTACATTCCGCTCAGCACGGAACGCATCCTTGCCGAAGAACGACGACGATTCCCTGACTGGGAACCGAACGTGCCGAACTCTTCGGCGATCCGCCACGAGTTTGGCGTTGAGGATCTGATACTGAAGCTTAGCGATTATTTCGTTTGCTCATCGGACATGGTGCGCGAGGACCTGATTGCCAACTGGGGAGTTCGGAGAGAACGCACGGCGTTTGTCCCTTACGGGATGCATGCGCGCTGGTTTGAGATAGAACCACATTCGGTACGTGGCCGCATTCTTTTCGCTGGAACAGCGGAGTTGCGAAAGGGTATTCATTACTTTGCGATGGCCGTCGAAAAACTGGTCGCGCTAGGAATCCGCTGTGAATTTCGAGTTGCCGGCAACGTGCAACGTTCGGTCGCGGATCAGAAACATTGCCGTCACCTGACATTTCTCGGGCGCATTCCGCGTGCGGACATGGCGCAAGAATACGCTGCTGCCGATGTATTCGTGCTGCCGTCACTGGCGGAAGCTTCGGCGGAGGCGATATACGAGGCTCTGGCTTGCGGAATTCCCATCGTCACGACGTGGGAAACGGGGTCTATGGTCCGCGATAGCATCGAAGGCCGCATCGTGCCCTCGCGCGATCCAGAAGCGCTCGCGAATGCGATCGCCGAAATCATAGAGGATCGACAACTACGTGAGCGCATGGCGCACGCTGCGCGTGAGCGAGCGCGCGACTTCACGTGGGAACGTTACGGTGAGCGTTTAGTTGCCGCGCTCAAATCACTAGCTGCAAGCGAAAGTGATTTGTTAGGCGCGGTGGTCGAAGGCCAAAAACGATGACTGTTCTGCACGTTGTACCCGCTAGACCGTTCGGCGGAATGCAACGAATTGCTGCACTGCTTGCTGCCGCGCAGCGACGTTCCGGACTGGATGCGCATGTGCTGGCGATATACGACAGCGTGGAGTTTCTCGATTTGCTCGAGCGGTACGACGTGCCTCACACTTTTCTCCACGGTTCCTGTCCGAATTTCAGAGCGGTGCGACATTGTCACGAAGTGTTGGCGCGAGATTGGTCCGTTGTTCATGTCCACGGTGGATTGCTGTGGAGCAACACTGTCGCGCTCTTCGCAAAGCGGAGTCCCGTCGTTTACCACGCTCACAATTACCCGCCATTGGATCGTTCGTTGAAAACGCGAGTGCTAAACCGCGTCAACCGATCGCTTGTTGATGTGGTTATTGCAGTGAGCAAAGACGTAGCGCGCGCGTGGCGTGTAGCCGGTTTAGATTCTGCGGTCGAATGTGTTTACAATGCCGTCGACTTGCCGAATGCGGCAAAGCCGGACCGATTGCCACGCTCGACCGATTCACCTGTATTCGGAATGGCTACTCGCCTCGCAAAAGACAAAGGTATTTTCGAATTTCTCGATGTCGCCGAGGCGATCCACGCGCAACGCAGCGGCGCTCGATTCGTCATCGCAGGTGAGGGACCTGAGCGGAGCAAGCTGGAGGAAGAAACGAACCGCCGCGGGTTAAGCGGAGTCTTTTTTTTCCCGGGATATATTCGCGATCTCGATGCATTCTGGTCGGGTATTGACATTGCGCTCTTCACTGCGGCGAAGGAGCCTTTCGGTTTGCGAATTCTGGAAGCGATAGTGCGCGGTGTGCCCGTCGCGGCGTATCTAACCGGCGCCGGCTCGGACGAAATTCTCTGCCTAGGTTTAACTGCGGTCACCGCAAAGTACGGAGATGTGCCAAGCTTGGCAGAAAATTCGTTGGCGCTTTGTGACGATGCAAGTCTCTACAAGCAAATCACAGATGCGGCATATGATGACGTGAGCGCTCGGTTCTCAACTGCTGCGATGAGAGACGGGGTAGCGCGTATGTACGACTGGCTCACCGGCTCGGTCACAAATCCGTCTCCTTTATTCTGACCACACAAAGCTCATGTTCCCGCAACAATTCTGTAAGAACTCCTCGACTTTGTTCATAACGCCAGCGATGTGGTTGCCGTGGATACGTTGGTGTTCTAAGCGATCGCGATACGTCGAACTCGCGGGTGGCGGCCGACTCGCTGGTTTTGAAACGTTCGGCGAATTCTGGGAAGCGCATGGAATGATGCCGACGAAAAAGGAACGCCTGTTTATGGAGCGACTTGTGCTACCAAGCGGCGTAGTCTTCGACATTGGTGCAAATTCTGGAGCGTTTTGCATCACGATGGCGAAGATTCAACCTTCTGGTGCCATCCATGCCTTCGAACCTTCTCCAAGGACCTTCGAACGGCTGTTGGCGAATGTGAGAGCCAATGACGTGGAGAGAACAATTGAATGCCACGAATGCGCGGTTGCGCGTTCGACAGGGCGTATGAGTTTTTTTGCAAACCCCGCATCATCAGGAACGAATCGGCTACTGCCGCACGGTTATGCTGAGCGCAAGAATGTCGTCGAAGTGCGAACTGTGTCATTCGATGACTTTGTGAGTGACTCTGGCATACGATCCGTAGATTTCGCGAAAATTGATGTCGAGGGGTTTGAATGCGAGGTGCTGTGGGGAGCTGCGAGAGTGTTGCGTGAGCGAATACTCGCCGTGGGACTGATCGAATTATGCCCTGCAAATTTGCAACTAGCAGGAGCGTCGGTCGAAGATCTATTTCAAATGGTTCGTGAAGTTGGCTGGACACTTCGTTGGATTACGCCATCCGGTGATATTGGTGATCAAATCGCACTCGACGATGCACGGACAGTTGTCTTAGAAAATGTTGCCCTTGTTCCAAAAGATGGAGCGGATCTGGAATAGACTGAAATCGGTACTCGTTGGTTGCGCGCCTCACGGCTTTGTTGAAACGCGGCGGCTGCTGCTTCGTTTGCGGGGTCTTGGATTGGTACCGAGTGCGGCGCAAAGCTATGATTGCGAAGCGGCGGTTGATGCATGTCGGTTCGATCTTTGGCCTTTATTTCTTCGCCATAGCTCCGACTGGATACTCATTGATGTCGGCGCAAACGACGGTGACTTCATTCGTGCCGCGACGCAGTTGTCAAAACCGGCTGCAGTGGTCGCGTTTGAACCGCTGCCGACATGTCAAAAAATCCTCGCGCCATTGCTCGCGAGCATCCCCGGCGGACAATTAGTTCGCGCCGCAGCCGGCGCAACAGCAGGCGAAGTAGAGTTAAATTGCACTTACAACACGAAAATGAGCAGTGTGCTCACACCACAAGAAGGTATTGAAGCCTCGTACGCCCGAGGTGATTACACCATCGTCGAGAAGATGTGGGCACCTATGGTGCGTCTAGATGATGTAATTGAGCCAAATGCGCGTGTGGGCCTCCTGAAAATCGACGTGCAAGGTTATGAAATCGAAGTGCTGCACGGCGCGACGCGCACGCTCGGACAAACGGAAGCTTTGTTGATCGAAGTCAACTACACCCAGCATTACAATCGCGCTGTTGCCTTTGACGAACTTCATGCGTTTTTAAATATGGCTGGGTTTCATCTTTACGGGATCTCCGCACCATATGGAAACGCGGAACGGCCGCTCTGGGCCGACGCGATGTATGTGCATTCCATCGAACCGAAGGTCAGCGATAGCAATTGAAGCGCCCGTGCTTATCGTGGCTGACATCAACACGCTTTGGCGAAGCTGCCCATTTCAAGCGCTAAGTGGACTCCGTCCTGTCCTCGGATTAGCGCCAATGGATCCGCTAATTGCGATGCGGCATCGGCGATTGCCATGGGGAGCAAAACGCGGCACACAACAGAAGATGACAGTGCTCTCCATCGTATTGCCTCTTGGGTGGGCTACGCGGCGAGCAGCGGAGGTATTGCCGCGACTTTGGACGGCTGCACTGAAGGAATGTCGTTCGGTAGGAGCAGACCCGTCAGCGCTTGTAGTCACCTCACCTCATTACGCCCCGCTCGTTCGGGATCTGAGTTCTGAATTTCCAATCTATTATTATTGCTCTGATGATTACATGAACTACGCGGGGTGGAACTCAAATGAAATGCGGCAGCAGGAATCTGTCGTCGTCCAGAACGCGAAGCACAGCTTTTTCGTTTCGGAGGCTCTGCGTGATCGCGCGGTCAAAGAATATGCGATTGATCCCGCAAGAGGTTCAGTCAGCATGAATGCGACAGGTGAGGAATTTCTCGCTCCTGTTTCGGATTTGGAAATCGATCGGTTGCTGAGTCGTTTTCGCAAGCTCACACGTCCAATCGCCGGGGTGATTGGCGGAATTAGCGACCGTCTGGATTTTGATCTTATCGAGAAAGTTGCCGAGTCCGATGCGGTTGGATCAGTTCTACTGGTGGGACCGGTCGCAGCCGGCTTTAAAGATGCCAGATTGGATACACTACGACGAAATCCAAAATGTATCTTTGCTGGCGAGCAAGCTCATGACGCGCTTCGCGTTTGGCTTCAGGCCGTGGATGTGGCCTTAATTCCTTTTCGCTCGTGCCATTTCAATACAATGTGCTCTCCGATGCGTCTTTTCGATCATCTGGCAGCAAGCCGCCCGATCGTCGCGACGGATGCTTGTTCACAGGTTCGTGAATTTCAGGATTGCATGATGATCGCTTCAACCGATGAGGAGTTTCTCGAAAAGGTAAAACAAGCTTTGAGCGCGCCCGCTGATTCGACTTATCTGGAATTGATGAGAAAGCGTGCGCGAGAACACACATGGGCAGCCCGCGCTCTCACATTAAATAGTCGCATTGACGCAGAACTGGAAAAAGCCGCCTGCAAAGCTGACTCGTTGCAGTGATTTTTGTTTCATACTAGGTGATCTTCATAGTTAGCTTGGTCTCGTAGACCGCGCGTGCCGATGCTCAACTTCAATTTTTTCTATCCGTTCGCGCTGACTTCTGTTGGGTTAGTTGCGTCAGCGATTTGGCGGCCGCGGCTAATTTACGAATACCCGTACTTCATGGGCGCGACCTTCACTGCGTTCATTCTTCCGCAGGCTTATGCGCTCTACGGTGATCAGTGGGGTGGTATTTATCTACGCATGACGCTTTTGATGTGTTTTCTGTGCGTGGCGTGCTGCTGGATCGGTTATCAGCGCCGCCCGCATCCGAGACTCCTCGAGAAATTCAATATTCCCATTGATCTGGCGCGTTTTCTGCAAGGCGGCATCGTCCTTGTCCTCCTTGGCTCGTACTTCACCTATAAGTTTAGCACGCTGGCCGAGGAGGAAGAATTGTCCACGCAGCTGACCGGGATCGGAACGGTCTACCTTTTTTTTGGTGGCCTGGTTTACCCCGGGTTCGCAATCTGCTTTTACTGCGCGCTGAAGGAAAAATGGATCACAGCGTGGGTGGCAACGGCGGGCGCGGCCGTGATCCCAATGCAGGCCGCTCTCTTCTACGGACGCCGCGAACCGACGGTGCTGTTCCTGATGTCCGTGGGTCTTGGAATTTTTTTCATCAAAGGAAAAGCAGCACCGCGCTGGGCCATCATAGCTGCAATCGTCGGAGCTATGCTCATAATCCCCTCAACGTCTGAGTACCGGGAACTGGCCAGAGAAGATCCCTTCGCAGCGTTCAAAGAGATCAATTTCACAGAACAATTTCGGGAGGCTCTTGCCCCTGATGCAATCAGTGAATTGAAAAATGCGACGGCGCTCATAGCGGCGACGGAAGAGACAGGAGATTACGAATTTGGTGCGGGCTACTGGAACGAGATCGTGTTCCGCTTTGTTCCAGCACAATTTTTTGGCAGCAGGTTCAAGAATGCTTTCATGATTAGTGGAGAGCATCGCGACCTGAGCGACTTCGTGTACGACGTGCTTGGATTCAGGTTGCCGCCCGGCCTGACCGTGACAGGCATGGGAGATTCGTTTAACCAATTCGGGTATTTTGGCTGCCTGTTTTTCGCTGCAGTGGGATACCTATTTAAGACCCTTTGGGCCGCAGCGAACCGCCCAAACGGGATCGTCGCGCAAATCCTCTATATTCAAATCACGACGTCAGCAATGCGCGCTGCGACGCATCAAACAATAGATTTTCTACCCGCGTTTATTTATGGCCTGATCTTTATCGGCGCAATCGCATTCTACGCGAGAGAGCGTGGTGCTTTTGCCGCGCCGTTTTCGTCGTCCCCCGTGCCCGCTCAGCTCCTCTCGAAGTGAGAGTCGCTGTCATCTTTCATCGGTTCGGTCCCTATCATTGCGCGCGACTGGAAGCAGCGGCGCGCCATTGCGATGTCACTGGCATCGAGGTCGCAGCGGAAACGCAGGATTACGCTTGGTCGCGAGTTAAAGACACCCCGGGATATTCGGGGCTGACTCTATTTCCCAGCGGAGACACGCGTACAATGTCAGATAAGCAGATTTCTACACGCGTCGAAAACGCGTTGCAAAGTTGCAGTCCGGATGCTGTGGCAATTCCCGGATGGTCCGACAAGGGTGCCCTGGCAGCTTTGCGATGGTGTATGGAAACCGGCACGCCTCCAATTTTGATGTCGGAAAGCACAGCGCTGGATGAACCTCGCGTGCGCTGGCGCGAATGGATAAAGGAACGGATTATCCGTCTTTACTCAACGGCTTTGGTGGGCGGCCGGCGTCACATTGATTACCTGGTCGAACTTGGGATGCCGAGGGACCAGATCTTCACGGGATATGATGTCGTGGACAATGAGCATTTCCGCCAGAAGGCGGCAGAGGTCAGAAATCAGAGATCAGAGGTCAGACGGAAATACGGGCTGCCGGAGAATTACTTTCTCGCGTCGGCACGGTTCATTAAAAAAAAGAACCTCCCGACACTTATCCGCGCTTATGCCGGATATCGCCAGATGAAAGGCGATGGAGATATCGGGCACCGGACAACAGACAACGGACCTTGGGATTTAGTCCTTGTCGGTGACGGACCGCTGAAGACTGACCTTTGTCGTCTGGTCTCCGATCTGCGTTTGCACGCCCACGTGCACCTTCCAGGCTTCAAACAGTACGACGAGCTACCGGTTTACTACGCGCTGGCCAAGGCATTTGTTCATGGCAGCGTGTCCGAACAAGGGGGATTGGTCGTAAACGAAGCGAGCGCATCGGGTTTGCCGGTGATCGTGTCGAATCGCTGCGGATGCGTGCCGGAATTGGTGCAGGACAATGGGTTTACTTTTGATCCCATGAACCAGCATGAGCTGGCCTCACGATTGTTCGAGATGGCTTCGTTATCAGACGACGAGCGAGAAAGCCTTGGACATGCGAGCCGCAGGATCGCGACGAACCTCGGGCCGAATCGCTTCGGTGAAGGACTGAAGCGTGCCGCAACGATGGCAATTGACCTTCCGCGAAGGAAATTTAGAGCATTCGACCGCGCAATCCTGTCCGGCGCCACGCGATTTCGGCGATGAAGATTGCCTATCTGTTGAATTCGGTTTCGCGAAAGGCCGGCGGTCTGTTGGAGATTTGCAAACGACTTGCACAGACAACCTGTCATAAAAAGGAGATTGTCCTCCTTGGTGTGGAGGATGAGTTCACGAAGACGGACATCATCGAGTGGGCGCCTTTAAGGCCAACCGTTTTTTCGCCTGTATTTGCGCGCAGTTTTGGCTATGCCCCCGGCTACGGACAATATCTCGCGGACATATGTCCCGACATTGCGCATGTGCATGGGCTCTGGACGTATCCTTCATTTGCTGCATATCGGTGGCACCGGCGCACAAAACGGCCCCTCATATACACTGCACACGGTATGCTCGCCCCATGGGCGCTCCGAAATTCGGCGTGGAAAAAGCGCCTGGTACGCGCGTTGTGGGAGGACGCAGCCCATCGCAGCGCGGCCTGCTTTCACGTCAATTCGAAGGCCGAACATCTAATGTTGCGCCAGCACGGTTTACGCAATCCAATTTGCATCATTCCCAACGGAATTGATCTGCCCGCCAGTCAGAGTTCAGAAGTCAGCGGTCACGTATCACGCTTGGCGTCCGTCGCTGGAGGGAGAAAGCTGCTGCTCTATCTGGGGAGGCTACATCCAAAGAAGAACTTGGTGAATCTGATTCGCGCGTGGAAAGACGTTCTGAACTCTCATCCATCGACCCTCAACTCTTGGATGCTCGCCATCGCGGGCTGGGATCAGGCAGGACACGAAGCGCAGCTCAGAAAACTGACTACTGACCTGCGACTTCTGACCTCTGTTATCTTTCTCGGTCCCCGATTCGGGGCGGCCAGGGATGCGTGTTATCGCGCGTGCGACGCATTTGTGCTGCCTTCGCTTAGCGAAGGGCTGCCGATGACAGTGCTGGAAGCCTGGGCTTATGCAAAACCGGTGCTGATGACGCCCGAATGCAATCTGCCAGAAGGCTTCGTTGCGTGGGCGGCGTTACAAATTGGCACGACCTCGAAGGAAATTGCCGCAGGCCTAAAACAACTAATTGAAATGAGTGATGACGATCGAAAAGCGATGGGCGCCAGCGGTCGGGCTCTGGTAGCGGAAGCGTTCTCATGGGCACGAATTGGCGAACAGATGCGCTCGGTTTATGAGTGGATGCTTGGCGGTGGCACACGGCCGGAGACAGTCAGGCTTGACTGAGAGAAGTCGGAGGCAAGACACCGAGACCGCTGGACTATGCGCCGGCAGTCCCGTAGTCATGTGGTTCGTAGTCAATTGGTCTTTCGCATGCTGGACATCGAAAAAAACCGCAGCGCGCAAAAGTATTCTTCGGGTGAAATGGCTCGGAGGATGTTATGGACCTTGGTGCAACCGTTGTTCCGACTTAGTCCGAGACCCTGTTTCGCCTGGAGACGATTTCTGCTCCGCTGTTTTGGAGCAAAGGTCGGTCGTAATGTTCATGTTTACCCTTCTGCGACTATCTATTTCCCATGGAACCTGGACGTGGAAGAGGAGAGCGCCATCGGAGATTACGCGTTTATTTATAATCTCGGCCGTGTCACGATCGGCGCGCGCGCCACCATTTCGCACCGCGCTCATCTGTGTGCGGGGACGCACGATCACACAAGATCGGATTTTCTACTGCTGCGTCCGCCGATCACCATTGGCGCGGAGGCTTGGATTTGTGCGGATGCGTTCGTTGGGCCGGGAGTTGCCATTGGTGAAGGAGCGATTGTCGCCGCTGGCTCAGTCGTAATGAAGGACGTGAAGCCATGGGTGATTGTTGTTGGAAATCCGGCGCGTGAAAGCAAGCGACGCGAGATCACTCAATGAGCGAGCAAGATAACGGGCGCGCGCCGTTATCGGTGCTGGTTCCCGTCAAAAACGAGGCCGCAAACCTGCGAGATTGTCTCGCCAGTGTTTCATTTGCCGATGAAATTGTTGTGGTCGATTCGGCGAGCACGGATGGGACGCAGGAGATCGCCACTGCGGCGGGGACACAAGTGGTGCAGTTCTCGTGGAATGGAAAGTTCCCACAAAAAAAGAACTGGGCCTTGGAGAATTTTCCGTGGCGGCACGAATGGGTGTTGATCATCGACGCCGATGAACGCATCACATCGGAATTGGAAAAAGAGATCCGCGACGCGATCGGGCGCAATGACGTGGACGGATTTTATCTGAACCGCCGGTTCTGGTTTCTGCATGGATGGATTAATCATTGCGGATATTTCCCGAGTTGGAATTTGCGTCTGTTTCGGCATCGGTTGGGCCGATACGAACGGGTGGAGATCAACGGCGATGCCTGCTCTGGAGATAATGAAGTGCACGAGCACATCTTACTCGATGGCCGCGCCGAATATTTGTCCGCGCCGATGGAGCATTATGCGTTCCCCGATATCGCGACCTTCATCGACAAACATAATCGCTATGCGACTTGGGAAGCGGCAGCCCGAGGACAGCTGCATCGGCGCGCGGGACAGGAAGCGTTACGCGCGACACCGTTTGGAACAGCGCTAGAACGCAAACGCTGGCTAAAGAAACTCGCGATGCATGCGCCGTTCCGTCCAATCCTGCGTTTTCTATATCATTACCTTTGGAAACAAGGTTTTCGCGATGGCTACCGCGGTTGGGTGCTCTGTCGCCTGCTAGCGTGGTACGAGTTTGTCAGCGTCGTAAAGACCCGGGAGATGCCACGACTGACCACAAGGCAACGAGACAA
>Ga0066709_100000993_pt1 | contig 17574 bp, 16 predicted proteins | sample GraSoiAngelo_158_FD_79665 | JGI IMG/M metagenome (GOLD analysis project Ga0066709, IMG submission 79665) | Grasslands soil microbial communities from the Angelo Coastal Reserve, California, USA - 14_1009_16_30cm | ecosystem: Environmental > Terrestrial > Soil > Grasslands | place: USA...
CAGCTCTTGCGCCGACGACAGGTCGCGGCCAAAGGGTTTTTCGACCACAACCCGCGCCTGGGCGGTGGCGCCGATGCTGGCCAGGCCCTCGGCGACGGGTTCGAACATGCTGGGTGGAATCGCAAAGTAGTGCAGCGGATGCTGCGCGCCGCCGAGCTCCTGTCGCAGGCGTTCGAACGTGGCGGGATCGCCATAGTCCCCATCCACGTAGCTCAGCAGCGCGGTGAGCTTTGCGAAGGCCGCTTCATCCACTCCGCCGTGATGGGCGAGGCTGTCACGCGCGCGAGCCACGAGCTGGTCGCGGCCCCAGCCGGCCTTGGCCACGCCGATGATCGGCGCGTTCAACTGCCCGCGGCGAACCATCGCCTGCAGGGCGGGGAAGATCTGTTTGTAGGCGAGGTCGCCGCTGGCGCCAAAGAACACCAGCGCGTCTGAGGTATCGGCCACCGGTCTCAGTCAACCCGCTGCCGGCAAGTTCTTCAAGTCTGGCACGCGTCCTGCCGGTCACTTCGGGTAACGCAAGGAGGTCAGAGATGCTCTGGTACTGTCGGTTTTCCTGGCACTCGGGCACCACCGCCAATGAGGTGCGCCGGCGCGTTGTTCAGCAGCACGAGGCTGGTACAAACCACCCCGAGCAGATCCGCGGCTGGTACAACCTCGCAGGCGGCGGCGCGGGCTTCCTGATGATCGAGACACGCGATCCGCGCGAGCTGAACGAGATCATCGAACCGTATATGGATTTGATGAGCTTCGACGTGCACGCTTGCTACGAGCTGCCGTATCAGGAGACGGTCCGCGCCTTCCAGCAGAAGCTGACCGCGAGGGTCTAGAAGCCGGGCCGGGCGTCGCGCGCCTTGTCAGTCCTGTTCGTCGGCAGGCGGGGGGACGATTCCCTGGGTGAGCAGAGTCGGCAACGGAACGCCCTCGTTGAAGTAGGCTGCCGCGGTCGCGTCGCGCACGCGGCGCAGGCGCGCGATCTCCCCGGCGCTAAAGCCGACCTGACTCAGGCGCGCTTCATCCGCGCCCGGCCAGGGCGGGGTGAGCTTCTCGGTCAAACCCTCGACGCTCTCGAGGAGTCGCCTGACCTGCAACGTCCGCTTCTGGCGGGCGTGGGGGTTCGGCCAGGCGGACTGCACGTACACCGTGCCCGTGAGGCTCACCGTCCAGCGCCAGTCGCAATCGGCGCAGACGAAGTACGGACCCTCGCGTTCGTCTCGTGTTCTGGCGCAGCGGGGGCAGGCGGACGTCACGGCGGCGGCCAATATCGCAGACGATCGCGAGTCTGTCCAGCCCCGACGTCGGAAATCGACCGCCTCTCAACCGGGTTGTTCGGAGCCGTTTCTGAAGCGTCTGGGCGCGGGTTCGCGGCCCGGCGGTTGGCTCGGCCGCGGGCGGGCGGGGGCAGGCGGAATTGGCCAGCTCACTGGGCGGGCCGCGGTGAACGTGAAGAGCAGTCCGTGATGGCTGTTCTCCATTGGTTCGCCATCGCGCGGCTCGTACACCGCGCTCGCGTGGGTGGTGGTTATCCGCAAGCGGCGCTTCCGATAGATGAGGTTGAACACCAGGCGGTCGATCCCCGCGGGCAGTCGCGGCGCGAAGCACAGGCTGTCACCCCGAGGTCGCAGCCCGCCGAAGCCGGCCACCAGCGCGATCCAGGCCCCCGCTAGCGCCGCGATATGCACGCCGTCGCGGGTATTGTGCTCCAGATCGTGGAGGTCCAGCAGCGCGCTTTCGCCGAGATAATCGTACGCGAGATCGGTCTGGCCCACCTCCGCGGCGATCACCGCCTGCGTACCCGCCGAAAGCGATGAGTCGCGCACGGTGATCCGTTCGTAATAGTCGAAGTTGCGCGCCTTCTGCTCGTCGGTAAAGACGTCCGTGCGGAGCAGCATCGCGTGTACCAGATCAGGCTGTTTGACCACCTGCTTGCGATAGAGATCGAAATAGTGGTAGTGCAGCAACAGCGGGTAGTGATCGGGCGGAGTAGCGGCAAAGTCCCACACTTCGTGCTCGGTGAACCCCTCCGACTGTGGGTGCACGCCGAGGCGTTCGTCATACGGAATGAACATCGCTTCCGCCGCCGATCGCCAGGCGCTTGGCTCATCCGCGGCAACCCCGAGCTCAGCCGCCCGCTCCGGGTGTCGCGCGCAAGCATCGGCGGCCGTGCGCAGGTTCTGTTCGGCCATCAGGTTGGTGAATACGTTGTTGTCGGCCAGGGCGCTGTACTCGTCGGGACCAGTGACCCCGTCAATGCGGAACCTGCCCTGGGTGTCGGTGTAGCCAAGCGAGCGCCATAACCTGGCGGTGTGCACGAGCAGGTCCAGCCCCGTTTCCCGCTCGAAGTCGTCGTCGTCGGTGGCGTGGACGTAGCGCACGACGGCGTCGGCAATGTCAGCATTGATGTGGAAGGCAGCGGTGCCCGCGGGCCAGTAGCCGGAGCACTCGTGGCCGTCGATGGTCCGCCAGGGGAAAGCAGCGCCCTCCAGTCCGAGAACTCGCGCTCGTTCGAGCGCGATCGGCAGCGTCGAGTGTCGCCAGCGCAAGGCGGACGCCGCCGCGGCCGGCATGGTGCGGGTCAGAAGCGGCAGCACGAACGCCTCGGTGTCCCAGAACGCATGGCCGTCGTAGCCCGGGCCGGTCAGGCCCTTGGCCGGAATCGGCCGGTCCTCTCCGCGCGCCGCCGCCTGGAGGATGTGAAACAGCCCGAAGCGAACGGCCTGCTGGACCTCGTCGTCGCCGCGAAGCTCCACATCCGCTCCCTCCCAGAACTCGTCCAGGTAGGCCCGCTGCTCGGCTAACAGGCCGTCCCAGCCCGTCTTGCAGGCGGCCTTCAACGCCGCGAGCACCTGATCGCTCAGCGCCTGACGCGATCTGTGGCGCGACCAGCCATACGCCAGAAACTTGACAATCCGCAGGCGCTGGCCGGCCGCGAGGCGGGTGGTCACCGTCACCCGCCCCGTATCAGGTGCCGACTCGCAATCGGCCTCCGTTCCCGGCGGACCTTCGATCACGTGGTCCATAGCGGCCGCCACGCCCAGGCCACTATTCTTTGTGCGGTGCACCAGCTTGGCTCTCAGGTCGCGACAGCTGAATTCCTCCGACAGCAGCGGCGCCTCCATGGCTGCCGTGCCGCGCGGATCGGTCGTAAATGGCGGAGCTGGCAGCGGCTCGTTCGCGATCAGCTCCGATTGCACGACGATGCGCGCCGCGTTGCCGACCGGTTCCACTTCGTAACTGATCGCCGCGACCGAGCGTTGTGTGAATGACACCAGCCGCACGGACGTCACGCGCACCATCTGGCCGGCCGGTGAAGTCCACTCCGCTCGCCGCTCCAGCGTACCCGCGCGCAGGTCGAGGATCCGTTCATGCCCCGTCAGCCGGCCGTACCGAATGTCGAATGGCTCATCATCCACCAGCAAGCGGATGAGCTTGCCATTGGTGACGTTGATCACCGTCTGGCCGGACTCCGGGTACCCGTATCCCGGCTCGACGTACGCCAGTGGCCGCAGGTCGTAGACCGAATTCAAGTACGTGCCCGGCATGCCGCTGGGCTCGCCTTCGTCCAGGTTGCCGCGCAGACCGATGTGGCCGTTGGCCAGGGCAAAGATCGACTCCGTCTGCGCCAGCACATCCAGGTCCAGCGCGTCCTCGCGTATTCGCCAGGGCTCGACCGCAAACGCGGGATGACGGATCATACGCGATCGAGCAGCTCGGCCAGATCGCCGACGACAATGTCCGCTCCGCGCTCGAGGAGCGCTTCTCGCTGACCAACGCGGTCCACGCCGACGACGAAACCGAAATTCCCCGCTCGACCGGCTTCCACTCCAGCCAGTGCGTCTTCGAACACGGCCGCCTCCGACGGCGCGACATTCAGCCGACGCGCCGCGGCGAGATACGTGTCGGGCGCCGGCTTGCCCTTCAGCCGCTCTTGCTCGGCGACGATCCCGTCAATGCAGACGTCGAACTCATCGGCGATGCCGGCGGCCTTCAGTACCTCGTGGGTGTTAGCGCTGGCGGACACCACCGCACGGCGCAGACCCGCCTCGCGGACCGCGCGCAGGTAGCGCAGTGATCCGGGGTAAACCTTCACACCGCCGGTGCGCAACCGCTCCAGCAGGATCGCATTCTTGCGGTTGGACAGCGCGTGGATCGTCTCCACTTCGGGCGGATCGTCTGGTTCGCCTTCGGGAAGCGTGATGCCTCGTGACTGCAAGAAGGTCCGCGTGCCGTCGGCTCGGGCTCGGCCGTCCACATATAAGTCGTAATCACGCACTGGGTCGAACGGCGCGAAGGGTGTGCCCGTGCGCTTTGCCCATACAGCGAGAAAGCCGTCGAACGTGTCCTTCCACGCCGCCGCGTGGACCGTGGCTGTCTCGGTGAGTACACCGTCGAGGTCGAAAAGACAGGCGCCAATACCCTCTGGCAAACCGAGCACATGCCGAGTCTACGACTCCGACTTACCGTGGCAATTTCGCTGCCAACATTGGGTGTCTGGGCGGCGGAATAATGGTCTTGCCAATGCACGCCGAGCCCGCTGCAGGTCAGGCCGAGGTGCCGAGTCGCATCGTCGTCCTCGGTGGGCTGAACGCGGATCTCGTCGTCGCCGTGCCGCGCCTGCCGCGACCCGCCGAAACGATCATGGGCGAGCGCCTGCGCACGTTTGCTGGCGGCAAGGGCGCCAATCAAGCGGTCGCCGCGGCGCGACTCGGCGGCGCCGTCAGCATGGTGGGCCGCGTCGGCCAGGACGCGTTCGGCGACATGCTGCTGGAGTCGCTCGTTGGCGACGGGATCGACACCACCGCCATCGGCCGCGACGCCGAGGAGCCGACCGGCGCGGCGCTGATCTTCGTCGAAGAAGGCGGCCAGAACATGATCGCCGTCGCCCCGGGCGCCAACGCAAAGGTCGGCCGACAGGAGGTCGATCGCCTGGCCACCTTGCTCGATGCAGCCAGCGTCCTGCTTGTCCAGCTCGAGGTCCCACTGATGGCGGTGGAGGCGGCCGTTCAGGCCGTCCGCCAGGCTGGCGCACGTGTCATCCTGAACGCCGCGCCGGCGATCTCGAAGCTGCCTGACGCGCTGCTGCAAGCGGTGGACGTGCTGGTGGTCAACGAGGTGGAGGCGTCGAGCCTCTTCGGGCGTCCCGTCGAAAGCCAGGACGAGGCCGCGGCCGCCGGGCGGGCCGCGCTGGAGAACGGCGTCGGGGCAGCCATCGTGACGCTCGGCGCCGCGGGTTCGGTCGTGGTCGATCGCAGCGGGGCGTCGCCGATCGCCGCTTATCCAGTGGTCGCGGTCGATGCGACCGCGGCGGGCGATGCGTTCGTGGGTGCGCTCGGCGTGGCGCTCGGGCGCGGCGCGGATCTGCGGTCCGCGGCGCGTCTGGGAGCAGCCGCGGGCGCCGCGGCGGCGTCTCGCTCAGGTGCCCAGAGCTCCTTGCCGCGCCATAATGAGATAGAGGAATCTCTCGAGCGCGCAAAGCCCCACCAAGCGGGACCTAAGTCTGACGCTGGCTAGGCCCACCGCCCCTGGGGATAGCGTGCGCCCAAAAGTAAAATCGCGTTCGCATGACTGTTGCAACCGCCGCAATTCGAGCCGTACACTGGGACGGCACGGCCATCCTGGCCAGGTTCCGTGTTGCGCCGCGGTGGTCGTTGGCGCGACAGTATCTGGTCGCCAGCTTGCTCGTGGTGCTCACCGGTGTCGTGATCACCGGCGCCTGGATTGGCCACCAGATCGAAGCGAGTGTGCTCGACCGCACCGCCGGGATCTCCGCGCTCTACATCGATAGTGTGGTCAGCCCGAATCTGCAGAGCCTCGCCCAGGGCGATCGCTGGCTCCCGCAGAGTGACACTGCCGCGCTCGACCACCTGTACTCCGAAACGGGCCTGGGCCAGGGCGTCGTGCTCTTCAAGATCTGGTCGCTCGACGGACGGGTCCTGTACTCCCCAGATGTCGCGGTCGTCGGCCGACAGTTCCCGCTGGACACTGGCCTGACGCAGGCGATGCACGGCGAGGTGGCCGCCGACATCAGCAGCCTGGACGAGCCGGAAAATACGTACGAGCGTGCGCGCTTCGGCCGCCTGGTGGAGGTATATGCGCCAGTTCGTTCGGTCAGCGACGGTCGCGTCATCGCCGTCAACGAGTTCTACCTGCGGCCCGACGCGCTCGATGCCGACATTCGCGAGGCCCAGCTTCGCTCGTGGGCAGTCGTCGGCGGTATCGGGCTGTTCACCTACCTCATCCTGTCGGGCATCGTGAAGCGCGGCAGCGACACGATTCGCCGACAGCAAACCGAGCTGCAGCGCCGCCTGGACCAGAACGTGCGGTTGCACGAGCGCGTGCGTCAGGCCGCGGGTCGGACCACGGCATTGAACGAACAGGCACTCCGCCGCATCAGCGCCGACTTGCACGATGGGCCTGGACAGGCGCTGGCACTGGCATTGCTGCGGCTGGACGCGCTCCAGGCGCCGTGCGAAAGCGACGACGGCACGCAAACTCGCGACGACTTCGCGACGGTCCAATCGGCAATACGTGACGCGCTCAGTGATGTTCGGGCGATCTCGGCCGGCTTGCGGCTGCCCGAGCTCGGGGCGATGTCCGTGGCCGAAGTCGCGGTTCGAGCGATCGACGATCATCAACGCCGCAGTGGCGTGACGGTCGGCCGCCGGCTCGAGGGGCTACCCGAGCACGCGCCCCTGCCGATCAAGATCGCGGTGGTGCGGACCTTGCAGGAAGCGCTGTCGAATGCGACGCGACACGGCGAGGGTCGGGGCATCCAGGTGTCTATGCAACGCGAGGCGGACGCCCTGCGCCTTTCGGTCGAGGATCATGGCCCCGGTTTCGACCCCCAAGCCGCCGACCGCTCTGGACACCTTGGACTGGCAGGCATGCGTGAGCGCGCCGAAGTGCTGGGCGGATCGTTCGAGGTAGTGTCGGCGCCAGGCGCCGGCACCGCCGTGATGGTGCGGCTTCCGTTGACCGCGCGGGTCGTCGTATGAGCGAAGCGATTCGGGTAGTCGTCGCCGACGATCATCCGCTGTTTCGCGAGGGCGTAATCAACTCGCTCCGCTCGATGCCCGACATCGTCGTCGTCGCCCAGGCGTCAGATGCTGACGAGGCGGTGCGTCTGGTGCGAGAGGAGCTGCCGGATCTGGCCCTGCTCGACGTGACCATGCCCGGCGGAGGCATCGAAGCCGCCCGCAAGATCGCCGCGGCATGCCCGGCGACGTGTATCGTCATGCTCACGGTCTCGGAGGACGAGGACGATCTGCTGGCAGCCATGAAAGCGGGCGCCTCGGGGTACGTGCTCAAGGGCGTCTCCGCGCGTGAGCTGGCGGGTGTGGTTCGCTCGGTCAGCGCGGGCGAGGTCTACGTGGCTCCGTCATTGGCGTTTGGGCTTCTGCGCGAGATGTCGAAGCCGCGCGCGAGCGACCCGCTGGCCGAGCTGAGCGGTCGTGAGCGCCAGGTGCTCGAGCTGGTGGCCAACGGCCTCAGCAACCAAGAGATCGGCTTCAAACTCGGCCTGGCGGAGAAGACGATCAAGCACTACATGACCAACATCCTGACCAAGCTGCAGGTCCGCAGCCGCGTCGAGGCAGCCTTGCTTGCCGCCCGCGTCGGCCTCGGCCAGCCCGGCGGCGGGGCCCGCTAGACTTCGCTCCCCCAGGATCGCCGTCCTCTGAGCCGCCGCCAGGCGTCGATCAGACCACCCGGCAGCAGCAGCACGATGAGGATGAACAGCACACCGAAGATGATCTGGTGAAACTGGGTGAATGAGATGGCCAGCCCTTCGCGCACGAGGATGTAGAACAGCGCGCCGAGGAAGGGCCCGAGGGTGGTGCCAACACCGCCGATGAACGTGATCAGCAGCGCGTCGAACGTCCAGCTCGGCTCGAACACGAACTCGGCATAAAAGCTCGCCTGGTGCAGCGCGAACGTGCTGCCCGCCAGACCAGCCAGAAAACTGCTCGCCACCAGGGCGACGAGCTTGTGGAGGAGAGGATCGACGCCCGTTGCTCGGGCCGCCTCCTCATCCTCACGAACCGCTGACCAGCCGAGCCCGAAGCGCGACCTGATCGACACGTACGCGAAGACCATCGCCACCACCGCCAGCCCGAGCGCCAGATAGTAGTGGCTGAGCACGTCGTATTCGGCGGTGGCCTGCGCAGGCAGTGCGTTGATGTTCGGAAAGACGTTGCTCACGGCGATGCGCAGGGCCTCGGCCAGGCCGAGCGTGCCGATCGAAAAGTACGCACCTCGTAGCCGGAACGTCGGAATCCCGATCACCAGCGCAAACAGCGTGGCCGCGACGCCGCCGGCGAAAAACGCGAACGGGTACGGCCACTGTCCGAGCAGCCACAACTGCCGCGTGACCATCACCCCGATGCCGAAAAACGCCGCGTGGCCCAGGTTCACCTGGCCGGTGAAGCCTCCGAGCACGTTCCAGCTCTGCCCGATTGCCACGTACAGCAGGACCAGGAAGAGCAGGTTGAGCACGTCCTGTCGACCGATGAGCGCTGGGACGACCAGTGCCGCGGCCAACGCGGCGAATCCGACGAGGGCCCGCAGTCCGACGGTTTGCCCGATGCGCTCAGGCGCGGCGAGCGAAAAGGCCATTCGGGCGAAGCAGCAGGACCACCACGAACAACACCAGGCCGACGACCTGCTGATATTCGGGGCCGATCCAGAGCGTGCTGAGGTTTTCGACGACGCCGAGAAGTAGACCGGCCAGGAAGGCGCCGGAGACGCTGCCCATGCCGGCCAGCACCACCACCACCAGCGCCTTCAGGGTCCAGGCCAGACCGATGGCAGGCGAGATGCTGAACGTCACCAGCACCAGAGATCCCGCGATTCCCGCCAGCGCCGAGCCGATCGCGAACGTCAGCAGATAGGTCCGACGCACATCGACCCCCGCCAGGGCCGCGGCTTGCCAGTCGATCGCCGTGGCTCGAATGGCCATGCCGAAGTAGGTGCGCTGCAGCAGCACGTAGAGCACCAGCACGACCAGGGTGCCTACAACGAATGTCGCGAGGCGGGTGTACGGAAAAACGACGCCCGCGAGCGTGATCGCACCACCCGCGTAGGCGGCTCGGACGGAGCGCTCGTCCGCGGAGAAGGCGTACAGCGCCAGGTTCTGCAGCACCAGGGCCAGGCCAAAACTGATCAGCAGTGAGTTCTTGATGCGCTGCTCTTCGGCAAGCCGCTCCACGAATTGGAACAGGAGCGTGTTCAGCAGCAGGCCGAGCCCGAACAGGCATACGGCCGACAAAGCCACCGAAATGTAGGGGTCGATGCCGGCGAGGGTGAAGCCAACATAGCTGGCGTACCCGCCCAGCATCAGCAGCTCGCCGTGGGCCACGTTGAGCACGCGCATCACCCCGAAGATCAACGTCAACCCGACCGCGACCACGCCGTAGTTGCTGCCCACGAACAGGCCGAATGCCAGCTTCTGGGCGATTACCGTCGGATCCAACGCAGTCGCTCCTCCGCTAGCGCCGCTCCCCGCACTCGAGCCCACGGCCTGCTCCGGCGTGGCACCGCGCACCGTCCGAACCGCGGGGCCGCGATCCGCCGCCGCCCCGCACGGCCCGCCCTGCACTGCCTCATCACGGCCGCACTACCGCCCTGTTCCGCGTCCCGCCGCCGCTCCGCCCGCCCCGCCTTCATCAAGCTCAGCGTAACCACGAAGCGTCACGCAGGGCGTCACGTGGAGCGTCACGTGGGCGTCATGCGGGCGTCACGCGCGTCACAATTTTGCGCGGTATGCGAAATCTGCGGGCATCTAGCGCTGGGCGAACGGTTTGGCGGGGTACTGGATCTGACCGCCCACCTGGTCGGGGGGCCACACGGTGACCTGCTTACCGCTCTGCCACTGCTCGTAGATCGTGACGACGTTACCGGTGCCGTCAGGATTGAAGGTGACCGGACCGATTACCGACGATGTCATATTCGTCGAGGCGAGTGCTGCCCGCAGGCTATCCCGGTCCAGCGCATCGGCGCGGGCGAGCGCGTCGGCAAACACCTGGACGACCGCGTAAGCGGCGCCCACCACACCTTCGGGGGGCTTGTTGTAGGCAGCTTGATACGCCTTGACCATGTCTGCGTTACCGGCGAACTTCAGGTCCGCACCCCAGCCCGGTGCGCCGACGGTAAAATCGCCGTCCTTCCCGAGCGCCGTGGACCAGGCGCCGGAGTCCGAGGCGCGGATGATGTTGAAGAGCTTCGGATTGACGTCCAACTCTTTCATCTGTTTGACGATCGCGATGCCGTCCGGCGGCGTAGGCACCATCAGCACGGCATCGGGATTTGCGCTCTTGGCCTTCAACAGCATCGATGAGAAGTCCGTCGAACCAGGCGCATACTGCTCCTCGACGACGACCTCAAAGCCGCTGTGCGATTGCGCCTGCTGCTTCCAGCCGTTCTGCATCTCGGCGCCCCAGTCCGTCTTTTCGGCGAAGATCGCCACCCGCGCCGGCTTCGGATTCAGCGTATCCATCAGGTCAAAGATCGCTTTGGTGAGCAGGGGCGACTTCGGAAACGGCGAGAACAGGTATCTGTACCCCTGCTGGTGGATCGAGTACAGCGCAAACGCCACCCCGACATAGGGCGTCTTGTTCTTCTCGGCGACGGCCGCCGCGGCGGCGTGCAGGTCGCTGCCGAAGCCACCGAAATACGCCAGGATGCCGGAATTGTTGAGCGTCTCCATACGCTGCGCGGTCTGGTTCGCGTCCGAGGCATCATCGAGAATGTTGATCTCGAGGGGCAGCTTGCGGCCGAGCGCCTTGACCATGGCGCCGCCGCTGGAATTAATATCTTTGACCGCCAGCTCATAGCCGTTCTTGATCTGCTCGCCACCCGACGCATAGCGACCCGTCAGGCCGACGGCGGCGCCGACCTTGACGCTCGTCACCGCGTTTCCAGCGGCGGCGGCGGGTGCCTGCGTCGCGGCTGCGGCGGGCGCTTGCGTCGCGGCCGGCTTCGCGGGAGCCGCCGTCGGCGCCGGCGCGGCCGCCGGTTGGCAGGCAGCCAGGAGTGAGCCACCCAGCGTGGCGCTCGCCACCGCCATTCCGCGCAGCACGGCGCGGCGCGAGAGACGGCGTGTTGCCGCGGCTTGATGAAGCTGCATGTGGTCCTCAGACATCGTTCCCCTCCTCCTGGAAACCGAATAGTAGTGGACGCGGCAGACTCAGGTACGGTATCCACCAGGCACAACCATGGACGAGCAGCCACGCCACGCAGAGGTGGCGATCATCGGCGGTGGCGTCATGGGCGCCAGCGTCGCCTACCACCTCGCGCTGCGCGGCCAGCGTGATGTGCTGCTGCTGGAGCGCGGCGACTTGTTCGGCCAGGGCGCGACAGGCAAGTGCGCTGGCGGCATCCGCTTCCAGTTCGGAAGCGAGATCAATATCCGCCTGTCGCTCGAGAGCATCCCCATGCTCGAACGCTTCGAAGAGGAGCTGGATCAGCCGATCGGATTGCACCAGGGCGGCTACCTCTTCGTGCTCACGCGTGCGGCCGACGTGCAGGTCTTTCGACGCAATGTGGACCTGCAACGACGGCTCGGCGTGCCTACGGAGTGGCTCGAGCCGGACCAGGTCCGCCACCAACTACCTCTGCTGAAGTTCGACGATGCGCTGGGCGGCACGTTCAATGCGCGCGACGGCCTGTGTGACCCGAGCAGCGTTGTGAACGGATACGTCCACGCCGCTCGTCGGCTCGGGGTGACGTGCCTCACGAACGTGGAGGTCACCGGACTTCGCGTCACGCGCGATAGGGTGACGACGGTGGTCACGCCGCTCGGCGACATCGAGGTGGGCAGCGTGGTGAACGCAGCCGGACCTTTCGCTGGCGAGGTGGGTCGGATGATGGACCTGGATCTGCCTATCGTTCCACTTCGGCGTCAGATGCTGGTGACCACACCGCTGCCGGAAGTGCCGCCGGATTTCCCGTTCGTGATCGACTTCGCCACCGGGTTGTACTTTCATCGCGAAGGTCCGGGCATCATGACCGGCATGGCCAATCCGAGCGAGCCTGTCGGGAGTGATGAGCGCGTCGATCTCGCCTGGGAGCAGGTCCACCTGGAGGCTGCTGTGCAGCGATTTCCGCTGCTCGCCCAGGCCGGGCTGGCGCACCACTGGGCGGGGCTCTACGAGATGTCGCCTGACGCCCACCCACTGATCGGGCGGCTCGAGCCGATCCAGAACGCGTACGTGGTGGCCGGCTTCTCAGGTCACGGCTTCATGCATGGGCCGATCGCCGGCAAGCTGCTCGCCGAGGTAATCCTCGACGGCAGCGCCTCGAGCCTGGACATTGGCGTCCTCAGCCCGACGCGTTTCGCACTTCACTCCGCCGCGCCCCACGAATACAACGTGGTCTGAGAGTTTACGCGCGGTTGGCGCTGTTCCAAATGTCGGGAACCGGCTGCATTACGCGTGGCTGGCGGTTGGGGTCAGTGAGCTGCTCCACCTCGGCGGTGTACTCGACGGTGTTGCCCTCCGGATCGTGGTAATAGGAGAAGAGATTGTTACCGAAAAGGTGACGGCCCGGACCCCACACCCGACGGATGCCGCGTTCACCGGCGTAGAAGACGGCCTTGAGCCACGCCTCCCAGTCCCGCATCTCGAATGCCGCGTGGTTGAAGCTGGCGCTGCCACTGGCTGCCTGGCCGAATGCCAGCGAATGATGGTTGGCATTGCACGCCCAGAAGCTCAGCCCGCCGATGAAGCGGTCGGTCAGCTTGAAGCCCAGCATCTCGCGGTAGAAGCGCTCCGAGCGTTCGATATCGCCCACGTTCAGCACGACGTGGTTCAGATCCTGAGGCTTCACATCGCGCGGGGCGAAGGGGTCATGGACGCGGTCGACACCCGCGACTAGCTCCACCAGGAAGCCGTCCGGATCTTTGAAGCGGATCGCCTTTGCAATGCCCGGCTCGAGCTCCTGCGCCGGCGGCGTCACCACCTCGATGCCGCCGGCCGCGAGCTCCTCGTACGCGCGGTCGACGTCCTCGGGGGCGGCCACCTCGAGCGCGACGTGATGCAGGCCGGGCGTTGGCTGCTCGTGCAGGGTCAGCACGTGGTGGGCCGGCCCTTCGGCGCGGAAGAACATCTCGCGGCCGAACTCGTCGATGCGTTCGAGGCCCCACTTGTCGTTGTAGAACTCGGCCTGGCGGCTGAGATCGGTGGCGTTCAGGCCCACGTGGGCCAACTTGACGACTCTGACCATGGCTGCGACGTACCCCGCGCTGTGGAGTCTACCCCGCGCGTTGGCGCGCTTGCCGCCACGTGAAGTCGTAACAACCCTTCACTTCAGCGTAACCATGTAAGCGCCTCTCGTTCCCGAAAGTTAGCGCAGTCTGGCACGCCCAATGCTGGCACCACCTCGCGTTTGCTGGTCCGTTCGCGATCGACGCGAGCGGACCTGGCGTCGCTGCGTCCGGGCAAGTACACGTGTGTCCGCGAAAGGGCGTGGTTCCGCACACTCACGCAGACTCCGCCGGGTCCGCTGCACCCACCCCTCTTGGATCCGCCACCCCGCTCTCTCAGTGCGAGGAGCTTCTGATCGATGGACGCGTACTCAGCACGACCTTCTCGATGCTCGGTCCTCCGCATTGGCCGTCAGCCGCTCGTTGCCGGTCTCTTCAGTCTCGGTTTGGCGCTGACCTGGTTCCCGCCCCCCGCCGCTTCGGCCTCAGCCCCGCTGGATCAGTTCTGCGCGCACATCGTGCGCGACATTGCGGCCCCGCTTCCGCTCCATCCCATCTGGGCGTCATCCGGTCTCCAGATGCAGTGCTTTGGGCCCCAGTCGACGCGAGGAAACGGTACCAGCAACGGCTCAGCCTTCGGCTCGAACGTGGACGCGGCCAATCCGAAGGAGGATGTTACGCCCTCGGGCGTGCAGGTATTCGGCCAATCCGAGACCTCCATCGCGAGTGTCGGGCCCTACGTGGTCGAAGCCTGGAATGACGCCACCGGACTGATCGCGCCGTGCGGCTCGCAGATGTTCAAGGAGGAAGTGACGAGCTACGGCTTTTCGGCCGACGGCGGGGCCTCGTTCACCGACGAGGGCGGTCTGCGCAACGACAATTGCACCACCTCCAGGTTGTTGGGCGATCCAAGCGTGGAAGCCTGGCAGCCCGGCGGCGCGGCGTACTTCTACGTCGGCAGCTTGTACGACTTCAACGGGTTGTCCGCCGTTAGCGTAAGTGCTTGCAAGGCAAGCGGGTCAGGCGCCACTGCGAGCATCGCATGCGGTACGCCCACGAACGTCGCCACAGGCGCCGTGAACTTTGATGCTTTTGGCGTCCCCACCTCTATTGACTTCCTCGACAAGCCCTTCATGTCGATAGATCCGGTGCGCGGGCGCCTGTACGTGTCCTATACGAGGTTCACTTTCGAGTTCGTAGGAGCGGTGCTCTCGCAGATCGAGCTGGCGGTGTGCGACATCGGCACGCCCAGCGGGGGCACAACTCCGTCCGGTGGCACCGCCGGCACGCCGGTCTGCTTCCCAGGCCAGTCGCCCGTGCCCTATCTGGTGGTGGCGCCGCCCGACCCCCAGGGCTGCGAGAACCAGGGCGCCTATCCAGGCGTGGACGTCACAACAGGCGACGTCTATGTTGGTTGGGAGTTCAACTGGGGTACCAACCTCAACAACTGCACGAGTCAGCCGACGCAGAACCGCGTGGCTTTCGTCCCGTTCGCCTGTCTGACGTCCACGCCCGTCTCGCCATGCGTCACGACGCCGTCGACCAGGGGGGTCAATGTTTTCTCGTTGGCCGCGGCGAATATTCCAGGCTACAACCGCTTCCCGATGCAGGACTTTCCGCGCATCGCGGTCAGTCCGCCCAAAGGCACCGTCAGCATCGTCTGGAACGACACGCGCGAGCACGCCACCGGCGATATCTTCCTCCAGAGCTTTGCCCTGAAGAGCCTGACGCCCGTGCAGCTCACGCCGGTACGCGTCAATCCGGCTCCCGTTCTGCCGGAGTGGCACTTCATGCCCGCGCTCCGCCAGGCGGACGCCAACGGCAACCTCAACGTGTCGTACTACGAGCAGCGCGACACAGCTACGTGTACCTCGTGTACCGACACCTTCGCGGTGCTGAATCTGTCTCCGTTGACGATGAGCTCGGGAGCTAGCGTCCGCGTGACCAACGTGACCTCCAACTGGGTCGGCACCTCGTCGGACATCGTTCCGAACTTCGGTGACTACACCGACAACTACGTCCGCGCGACGCCGGGCAATCCGTACAACGATTGTCAGCTGTTCGTGGCCTGGTCGGACGGACGCCTCAGCTTCCCGAACCCCTTCGAAGCCCGCCTCGGGAGCTGCGCACCGGCCGACTGACCCGACTCGGGTGGGGCCGCGAGGCGCTCCGTCCCCACCCGAGTCCAGCTCATCCCGCGGTTGCTTGACCGAGCCTCGCTTCGTACAGCCGGACGTACAGCTCGAACGCCGCATCGACCGCCGCCCGGTCGCCGCTCGCCACCAGGTCCAGCAGCAGTCCGCGTGTCACCGCGACACCAAGCCGCGCGTCGGCCCGCGCCGTCTCCGGTGGCAGCCCGCGACGCACGCCGTATTCGGTCAGCGGCTCCACCCATGCGTCGACGATGCGGTCCAGAAAGCCGGTCGTACCCGGCCGACCCTGCAGGGCCAGGCCGTACAACTCGAAAAACAATCGCACGTTCTGCTCGAGCCTCGGATCGCTCACCCGCCGCCAGAAGGCCAGCGCCGCCTCGGCCGGCGGGACCGTCAGGTCGGCGATGAAGCTGGCGAAAAACTGCCGTCCCTGGGCCTCGACCTCCTCGACGATCGCCACCATCAGCCCTTCTTTGGAGCCGAAGTGGTAGATGAGCATGCGGTGACTGGTGCCGATCGCGGCCGCGAGCTCGCGCAGGCTGAGATTGCCGAGACCGTGCGCGGCAACGTAGGCCATCGCGTCGCTCAGCAGGCGCTGTCGCGGGTGCGGCCGAGGCTTGACATCGCTCTGTACCATCTGGTACACATAGCGTACCACACGCTACGTCAGGCGGGATACACGATGGCCTCCTACGAAACGTCGATCAACATCGCGGCAACCACCGATAAGGTCTGGTCCGCCATCGAGGATGTCGAGCGCTGGCCGCGTTGGACCGCGTCGATGACCAGCGTCGAGCGCCTCGACCGCGGCCCACTTGCCAGGGGCAGTCGCGCCCGCGTCAAGCAGCCGAAGCTGCGACCCGTGGTTTGGACGGTGACTGACCTGGAGCCGCGGCGTTCGTTCACCTGGACGGCGAGGAACCCCGGCATCACCAGCGTCGCGGACCACCAGCTCTCACCCGGGCCTGGCAACACCGTGAACGTGCGGCTGTCGGTACGTCAGACTGGACCGCTCGCCCCGCTGCTGGGCCTGCTCGCGTCGGGATTGACTCGTCGCTACGTCAACATGGAAGCCGAAGGGCTGAAGCGCTACTGCGAAGCCGATGCTGTCGCGTCGCCCGCGTCTTTGTCAGAAGCTCATCGCGCGCCGGCCTGATCGGCGGCCAACAGTCCGCCACGTTTGAGCATGAAGGTGGGCTATGTGCCGGTGCTGCAGATCCTGCGCGACCTGTACGTGCAGCCGCGCGGTATGCAGCGCTTCCAGAAGTACGTGGCCACGCTGACCGGCGGCACGCAGGACGTGGTATTGCCGATCGGGGTCGCGAATCCGATGGCCAAAGACCACGCCGTGGCCAAAATCGACGAGCTGCTCGCGCTCGGCGCCGAAACGATCGGCACGGCGGCGGCCGCAAACGCGAACGAACGCCTCGAGCGGATTCCGCTCGCGTTCAGCTCGGCGTCTGCTGGCGGGACAGCAGCTGAGGGCGAGATCAAGGCGTCCGTTGTCCTGGCCGACGACGTCGGTGGCGGCTGGACCAACCGCTACACGACCGAGACCAGCGTGCGGTTTCCGCGCCGAGGAGCTTTGAAGCGACCGTTTGCGACGGCGTTGGTCTGGACTTCCGAATCGCCGACGCGCGAACGCCTGCGTCAAGAAGTGCTGGCGGCGATCTATCGCGTCGCGTACCAGCAGCGGTTCGGCTTACCCGCAACGCTCGCCTCAATGTTGGAACAGGAAGGCCTGGCTGGGGTTTTCGCGGATGCGCGGCCGTCACTTGCGACCGACGAGCTGAACGCCGCGCGAGACATCATCGCCAGGCTGGGTGCCGAACCGGCGTATCCGTTGGCCTTCGCCAGTATGTACGGTGACGCCGCCGCCGATCAGCTGGGCTATCGAGCGCTGGGCCTGCCGCCGCGTGCTGGATTCGAAGTCGCCCTGGCAGGTGCGCTCGAGCGGCGCATTGAGCCTGTCAGGGTGCTCGAATGATGGGACTCACGCGCGATCAGCGGGTGCTGGTGCATCAGGTTCATCCAGCAAAGTTGGGGGTGGACATCGGGACGTCGGTGGTGTCCAACGCACTCTTGTGGAGACGCCGCCTGGTCGCTGGACTTTTCGTGCGGTACGCGTCGCCAGTGGTCGGCTCGGTGCTGGTCCTCCGCTTCGCCGACGTGGAGCGGCTCTCCAGCTCACGAGGCGGCCAGTACGTCTTGCAGCACATGCCA
>Ga0066709_100000994_pt1 | contig 17560 bp, 14 predicted proteins | sample GraSoiAngelo_158_FD_79665 | JGI IMG/M metagenome (GOLD analysis project Ga0066709, IMG submission 79665) | Grasslands soil microbial communities from the Angelo Coastal Reserve, California, USA - 14_1009_16_30cm | ecosystem: Environmental > Terrestrial > Soil > Grasslands | place: USA...
CGCGCAGCTCATCCTGCGCCTCGTCGACGCCGGCGACGTCCGCGAAGGTCACCTTGGTATCGGTCTCGACGTAGACCTTGGCTTTCGACTTGCCGATCGACAGGAGGCCGCCGGGACCACTGCCGAGCTGGCGCGCCATGCGCCGGCCGACGAAGATCCAGAGACCGTAGAAGAGCGCGATCGGCACGACCCAGGAGAAGATGAGCGGCAGCAGTCCGTGCTCATAGCGGCCCGCGTACTCGACGCCGTGCTGGTCGAGCTCCGTCGCGACGTCGGAAGCGACGCGCGTGGTGGCGAAGCGCTTCTTCCCGTCGATGGGCTGTTTGTACTCGCCGGATATTTGATCTCCAGCGACCAGGACCCGCTGGACTTTGTCCTCCCGCACCTGCTTCTGGAACTGGCTGTACGGGATGGTGGCGACGGTCTGGGTGCGGAGCCACCAATCCTGGAGGAAGAGGACGCCGAGCACGGCGATCGCCACGTAGGCGAGGTTGAAGCCGGTCTTCTTCACCTTCGGGTCGAGCTGCGGTCTGGGATCCACGGCGATTAAGTAACCTCGTGCTGCGCGTACACAAGCACGAAGGCGTCTGATCCGGACGAGCCAGGGATTTCGCGCGCTTGCGGTGGCATCGCGACGCCTCGTCGGAACAAATCCGGTGAATCGCCGTGCGCGATCGGCCGCCGAGCAGGCTCGGATCGTGCACGCCCGCTCGAGGCCCTGCGAAGCGCGCGCTCGTTCGTTTCAATTGAACCAATGCATCGGCAACAATCGCGCGCCGCAGGGTTTCGACGGTTGCCTCGCTCTGCGCGCGGCCACGCTACGTCCGCTACCCTAGCTGCGGAAGCTCGAGATCGGTGCTGTGGGCGCGCGGCGGCGTGCGCCTCATCGCAGGACCCTTGTGCGGCTTGGAGCCGGGAGCATGCTTGGCCGGGACCGAGGCCGCGCGCGGAGTCGATCTTGGGCCGCCATGCGACCGAGACGCCAACTGGACGGGGTCCGCCAGGGCGGAAGTCCCCTGCAGACACCACGCAAACGCCATCAGAGCGGCGATTTTCCAAGCAGCCATTTTGCCATCCCCCCTGCCGGGACCGGCGGTGAGACGCCGGGCCCATCTGCTGCGGTAACACTCGAATCCGCTGCGCAGCAACGGAGGCAATCGGGGCGTTTGGCGCCTAGGCCGTAGGTCGGAGCCGGCCGTTGTAAGTCAGTGGATCCGACCGGGACATGGACATCAACACGTTCCCGGTTGGCGAGTTGCAGATGGTGTTCCGGGCTTTGCGGACGGCGCTGAAGCCGGACCCGCTTCCCATCGCTGCCGGCGAGGTGCGGGTGGAAGGCGCGCACCGTCGCAAGAGACGAGTCCAGCGGAACTACTGGCCCCTGATGCCACTCGCCCTGGATCAGGCCCGCCAACAGTGCGGTCTCCTGCCCAAGCTGCAAGCCTACTTACCCGGGCTGGCAGTAGAGGAGGACATCGCCGGACGGAACGGCGTTGCCTTCAGGAGCTTCAGAAGAGTCTTCTCATCGGAGATCCTCAGGACCCGCGCGGACCTGCTGCGGCTGGTATGTCCCCGCCTCGCTCCGGAACGCGATCGCCAGCCGATTCCACCCATTGATCGCCACCGCGATCATCGAAAGCTCCACCAATTCGCGCTCGCTGAACTGCCGCCGCGCCCGCTCGTACAAGTCGTCGGGCACGTGGCCTTGCGTGATCTGCGTGAGCGACTCCACCCATTCCAGCGCCGTCCGCTCGCGGTCGGTGTAGTACGGCGCCTCGCGCCATGCACCGAGACCATACAGGCGCTGCTCCGTCTCCCCGTGCGCCCGGGCATCCTTGGAGTGCATGTCGAGGCAGTACGCGCAGCCGTTGATCTGCGAAGCTCGCATCTTCAGGAGGTGGACGAGCTTCGGCTCGATGCTGCTCTCGCTGATGAACTTCTCCAGCCCTGCCATGGCCCGGTAGGCGGCGGGCGAGGCGGCTACGATGTTCAGGCGTGCCTTCATTCGGAGTCCTCCGGCTGGTGCTCGATCCGATTCCGCTGCATGTCCGCGGATTCGTCGTCCGCGGCGCACGCGGCTCGTAGGGCTTCACCAAGGCGCCGGGATGCTCTGCACGCTCCGAGCGTGTTTCTCGGCGAAGTCCTCGAACGCTCCCGGGTGCACGCACGCGGCCATGATCTCCAGCGACTCGACGATCCTCGGGCCAGGCCTGTTGAAGTAGGCGTTCCCGTCGGCGACGTACACACGCGCCCGCCAGCTTCGCGGCAGCGCATCGCGCAGGACGGCGAGCTCTCCGAGCGTGCGGTCGAGCCCGAATCCGCACGGCTTCACGACCACGACGTCCGGCTCGAGCGCGACGAGGCGGTCGCGCTGAAGGGTTGGCGCGTGCTCACCGGGACGCGTCACCAGCGGCTCTCCTCCGGCGAGGGTCACCAGCTCCGGCATCCACATGCCGCCGATCATCACCGGGTCGATCCATTCGATGGTCAGGACATGCGGCCTCTCCCGGATGCTCGCGGCGCGACGGGCGATGTGGGCGACTCGCGCGCGGAGGGCAGCGACCACCGCGCGGCCGGCGTCCGCGCGTCCGATTGCCCCGGCCACACGAATCAGGTCGTCCCAGATCTCGTCGAGCTTCGTCGGGTGGAGGCTGACGATGTCGACGTCCTGCTCCGCCAGTCGGGCGACCGCGGCCTGGACGTCGTCGAGGGAAACCGCGCAGACGTTGCAGAGGTCCTGGGTGACGATCACGTCGGGCCGGATCTCCCGCAGCCGGTCGACGTCGATCTGGTAGATCGCCAGTGCATCCCGGAGAACGTCGCGGACAGCCCGGTCGATGGCCTGGCTCGACGGTAACGGCCCGATCCGCGCGGACGTGAGGACAGGCAGGTCCTCGATTCCCGCCGGGAAGTCGCACTCGTGCGATCGGCCCACCAGCTGCGGACGCGAGCCGAGCGCGCAGACGATTTCGGTCGCCGAGGGAAGGAGGGAAGCGATGCGCACGGCGCGAAGATACCCGATCAGATTTTCCTGCGCTGTGACCGCGCGCTGGGCGAAGATGCGGTTCCCTTCACGCCCCGGGAATGACTTGAAGACTCCACGCTTCGCACTGCTCGCGCTCTCGTACCTCGCGTTCATCTCGCTGGGCCTGCCGGACACCGTCATCGGCGTCGCCTGGCCGTCGATCCGCGACCGCTTCGGCGTCTCACAGGCAGGGCTCGGCTTCGTGCTCTCGGTGGGCGTCGCCGGATACGTCGTCTCCAGCGTGTTCGCCGGGCGCGCCGTCGTCGCGCTCGGGGTCGGACGCTTGCTGGCCGCGAGTTGCGCGCTGGTCGCGCTCGGGCTCACCGGCTACGCCCTGGCCCCGCGCTGGGCGCTGTTCGTACCGATGGCCGCGGTGATCGGTCTGGGATCCGGCGCCATCGACGCGGCGCTGAACGGCTGGGCCGCCCGCCACATCCCCACGCGGCACGTCAACTGGCTCCATGCGTGCTGGGGCGTGGGCGCAACGACCGGGCCAGCGATGATGACGGCGGTGCTCGCGCACGGCGCCTCCTACCAGGTGGGCTACGTCCTGCTCGCGTGCGCGCTCGGCGGGATGGGGGTCGCCTTCGCGGCGACCCGTCGCGCCTGGGAAGATGACGCCGCGACCGGCGGCGGGATCTCGCTGCACGCGGGCGCCGGGGTGGCGCTCCGCAGCGACCGGGTGCGGCTGCAGATCGCCCTCTTCTTCATCTATACCGGGCTGGAGTCGGGGACCGGCCAGTGGTGTTTCACCGTCTTGCGCGAGGGCCGCGGTCTCGACATCGAGTCCGCGGGCGCCTGGACCACCGCGTACTGGGGCAGCATTCTCGCTGGCAGGGTGGTGCTCGGATTCGTCGTCGATCGGATCGGGGCGGACCGTCTCCTCCGCATCACCACCCTGACCGCTGTCGTCGGCGCAACATTGTTCGCCACGGCGGGCGGGCTGGCAGGGCGGTTCGGACTCGTCGTATTGGGGGCGAGCCTGGCCCCGATCTTCCCGACGCTGATGTCGCGCACGCCGGACCGGGTGGGGCACCATCTCGCCCCGGACGCGGTCGGATTCCAGGTGGGCGCCGCGACGCTCGGATCCGCGGCGGTCCCCGCGCTCTTCGGTCTGCTCGCAGCGGCCGCCGGCCTCCGTGTCATCGGGATCGCCGTCGCCGGCGTCGCTCTCTTGCTGCTGGTCCTGCACGAGACGCTCGTCGCCGGGACGCGCACTGCTCCGGCGAGCTAGGCGCCTCTGGTAACCTCGCGCTCGAACGGAATCGACGTCTGCGCCCCAGGGCGTGTGACGCTGATCGCGGCCGCTGCCTGGGCGAAGGCGATGGCCTCGGTGACCGTACGACCCGCGGCCAGCGCGGCGCAGAAGCCGCCGATGAACGTGTCTCCCGCCGCGGTGGTATCCACCGCTTGGACCCGGCTGGCCTCGAAGTGCTGCGCGCCGTCGGCCGTCACCGCGACCACGCCCCGCTCTCCGAGCGTGACGATCACGTTCGCTGCTCCCAGCGCGCGAAGGCGCCGTGCGGCTTCGATCGCGCCCTGCACCGAATCGACGGGCACGCCCGTGAGCATCGCCGCCTCGACTTCGTTGGGAACGAGGAAATCGGCGGAGGCGATGAGCCCCGCCGGCAGGAGCTGCGCCGGAGCGGGATTGAGCACTACGAGCTTGCCTCGCGCCTTCGCCATGCGCGCCGCGTACTCGACGGTGGCGAGCGGGACCTCCAGCTGCAAGGCGACGATCCGCGCGGCAGCGATCAACGAAGCGCTCCGGTCGACGTCCTCCGGCGCGAGCTGTCCGTTGGCGCCGGGCACGACGACGATGCCGTTGCGGCCACCATCGTCCACCACGATGATGGCCACGCCGGACGACAGACCCGAGAACGTACGCAGTCCACGGCAGTCGACCTGGTCGGCCATCAGGCCGTCGCGAAGCTGACGGCCAAACGCATCGTCGCCAAGGCACCCGATCATGGCGGTGCGAGCGCCGAGGCGCGCGGCGGCCACGGCCTGATTCGCGCCTTTGCCGCCCGGCACCGTCGAGAAGTTGCGACCGAGCAGCGTTTCGCCCGGAACCGGCAGGCAGGGGGCCCGCGCCACCAGATCCATGTTCAGGCTGCCGACGACGACGACCTGGACCTCACCCATACGGGACGGACTGTACAACCTGTGCTGGCGAGACGTCCTCCTCGAACGTCTGGTGACGTTCGGGGCGAAAGGTGCTTTCTTGCGCCCGCCGAGGAACCGCCCATGAAGCGAGGAACCCTCCTCCACCCCGATCTGTCCCGCGTCGTCGCCAGCCTGGGCCACGGCGACACGCTGGTCATCGCCGACGCCGGTCTACCCATCCCGCCTGGCGTGGAGCGCATCGACCTGGCCTTTGCTCCTGGCAAGCCTGCGTTCATGGACGTGTTCGAGGCGATCCTCGCCGAGATGCAGGTCGAACGGGCCATCCTCGCGACGGAAGTGAAGGCCGCAGCCCCCGCCTTCCACCAGCGCCTGCAAGGCAAGCTCGCGTCGCTGCCCAAGGTCGGCGAGCGCGGCGTGGATTTCGTCTCGCACGAGGAGCTGAAGCGCCTCTCGCAGAAGGCCGCCGCCGTGGTGCGCACGGGCGAGTTCACGCCCTACGCGAACGTCATCCTCTACAGCGGAGTGGTGTTCTAGGAGCGCTCCTGGCCTTTCTGGAGATGCGCGGCATCGCGAAGCGCTTCGGCGGAGTAGTCGCCCTCGGACGGCGTCTGGTGCGCTCGCGAAATAGCGGAAGTCTCCGTGCGTGAGGGAAACGCGGCCCGGCATGACCCTCACGAGCGATCTGATTGGCCTTGGCAACCTCTCCGCGGCGCTGATCCTGCTAGGAGGATGCTCGGGACCTCGCGTCTCCACGGCCGAGCCGCGGGGAGCGCCCTCGCAAGAAGATCTTGCGGGCACCTGGGTTGCCCGTCCTTCGCACCAGGGCGAAAGCTCGGTGGTGGCCCTCGTGCTCGAGCGATCGAGCGCCGACAGGCTCCTCGCCAGATGGTCCACTCCGGCCTCCGACATCTGGGACCTGCCCCTCGGGCCTGCCAGGATCCACGAGAACGGGATCCGGGTCGGGCCGCTCGCGCTCGCCTACGATCGCTCTGCCCAGACGCTGTCCGGCATCCTCCCCGATGCGATCGTCCCCGTGTACGCGATCCCGGTGGTATTCCACCGCTCTCCCCCCTTGCCGCGGACGGAGCGCCGCGCGCCGGATGCGCCGGTCGTGCAGCCGGTGTGGACCTTCGATGCCGGAGCGCCGATCTGGGCGGATGCGGCCTACTCCTCTGGAGCGGTGATCGCGGGAGCCGACGACGGCACGCTGCACGCGCTCGACGCCCGCACCGGCAAGCCGCTCTGGAGCTTTCGCGCCGGCGGGGCCATCCGGGCGCGCCCCGCCGTCATTGACGGCGATGTGCTGGTGCCCGCCGACGACGGCCAGCTCTACAGGCTCGTTGCGAAAACGAGCAAGGAACGCTCGCGCGCGCGGGTCGCCGAGAAGCCGACCCTCCGTCTTCCCATCGGGGACGAGAAGTCCCGCTACGACTTTCACGGGTCCGGAGTCGCGACCGGCGGCGGGCGGCTCTACCTCGGCACGCATGACGGGCGCGTGCTTGCCCTCGCCCCCGGCGGCGACCATCGCATCTGGGAGTTCCGCGCCGGCGACAGCGTCGTCGCAACGCCGCTGGTCGTCTCGGACAAGGTCTACTTCGGCAGCTTCGATGGAAGCGTCTACGCGCTGGACGCTGCCTCGGGAGCGCTGCTCTGGAAGCACGACACGGGCGCGCCGGTCACGTCAATGCCAGCATTCCACGACGGCCTGGTGATCGTAGGAAGCCGCAGCTACGATCTGCTCGCTCTCGACGGCAAGACCGGAAGGCCGGCGTGGACGCGGTACTACTGGTTTTCCTGGGTGGAGTCCCCGGCGACGATCTTCAGCGGCTCGGCGTACGTCGGCTCTTCCGACGCCGCGAAGCTCTCCGCGTTCGAGGCTGGAACCGGCCGGCGCATCTGGGAGGTCGACGCCGGTGGGAGCACGTGGGGACAGCCAGCCGTCACCTCGGAACGCGTCTTCACGGGCGCGGTCGGCACGCTGCACTACCTGGTGCCCCACCGCGCGTCGGTCCTCGCCGTGAATCGCCAAACGGGCCGCCCGATCTGGCGCTATCCCGTGCCCCCGCCGGAGAGCACGTCCGCGAAAGTGTCCTGCTACGGGTTCGCCGGTTCGCCCACCCTCGGAGAGGGCCTCGTCTACTTCCCCGGACTCGACGGGCGCCTCTACGCTTTCGCGCAATAGGCTCCGGGTGACGAAGGTGTGACCCTCCGTGGTCCCAGGTGCAGTATAGGAATGCGCAGGTGGATTTCCTCCGAAGGCTGGCGCACTCATACGGCTCGCTCGGTTTCGCGCTCCAGGCGACGATCGTCGTCGGCCTGGCGGTCGTCACCACCGCGATCGGCGGAGGCATGGTGGTCTGGATACCCGTCGATCACTTCCAGGCTGGCCGGCCGGAACCCACGTCCTGGTGGCGCAGACAGCCAGTCCTCCGCGGGGGCGGTTTGCTGATCAAGAACGCGCTCGGCTTCGTCGTCGGTGGGCTCGGAATCGTGATGGCCCTGCCGCTCGTCCCCGGGCCGGGGTTCGTGTTCATCCTGCTGGGCATCAGCCTGCTCGACTTTCCCGGCAAGCGGAACCTCGAGCGCAGATTGCTCGGGGTCCCGAGCGTGATCCGGTTCCTCAACGAGGTCCGCAGCCGCTTCGGCCGGGCACCGCTAGTGCTGGAATCGTCGGACAGCGCGCGTCCGCCCGGCAGCCTCTGACCGGAGCAGGATCGCGCAAATGCTTGTCAGCCGCGCCGACTGCGCACATCATGGCGCAACGGAGGAGGGTACATGCTGAGGCGATTGCTTCATACCGACAATGACCCGGCCGCGACGATCATGCGCCTTGTGCTCGCGCTGGTCTTCTTTCCGCACGGGGCCCAGAAGGTGCTCGGCTGGTGGGGCGGATACGGGGCCTCGGCCACCATCCAGGGGTTCGCGAAGATGGGCCTGCCGTCTTGGCTCACCGTACTGGTGATGGCGGCGGAGTTCGGCGGATCGCTGCTGCTGATCGTCGGGTTCCTCACCCGCTTCGCGGCATTCAGCATCGGCGCCGTGATGGCTGGCGCCCTGCTGATGGTGCACGCGAAGGTGGGCTTCTTCATGAACTGGTCGGGCGCCCAGAAGGGTGAGGGGTTCGAGTACCACATCCTCGCCCTGGGCCTGGCGATCGCGGTGATCATCAAGGGCGGCGGAGCGCTGTCCATCGACCGCGCACTCAGCCGCGACGAATACGAGAGCGCCACCGCGCCGTCGCTGCCCAGGATGTAACCGGCCGCGGCCGGATCACCACCTGATCGCGAGCAGCTCCCGCCAGGGCGCGAGGAGCTGGAAGGTGCTGCTGACGCCGAGCCGCACGTAGAGGCCCAGCAGCAGGCAGACGGCGAGGACGAAGAGCTCCAACTCCACCAGCTCCTTGGCGATGGAGATGCCCAGCATCCCGCGAACGACATGGCCCAAGGGCCCCGCGAGGTACCGCCGCGCATCCATGATCTCCGGAAGCGTGCTTCCGACGAACCGAGCCAGGTTGAACGCGATCAGGAACCAGACCAGTGCCGATCCGAGCAGCCGGCCGGCGAGCGGATCGCCCGACCGGTGCACCGTGAAAGCGGTGGCCGCGAGCAGGGCCAACTGCGAGCCGGTGAGGAACAGGCCGGTCCGCAGGCGATCGCGCACCAGGCGCCGGATGTAGTCGCGGACGAAATCCCGCGCGTAGGATCGCACGCTGAAGGTGGTGGCGCCGAGAAAGAAGAGTCGGGATAGCCACACAAGCATGCTCTCTCCCGACGCCAGTGTACCGGCGCGCAGCCCGGACGCGTATGGGTCCGGGTGGCAGGCGCGGTGCCGGAGATGCGCCGCCGCCGCTAGTGGTCGCCCTCCTGCTCGCCCTCGTGCTCCGAGGGCGACGACCAGAAGACCACGGCGGTCCGCCCCGGGATCGTGAACTTTCCCGATGCCCGGTCGAACTTCGACGTCTTCACGACCCGATCGGGCGAGAGCAGATGAATCGGATGGATCTTGAGCTTCCGCCCGGCAAGCGTGGATGCCGTGAACGTCTTCGGTACCGGAGTGCCGTTGATCAGGACCGCGACGGTGTCGTGCTGCCGGTCGACCGAGCCGTCCTTGTCCTGGACCACCATGGCGATGAGGCCGAGCACTGAATCCGGTCCACCGTTCAGCAACTGCACCTTCGCGTTGATGTCAGCGGCCGTGCGGAGACGAAGCAGCGGCGTCGATCTGCGAATCGCAAGCACCTCCAACATGTGCGTGAAGGAGCCGAGGATCTCCTTCGACGACGCCTTGGGAAGGTCCCTGAGCAGCGGCGCAAGCAGCGTCCAGTTGGCGCCATTGTCCGGTTTGGGAGGGAGCCCCACGCCCCAGTTGTTCGCCTGGTACGTGAAGTCCAGCTTGTTGAACCAGTCGCCCGAGTTGTAGCTGTTGCGGTCGCCCGACTTGGAGCGAAGCAGCTCGACGCCGGCGTGGAAGAAGGGCACGCCCTGCGAGAACGCGAGCAGCGACATGCCGAGGTTCTGCACCCGGACGCGCTCCTTCATTTCGGTGCGGACGGGCAACTTCCACTGCAGGGCGTCGAACAGCGTCTCGTTGTCGTGCGCCTCGATGTAATTGATGATCTCCTGCGGATCCGCCGTGTATCCGGTCTTCTGCCCGTTGTAATCGAGCTCGCTGCAGAGGATGGTCTTTCCGGTCCTGTCGACCATCCGGAACGACGCGAGACCTCCTGCCATGCCGCAGCGGACCCAGTCTGTCTCGAGCAGCAACCTGGCCATCTGATCGTCCTTCGAGCCCTGGTTGGTATCGTTCGGGTCGGAGAACAAGCCGGTCAGGAAGCCCTGTTCCTGGATTCCGCTGAACGGCCCCCCGCCGCGCGCCCCGTCGCGAATGCGATCGTTGAACGACCCGATGCCCGTCCCGGCCATGTTGCGCTGGATGGCATTGACGCCGCGCGCGTTGTCGGCGACTTCGCCGAAGTTCCACGCCTCGCCGTAGAGATAGATCTTCTTTCCGTCCACTGCGTCGTCACGCAGCGTCAGTGCATTCAGAGCGGCTCGCAGATTTTCCATGTTCCGCTTCATGTGGTGGCCCATCAGATCGAAGCGGAAGCCGTCCACCTTGTACTGCTTCGCCCAGGTGAGGACCGAGTCGATGAGCAGCTTCTCCATCATGTTGTGCTCGGACGCGGTGTTCGCGCAGCAGCTGGACATCTCCAGGATCCCGTCGGCGTTGAGCCGATGGTAGTAGCCTGGGACGATCCGGTCGAGCACCGAGCGATCGTTCTGCCCCGCGGCGTTGGTGTGGTTGTAGACCACGTCCATCACGGTGCGCAGCCCGACCTTGGCGAGCGCCTGGACCATCTCGCGGAACTCCACCACGCGCGTGGAACCGTCGGGATTGGTCGAGTAGCTCCCCTCCGGAACCGTGTAGTGCCACGGGTCGTATCCCCAGTTGAATCCGTCCTTGTCGGCGACCGCGGCGACCGCCGCTTGTGGCTGCTCGGAATCCGGGTCGGGGTTGAGATCGATCTTGGGCGAGATCCACTGCGACTTGTCTTCGTTGATGGTCGCGATGTCGAACGAGGGCAACAGGTGGACATGCGTGAGGCCCGCGAAGGAGAGCGCGCTCAAGTGCCGCATCCCGTTGGAGGAGAGCCTCGTAAACGCCTTGAACGTTCCGCGCAGGGCTTCCGGAACGGTGGCGTCGTTGACGCTGAAGTCCCGCACGTGGAGCTCGTAGAGCGAGATGTCCTCCGGAGCGTCCAGGGACGGCTTCCGCAGGGAATCCCATCCGCGCGGCTTCAGCGCCGGGCTGGAGAGGTTGACGATATGGCTCCGCTTGCTGTCGCGCGACAAACTGACTGAGTACGGGTCGGTGACGAGGTTGGTCTCCACGCGCCCCGTGGTCCGGACGAAGACCTCGACTTCGTACACGTAGTACTTGCCGTACCAACTCGCGTCGCCGACGATCGTCCACACGCCCTTGGCACCGGGAGTCATCGCGCGCACGACCTCGGCGACCGAACTCGAATCGTTGAAGAGGTGCAGCTTCACGGACCGGGCCGTGGGGGCCCACAGCCGGAGCGTCGGCGCGCCGGCATTGAACGTTGCGCCCAGCGGTCCGTTGTAGGTGTAGAGGTCGTCGAGCGCCCCGGGGATCTGCAGCGACGTAGCGTCGTGCAGCTCGCCCGCGGCGTCCTTGGCCGAAACGGCGAGCTGGCTCTTGAGCGCCTCCGGCACGTCCACGTTCTTCGGCAGCTTGAAGGCGGAATAGCTCGCGAGGTGCGGATAGTTCGTCCGCACCGAAGCCGGCAATCCCGCGGAGTCGTACTTGAGCGGAATGTCGGTGCCACCGCTGACGCCGTCCTTCCCGCTGACCGGGTCCTTGGTGATCGCGAGAGACCCTGCCGCGCTGTAGTGGAGCGCCACGGTTCCAGCCGCGAGCACCACAGGGTCGACCTTCCACGCGATGGTATCGCCCGTGATCCAGTGGGCCTGGGCCTTGTTCAAGTTTCCCTTCGGCGCCCCGCTGGCGGAGATCGTCAGGACGTGCGAGATGGAGTCGTAGACGAAGAACATCCGCGTGCAAGAGGGTGGGACGGTGAACGCGATGTTGCCGCCGTCCCGGGCGCCACCAACGCCGTAGTTCTCGTCCCAGCTCTCGTTGATGGCGACTTTCGCTTCGTAGTTGCCCTCGGGAAGGGCGTTGGTCGAGAAGACGTACTTGCCGTCGCCATCCGGATCCTGGAGCCAGGAGCGCAAGCAATCGGGTTGCCAGTCACCCGGGCAGCCGAGCTTGGACTGGAAGCTGCCCACCGCCACGGCAATCACGCTGGTCTTGTTGTCGGCGACCCAGTGGGTCTGGTGGTCGTAGTAGAATTTCACCGCCGCCGGAGAGGCGAGACCCAACTTGATGTTCGCGCCGTCGCGCTTGGCGTTGGCGCCATAGTTCTCGTCCCACGTCCCATTCAGCGCCGCCTTGTACTCCCAGTCCCCGGCGGGCACGTTGAACGCTCCCTGCCAGACTCCATCCTCTCTGTCGAAGCCCAGGCGCGTGTTCATGCACGGCGGCTGCCAGTCGTCGCTGCACCCGAGCTCCGACTGCAGACTGCCCGCGATGGTCACGGTGGCCGGCTGCGCGGGCGCGGGCGCGGGACCAATCGTGAGGCGGTGCGACGCGGAGTCGTACGCGAACTCCGTCCCCTGGCAGCCGGTGGCGACTGTGAACGGGATGTTGGGGCCGTTCGACGCTCCATCCTTGCCATAGTTCTCGGCCCAGCTCTCGTTGATCGCGACCTTCACCTCGTAGTCTCCGGCCGGGATGGCCGCGGTGAACTTGTAGATCCCGTCGCCATCGGGATCCTCGAGCAAGGACCGCAGGCAGTCGGGTTGCCAGTCACCAGGACAGCCCAGCTCGGATTGGTAGCTGCCGGGCGCGGTGGCAATCACCGCGTTCCTGTCGCTCGTGATCCAGTGCGTCTTGTGGTCGTAGTAGAACTTCACGGTCGCCGACGCGGCGAGATTCAAGGTGATGTTCGCCCCGCCTACGCCGCCGTAGCTCTCGGTCCATGAATCGTCGAGCGCGGCCTTGTACTCCCAGTTCCCCGCCGGGACGTTGAACGTGCCCTGCCAGACGTCGTCATCGGGATCGAACTTGAGGTGCGTCGCCGCGCAATCGGGCTTCCAGTCGTCAGGGCAGCCCAATTCGAGCTGAAAGTTGCCTGCGATGGTGACCGAGGCGGGATTGGGCGTGTGCGAAGCCAGGCTGGCGGAGAAAGGCGTCGCGGCGACGACGGCGCAAAGTACCGGGATGGGCCAACGCATGGTGGCCTCCTGGGCTGGAGGGGCGGCGGAGCTTACCATCGGGTGCTCGCCAAACGAGCAGGCTGTCCCGAATCGTGGGATCAATGTCCTTGCGGACAACGCCACGCCCGCGCACCATGGCCGGCATGAAACGCTCGGCCACTGCCGGACCGCTGCGCATCGCCCTCTTCGCATATCCCGACGTCCAGGCGCTCGACCTCTCCGGCCCGCTGGAGATGTTCGCCCGGGCGACGAGGCTCCTGCGCGACGAAGGGCGCGCTCATCCGGGCTACTCGCTCACGGTGGTCGGGACCAAGGCGGGACCGCTGGTGGCCTCGTCCGGCTTTCGCTTCCTGCCCGACGTCACCTTCCGCGCGCTGCGCGGCGAGGTCGACACGCTGCTCGTCGTCGGCGGCCGGGGTATGGACGCCCTTCTCGACGACCGCGCGGTCCTCGACTGGCTGCGCCAGATGGCCGGCCGCGTGCGTCGCCTCGGCTCCGTCTGCACGGGCGCTTTTCTCCTGGCCGAGGCCGGCCTGCTCGACGGACGGACCGCCACCACGCACTGGTCGCGCGCCAAGGACCTCGCGCTTCGCTACCCGCGGGTCCGGGTCGAGGAGGACCGCATCTGGGCGCGGGACGGCAACCTCTATACCTCGGCGGGCGTGAGCGCGGGCATGGACCTGGCCCTGGCGCTGATCGAGGAGGACCTCGGCTCGGAGGTGGCGCTCGCGGTCGCGCGGGCGATGGTCATGTACCTGCGCCGGCCAGGCGATCAGAGCCAGTACAGCGCGCCGCTCCGGCTGCAGGCCGCCAAGACGCCTTCCGTGCGCGAGCTCGTGGCCTGGGCCGCCGAGCATCCCGCCACCGATCTGTCGGTGCCGGCGCTCGCGCAGCGCGTTGGCAAGAGCCCCCGGCATCTGACCCGGGTCTTCCGCAAGGAGCTGGGGATCGCTCCGGCGGAGGCGATCGAGCAGCTCCGGCTCGAGGCGGCCCGTCGCGCGCTGCAGCAGTCGGCCGCCGGACTCGACGAAGTCGCCGAGCGGTGCGGCTTCGGCAGCGCGGAGGTGTTGCGACGGGCCTTCCTTCGCGCCCTCCACGTGACGCCCTCCGCCTACCGCGCGCGCTTCTCGGCGGGCAAGGAGCTCGCCTCGTGAGACCGAGGATCCATCCCGCCTTCGTGGTCGCCGGCGCGGTGTTCGTGGTGCTCCTCTGCGCCGCCGCGGTCCGCGCCACGCCGTCGATCCTGATCGTGCCGCTCGAGCGCGAGTTCGGCTGGAGCCGCGCGCTCCTCTCCTCCGCGGTGTCGGTGAACCTGGTCCTCTACGGCCTGGTGGGCCCGTTCGCCGCCGCGTTGATGGAGCGCTTCGGGATCCGGCGCACGGTCCTCGCCTCGCTGGCGCTGATCTGCGCGGGGGTCGCCCTCACCTCGCAGATGCGCTCGAGCTGGCAGCTGCTGCTCACCTGGGGAGTGCTGGTCGGCCTGGGCACCGGCACGACCGCCATGGTGCTCGGTGCCACCGTCGTGAGCCGCTGGTTCTCCTCGCGCCGCGGCGCGGTGATGGGCGTTCTCACCGCCAGCACCGCCACCGGCCAGATGCTATTCCTGCCCCTCGAGGCGCATGTGGTCGAGCAGCACGGCTGGCGCGCGGTGACGCTGCTCGTTGCGCTAGTCGTCGCGCTGCTGCTCCCGCTGGTGGCGCTGCTGGTGCGCGATCGGCCCTCCGATCTGGGGCTGCTGCCCTACGGCGCCTCCCCGGACACGCCGGCGCTTGCGCCTTCGCGGGAGAACCCGGTCGCGAATGCGATCCGCGTCCTGCGCGAGAGCGCGCGCAAGGGCGACTTCTGGCTCCTGGCGGGCAGCTTCTTCGTTTGTGGAGCGACCACCAACGGGCTGGTGGGCACGCACCTGATCCCGGCGTGCATGGACCATGGCATCCCCGAGGTGCGCGCCGCGGGGCTGCTCGCGGTGATGGGCGTCTTCGACCTGGTGGGCACCACGGCCAGCGGCTGGCTCTCCGATCGCTTCGACTCCCGCAAGCTCCTCTTCTGGTACTACGGCCTGCGCGGGCTCGCGCTCCTCTGGCTGCCGCAGGCGTTCGATGCGCAGGTGCTCGGCCTGCCGGTGTTCGCCGTGTTCTACGGCCTGGACTGGATCGCCACGGTGCCGCCCACGGTCCGGCTGACGACGGAGGCGGTGGGCGTGCGCGATGCTCCCATCGCGTTCGGATGGATCGTCGCTTCGCACCAGATCGGGGCCGGGGTCGGCGCGCTCGGCGCGGGCGTGATCCGGTCGTCGCTCACGACGTATACGCCGGCCTGGGTGGCGGCAGGCACGATCTGCCTGCTGGCGGCGGCCATCGTGCTGCGGATCGGACGCCGGGCGCCGCGCCTGGGGTTCGCTTCCGCCGCCGCGCCTCCGTGAAACGCCTCTAGGACCATGCAGAGCGGGTCGTTCGCGGAATACCGGGAACGATCACCCGTTCACAAGCAACGGCACCCAGCCATCCAGGGGATCCATGCGCCTGCGACCATCGCTCTGCCCCCGATTGCTCAGCCTGGCTGCGGCCGTGGCCTGCGCCACGCAGCGAACCGCACCGCTCTCCGGGACTTCCCCGGCCGACGAGGCGCTCGCAAGGGAGGTGGTGTCCGCGCCGGACCGTCTGGACCGCGACCGGCAGATGGACCCACACCGGAAGCCCGTCCAGATGCTGGTGTTCTTCGGAGTGGACCCTGGAACCCGGATCGGCGAGGTCGGCGCCGGGGGCGGGTATTCCACCGAGCTCTTCGCGCGGGCAACCGGCCCCAGCGGAGCGGTGTACGCGCAGGACACGCCGGACTGGGACGGCCCCGGGCTGACCAGCGTCTGGGAGATGCGGTTGGCGCGGCCCGCGCTGCAGAACACGCGCCATTTCGTCCGGCACTGGGAGGAGCCCTTTCCTGCCGACGTGAAGGACCTGGATGCCGTCTACTCGGTCGCCGTCTACCACGACGTGCTGGTCGAGAAGCACGACACGGCCAGGATGAACCAGGCCATCTTCGCCGCCCTCAAGCCCGGGGGCATCTACGCCGTCATCGACAACAGCGCGAGAGCGGGCACCGGTGCCGAGGACGTCGAGCGGTATCACCGGATCGACGAGCAGCTCGTGCGCGACGAGGTGAAGCGGGCGGGCTTCAGGCTGCTGGAGGAGGCGGGGTTCCTGCGCAACCCACAGGACCCGCGTGACTGGAACGCCGACTCCGGCGTGAACAAGCTGCACACGCAGGATCGATTCGCGCTCAAGTTCATCAAGCCGTAGCCCCGGTCCAGGGCTATGTTTGAGCGAGGTCATTCGGCGTAGACTCGCGCGATGCGCGGACTCATCTTCGACCTCGACGGGACGTTGGTCGACACGGTCTACCAGCACGTCGTCGCCTGGGAGCAGGCGCTCCAGGAAGCGGGGATGCCCATCGACGCCTGGCGCATCCACCGCCGCATCGGCATGAGCGGCGGCCTGTTCACGCGGGCCGTATCGGTCGAGGTCGGGCGAGGGCTGTCCGGCGAGGAAGCGGAGCTGGTCCAACGGGGGCACGGCGAGATCTTCCGCGCTGTCGCGCCTACGCGGCGCCCGCTGCCCGGCGCGGTTCACTTATTGAAAACCCTGCGCGACCTCGGGATCCCCCACGCGATCGCCACATCGGGCAGGCGCCCGGAGATCGACGCCTCGCTCGTCGCGCTTGCCGTGCCGTCCAGTATTCCGGTCGTCCAACGCGGGGACGTGGCGCGAGCGAAGCCCGAGCCGGACCTCTTCCTCGCCGCTGCGGCGCGGCTCTCGCTGCCCGTGGAGGAATGCTACGTGGTCGGCGATGCGGTCTGGGACCTCCTCGCGGCCCGACGCGGCAGGATGTTCAGCGTCGGGGTCCTCAGTGGCGGATACGGCATGGATGAGCTGCTCGCGGCCGGAGCGTACCGGGTGTACCGCGATGCAGCGGAGCTCGAATTCAGCCTCGACGAGCTGGGTGTGCGACCGTAGTCCATAGACCTACGAATCTCCGACGTTCGTACTTCAGACTTTGGTCGATGACCGATTTTGTCAGGTCCCAGCCATATCCTGTCATTCCCGCGGACCCGACTTCAGGCCCAACCCTTAGAAACATTGCGAAATGCTCGTTGGCGCGCGGCTTGCTCCATTGAGCTCTCGTCACGTCCACTTTTAACGAGAAGGAGATTTCCAATGAAGAAGCTCGTTCAGAAGGGCTTTACGCTGATTGAGCTGATGATCGTCGTTGCGATCATCGGCATCCTCGCCGCGATCGCGATCCCGAACTTCATCAAGTTCCAGGCGCGGTCGAAGCAGAGCGAGGCGAAGGCGAACCTCAAGGCCGTCTTCACGGCGCAGAAGGCCTTCTTCCAGGAGAAGGACCGCTTCTCGTCGTTGACGGGCGAAGTGGGCTTCGAGCCGGAGCGCAACAACCGGTACGCCTACTTCCTCGCCGCCTCGGGTAGCGTCGAGGACCGCACCAACTCGACCATCGCCCAGGCGACCACCTACACCGGCATCCAGGTGGACGTGTTCAAGTACGGCGCTACGTTCTCGCAGACCTACGCCGCGACGGCGTGCAGCACCGC
>Ga0066709_100000995_pt1 | contig 17559 bp, 18 predicted proteins | sample GraSoiAngelo_158_FD_79665 | JGI IMG/M metagenome (GOLD analysis project Ga0066709, IMG submission 79665) | Grasslands soil microbial communities from the Angelo Coastal Reserve, California, USA - 14_1009_16_30cm | ecosystem: Environmental > Terrestrial > Soil > Grasslands | place: USA...
CGAGCACCTGCTCGTCCTCGACAAGCCGGCGGGCCTCGTCGTCCATCCTGCGCCGGGCAATCCCGAGGGCACGCTGGTCAATGCGCTCCTCGCGCATTGCGGCGAGAGCCTCGCCGGCATCGGCGGGGTGCGCCGGCCGGGGATCGTGCATCGTCTCGACAAGGACACGAGCGGGCTCCTCGTCGTCGCCAAGACCGAACCCGCCCACCGCGCCTTGTCGCGCGATTTCGCGGGGCGCCGGATCGAGCGCGCCTACAGCGCCTTCGTCTGGGGCGTGCCGGTGCCGGCGGCCGGCGAGATCAGCGGCAATATCGGCCGCAGCCCGACCAACCGCAAGAAAATGGCGGTCGTCGCCGCGAGCCGCGGCAAGCCGGCAACCACCCGTTACCGCACCGAGCAACGTTTCGGCGATCACGCAGCTTTGATCGAGTGCCGGCTGCTGACCGGGCGCACCCACCAGATCCGGGTGCATCTGGCGCATCGCGGTCATCCGCTGATCGGTGATCCGGTTTATGGCACGCGCGCCGGCCGCGCGGTGGCATCGCTCAGCCGGGCAGGCGCGGCGATCGCGGGTTTTCCGCGCCAAGCCTTGCATGCCCGGCTGCTTGGTTTCACCCATCCGGCGACCGGTGAAAAGCTGAGCTTCGAGAGCCCATTGCCGGCGGATATGGAGCAGCTTAAATTCAATTTAGAGCTACTTTAAACTGGACAAAAACCGACTATATCAGTAGGGTTTCCGGCGTGGGGGTTCGTCGCGGCGTCGTGCCGCATGGATCGCCGGGCCGGTTGCGGCGTTCGCCCATCTGGCATCCTTATCGGAGCATCACAGATTAAAATGGCCAGCCTTTCGGTCCCGTCTCTGTCCGGCGAAGGAAACCTGACGCGGTATCTCCAGGAGATCCGCAAGTTTCCGATGTTGGAGCCGGAGGAGGAGTACATGCTTGCCAAGCGCTGGAAGGAGCGCGAGGACCCCGATGCGGCGCATCGGCTGGTCACGAGCCATCTGCGCTTGGTCGCCAAGATCGCGATGGGATATCGCGGCTATGGCCTGCCGCTCTCGGAACTGATCTCCGAGGGCAATGTCGGCATGATGCAGGCCGTCAAACGGTTCGATCCCGATCGCGGGTTTCGCCTGGCCACTTATGCGATGTGGTGGATCCGGGCGGCGATCCAGGAATACATCCTGCACTCCTGGTCGCTCGTCAAAATGGGCACCACCGCAGCGCAGAAAAAGCTGTTCTTCAACCTGCGCAAGCTCAAGGGCCAGCTGCAGGCGATGGAGGAAGGCGATCTGTCGCCGGAAAACCTGAAAAAGATCGCCACCGAGCTCGACGTGCCCGAGGCCGATGTCGTCAGCATGAACCGGCGGCTCGCCAGCCCCGATCATTCCTTGAACGCCCCGCTCCGCAGCGACAGCGAGGGCGAATGGCAGGATTGGCTGGTCGATGAGAGCGAGAGCCAGGAAACCAAGCTCGGCGAGCGGCAGGAGCTGGGGCTGCGGCGCGACCTCCTCGAAAAGGCGATGACCCACCTCAACGACCGCGAGCGCCATATCCTGACCGAGCGGCGGCTCCAGGAAAATCCGACGACGCTCGAGGATCTGTCGCAGCAATACGGCATCTCGCGCGAGCGGGTGCGGCAGATCGAGGTGCGCGCCTTCGAGAAATTGCAGAAGGCGATGAAGGCGGCCGCCGTCGAGCGCCGCCTCGTCACGCACTAAGCCGTTTACTAAGCCCTACTCGTCGTCCCGGCGAAAGCCGGGACCCACCCTTCAATCGTCACGGGCGCGGATTGATGGATCCCGGCTTTCGCCGGGATCACCATTTATGGACCAGCGAGCGCTGCGGCTCGGAGAAGATCCGACTAGCTCGGATCCAGCTCGGTATCCCAGTAGAGATAGTCGCGCCAGCTCTCGTGCAGGTAGTTGGGCGGGAAGGCGCGCCCGTTCTCCTGCAGCATGTAGGTGGTCGGCTGGACCGGCCGGTGGCGCGGATAAAGCCCGCTCTGCTGCGGCAGCCGGTTGCCCTTCAGCAGGTTGCAGCTGGCGCAGGCGGTGACGACGTTGGTCCACAAGGTCCGTCCGCCCCGCGAGCGCGGGATCACGTGGTCGAAGGTCAGATCGTGCGAGGAACGCGGCCGGGCGCAGTATTGGCAGGTAAAGCGATCGCGCAGGAACACGTTGAACCGGGTGAAGGCGGGGTGCCGCGCTGCGTGAACGTATTCCTTCAATGCGATGACGCTGGGCAGCCGCATCTCGAAGGAGGGGCTGCGTACAACGGCATCGTAATGGTCGATGATGTTAACGCGGTCGAGAAACACCGCCTTGACCGCGTCCTGCCAAGACCACAGCGACAATGGGAAATAGCTGAGCGGGCGGAAATCCGCGTTCAGCACCAGGGCCGGGCAGCTATCGAGCAAGGCCGTCACCGCGAGACCTTCTGTTCATGTCGCCCATCGCTCGAATTGGACCCATGCCGGCATTAACACGCGAATATGACGATTTGATAGCCGATCGGGGAGCGGGCGACAAGTTTTCGCACCGCCGGCAACCATCCCTGGGGCCTTCTTGCATCAAATCCGCTACAGCTTGATCCTGGGGCACCGGCCGAATCGGCTCGCCTTGCTCGCCGCTCGGGCAGCGTGCTATCTCCGGCTGAACCTAAAAATCGGGCTGCGGGAGGAAGCATGCGCTTCGGGTTTTTCGACCAATTGCCCTGTGCGCCCGGCTATTCCGAGCAGCAGCGCTACCACGACATCATCGCCCAGATCGAGCTCGGCGATGCGGTGGGATTCGATACGGTTTGGCTTGGCGAACTGCATTTCAGCCGGGCCTTTTCCATCCTCGCCGACCCGCTGATGGTGCTGGCCGCGGCGGCGCAGCGGGCGCCGCGCATCCGGCTCGGCACGGCGGTGACGCTGTTGCCGCTGCACAATCCGGTCAAGATCGCCGAAGAGGCCGCGATCGCCGATATCCTCAGCAACGGGAGACTGGAACTCGGCGTCGGCCGCGGCACTGCGCCATTGCATTACGAAGGCTATTCGATCGCAATGGAGGAAAGCCGCGAGCGTTTCGAGGAAGCGCTTGACTTCATCCTCGGCGCGTGGCGCAGCGAATCCTTTTCGTTCGACGGCAAATATTTCCGGGCGGACGAGCTGAAGCTGACGCCGCGCCCGGTGCAGACGCCGTATCCACCAATACGGATTGCCGCCAACAGCCCCGACACCTTTCCGTTCGCGGCGCGGCGCGGCATGCCGATCTTCGCGACGCCGCTGATCAATCCGCCCGACAAGCTGAAGGAGGGGCTCGCGGTCTACCGCGAGACCCTTGGCGCCGGCGCGCCAGCTTCACATGGGGGCGACACCGCGCTCGCCTTTCCGGTGCATGTGACGACGAGCCGGGCCAAGGCGCGCGAGGAGTGCGAGCCTGGCCTGCTGCGGTTTTTGCGCGCGGCGGCAGAGCGTTTAAGGCCGCTGGGCGACCACGACATCAAGAGCTTCGAGGCGTTCCGCCAGGTGCTGGCCCGCATCGAGCGCGTGACCTATGCCGATATGGACCGCGAGATGGGGGTATTCGGCGACCCCGATTATTGCGTCGAGCGGGTCCGGGCATTGCAGCGCGACTACGGCATGGACGAGTTCATCTGCTACTTCAACCAGGGCGGCATCATGGATCATGCGATGGTTCGGGAATCGATGACGCTGTTCGCCAAAGAGGTCGTGCCGCACTGCCGCTGACCGATAAAATCCTCGTCACGAGAGGGCGACCAACCGAGGAACGCAAAGGAGGCCGCGCATGAAGAACGGGGTTCGGGTCTACGATGCCGACACGCATGTCCTGCCCGCCGCTGAGGTCCTGGAGCGCTACGTCGATCCCGATTTCCGGCCGCGGCTCGCCGAACTCGGGGCGTATCGCGTCCCGATCCGTCAATCCGCCGAGCATTCCGGCAGCGGCCACAATTACCGGGTTGCGACGAAATATTACCGACGCATCCTCGGCGAGGCGACGCCGCGCGAGGACCACAGCGGCCGCGAGTCGAATTGGCGCGGCAGCAAATTGCCGCGTCCCGGGGTGCAGGACGACAACGCCGCCAATCGCGTCGCCGATATGGACGACGAAGGCACCGACGTCCACTTCCTGATCCCGAGTTCCTGGGTCAGCGTCGTCGGCTTGGACGACCCCTCGCTGGAAGCCGGCCTGAGCCGCGCCTATCACCGCCACATGGCGGATTTCTGCGGCCAGTTCCCGACCCGGCTGAAAGGCCTGATCAGGGCTCCGGCGCGCGATGTCGACGCGGCGGTCAAAGAAATCCGCGAATGGGGCAATTCGGATTGGGCAGTGGCGGTCCAACCCTCGCTCGGTCAGCATATCCCGGCGGACCATCCGGATCTCGAACCGATCTGGCGCGCCGCGGCGGATCACGATTTGCCGATCGTGCATCACAGCTCGACCTGGAACCCGCCCTACTATCCCGGCTATCGCGACGTCTGGGACAACATCTTTATCGGCCGCCTGGCGTCGCACCCCTGGGGCGCGATGCGTTTTGTCGCCTCGTTCATCGGCGGCGGCGTCATGGACCGCTATCCGAGTCTACGGATGGGCGTCCTCGAATGCGGCTTCGGTTGGCTGCCGTTCTGGGGCCGGCGCATGGATGAGCAATATGCCTATGTCGGCTCGACCGCCGAGCTGAAGATGAAGCCGAGCGAATACCTAACGAGCGGGCGCTTTTTCTGCAGCATCGAGCGGCAGGAGGGCGAGGACATGTTCAACACGGTCACCGATTTTCTCGGCGACGGCGTCTTGATGTACGCCTCGGACTATCCGCATTCGGAGTGTCAGTTCCCGGATTCGGTCGACAACGTCCTGGCGTGGGCGAGCCTCAAACCCGAGACACGGCAAAACCTGTTCTGGAGCAACGCGTCCCGGTTGTTCAAACAGATCTGATCGGCGCGCCCGGGATGGCGGAATGACGGCCCGCGCCTTATACTGCTCGGTTGAACACGCCGGGAGCGAGCGATGATCGTCGAACAGATCTGGACCGCGAATAGCGGGCGCAATTTCAATTACCTGATTGCCTGCGCCGAGACCGGGGAGGCCCTGGCGATCGATCCGCTCGACCACCAGAAATGCCTGGCCGCCGCCAAGGCCAAGGGCTGGAACATCACCCAGGTGCTCAACACCCACCATCACCGGGACCATACCGGCGGCAATGACCAGGTCATTGCCGCGACGCACGCCAAATTGCTGGCGCATGCCGGCGCGAAGGATCAGATCGAGCACATCGACCGCGGCCTCAAGGCCGGCGATGTCATCAAGATCGGCAAGACCGTCGAGCTCGAATGCCTCGACACGCCGGGCCATACGATGTCGCATGTCTGCGTCCTGGCGCATGGCGACACGGCAGCGCTGTTCTGCGGCGACACGCTGTTCAATGCCGGCGCCGGCAACTGCCACAATGGCGGCCATCCGAACGAGCTCTACAATACTTTCGCGACGCAGCTCTCCAAATTGCCGGACGAGACCCTGATCTATCCGGGACACGATTACATCGCGCGCAATCTCAGCTTCACCCTGGACCGCGAGCCAGACAACGCGACCGCCAAGGCGATGGTGCCGGGGATGGAACGGCAGGACACGACAAAGGCGCTGGTCACGACGCTGAGTCTCGAAAAAGAGATCAACACGTTTTTCCGGCTGACCAGCCCGAGCGTGATCCGCCGCTTGCGCGAGGCGTTCCCGGATTTGCCGGATAATCCGGACCCGAAAACCGTGTTCCTGAAGCTCCGCGAGCTCAGGAACAAGTGGTGATTAAGCGCGCAGTGACACGAATGAGCGGAGGTGAACATGGCACAGCATTATGACCGCGCCGCCGAGGATCTGGGCAACATCGTCATGCTCGAACATGTCAATCTGCAGATCCCGGATCAGGCCAAGGGGACGCTGTTCTATATTACCGGGCTCGGGCTGACCCGCGACCCGTATATGAACACCGGCCTGGCCAATATGTGGATCAATGTCGGCAAGAGCCAGTTTCACCTGCCGACCGGCGATCCCTGGGTGTTGCGCGGCGCGATCGGTCTGGTTACACCCGACCGCGGGGCGCTGTTGAAGCGGCTCGACGGGGTCAAGAAGCAGCTTGCCGGCACCAAATTCAAGGTCGCCGAGAACAACGATTACGTCGCGGTGACCTGTCCGTGGGGCAACCGGTTCAACATGCACAGCCCGGATGCCGAGCGGTTCGGCGCGATCAATCTCGGCATGCCCTATCTCGAATTCGAAGTGCCGGCGGGAACCGCGAAGGGGATCGAGAAATTCTACAAGAAGCTGTTCGGTGCACACACCAAGCTCGAGGGCAACGGCTCGGGCCGCACCGCCCGGATCAGCGTCGGCTACAACCAAGAGCTGCGGTTCCGGGAGACCGAGCGGAAGATCCCCGGCTATGACGGGCACCACATCCAGGTCTATGTCCGCGACTTCTCCGGTCCCTATAAGGAATTGAAGAAGCGGGAGTTGATGACCGAGGAGAGCAACGCCTACCAGTACCGTTGGGAGAACATCGTCGATCTCGATACCAACGAAACCCTGTTCGAGATCGAGCACGAGATCCGCAGCATGACGCATCCGCTCTATGCGCGGCCCCTGGTCAACCGCAACCCGTCGCAAAGCCAACAATACTACCAGATGGGCGGTGACGAATGGGATTGGGAGCTGCCGCGCAAAAACGAGCGGCTGCCGGATGTGCCGACGCCAACGGGACCGAGCGCTGCGGCATACGCAAAGCGCCGCGCCACCCGCATGGCGCGGGCGATGTAAAGGCTGGTGGTGAATACCGGGATTACGACGACCAGGCGGCCAGGATAGAAGCCGTCTCCGCCGTCTCGATCTGTTCGGAGAAGCGTTCCCAGTAGAGCGTCATCAGGGCGTCGTGGGTTTCGTCCGATGAGCTGCACAGCGCATCGCTCACCAGAACGACGCGGTATCCGAGATCGATCGCGTCCAGCACCGCGGCGAGGACGCAGACATCGGTCTCGGCTCCGGTAATCACCAGATTATCGGTGCCGCGCTCGCGCAACAGCCCGAGCAGGGACGCCTCGGTAAAGGGCGAGTAGACGCGCTTGTCGACGATCGCGGCGGGCGGCGCGAGGCGGGCCAGCGGCGGCACCAGCTCCAGCAGCTGCCTGTCGATCCGCTCCAGGGTTAGGTCGGACCAGCGCCGGTAATACCGACGCCAACTCCCCGGCAATTCGTCGGGGTGACGCGCCGGGATGAACCGGGTGAAGACGGTCTGCGCGGCGTGGCGTTCGGCAATCTCGATCACCGCCGGCAGTACCCGCTTCATCCACGGCGTATGCCAGGGCGTGTCCTCGGCGAACAGGTTCTGCATGTCGATGCAGAGGTGAGCCGTCCGCCCGTCGAGCGGACCGAACGGTAGCGGGCTCAATTGGGTCATATCGAGCCTAACGGAAGTCAGCGGTCCTTCGGTTCCGATATGCGGGAGAGGATGTTCCAAAGAAAAAACCCTCTCCCGTGGGTACGGGAGAGGGGTTTTGGGTGTGGCCCGTTACGCCGGGTGGAAGACCAGCGAGCGCAGCTCGATGCTCTCGCGCGGTAGCGCGTCGGGCGGGGTGGTCGGGTCGGTGAAGCCGGTATGCGGCATGAAGCGTGCCCGGTCGGTCTTGGTGTCGCAGCACTTCAGCAGCAACGCCTCATCGCGCCACATCTCGGGCACGTAATACCATTGATGCGCCGGGTTGTACCTGACCGAATAGGTCTCGCCGACCCGGTCGCGGTACACCAGATCCGACGGTACCAGATCGTTAAAGTCGACGCTGCGCGCGTCGCACACCGCGAGCGGCGAGTCGCGCAGCGGCTCGGGCAGGATCGGCCGCCACAGATTGACGACCTGCACCCGGCCGCGCAGCAGCTCCTCGGCCTCATCGCCCAGCAGATCGCGGACCCGCTGCGGGCCCGAGCGGGCGGTGTGATCGACATGCACCCGGGTCGCCGGCTGACGCGGCATGCCGGCCTGGCGGCGATCGACGCCATCGACGCGGCGTCGCTGAACATGGTCGAAGATGAAGACGCGGCTGGCGCCCAACACATCGGCGATGAAGCGCTCGGCCTCGGGGTAATAGACTTGGCGCACCTCGTCATCGTCCCAGAAATCGCGCACCCCGCTGCGCTGCTCCACCAGCGCAAAGCCCTGTTTGTCGAGCCCGATTTCGTGCGAAATCGGCCGCATGTCGTGGATCCGCATCACATGCGGCTCGTGGACCATATTGGGCGGCGGGTCGTTGGGGCCCGGCTCATAGGCGTAATAGCGCGGCCGCTCGGCTTTCGGCACGAGGTAGTTCAGCTCGGCTTCGACATAAGGCAGACGATCGGGGATGCTCATGCGGTGCTCCTCCTGTTTGACGGGAAATTAACCTAATTCGCGTGATCGCGCATCACTCCTTCCAGAACGGCTTGTCGCTGAGATGCAAGGCCTCGGCGCGGGTGAGGCCGATATCCTTCAGCATGCGGTCGTCCAGCCGGCCGAGTTGGTCGCGCTCGCGCAGTCGCCGGCGCCAGGTCCGCAGCGTCGCAATAAACGACTGGGCCGCATCGCTGAGGTCGTCCAGCGCGGTGCGCTGGTGGGTTGAAGCAACTGCCGAAGCCGGCCGGCATTCCGAAAACGGGGTGGTCGTCATATGAACTCTCCTCAATCGGCTCGACCCATGGGTTATCCCGCGGCCGAACCTGTTGCGTTGAAATTGAGGGCGGCGTCACCATTGTACAAACGAGAAGTTCTCAGCACCGCTTTAGGAATTCTCATCTCGGATGAATGGCCACCTGCCGCCGCTCAGCGCTTTGCGAGCCTTTGAGACGGCCGCCCGGCTGAAAAGCTTCAGCAAGGCAGCCGAGGAGCTCAGCGTCACCCCGGCCGCGATCAGCCACCAGATCCATGCGCTGGAGCAGGATCTCGGGGTGCAGCTGTTCCGCCGGCTCAATCGCGCGGTCGAGCTGACCGCCTCGGCGCGGGTGCTGCTGCCCGGGCTGTCGGACGCGTTCGCCGGGATACAAGCTTCGGTGCGGCGGCTGCGGACGCATAACGACACCGGCACCTTGACGGTCACCGCGTCGCCATCATTCGCCGCCAAATGGCTCGTCGTGCGGCTGCATCGCTTCCAGGAGCGCTGGCCGGAGATCGATGTGCGGATCTCCGCCACCGACAATGTCGTCGATCTGACCGCCGGTGATTTCGACATCGCAATCCGCTATGGCAGCGGGCGGTATCCCGGGCTGCATGTCGAACCGCTGCTGAAGAACGAGGTATTCCCGGCGTGCAGCCCGCGGCTGCTGGAAGCCGGCCCGCCGTTGCGCACGCCCGACGATCTGCGCCGGCACGCGCTGATCCATGACCAGGCGGTCGACCGCGATCCGCTGGCGCCGAGCTGGCCGATGTGGCTCAAGGCGGCCGGCGTCACCGGCCTCAGCGGCACCTCCGGCGTCACCTATAACGCCAGCTACCTGGCGGTTGACGCGGCGATTGCCGGGCATGGGGTGGTGCTCGCCACCAGCACGATCGCCGCCGCCGATATCACCGCCGGACGCCTCGTCCGGCTGTTCTCCTTGGCGCTGCCCGATCTTTTCGCCTACTACATCGTCACCGCGCCGGGCGCGCTCGAACGCGCCAAGGTCAAGGCGTTCCGCGATTGGTTGCGCCAGGAAGCCGACGGCTAGCCGCTCGTCTGCCTCCCCCACAGTCGGTCGGTGGCAATCGCCGCACCTTCCGCGAGTGCGGCGAGCTTTGCCCAGACCACCGACGGCACGACCGGGTTGGTCTGACCGGCGAAGGTCGCGAAGCCGCAATCGGTGCCGGCGATAACCCGTTCGCGCCCGAAGAGATCGGCGTAATGGCCGATGCGCTGCGCGACGAGCCGCGGGTGCTCGACGAAATTGGTTGTCGAGTCGATGCAGCCCGGCATCAGAACCTTGTCATCGGGGATCCTCGCGCTTTTCAGATCTTCCCATTCATGCGCATGGCGCGGGTTGGCCGCCTCGAACAGCAATGCCTGCGGTCGCGCGCGTGCGCAGGTGTCGAACACCTTGGCGAGTGGGATGTCGTGGGTGTGCGGGCCTTCGTAATTGCCCCAGCAGATGTGCAGGCGCATCGCTTCCGGCGGGATGTTGCGGGTGGCGTGGTTGACGGCGGCGATGTTGCGCTCGGCGATGCGCAGGAATTCACCATCTGACAGGTGCTGATACTGGTTGTGCCGCGCCGAGCCGAGATCCGGCGCGTCGATCTGCAAGATGAAGCCGGCGCCGGCGATCGCCTCGTATTCCTGCTGCAGCGCGTCGGCCAGGGCTTCGACATAAGCGTCTTCGTTCTTGTAGAAGGTGTCGGGCACGAATTTGGTCAGCACACCCGGCGAGGCGGCATTCATGAAGGCTTCGCCCGGATGCGCCGCAGCGCAGGCCGCGGCGAGGTTCTTCAGATCGGCATCGAGCGGATGCCGGTCGCGGTAAGCCACCGGCCCGATGCAGCACGGCACCGCTTCGCGGGCGAACCACGAGGTGCCGCCGCGCGCCTGGATCAGCCGCTCGGCGGCATCCGGATGATCGAGAAGGTCGCGATGGGCGCCGGTCTGCGGCGGCTTGTCGACATTGGCGCCGCGGAACGCGCCGATGCCGGCGAGGCGGTGACGAACGTAGAAAGTGTACGAGATCTTGCTCTGCTCGCCGTCGCAGACGCTGTCGATGCCGCAAGCGACCTGCTTCTCGACGATTTCGCGCACGGCGGCGGCGAGCCGCGCCTCGAAGGCCGCTTCGTCAAAGCCGTGTCCGGCCTCGCGCGCCTCAAGCATCGCGAGGAGGTCGGGCGGGCGCGGCAGGCTGCCGACATGAGTCGTCAGAATATGGTCGGTGCTGAGCTTCATCGGGTGCCCTCCCCTTCGACTGGAAAGAAAACACTTTAACGCGAAGGACGCCAAGGATACGCAGAGGTCGCGATGGGGTCGAAGCACCTTCGGGTCCATTGCGTGCCCTTCGCGTCCTTTGCGTTGAGTGGTTTCGTCCCGGAGAAACGAGAATGCCTGAATACCGCTTCTGCACCGTCGCCGATGAAGGGCGGCTGCGCATCGTCACGATCAACCGGCCCGAGGTCATGAACGCGCTGCACAGCGAGGCGCATTGGGAATTCGACCGCGTGTGGAACGAGTTCGCCGCCGATCCCGAGTTGTGGGTCGGCATCATCACCGGCGCGGGCGAGCGCGCGTTCTCGGCCGGCAACGACCTCAAGGTGCAGGCCGCCGGGGGGCGCGGGCCACGTCCGGCGACCGGATTTGCCGGGTTGTCGCATCGCTTCGATCTGGATAAGCCGCTGATCGCAGCGGTGAACGGCGTCGCGATGGGCGGCGGCTTCGAAACGGCGCTCGCCTGCGACATCATCATCGCGGGTGAGAATGCGGTCTTTGCCTTGCCCGAACCGCGGGTCGGCCTGATCGCCGGCAGCGGCGTTCATCGGCTGCCACGCATGATCCCGCAGAAACAGGCGCTCGGCATGATCCTGACCGGGCGCCGGGTATCAGCTGCCGAAGGCAAGGAGCTCGGCTTCATCAATGAGGTCGTGCCCGCGGGACAGGCGCTGGAAGCGGCGAAGCGCTGGGCATCGCAGATCCTGGAATGCTCGCCGATGGCGATCCGCGCCTCGAAGCAGTCGGTCTATCGCAGCCTCGACGAGCCTACCTTGCAGGCGGCGATGACGACGACCTATCCCGCAGTTAAGGCCAATCTCGAAAGCCAGGACTACCTCGAAGGCCCGCGCGCCTTCGCCGAACGGCGCAAGCCGAACTGGCAGAACCGCTAAAAAGAACCCTTTAGCGCGAAGGACGCTAAGGACACGCCAAGGCTGCGATGGGATCAGCGCTCCTCCGCGTCCTTTGCGTGCCCTTTGTGGCCTTCGCGTTGAATGGTTTTCTTTTCTCCTACAGAGCGTCGGCGACCGCGGCGTGATAGCGGCGCAACGCTCCGATGTGATCGGACAGGGTGTGGCCAGGAATGCGTTTATGGTGCCGGCGATTGAAGGTCGTCGTCAGGCAAAGATGCGAGGCGCCGGCCTGCTTCCAAAACCGCGCTTCCTTGGCCCATTCCGCCTCATTGCCGGAACCCATCGAGACCCAGACCTCGATGCCGATCTTGGCAGGGTCGCGGCCGGCCTGCTCGGTCAGCTGGCGCAACTGACCGAAGATTTCGAGAGCGCTCTGGTCCGCCGGGTAAGCGTTTGGCATCCAGCCATCGCCGAATTTGGCGATGCGCTCCAGGGTACGCTCGTGATGGCCGCCGAACCACACCGGCACTTTTCCGGATGCCGGGCGCGGGTTGATGCCGGCATCCTCGATCGTGTGCCAGCGCCCTTTGAAATCGACATGCGGCTCGGCCCACAGCTTCTGCATGACCTGCACCTGCTCCTCGGAGCGGCGGCCGCGATTGTGGAAATTCTCGTTGAGCCCGACGAATTCGACCTCGTTCCAGCCAACCCCGATGCCGAGCCGGAACCGGCCGCCGCAGAGCACGTCGAGGCACGCGGCCTGCTTGGCAACGAGCGCAGTCTGGCGTTGCGGCAGGATCAACACGCCGGTCGAAAAACCGAGCTTCGGCGTCACGCCGGCGAGATAGCCGAACAAGACGAATGGGTCCTGATACAGACCGGCTCCAGTGCGGTCGGCATCCGGGCGCCCGACCGGGTTGGCACCGAGCACGTGATCGGGCGCCTCGATGAAATGATAGCCGGTCGTCTCGGCGGCCTGCGCATATTCGCGCAACACCGCCGGATCGCCGCCGATATCGCCGAGCGGCAGCAACGCGCCGAGCTGCATGGTCTCTCTCCCTTATTGCGGTTCCGGGAGAGCTTACACCAAAACCCCGGCAATCACGGCTTCATGACCGGCTTGATGCAGCCGTCCTCACTTGGGACCTCTTACAATATCGAAACCCAGAAATCGGCGATCAGGGCGGCGCCGGGCGCCGGCATCGTCGGCGGCGTCTGCACGCAGACGAAGGGATGCGGCTGCGCGCCGAACCGCGATGCCCAAGCCATCGCGATCCCCGAAAAAACGGCCACATCCGACACGAAATACTGGGCGCGCAGCACGTTCGCCATCGACCCGCCGGCCGCCCGGCATAACGCCTCCGAATAATCGTAAACCGCCGATGCCTGCACATAGCCGGCATGCGATAAGCCGGTGAAGCCGGTCGACACCGCCTTGCCGACGACATGTCCGTCGCCCCCGATCGCGATCAGTCCGGACGGCAGCAGGAACTCGCCGACCCGAACGCATGGTCCCAGCGTCGCCATCTCCGGCACATCCGCGGCGATGACCTCCTTCTGGCGCCGCGCCGTATTGGTCAGCGCAATCAGATTGATCTCGATGATGCCGCCGATCGTCGCAAAGGATTTGGTCAGCGCCACGGTCAGCGCGCACGGAATCCCTTCGTAATGCCGGTTCCACACATCGAGAAAATCCGGCAGATCCTCGATCCGCGCGAGATACACCTGCGCCTTGACCGAGCGATCGAGCGACGAGCCCGCCGCCGCCAGCGCCGGCTTCAGCTTGTGCTCGATCAGGAATTCGCTCTGCTTGCGGATCTCGATGCCGGCCCAGGCGGAATGCTCCGGCACATGCGCCCGCGGGTCGAGCCCTTGCCCTGGGTTGTGCGCCATCTGACCCGCGACAAACACGAAATCGTCGCACACCACCGCCGGCACAAAGCCTGAAGTCGGCGCCGAGGCGACTCCCGGCGGGTGGATCTTACGGATCTCGTACCCCGCCTCGGCGGCCACCGCGATCAGCGAGGTCGAGATCGTGCTCTCGGCGGCGAAGCAGCGTTCCATGACGACGGATGTGCTCGGCGGGATGTAGTCGCCGAACGCGGCATGCCGCGCCAGATGGTAGGCGGCGACCGCTTCCGGGTTCGGATAGAACTGGTCGAGCCGCACGGCGCGACTCAAATCCGAGCCGAAATCCTCCAGGATCCGCCGCATCCGCTGCAGAATGAAATCGCCCTCCCGCCGGCTGCGCGGTAGCCCGAACAGCGGATATCCGGGCGGCCCCGCTACCGCCTCCGGGATGCCGCTCGCGAAATCGAAGGCTTCGTGGCCGGTCAGAAAAATCCACGGCCCGGCCTTGACCGCATACGCGTACGGCACCGGCAAGCCCAGCAGGTTCACCGATTTGACTTCCATACCCGGCATCCCCCCTCCCGTCTTTTCTTACGACCCGTTGCAGGTCCGAACGCCATCCTATTCCAAAAAACCGCCCCGTGGCCGGGCTTGTCCCGGCCATCCACGTCTTGAACCAGCCCCGGATTACGGAAGACGTGGGTGCCCGGCATGAGGCCGGGCACGGGGTACCTGCAAGTTCAGCGGGGCGGATTCAGGGAAGGTGTTCCTACCCGAGTCGATCATGCTCTAGGATGCGGCGCCCTCACCAAACCGGAACCCACCGATGCCTGTGCAAGCCTCGCCCCAAATCGTCTCCGAGCTCGCCCCGACCGGCGTGCTGCGCGCCGCGATCAACATGGGGAATTTCCTGCTGGTCACCGGCAAGGACCCGAACGGCGATCCCACGGGCGTCTCGCCCGACATGGCGGCGGCGGTCGCGGCGCGGCTCGGTGTCCCCGTCAAATTCGTGCCCTACGCGCGGCCCGGCGAATTGGCCGATGACGCGCCGAAGGGTCTGTGGGACATCGGCAATATCGGCGCCGAGCCGCAACGCGCCGCGGTGATCAACTTCACCGCCGCCTATTGCGAGATCGAGGCCACCTATCTGGTGCCGGCCGGCTCGCCGATCCGTTCCGTCTCCGAAGTCGACCAGCCCGGCAAGCGCGTCGCGGTGACCGCGCGCAGCGCCTACGGCCTGTGGCTCGAAAACAACTTCAAGAAGGGCGAGCTGTTGCAGTTCGACAGCGCCGACGCCGCGATCAAGGCATTCCTCGACGAGAAGATGGACGCCTATGCCGGGCTGCGGCCCGGTCTGATCGATGTCGCGGCGAAGCTGTCCGGCTCGCGCATCCTCGACGGCCAGTTCACCGCCGTGCAGCAGGCGATCGGCACGCCGAAGAAGAACACCGCGGCGTTCTCGTTCCTGCGGGACTTTGTCGAGGAGTCGAAAAAGAATGGCCTGATCGCCAGCCTGATCGAGCGCCACGGCACCGTCGGCCGCCTGTCGGTCGGCCCGCCGGCCTAAACCGGATTCGTCGTCCCGGCGAAGGCCGCGACCCACCCTTCAGCTGTTGCAATGCGGAAAAGTGGGCCCCGGCTTCCGCCGGGGCGCCGATTTGGGAGTAGCTTCTTTCGCCAAAGATCAGCGCACCACCTTGCGGTAGAGATGCCAGGTTGCGTGCCCCAAACTCGGCATCACGACGATGAGCCCGAGAAACGCCGGGATCGATCCCAGCACCAGCAGGCCTGCCACGACGAAGCCCCACAATGCCATCGGTCCCGGGTTGGCGATAACCGCGCGCACCGACGTCATGACCGCCGTCCCGAGCGCGACCTCGCGGTCGAGCAGCAGCGGGAACGACACGACGCTAATCGACATCGCCAATACCGCAAAAAGGAACCCGACGCCGATGCCGACGACAATCATCGCCCAGCCGCGCGCGGTGGTCAGCACGTCTTGGGCAAAGGCAGTAATCGAGGCCGGCGGTTCGGGGCCGAGCGTCAAATCGTAGATCGCCATCGCCGCGCCGAGCCACAGCAGGAAGATCGCCATCAGCACGAGGCCCAAGGTCACGATCGCGCCGAAGGACGGCGAGTGCACGACCCGGAACGCATCGGCCCAACCCTCTTCGCTGCCCTGCTCGCGGCGCCGGCTCATCTCATAAAGCCCGACCGCGGCAAACGGCCCGATCAGCGCAAAGCCGGAGGCCAGCGGGAACAGCAGCGGCAGCAGGTCGTAGCCGAAGGCGAGCCGCGCCAGCACCAGACCGGCCAGCGGGTAGATGACGCAGAGAAACGCGACATCGGTGCGGAATGCCGCGAAATCGTCGAGCCCGCGCCGCAGCGCGTCCCGGATGTCGGCGGCCGCGATCTGCCGCACCGCCGGGGCCGGCGCATTGAGGCCGCGCGCCTCGCGGCCGGCGCGCCCGACCGACTCGACGGCATGGCCGGCAAGCCGCAATTGATCCACGCTCCATTCAACGGGATTTCGGATATGCATCGCCCTATCCTCCCGAACCGAGTTCGGGGGGCCGCGGGCCGCCCGGTGGCCGACCTGCAATCCGGCTGCCGGTCACCGCAGCAGCCGCGACCCGCCAATCCTAATATAATATAGCTGATACCGCGGCCGGCCCGGCGCAAGCGGTGCCCAGAAGATCCATATAGAACAGCGATGGCCGTATTCTTCATCAGCGACACGCATTTCGGCGATCACCGGGTGCTGAACCTGTATCCACGCCCGTTCGCCTCGGTTGCGGCGATGGATGCCGAAATGATCGCGCGGTGGAACGCCATCGTCGGCGACCAGGACGAGGTCTGGCACATCGGGGATTTCGCCCGCATCGCCGCCCAGGCCGGCGAAATCCTTCCCAACCTGAAAGGCCGCAAGCACCTGATCCTCGGCAACAACGATCCGCAGCCACAGCCGGAGGGCTGGGAAAGCATCGCGGATTACGCCGAACTGAAACTCGACGGCATCGATCTCGTGCTCTGCCATTACCCGTTCCGCCGCTGGAAAGGCATGGATCGCGGCAGCATCAATTTGCATGGCCACAGCCACGGCCGGCTGAAACCCTTGCCGCGGCAATTCGATGTCGGCGCCGATGTGCGCGATTTTCGCCCAGTGACATTGGCCGAGCTGATGCCGCCGCAACAGCAACGGAGCCGCCGACATGCCTGATGCGCCGGAAGACGGGTTCGGCCTGCCGCCGGGAGCCTTCGCCCGGATCGACGACACCGACGACGATCTGTTCTACGAGCCGCCGCGGCTCGTGCTGCACATCGACGAGGGCGCCGTCGCGGCCTTGACCGAGCTGTACCGCGCCGTGTTGCCGGCCGGCGGCGTATTGCTCGATCTGATGAGCAGCTGGGTCAGCCATTTGCCGCCCGAGATCGACTATTCCGAAATCATCGGCCACGGCATGAACGCCGAGGAGCTCGCCGCCAACCCGCGCCTCAGCCGCTGGTTCGTCCAGAACCTCAACCGCGACCCGCAGCTGCCCCTCGCCGATGCCAGCCTCGACGCCGCGATGATTTGCGTCTCGATCCAGTACCTGCAGCGGCCGGTCAGCGTGCTGCGTGAGGTACAGCGCGCGCTGCGCCCCGGCGCGCCGATCGTTATCAGCTTCTCGAACCGCTGCTTCCCGACCAAGGCGGTGGCGGTCTGGCGCGCCCTCGACGACCAGGGCCACGCCTTTCTCGTCGAGCGCTATCTGCAGCACGCCGGCTTCGCATCGCTCGAAACCCGCGTGCTGGCCGAATACGTCGAAGATTTCAGCGACCCGATGATCGCCGTGACCGGCCGCGCCCCCATGAACTAAATCGTCGTCCCGGCGGAGGCCGGGATCCACTTTTCCGCACC
>Ga0066709_100000997_pt1 | contig 17542 bp, 12 predicted proteins | sample GraSoiAngelo_158_FD_79665 | JGI IMG/M metagenome (GOLD analysis project Ga0066709, IMG submission 79665) | Grasslands soil microbial communities from the Angelo Coastal Reserve, California, USA - 14_1009_16_30cm | ecosystem: Environmental > Terrestrial > Soil > Grasslands | place: USA...
CGAGCAGCATCACGGCCGCCGGCTCCTCGAGCGGCGCGAACAGGACCTGGCGCACGGTGAAGGCGGGATGGGAATAGGTGAGCGTGGTGGCCTCGGGGCGGGCCTGGATCGACGCCACCACGTCCGACCCTTCGATGTCGAGCGGGTAGCCCTCCAGGCGGAAGGACAGCCGGAAGTCGTCGACGAGCTTCAGCGGGTAGACCCAGGCCTCGAGGCCGCGCGTCTCGTAGCCGAAGAGCGCCGAGCGCCGGCCCACCACGTCGAAGAACGCCCCTGAGCGCACGGGCCGCTCCAGCTCCAGGCCGCTCTTCGGCATCGGGAACCGCGGGACGAACGCTGGGGGCAGGGCCGCGGCCAGGGGCGGAGCGAACAGGACGAGGAACGCGCCCGCCGCCAGCGAGGATCCTTCCCGGCGCGCGCCCCGCATCGCGCCGGAGATTAGGCCGCCGGCTCGGCCAGGGTCAAGCGGAGGTTACAACTCTGTCGATTGGTCGACGCCGGTGGCGGCGAAGACGGAGGACATCTCGGCGCGGGCGATGTGGATGAAGTGCTGGACGACGACCGGGTCGAAATGGCTGCCGCTGTCCATGATCAGGCGCCGCAGCGCCTCCTCGCACGGTAGGCCCGCCTTGTAGGGCCGCGCCGCCACCATCGCGTCGAAGGCGTCGATCACGCTGACGATGCGCGAGCCGATCGGGATGTCCCGGCCCCGGAGGCCGGCCGGGTACCCGCTGCCGTCGTACTTCTCGTGGTGATGCAGCGCGAAGAGGCTGGCGCGCTCCAGTCCCGGCACCAGGCGCAGGACCGCCCAGGAGAACTCGGGATGCATCCGCATCACCCGCCACTCCTCCGCGTCGAGCGGGCCGGGCTTGCGAAGGATGGCGTCCGGGACGCCCACCTTGCCGGCGTCGTGCAGGAGAGCGGCGACCTCGACGTCCTCCAGGCCGGCCTCTTCGAGCCCCAGCTCCCGCCCGATCCGCACCGCCCATTCGGCGAGCCGGGTGCTGTGCACGCCCGTGTTGAGGTCCTTGAGGTCGAGCATCTGGTTGAGCGCGCAGATCGTGGCCTTTTTCGTGCTCCGGACCTGCTCCTCCAGCTCCTGGACCCGCAGGAAGTCCCACGAGAACGGAGCCCGATCCTCTCGCGGGCTCACCATGAGCGACGCCGCGGTCACTGGATCTCGGACCAGTCGATGGCCGAGGTCGAGCAGGTGTCGGGGACCGGGTATTTGGGAGCGTAAGGCCAGAGGGAGCGTCCGGCCTGGATCGCCTGGTAGAAGTCGACCCGTCCGTAGTTGAGGTCGTAGGTGAGCCGCTTCGCATGCGAGACGAGTGAGGACACCTGGCTGTTGCTGGCGCCGTTCTGCATGCCGACGAGCAGAGCCGCTTCTCCCGAGACGTAGGGCGCGGAGAACGACGTTCCCCAGGCGGCGGCGAAGCTGCCCCAGGGATAGGTGGTGATGATGCCTTCGCCCGGCGCGGCGACCCACACGTCGGTGGTGCCGTAGTTGGAGAAGGACGAGCGCGTGTCGGCGTTGCTTGTCGAGGCCACGCCGATCACGTTGCCATAAGCCGCCGGGTAGGCGGCCGAGCTGCTGCCGTCGTTTCCGGCCGAGGCCACCGCGATGAGGCCCTTGCCGACGGCATTGTCGATCGCCCGCTTCAGCTCGGCCGAAGACGTCGGGCGGCTGAAGCTCATGTTGAGGACCTTGGCTCCCTTCTGCGTGGCGTAGTAGAGGGCCCGGAGGATGTCCGAGGTATAGCCCTGCCCGTCGGGGCCGAACGACTTCAGCGGCATGATCTTCGCCGTCGGCGCGGCCAGGTGGACGACGCCGGCCACCATCGTGCCGTGTCCGAAGTCCGCCTGGCCGGGATCGTCCAGCACCGCCGCCGAGGACTGGTCCACCACCGCGAGCGTGGACGAGTTCACCGCGTAGACGCCGTCGAGCACGGCGGCGGAGGACTGCTTCACCGAAGTGTCCGCGGTCTCGTTGCCACCGCTCACGTTGCGCGTGAAGTCGTAGCCGTCGACCAGCCACGGCTTCAGCGTGGGGTGGTCGGTATCCACGCCGGTGTCGATCACCGCCACGACCCCGGCCCCCGTCTCGCGCAGGCCGCAGTGGGTGTCCCGGAGCCGGACGATGTCGTTCGCCGGCTGCTGGAGATAGCCCTCCCAGGCCGTCGTCCCGTAATAGGTCACCAGCGTGCGGTTCCAGAGCTGATCCAGGACCGCCGCGCTCGACTGAGAGGATGTCCAGGTGGCGTCCTGCGCGATATGGACGGGCCGATCCGGCTCGACCGCCGCCAGCCCGAGCAGGCTGAGGGTGAGAGTCAGGACGCTATCGATGAGCCCCCGGACGAGGAAGAGGGAGCTGGGCGCCGTGGACCCGGGAAGCGTGTCGAGCGACAGCAGGACGGTGCAGCCGAGCAGCTTGCAGAGGCTGCTGACGACCGGCAGGCCGTCGGCGACCTTGGTGCGGACGATCTTGTCGCCGTCGCCCGCCACCGCAGGTGCCGCAAACGTCGTGATGAACGCCGCCAGAACCAGGTAGACGACCCACTTCGTCCTCATGAAACCTCAGTCCCTCCCTCTCCTCGGCGCTCGGCACCTAAGCGTGCCGCGCCCTTGTTCTACGAGCCGAACCGCCAAGCGTCCCCCTGGTCGCCCCTCCGCGCTCGGTTCCATCGAGAAGAAAGCCGGGCAGCGCGAGGGTGCCGATCTCGGGGATCCCGACGGACAGTCGAAGGTGCTCGGAGGGATCTGCCTGCAACTGGAACTCCCCCAGGTTGTTCGTGAGCGTCCGGTCGAGTGTCTCCTCTCCCGTCGAGAGGAGCACTGGGAGGTCGGGGAGCCCGGTGCTCGGATCCGCCTCGTCCACGATCTGTCCCACTACGGAGAGACGGTCCGTATCGACGGTACTCTCGACCTGCAGCCGGATCGTGAACCGTCCGGCCCGATAGAGGAGCTGACGCGGCGAGGCGCCGGCGGCCCGGACGCCCGCCAGGGCCGGCTGGCGGAAGCTGTCGAAGATCAGGGAAACACTGCGGGCGGCCCGCTCGATGAGGCCCGCGGGCCGGTAGACCCCGAACTGTCCCTTCATGCGAGCGAGGACGTCGTCGGGCGGCTGGTACGAGGCTTCCTGGCCGGCCATGCCGAATACCGCGGTCCACATGTCGAGCGTCTTTGCGCACCGTTCGCAACCAGTGGGCAAATGCCGTTCCAGTGCAGCGTTCCGCTGGGCGTCCCCTTGCTGACGGGCAAAGTCGGCCCAGTCCTCTTCCGTGAAGTGTGCTCCGTGAAGTTCGCGCCTGCCACTCTCGGCCATCCCGATTTCTCCCGTTCCGGTCCTCAGACAGTACAGTGAAGCACTCAAAAGGAGAGGCGACGGGCGTCACAAGATATAGGCTGGGCAGGAAAAATTGTAAGTCCTTAGGGATCAGTTGGCTAGAACCCTGCCTGAAAGCAGGAAAGGGGCCCAGTGCAGGGGGTGGGGGTAGCGCTTCCGGATTTCGCGGATGGCGTCCCTCAGGGCGGCCGCCCGATTGGGCGCGGTCAGGATGCGGTCGTAGAAGGCGGTCATGAACTCCGCCGTGCTCCGGTCGGGCACCTCCCAGAGGGCCACGAGCAATGCGGCCGCCCCGGCACGGAACAGCCCACGCACCAGCCCGAGCAGCTCGTCCCCGGCGGCGATGACGTTGAGGCCGGTGACGCATCCGCTGAGCGCGATGAGCTCTGCCGGAAGTCGCAGGCTGTAGAGGTCGTACAGGGTCAGGTAGGAGCCGCCCAGACGGATCCCGGAGAACATCGGGTTGTCGCTCCGGAAGAACCCGTGGGTGGCGATGTGGATGAACCGGCTGGCCTCGCCCCTCGCCCGCAGCACGCCGTCCGAAGCCTCTCGCCCGAGGTACAGCTCGGGCTGCGGGAGCCGGGCGGCTACCGACTGCACCTCGTCCAGGATGAAGGGCGTCTGCGGGTCGGGCACCCCCAGGATCAGGGAGGGTCCGGCGCGGTTGGTCGCTCGGCCATGGCACAGACCGTAGATCGTGGCGCTCGGGGCGTACGAGACCGAGAAGGAATCGATGAGGTGTTGCCGGCCGTCGTAGAGCGCGTGAAACGGGACGTAGTGGAGCACGTCGTGAGGCACGAAGATCAGGTGGTCGGCCTGCAACCGCGTGCGCAGGGGCGCCAACAGCTCCTGGTAGAGCTCGCTCAGGTGGGTCTGGGCGGAGGCGAGGAGCGCCTCCTCCGAGGCCGGGGTCAGGTGGGCGGCGCCGGGGCGAGCCCACGACAGCTGGAACTGCAGGAGGCGCAGCAGATGCTCCACCCGGGCCACGAGCGCGACCGGCACCACGTCGAGCGTGTCCCGCGTGAGGAGGAAGGCCAGCAGACGCTGGCCGACGCGAAAGTACTCGACGATCATCGTGTCGGCCGGCAGCGCGGCCCGGATGGCCGGAAGGGGCAGGCGCGGCGGCACGAACAGCTCGCGCGGCTGACCTTCCGAGTCCGGCAGCTCGCGCAGCACCCGCAGCAGCTCGCTCTCGTGGGCCTGCACCTGGCTCTGCAGCCGCTCCAGGCGCTCGGCCGTGCGCTCTTCGGGGGCCATCTGCTCGGCCTCGATCCGGTGGTAGTACCAGTTCAATTCTTCCCGCAGCTCGCTGACCCGCCGGACGAGGTCGCTCTTGCCGGCCGAGGCGGCGGAGGCGGGAACGGCCGCCCGCAGGATCAGCTCCTGCAGGCTGCGGGACTTCGCCTGCTCCACGTACGAGAAGGCCTCCTCGAGCGCCTCACCGCTGGGGCTGCGGCCCAGCGACAGCTCCACCAGGCTCTCGTAGACCTCCAGCTTGTTCTTCATGAATGCGATCTTCAGCTCCTCGCCGCGCAGGCTGCTGCGCAGCGTCTCGAGGAAGCGCTGCGCTTCCCGGTAGGAGTCGTAGGCCGCGGCGCGCCCTCCGGCCGCCTGCTCGATCTGACCCTGGACGTAATGCAACTGGAAGCTGAGCGCGGGCAGGTCGAGGGCGGACAGGCTCCCCGCGGCCCGGTCGCACTCCCGGCGCGCGGCGTCCAGGTCGCTCATGCGGAGCGCGATGCGGGCGAGCAGCAGGCGGCACAGGATGGCCTTGCTCGCCAGCGCCGGAGAGCGGAACGACTCCAGCGCCGCCAGACACGAGCGGCGGGCTTCGAAGAGACGGCCGGCCCCGAACAGGATCAGGGCCTGGTAGAGATCGATGAGCGCCGGCCACACGGAGTTCTGCTCCCTGACGAACATCGCACGCGCCTCGGCGAACAGCTCGAGGGCCCCGAGCACCTTGCCCTGCTGCCCGTGGGCGATGGCGAGGTAGCCGAGCGATTTCGCCGCCTCGTACCCCATGCGCAGCCGGCGGAAGGAGGCGAGGCCCTCCTCCGCCATCTCCGCCGCTTCCTCGCTGAGGTTCAGCTCGAGGTAGATCTCCGACAGGTCCAGGGCGCACAGGGCTTCGTGATATTCGTCGCCGATTTTTCGGCAGGCTTCACGCGTCGCCTTGAGCGCTTCGATCGCGGAACCGTACTGGCCCCGGAAGTAGTACAGGTACGCGATGTTGTAGTCGGCCTGAGCCACCAGCCTGGGCATCCCGTGCTCTTCGGAGAAGGCCCGGGCGCGGCGATGGGTCTCGAGTGCGCGCGGAAAATCGTTCAGGCTGATGAGGCACATCGCCATGTTGCTCAGCGCGACCGCGATCCCTTCCACGTTCTTGTGGGGAAGCAGCCGCTCGTAGGACCGCTCGTAGCAGCGGATCGCCTCCTCGAAGCGGTCCTGCCGGTGGTAGATGTTCCCGACGTTCAGCTCCAGGCGGGCGAGCCGCAGCTCGTCGCCCTCGCGCGAGAAGATCTCGCGGGCTCGGGCGGCGGCTCTTTCCGCCCGCTCGTACTCGCCGAGGAGGATGAGGGGCTGGATCGACGTGCTGAGGGTCCGGCCCACCTCCATGGGCTGGCCGGCCTTCCCGAACAGCCGGACCGCCTCCTCGTGGTGATCGACGGCGGCCTTGTGCTCGTTGAGCGCGTAGAGGGCGTTGCCCTTGGCCCGCAGGCTCTGGGCGAGGGCCTGGGCGCCGCGGAGCCGGCGGGCGATCAGCTCGGCAGCCTGGGCCAGGGCGAGGGCCTCCTTCGGATCGACCCTGACCCGCTGGGGCACCATGTCGCTCAGCCGCGCCACCGTCTCACGGCGGAGCAGGGCGGGATGCGCGGCCAGGAACCGGCGCCGGCTGCGGTCGTCGGCCAACCGGGCCAGCTCCGCGTAGAGCCGCTTCTCGCGGGGCTCCGCGCCGGCAGACCGCCTCATCGTCTGCTGATCTCCATCATCGGAACCCCGTCTTCTCCAGGTGCCGTCGCAGGCGCCCCAGGCACCGGCCCCTGATGAACCCGATCGAGCCGGTGGCGAGCCCGAGGCTGCGGGCGACGTCCTGGTATGGCCGTGCCGGGCTCTCGAAGAACAGCATCTCGATGAGCCGCCGGCAGCGCGGCGTCAGGACCCTCACCGCCTCGCGGAGCGTCTGCTCCTGCCTGATCCGCGCGAGCATCTCGTCCGGCAGCGGCGCGTCGGGACGGGCGAGCGCCAGGTCCGACTCCACCGGATCTCGCGCCGCATAGGGCTGCTCCTGGCGGCGCCAGCGCGAGCACTCGTGGGCCGTTACCCGGATGAGCCACATGGGCAGCGCCTCGGGCTGTCGCAACTGCTTCAGCTCGGCCAGCAGCAGGAGGCAGACCCTCTGGAAGACGTCGGCCGCGTCGTCCCGGGGGATGCCTTGTTTGATGGGGATGGAGAAGATGAGGTTCTTGTACTTCTCCAGGAGCGCCGACCAGGCGTCCTCGCTGCCGCGGAGGCAGGCGCGCACCAGGCGCGAATCCGGCCAGGAGAGCTCGTCCCGTCGGCCGTTCACATCCGGCGGGAGCCGACGTGGAGCGGCATGGGCGGCCAAGGATAGCACGCGGGCGGGCGGCAACTGCCCTATCATCCGCTGGTGCCGGCGCTGCTCGAGGTCCGCGACCTGGCGGTCCACTATGCCGACGGCCACGGCGGGCCCGTGGTGGCGGTGGACGAGCTGAGCCTGGACGTGCCGCCGGGCGAGGTGGTCGGCCTGCTCGGCGAGTCGGGCTGCGGGAAGTCGACCCTGCTCCTCGCCATCCTGGGCCTGCTGCCGCGCTCGGCGCGCGTCGTGAACGGATCGATCCGGTTCCGCGGACGCGAGCTGCTGGGGCTGGGCGAGCCCGAGCTGCGGGGAGTGAGGGGAGCCGAGGTCTCGATCATCTTCCAGGACCCGGCGCTGGCCCTCAATCCGGTACGCCGGATCGGTTCCCAGGTGGCCGAGGTCGTGCAGGCCCACCGGCGGTGGAGCGGCCGGCGTTGCCGAGACGAGGCGCTGTCGATGCTGGCCGAGGTGGGCTTTCCCGACCCGGTCCGGATCCACGATTCCTACCCTCACGAGCTCAGCGGCGGCCAGCGGCAGCGCGTCGTGATCGCGCAGGCCCTGGCCTGCCGTCCGGCGCTGGTGCTCGCGGACGAGCCCACCGCTTCTCTCGATTCCACCACCCAGGCCGAGGTACGGGGCCTGCTCGGTGCGCTGCAGCGGCGGCTCGGCCTCGCGATGCTCGTCGTCAGCCATGACCTCGGGGCGCTGGCCACGCTGGCCCGGCGCGTGCTCGTCATGTATGCGGGCCGGCTGGTGGAGGCGGGCGACTCGGCCCGCGTCTTCGGCGATCCGCTCCACCCCTATAGCCGAGGGCTGCTCCAGGCGCTTCCGCGCGCGCCGGAGCCGGGGAGCTCTCGGGAGCGCCGGGTCCCCTCGCCGATCCCGGGGTCGTCGCCCGACCTGGCGCGACTGCCTGCCGGCTGTGCCTTCGAGCCGCGCTGCGCGGACCGGCTGCCCGCGTGTGTCGATCGTCCTCCTCGAGAGACGCGGCCGGCGGACGGCCGCCAGGTCCGGTGCTTCAAATATGGAGGCTGAGCCGCCGCTCTTCCGTGTCTGGGGCCTGACCAAGCGCTACTCCGGCCGGGAGCGGCGGGGCGCGCCGACGGTCGAGGCGCTGGCCGGAATCGACCTCGAGGTCACGCGTGGATCCGACCTGGCCCTGGTCGGACAATCGGGCTCCGGCAAGTCGACGCTCGCCCGCTGCCTGGCCCGCCTGGACGAGCCCACGAGCGGCCGCGTCCTGTTCGAGGGGATGGACCTGCGGGAGCTGCGCGGGCCGCGGCTGCTCCGGTTCCGAGAGCGGGTCCAGCTCATCCTGCAGGACTCCGCGACAGCCCTCGACCCCCGCCTGACCGCGGCCGCGATCGTGTCCGAGCCGCTCGAGGTCCTCGGCCGCGGCGACCGGCGCGAACGAGGCCGGCAGGCCCGGGAGCTGATGGAGAGCGTGGGGCTCCCCGCCGCCTGGGCGGCCCGCCGGCCCTTCGAGCTGAGCGGCGGCCAGCGCCAGCGCCTGGCGATCGCCCGCGCCCTGGCCGTCCAGCCGGAGCTGCTCATCCTCGACGAGGCGTTCGCGGGGCTCGACGCCTCGATCCAGGCCCAGATCGCCACCCTGCTCCAGGAGTTGCAGGCCCGCCATGGGCTGACATACCTCTACGTCTCCCACGACCTCAGCCTGATGGCGCTCCTGGCCGACGAGGTGGCGATCATGTTCGAGGGACGGATCGTGGAGCGCGGCGAGGTGGGGCGCATCTTCACCGAGCCGCGCCATCCCCACACGCGGGCCCTCATCGCTGCGGTGGCGTCTCTGCCGGCTCCATCCGCGCCGCCGGCGTCCTAGACGTGGTCCGGCTCGCCCGGCGCGCGCTCCACGGCCTCCTCCTGCTCATCGGGGTGTCGGCCCTGTCGTTCCTGCTGGTCGAGCTGGCGCCCGGCGACTACTTCGCCGAGATGCGGCTCGATCCGCGGGTCTCCGAGGCCACCCTGCGCACGCTGCGCTCGCGCTATGGCCTCGACCGGCCGCTGCCGGAGCGTTACCTGCGCTGGGTGGCCTCGCTGGCCCGGGGAGAGCTGGGGTACTCGTTCGCCTATGGGCAGCCGGTGGGTCCGCTGCTCTGGCCGCGCGTGCGCAACACGCTTCTCCTCACGGTCACCGCCACCGCGCTGGCCTGGATGCTGGCCGTGCCGCTCGGCGCGTGGTGGGCCACGCGGCGAAGGGGTCCCGTGAATGCCGGCCTGGCGGGTGTCACGGCGGCGCTGCTCGCCCTGCCGGACCTCGTCCTGGCCCTGGGACTGCTCCTGCTCGCGCTCCGCACGGGCTGGTTCCCCGCCGGGGGCATGGTGTCGCTGGGCCACGAGCAGATGGCATGGAGCGAGCGCGTCGGGGACGTCGCCGCTCACCTCGTCCTGCCGGTGACGGCGCTCGTCCTGGGCATCCTGCCGGTGCTCGTGCGGTACGTGCGCGCCGGCGTCGCGGACGCGCTCGACGCGCCGTTCGTGCGCGCGGCCCGCGCGCACGGCATACCGCCGCGGCACGTGATGCTCCGGCATGCGCTGCCGGCGGCGGCCAATCCCCTGATCTCCCTGTTCGGGCTGTCGCTGGCCGGCCTGCTCAGCACGTCGCTGCTGGTGGAGGTGGTGATGAGCTGGCCGGGCCTCGGCCCGCTGCTGCTCGAGGCCATCCTGGCCCGTGATTTCTACCTGGTCCTGGGGCCCGTCCTGGCCTCGACGCTGCTCCTGGTGTCCGGCAACTTCGTGGCCGACGCGCTGCTGCTGGCCGCCGACCCGCGGATCCGGGCCGCCGGACGATGAGCCGGCGGGCCGGCTCGACGCTGGCGCTCGGCGCGCTGGCCGCGGTCCACCTGGCCGCGCTCGCGGCCGGCTTCCTGGCCCCCTACGATCCCACGGAGCAGAACCGGTCGCTGCCCTACGCGCCGCCGGCGCGGCTGCGCTTCGTGGACGCCGGCGGAACCTTCCACCTGCGGCCGTTCGTCTATCCGATGGCCGAGCAGGGCCCCGGCAGCGGCGTCTACGGTGACGACCGCCGCCAGGCGTATCCCGTTCATTTCCTGGTGCCCGGCGCGCCTTACCGCTTCGCCGGCCTCCTGCGCGGCCGCGTTCACCTCTTCGGCGTCGACGAGCCGGGGCGGATCCTCCTGCTCGGCACCGACGGATTCGGGCGGGACCAGCTCTCGCGGCTGCTCCACGGGGCGCAGATCTCGCTCTTCGCCGGGCTGACCGCGACCACCCTGGCCCTCGGAGTGGGATGGCTGCTCGGCACGCTCTCCGGCTTCTACGGCGGCTGGGTCGACGCCGCCCTGATGCGCGGCTCCGAGCTGTTCCTGGCCCTGCCGTGGCTCTACCTGCTCTTCGCGGTGAGGGCGGTCCTGCCTCTCAGCATCCCTCCCGAGCGGGCGTTCCTGCTGCTGGTGCTGGTCATCGGGCTCGTCGACTGGGCACGGCCGGCGCGGCTCGTCCGGGGTGTCGTCCTGAGCGCGCGCGAGCGCAACTACGTCCTGGCCGCTCGCGGCTTCGGCGCTTCGGACGTCTACCTCATCCGCCGGCACATCGCCCCCCAGACCTTCGGCCTGCTCCTCACCCAGGCGGCGCTGCTCGTCCCCCAGTACATCCTGGCTGAGGTGACGCTGTCCTTTCTGGGCCTGGGCGTGAGCGAGCCCGTGCCGAGCTGGGGAAACATGCTCGCCGACCTGCAGCACTACCACGTGCTGGAGTCCTGCTGGTGGATGTGGGCGCCGGGCCTTGTCCTGGTTCCGGTGTTCCTCGCATACTACGCGCTCTCCGAAGCCCTTGATCGGGCCGGACCCGCGTAGGCGCGGCGGGGCTCGCGAGGATGGAGGCTCGGGTGCGGGGTCTGTGGGTCGTCGCCGTTGCGCTGGCCTCGCCGGTCCTGGCCCAGGGCCGGTCCCCTTCCGCGGAGCTGCTCCTCAGCGAGAGCGAGGCCGGCCGCCCCGGCGGACGTCTCGTGTTCGCGCTGCGCTCGGAGCCCAAGACCCTGAACCCGGTCACCGCCGTCGACATCCCGTCGCGGGAGGTCATCGGCCGGCTGATGGCCGACCTCGTCCACATCGACCGGCAGACGCAGCAGACGGCGCCGGCCCTGGCCAAGTCGTGGCGGGTCTCTTCCGACGGGCGCCACTACACGCTCGAGCTGCGGCGCGGGCTGCGCTTCTCGGACGGCCATCCCTTCGACGCGGACGACGTGGTGTTCAGCTTCGGGTGCTACCTGGACGAGCGCAACGGCTCGCCCCAGCGCGACCTGCTGATCGTGGGCGGCAAGCCGATCGTGGTGCGAAAGCTGGATGCGCATCGGGTGACGGTCGACCTGGAGCAGCCCTTCGCCGCGGCCGAGCGCCTCTTCGACAGCAACTCCATGCTGCCGCGACACCTGCTGGAGAAGGCGCAGCAGGAGGGCCGCCTGGCCCAGGCGTGGGGCCTCGGCGCCGCGCCGGCCGACATGGCGGGCCTGGGCCCTTTTCGCTTGAAGTCGTACGTGCCCGGCGACCGGCTGGTGCTGGAGCGGAACCCGCACTACTGGAAGGTGGACCGGGCGGGGCGGCCGCTGCCGTACCTGGACGAGATCGTGTTCCTGCTCGTGCCGAGCGAGGACGCCCAGGTCGTCCGCTTCAAGGCCGGCGAGACGGACCTCATCAGCCGGCTGAGCGCGGCCAACTTCGCGGCGCTCGCCCGCGATCCGGCCGCGGGGCGCTACCGGCTGGAGGACCTCGGCCCGGGGCTCGAGTACAGCTTCCTCTTCTTCAACCTCAACGACCTCCGCGGGAGGCTGGAGGCGGTGTCGCGCAAGCAGGCGTGGTTCCGGCAGACCGCGTTCCGGCAGGCCGTGTCGGCCGTCCTGGACCGGGACGGGATCGTCCGGCTCGTGTACCAGGGACGCGCCACGTCCCTCGCGACGCACGTGACGCCGGGCAACAAGCTGTGGGTCAACCGCGCCCTGCCGCCGCCCGTGCGGTCGCTCGCCCGCGCTCGCGATCTGCTGGCGCGGGCGGGGTTCTCCTGGAGCGGGGAGGGGGCGCTCACCGACGGCGGCGGCACGCCGGTGGAGTTCACGATCGTGACCAACGCCGCGAATGCCTCGCGCGTGCAGATGGCGACGGTCGTCCAGGACGACCTGCGGCAGCTCGGCATGCGGGTCCAGCTCGTGCCGCTCGAGAACCGCGCCCTGCTCGACCGGGTCCTGCAGAGCCACGACTACGACGCCGCCCTCATGGCCCTGGCCAGCGGCGACGTGGATCCCACCAGCGAGATGAACGTCTGGATCAGCAGCGGGCCGACCCACCTCTGGCGGCTCGGGGCCTCCGCGCCATCGGCGCCGGGAGAGAAGGAGATCGACGAGCTGATGCGCCGGCAGGCGGTCACGCTCGACCCGCGGGAGCGGAAGCGCCTCTACGACCGCGTCCAGGAGCTGGTGGCCGACAACCTGCCCCTCATCCCGCTGGTCAGCCCCAACGTCCTGGTCGGGGCTCGGCCGGGGCTCGGCAACTTCCGTCCCGCCATCCTGGATCCTTATGTGCTGTGGAATGCCGACGAGCTGTTCTGGCGGCCTTGACCGCCGCCGGCGCGCGGCGTAGCCTGCCTTGCATCTCATGCACTCCTTGCCGGCGGTAGCCCTCGCCCTGGCGGCCGTCGTCGACCTCTCGGGCGCCACCGTGGACCCCCGTCCCGGGGCGGGCGCCGGGCCGGCCGTCGTCGTCTTCGTCCGAACCGATTGCCCGGTGTCGAACCGCTACGCGCCGGAGCTGCGCCGGTTGCGCGAGCAGTTCTCGGCCCGCGGCATCTCGTTCTGGCTCGTCTATCCCGACCGCGCGGAGACGCCGTCGGCGATTCGCCGCCACCAGAGCGACTTCGGCTTCGGCTACCGGGCCCTTCGCGATCCGCAGCACGAGCTCGTCCAGGCCACCCGGGCGACCGTGACGCCCGAGGCCGCCGTCTTCGTGGCCGCGGCGTCGGGGCCGCAGATGGTCTATCGGGGGCGGATCGACGACCGGTACGTCGACTTCGGCCGGTCTCGTGCCGCGCCCACCCGGCGCGACCTGCGGGAGGTCCTGGAAGCGCTGGCCCAGGGCGTGCCGGTGACCCCGCGGACGACGGTGGCCATCGGTTGCTCCATCCCGCCCCTGGAGTGAGGCCGCCGGGGGCAGGGCTGCTCGGCGTGTTGCTCGCCGGCGCCGTCGGCTGCGGGCGGGCGCGATCCGACCAGCCGGCGTCCGCGCCGCCGCCGAGCGTGACGTTCAACCAGCAGGTGGCCCCCATCGTCTTGCGTCACTGCGCCCCCTGCCACCGGCCCGGCGAGGCGGGCCCCTTCAGCCTGCTCACCTACCGGGACGTCCGCAAGCGGGCCGACCAGATCGCGCGCGTGACCGCCAGCCGTTACATGCCGCCCTGGCCGCCGGAGCCGGGCTACGGTTCGTTCGTCGGTGAGCGGCGCCTGCCGGACGACGACGTCGCGCTGCTCCAGCGCTGGGTGCGCGAGGGAGCGCCGGAGGGAACAGGCGCGCCGCCTTCTCCCCCGCCGCAGGGCGAGGGCTGGCAGCTCGGCCGTCCGGACCTGGTGGTGCAGATGAAGGAGACCTACACCGTTCCCGCCGAAGGCACCGACGTCTTCCGGAACTTCGTGCTGCCCGCGCCCGTCAAGGGGACCCGCTACGTGCGCGCCCTCGAGCTGCGGCCGGGTGACAAGCGGGTCGTCCACCATGCCAACATCCTCCTGGACCCCACGGGATCCGCCCGTCGCCGTGATGCCCGGGATCCCGGGCCGGGGTTCGCCGGCATGGACGTGGAGATGGAGTCCGACCGGTTCGAGCCCGACAGCCACTTCCTCTTCTGGAAGCCGGGCACGGCCGCGGTCAGCGAGCCGGCCGGCATGGCATGGACGCTCGACGAGGGGACGGACCTCGTCCTCAACATGCACTTCCAGCCGTCGGGCAAGCCCGAGCCGATCCGGCCCGAGGTGGGCCTTTACTTCACCGACGAGCCGCCGACGCGGTTTCCCATGCTCCTGCAGCTCGAGCACGACGGTGCCATCGACATTTCCCCCGGGGACTCCCATTTCGTCATCGGCGATCACTACGACCTGCCCGTCGACGTCGAGGTGCTGGGCGTCTATCCGCACGCTCACTACCTGGGCAAGGACGTGCAGGGCTTCGCCATCCTGCCCGACGGCACGAAGAAGTGGCTCATCTGGATCCGCGACTGGGACTTCGCCTGGCAAGCCGTCTATCGCTTCGCCCGGCCCCTGTTCCTGCCCCGCGGCTCGCGCGTGGAGATGCGGATCGCGTACGACAACTCGGCCGGCAACGTGCGCAACCCCAGCGACCCGCCCCGGCGGGTGGTGGCCGGCAACCGGTCCACGGACGAGATGGGCCACATGTGGATCCAGGTCCTGCCCCGGCAGAAGGAAGACCGCTGGGCGCTGCAGGAGGCATACATGCGCCGCCGGCTCGAGAAATACCCGGGCGACTTCGTGGCCCATGCCAACCTCGCCGCCGTCCTCGAAGAGCGGGGGCGGCTCGAGGAGGCGATCGCCGAATACCGGCAAGCGCTGCGGGCCCGGCCCCGGAGCGCCCCCGCGCTGAACAACCTCGGCGCCGCCCTGCAGGCGTCCGGGCGGCTCGAAGAGGCGGTCGCCCGCTACCGTGACGCCCTCCGCGCGGAGCCCGATTACGGGAACGCCCGGCACAACCTCGGCGGCGCGCTCGTGCTCCAGGGCGCCTTCGCCGAAGCGCTGCCGTTCCTGCGCGAGGACGTGCGAGCACGTCCCGACGACGCTACCGCCCGCAACAACCTGGGCGGCGCGCTGCTCGCCACCGGCCATCTCGACGAGGCCATCCGCGAGCTGCGCCACGCGGTGGACGGGGAGCCGCGCTCCCTCGAGGCCCACTACAACCTGGGCCGGGCCCTGGCGGCGCGCGGCCGGCTGAACGAGGCGTTAGAGCAGCTCGAGCAGGCGCTGCGCATCGCGCCCGGCGACCGCGATGCGGGCCAGGCCCTCGCGGAGCTCAAGGCGAAGCTCGGAGTGAACTGAAACTTCAGTAGTTGGAGAGACGAGGCGGGGGCGCCAGATGACAAGAAAGGCGACAAAAAAGGTCCTTGACGCCCCTGTGACCAGGCAGTAGGATCCGCGCCGACCCGTAAACACGCACCCCTGCGAGTGTGTCTTCTGCCCTTGACCCGCCACACGGTCCTCGTTCCCGACGGCTTCTTTCTCCGTGCCTGCCCGGCACCATCCAACAAGGGGGTAGCATGAGCTCCGCTCTGCGCGACGCGCAGCGTTTCTTCGGGGAACCCGCCCGAGTTCTGGCCCTGGCCGTCGTCATCGCGGCAGCCGGCTGGCCCGTGCCCGCTTCGGCGCAGGCCGTCTACGGAAGCATCGCCGGCACCGTCACCGACTCCACGGGCGCCACCCTGCCCGGGGCGAGCGTGACCGTCACGAGCGTGGAGCGGAAGACGACCGACACCGTGACCGCGAACGCCTCCGGCTACTACGTCAAGGAGCGGCTGATCCCGGGCAGCTACGAGGTCAAGGCGGAGCTGAGCGGCTTCAAGTCGTCGGTGATCCCCTCGGTCCGGGTGAACGTCGACAGCCAGACCAAGGTCGACTTCCGGCTGGACATCGGCCAGCTCACCGAGGCGGTGACGGTGAACGCCGCCGAGGGCCAGCTCCTCAAGACCGACCGCGCGGACGTTTCCGTGATCCTGGAGACCAAGCAGGTCACGGAGCTCCCCAACCTGGACCGCAACTTCACGAAGCTGATCCTCCTGACCCCCGGCACGCAGCAGCAGTCCTGGAACCATGCGGCGAGCGAGAACCCCCAGGGCTCGCTGCAGACCCAGGTCAACGGACAGACCTTCGCCGGCACCGGCTACCAGCTCGACGGCACCGAGAACCGCGATCCGATCCTCGGCATCATCGTGATCAATCCGAACCTGGAGGCGATCGGCGAGACGAAGGTGACCTCCCAGAACTACGACGCCGAGTTCGGCCAGGCCATCGCGGGGGTGGTCTCCGTCCAGACTAAGTCCGGCACCAACGACATCCACGGCAGCGCCTTCGAGTTCCTGCAGCGCGACCGGTTCCAGGCGCGAAACCCCTTCTCCCAGCCGGACGTGAAGAACCCGATCACGGGCAGGGTGCTGCCCCAGACGAAGAAGGACCAGTTCGGCGGATCGGTCGGGGGGCCCATCGAGAAGAACAAGTGGTTCTTCTTCGGCGACTACCAGGGCACGCGCAGCAACGTCGGCGGGTCCCAGCTCCTGACGGTACCGACGGCCGCCGCCCGCAACGGAGACCTGAGCGCTTACGGGGTCAACATCTTCGATCCGAACGGCGGGGCCCCCGGCAGCCGCCCGCAGTTCGCGGGCAACGTCATTCCCGGCTCCCGCCTCTCGCCCCAGGCGCTCAAGGTCCTCTCCCTCATCCCGCTGCCCAACACGGCCGGCAGCGCGAACGGCACCCGCAACAACTTCATCGCCCAGGGCTCGGAGGCGTTCAACAACGACAGCTTCGACGTCCGCCTCGACGGGCGGCTGAGCGAGAAGATGAATACCTTCGTGCGGTACAGCTACGCCCGCTTCGACCTCGACGGCCCAACGGCCTTCGGGGCCGGTGGAGGGTCGCAGCTCGTCTCCCTCGGCGGCAGCTCCAAGGTCCGGAACCACAGCGCGGCGGCCGGCTTCGACTACAGCATCAACAGCAAGACGGTCCTCGACTTCCGCCTCGGCTTCTTCAAGTACGGGGTGGACGTGCTTCCGTTCGACTACGGGACGACCCCGGCGAAGGACGCCGGCATCCCGGGCATCAACCTCGACACCACCTTCACGTCGGGGCTTCCCGCGATCTACCTGAGGGGGGGCGCCGCCGACATGAACTTCGGCTCCGGCCTCGGCGTCAACCGCTGCAACTGCCCGCTGGCCGAGCACGAGAAGCAGGCCCAGGTCGTGTCGAACCTCACCCGGCTGGCCGGCAACCACACGATCAAGTTCGGGATCGACATCCGCCGGGCCTACAACCTGCGGGTGCCGAGCGACTCCCATCGGGCGGGCGAGCTGACCTTCAACGAGCAGGGCACCGCGGGGCCGGGCGGCGGCGGCCTCGGCCTGGCCACATTCCTCCTCGGCAACACGACCAGCATGGTTCGCTACGTCAGCCCCAATACGAACGCCCGCGAGCGCCAGTGGCGGCAGTTCTACTACGTCCAGGACACGTGGCGGGCCACGCCGAAGCTGACCCTCAACTACGGCCTGCGGACGGACATCATCAACCCCCAGACCGTGAACGAGGCCGGCAACGGAGGCTGGCTGGACATCAAGACCGGTGAGATCCGGGTAGGCGGTTTCGGTGACATCAACCTGGCCGGGAACGTGAAGAACAAGATCAACTGGGCCCCGCGCTTCTGCATAACCTACGAGCTGAACCCCAAGACGGTGGTGCGGGCCGTCTACGGCTGCAGCTACGACATCGGCGTGTTCGGCTCGATCTTCGGCCACACAGTCAGACAGAACTTGCGGCTGCTGCTGTTCCATACACCGCAGCCGCCCAACTCGTTACAGCGCGTGTTGAAGCTTGC
>Ga0066709_100000998_pt1 | contig 17528 bp, 15 predicted proteins | sample GraSoiAngelo_158_FD_79665 | JGI IMG/M metagenome (GOLD analysis project Ga0066709, IMG submission 79665) | Grasslands soil microbial communities from the Angelo Coastal Reserve, California, USA - 14_1009_16_30cm | ecosystem: Environmental > Terrestrial > Soil > Grasslands | place: USA...
AGCTCGCGCAGCAGGATGCGGAGCGAGCGTGCCGTGGAGCTCGAAGCCTGACTTCCGGTACGGGATGCTAGCGGCTCGTGTCGGGCGCAGCACCCCCCACGCGGTAGATGATCTCGCCCGGCCGCGCCATGCCGGCGCGGCGCGCCTGGCGCTCCGCCCACTCGCGCCGGGCACGGGGGTCGCGGCTTTCCTTCTCCAGTGCTCCGATGTCGGCTCGCGCCTGCACGAGCTCGGTCTGGATCCGGCGCCGCTCGACGTCGAGACGCCACAGCCTGTAGAAGCTGCCCTTGCTCAGCAGCGTGACCCACACGAGCCAGACCGTCGCGATCACCCATAGCCAGCGCAGGCGCCGGCGCACGGGGTCCGTGGGAACGGCGTAGCGGGAGAGCCGGTAACGCTGGATGCGATGGCCGATATCTCGCAAGACTTCCGTGTCCTCCGCCCTGGGCGGGAGCTACGAGCCCCGATTCCTTCGGGGACGGCGGCGGGTGTTCAGCGACAGCGCGCAGGCCGCGCGCGACGCCCGCGCGTCACACCTGCGAAGTCGACGACGCGTGGGCGAGGCTCGGCGCCCCGGCCGCCATTCTAGCGAACGCGCGCGCGCCGCGAAAGACCGCGCTCGAGCCGAGCTCGTCCTCGATCCGCAGCAGCTGATTGTACTTCGCGGTCCGCTCCGAGCGGGACAGCGAGCCGGTCTTGATCTGGCCCGCGTTCGTCGCGACCGCGAGATCGGCGATCGTGACGTCCTCGGTCTCGCCCGAACGGTGCGAGATCACGACGGTGTAGGACGACGAGCGCGCCAGCTCGATCGTGCTCAACGTCTCCGACAGGGTCCCGATCTGGTTCACCTTGACCAGGATCGAGTTCGCGATCCCCGCCCGGATCCCGCGGGACAGCCGCTCGACGTTGGTGACGAACAAGTCGTCGCCCACGAGCTGCACGCTCCCGCCCAGCTTCTTCGTGAGTTGGGCCCAGCCCTCCCAGTCGTCCTCGGCGAGTCCGTCCTCGATGCTCACGATCGGGTAGCGCGACACGAGGCGGGCGTAGAGATCGATCATCTCGGCGCTCTTGAGCCGCTGCCCGCCTTCGCCTTCGAACACGTAGCTGCCGTCGCGGTACAGCTCGCTCGCCGCGACATCGATCGCGAGCGCCACCTGCCGGCCCGGCTCGAACCCGGCCTTCTCGATGGCCTGGACGAGCACTTGGAGCGCGTCCTCGTGGGTCGCGAGGTTGGGCGCGAAGCCGCCCTCGTCGCCGACCGCGGTCGTCAGGCCGCGCGCCTTGAGGATGCCGGCCAGCGCGTGGAACACCTCCGCACCCCAGCGCAGCGCCTCGGCGAACGTAGGCGCGCCGCACGGCACGATCATGAACTCCTGCATGTCGATCGTGTTGTCCGCGTGGGCGCCGCCGTTGACGACGTTCATGTGCGGCACCGGCAGCGTGCGGGAATGGGGGCCGCCCAGGTAGCGCCACAGCGGCATGCCCAGCGCCGCCGCGGCGGCCTTGGCCACCGCCAGCGACACGCCCAGGATCGCGTTCGCCCCGAGCTTGCCCTTGTTCGGGGTGCCGTCCAGCTCGATCAGCAGGCGGTCGACCGCGAGCTGGTCGAACGGGTCGCGGCCCAGGAGCCGCGGCGCGATCTCGCCCTCCACGTTGCGCACCGCGTGCCGGACCCCCTTGCCGCCGTAGCGCGACTTGTCTCCGTCGCGAAGCTCGAGCGCCTCGTGCTCTCCGGTCGAGGCCCCGGAGGGGATCGCGGCTCGTCCCAGATCGCCGGTGTCGAGCCAGCATTCCACCTCGATCGTGGGGTTGCCGCGGGAGTCGAGGATCTCCCGGGCCCGAAGCTGATGGATCGTGGCCATAGGCGGCGCAGGCTACGGGCCCCGGCGCGAGCAAGTCAAGGGAAGATCCGCCGCAACTCGCGATGCGCGAACCCCTTGACCCCGCCGGAACCCCCCGCCTATCGTGCCGCTCCATGAAACTTTCGGCCCCAGCCGCGCGTAGGCGGGCATAGAAGTGCCGATCGGTGAATGAAGACGGCGAGCTGCTCGCGAGGTGCCTTGCGGGCGACGAGCGGGCCTACCGGGCCCTGGTGCAGCGCTATCAGGCGAGGGTGTTCTCGCTGGCGATGCGCATGGTGCGGCAGCGCGAGGATGCCGAAGACCTGACGCAGGAGACGTTCGTCCGGATGTTCCGCGCCGCGGAAAGGTATGATCCCACACGGCCGTTCGCGGCTTGGCTGTTCACGATCGCCTCCCGCCTGTGCATCGATCACCTCAGGCGGCGGCGGTTGCCGTCGGTCTCGCTGTGGCGCGCGGAGCCCGGCTCCGAAGAGGAGCGCACGCTCGACGTCGAGGATCCCGGGCCTCGACCGGAGGACGCCGCCTCGCGGCACGAGGAGCAAGCGTGGGTCGAGGCCCTGATCCAGAGCCTGCCGCCCCACTACCGGATCGTGGTGATGCTGAGACACCAGGAAGACATGTCGTACGAGGAGATCGCGACCACCCTCAATCTGCCGCTCGGAACCGTGAAGGCACGCATCCACCGGGCCCGCGCGCTGCTGCGCGGGCGCATCGAGGAACAGAGCCCATGAAGCGCCGTTGCCCCGAATCCGCGGGCGTCCAGGATTTCCTCGATGACCTGATGCCCCCGCTCGCGGCCGAGCGCTTTCGCCGCCACCTCGAGGGCTGCGCCGAGTGCGCCGGCGAGCTCGCCGCCTACCGCCGGGTGTTCGGAGCGATCGAGCGCGTTCGCCTGCTCGATCCCGGTCCCCGGCTCTCGGAGCGTATCCTCGCCGCCGTCCTGCCGTCGAGCATCCGGCGGCGCTGGATCAAGACCGTGGGGTGGACGTACGCAGGCTCGCTGGCCGCCACCGTGGCGGGGGCGTTCGCGCTCGCGAGCCTGCCGGGTTCGCGCACGTGGCTCGACACGGCGACCGCCACGGCCTCGCAGCACACCGTCCAGCTCGTCCTGTTCGTGCTCAACCTGCTCGGCTACGCCACGCTCGGCATCGCGAACGGCTGGGGAGCGCTCGCGGCGCTGGGCTCGCGGCTCGCGCCGTTTTCGCACGCGCTGGGGTCGCTGCTCCAGCACCCGCCGGTGGAGATGGCGCTGGCGGCGGCGGCCGTGTTCTGCGCGGCGCTGCTGCGGCTGCTGTTCGGCCGCGAGCGTCCGCCGTCCGGCGGTGACAGCCCGCTCGCCGTCCTGGGGATGTGACATGATCCCGAACGTCGCTTGCCGCGCGCCGCGGGCCGCGGTACCTCGCTTCGCGCTGTCGCTCTTGATCTCGAGCGCGCTGGCCGGCGCCGCGTATGGCGCGGGCCCGGCGCATCATGGCCGTTCCGATACGACGCGCACCGTGAACCGCATCAGCATCAGTAGCCACGGCATCGAGATCGAGGCCGCGGGCGACGGCGATCGCGGCGCCGAGGTCAACATCGGCGACGTCGTCAAGGTCACGAAGGGCGACGTCCAGATCTCCTCGGACAGCATCGGCGTCCACCGCCGCCATCGTGTGCGGGTGCACGGCCCCGTCATGGTCGTCGACGACAGCGAGTCCGGCCTGGTGCGCGTGTTCGCGGACGCCGACGTGCCGGCGGGCGAGACGATCGACGGCGACGTGGTCGCGGTATTCGGCTCGGTGCGGGTGGAAGGTCACGTGGCGGGCAACGTGGCCGCGGTGCTCGGCTCCGTGACGCTTAGGCCGGGGGCCGTCGTCGATGGCGACGTGGCGGCGATCGGTGGCGCGCTGGATCAGGCGAACGGCGCGGTCGTGAACGGCGAGAGCGTGTCGCTGGGCCTGTTCTCGTGGCAACCGGGAATCCCGACGCTGCAGGTGCTGCTGCTCATCGTGTTCTGCGCGTGGGCATTCACGCTCCTGTTCGGCTGGCTGCTGCTGCTGCTGTTTCCGCGCCGGCTGCAGCGCGTGGCGCGCACCGCGGCCGATCGCGCCGGCGGCTCGCTCGTGCTCGGGATCGCTTCCACGCCGCTCGTCGTGATCGCGGTGGTGCTGCTGCTGATCACCGTGGTGGGAATACCGTTCGCCCTGCTGCTGCCGTTCGTCTACCTGTTCATGGTGTGGGCGGGGCAGCTCGCGGCCACGTACGTGCTCGGCTGCCGCCTGCTGCGGCGCGCTACCGGCGAGGGCAACCCGTTCGCCCCGCTCGCCGCCGGCACGCTGTTCGTGGCGCTGTTCTTCGCGCTGGGCGCTATCCTCGCCGGCCCGCAAGGCGCGATTCGCACGCTGGCGCTGTTCTTCACATTGCTCGGCGTGCTGCTCGTCCTCGGCCTGTCCGCGGTCGGCACGGGAGCGGTGCTGCTGTCACGCCTCGGCTCGCGGCCGCGCGACGCCGAACCCCTGGCCTTCACACCGGTGCCTGCCGCGGGACCGCCGGTGCCGGCGGTGCCGCCCGGCGTGTAGCGCCGTACCTGAGGGGGGCACCGCGGCATCGAGCTCCGCGGCACGCTCGCTCCGCATCCTGCTGCGCGAGCTCTAACTAATCCAGGCGAACTCCGCCGTCCCTGGCTCCGCTCGCCTCGGACGGCCGCGGTACTCGATGCCCCGATGCCCCTTCTGGTACGACCGGGTGAAAACACCCGTGGGCGATCCCGCCATGGGCTCGGTCACCCCGGGCCTGAGAATCGGAGCCCCCGCTCCGGGCTGCTCGCGCCAGCGAGATCGTCTCCCAAGTAGCCGTGGCCCAACGCGGTGGCCGCCGGCTGCCGCAGGAGGCTCGGGCGCCGCTCCCGAGGCACGGATGTGGCGTTGTGGATCCCGAATATGCGATCCGTCCCGCGCCCGCTTCCCGCCCTGCTTCTCGTGGCGCTCGCGCCCGGGCTCGCGGGCGGCCCCGCGCGCGCCGACGAGCTCGCCGCGGCCGGCACCGCACATGGGATCGTGATTCACGCCGCCGCCGCCACGCTGCGCGACTACTGCTCGGCCGATGACCGGGGCCGGCTGTGGCTCACGCTTCCGGGGGGCGCGCGCTACGAGCTCGTCACCTCGGTGACCGATCCCGCGATCGCGAATCCCGGCGACGGCACGTTCCATCCGTTCGATGCCGCCGAGGTGCGCGATGCGCTCGCCGCCACGCGCTTCCCGCTCGGCGCGATCGCCGCGGACGTGTTCATCCTGCCCTACCCGCGCCGCGTCCAGTGCGGATCGGCCGCGGGTCCCTCGCTGATCCTGCTGTCGCCGGGAGTGCGGCCGCTGTCACGCGAACACCAGCATGCCGAGTTCGTGCACGAGCTGGGTCACGTGGTGCAGTACGCGCTCATGCCCGACGGCGACGCTCGCTGGAGCGCATACGACGGGCTCCGCGCGATCGCGGACCCGGCGCGGTACTCGGCGTCGAGCCCGCACGCCGATCGGCCCCACGAGATCTTCGCCGAGGACTTCCGCGCGCTGTTCGGCGATGCCGCAGCCACCTACTCGGGCACGATCGAGAACGAGGCGCTCACGCCGCCGGGCGAGGTGCCGGGACTCGACACGTTCCTGCTCGGGCTGGCTGGCGGTCCCGCCGCCGTCGAGTTCGCCGCGCATCCCAATCCCAGCCACGGTCCCCTGACGCTGACCCTGAATCACGCAGTACCCGTCCCGCTCGACCTGTTCGACGCGACGGGGCGCCGGATCGCGTCGCTGGCTCCGCGTCAGGTGCGGGACGGAGTCGAGTGGAGCTTCGGCGGCATCGGTCCATCCGGGCGCGCAGTGCGCGGCGTGCTGTTCGCCCGCCCGCGCGGGATTCCGGGCCGGGGCACGCGCGTGGTCTTGCTGCCGTGACCGAGCTGCACGCCTAACGGGCCTCGCCTCAGCGTCCCTGCCGGAACAGCGTCTCCAGATCGAAGTCCGAAGACAGCACGCGCGCGTGCTGGTCGCCGAAGCCCGCGAAGTTCCGCACCGCGTCGAACAGCGCGTGCGGCAGGCCGGTGATGATGCCGAGCCCGGAGTGGCGCTTCGATTGGACCTCTCCCGACAGCCAGCCCTCGCCCTCTTCGAGATCCTCGACCGACAGCGGCTTGAGCGTCACCGACGCGGCCAGGTAGTAGCGGGCGCCGGCATCGAGCTGGCCGACGCGAGCCACCGGCAGCGCCAGCGGCCGCGACAGCACCGCGCGCACGGAATCCAGCGAGCCCAGCGCCAGCGTGGGCGCCCCTTCCTTCACGATCAGGAACTGCTCGGTCCAGACGTCGTAGCGGATCTTGAGCGGTGACTCGAACGTGCCTTCCAGTCGGTCGAACCATGCGCTGCGGTGCCGCCACAGCTCCACGTGAAGCAGAAGCGTGGCGGGCATGCCTCGCGACAGGCTCTGCTCGACGCGCGGCGGGAACAGGTCGCCGAGCTTGAGGTTCACCCACACGTAGCCGCCGTTCTCGTGGGGACGATCGATCGCCACGTCGAGCGCGGCCGCGGGGGACGCGAGCAGCCCCGCCGCCAGCGCGGCGGCGAGCAGCGGGCGCAGGCGAGCGGGGAGCACGGGACCGGGGGCGCTCTAGAACGGGCGCTGGAGTCGGACGCTCACCACGAAATCCGAGCCCGGCCGGCGCAGGTTCTTGGCGAAGTAGATGCGCAGGTTGTCTTCCGACGTGCCCAGACCCAAGCCGCCGTCGGTCTGGACGCGCTGGCGATCGAGGTCCCAGTGGTGCTCGTCGTTCTGCCAGGCGCGCCCGGCGTCCACGAACGCGATCGCGTGCAGCCCGCCCTCGAAGAACTGGCTGCGCAGCTTCCACAGCCCGACCGTGTATTCGGTCTGGGCCAGCGCGAGCTGGTTGCCGCGGTATTCGCCGAGCCGATGCGCGCGCAGCCCGTCGACGCCGCCGGCCGGGAACACCCGCTGGGCGGGCAGGCGGCCCTCCACGGCATGGCCCGCCACGGCGCGAACCGCGAGCGTGGTGGCGGGCGACAGCCGCAGCACGCTCCGCAGGTCGGCGAGCACCCGCGTGTACTGGAACGCGCCGCCCAGGCCGTGCCCGGCGCGCTCGACGTCGATCCAGTGGTAGAAGCCCGCGCGCAGGCGCTGGCGGATGTGCACCCGGTGATCAAGCCGCAGGGACAGCGTGTGGGCCTGGCCGGGGTCGATCGCGGGGTTCGGGCGCAGGTCGCGGCCCATGTGGACGAACGAGCGGGTGCCGGCGTCGAGCGCCAGCGCGCGGTACTCGTCGTTGCGCAGGTGCACGCTCAGGGTGGTCCACGCCGGGACCCGCAGCGCGGCGTAGCCGCCGAATCCTTCCCGCTCGAAGTAATCCCGGTAGTCCTGCCGGGCGAACAAGAACGCGAGACTGTTCTCCTCGTCCGAGACCTGCTGGAGATCGTTGTGATCCGTGCGGCGCACCATCGAGACGCCGAGCGCGAGCCGCCCGGGGTCGCCGATCGGCTGCTCGATCTGCGCGCCGTACATGACCCGCTCGCGCTGGAACGCGTACTCGAGGCGGGCGCCCATGCGGGGGATCAGCTTGTCGGGCCGCTGGAACTCGTAGCCCCAGCCGAGCCGCAGCCGGTCGACGCGGTTGTAGTCCCCCACCATGTAGGCGCGGCCGCGCTCCTCGCCCCGGGCGCGCCACGCTTCGACGTCGGTGAGCAGGTGCTCGCCGAACGGCGCGAGCGGCACCCCTTCCTCGGTGTCGGCGGCGCGCGCGACCCGCGAGCTGACCGGGACTTCACGCTCCGGCGGCGCGAACACGAGCGAATCGGGGTAGGGGGTCGGCGCCTCGTCGGCCCGGGCCCCGGCGCCGCCGGCGACGACGGCGAGCGCGAGCAGCATCGCCGCGCGCAGCGCGTCCGTTCCCGCCCCCGGGCGCGTCGCCCGGCGCCGGCGCGGCGGCGGCTTCGTGGGGATTCCCCGGCCCGGGCGTCCCGGGAATGCGGGCGAATCTCTGGCCGGGTGCGCGGCGGGCGGTTCCATACGGCTAGTGGAACACTAGCGCCGCGCGATGCCGTACTTGCGCATCTTGCGGTGCAGGTTGGTGCGGTCGATGCCCAGGCCGGCCGCGGCCTGCGTCACGTTCCAGTTCGCGGCTTCCAGCGCCTTCCGGATCGCGTCGGACTCGCGCCGCTCGATCTCACCCCGAAGGCCGACGGCGTCCTCGCGCGGCGTGCCGCTCTCGAGCCACGGCGCGAGGTCCTCGGCGCAGATCGCGTCGCGGTCGACGAGGATCGCCGCCCGCTCCATCAGATTGCGCAGCTCGCGCACGTTGCCGGGCCAGTGGTACTCGCGCAGCAGCGCGCTGGCTTCGTCACTGAGCCGCTTGAGCGGCTTGCCCTCCGTGTTGCAGAACCGCTCGAGGAAATGCTCCGCCAGCGGGACGACGTCCGGCGCGTGCTCGCGAAGCGGGGGCACGTGGATCGGCAGCACGTTCAGGCGGTAGTACAGATCTTCGCGGAACGTGTCGGCCTCCACCGCCGACGCCAGATCCTTGTTCGTCGCGGCCACGATGCGCACGTCGAACGTCAGGGTCCGAGTCCCGCCCACGCGCTCGATCTCGCCGGTCTCGATCGCGCGCAGCAGCTTGGCCTGCGCCTCGAGCACCAGGTCCCCGACCTCGTCCAGGAACAGCGTGCCCTGATCCGCGAGCTCGAGCCGCCCCTTCTTGCTCTGGATGGCGCCGGTGAACGCCCCGCGCTCGTAGCCGAACAGCTCGCTCTCGACGAGGTCCTTGGGGATCGCGGCACAGTTGATCTTGACGAACGGGCCCGCCGCGCGCCGCGACAGCCGGTGGATCGCGTGGGCCACGAGCTCCTTCCCGGATCCGTTCTCGCCGGTGATCAGCACCCGTCCCTGCGACGGGGCGATGCGGCGCATGTTCTCGATCAGCGCCGCCATGGCCGGGCTCGCGCCTACGATCCCGAGATCGGTCTCGCCGTCGCCGGGCATGCTGCGCCGGAGCTGCGTGATCTGCGCGGCCTGCGACACGACGTCCAGCAGCCGCTCGCGATCGGGCGGCTTCTCGATGAAATCGAACGCGCCGCGCTGACCGGCCTTGATCGCGTTCGCGATCGTCGCCTCGCCGGATACCACGATCACGCCGGTGTCCGGCGCGATCTCGCGGATCTTGGTGAGCGCATCGAGCCCGTCCATTCCCGGCATCGCGAGGTCGAGCAGCACGGCGTCCACGCGGCGCCCGCCCAGGACCTCGAGCGCGCGGTCGCCGTTCTCCGCCTCCGCCACCGAGTGCCCGGCATGCTCGAGCACGGCGCGCAGCGCGTCGCGGATCGCCGGGTCGTCGTCCACCACCAGCAGTTCCAGGCCGGCCTTTGCGATCATCGATCGTCTCCTCCAGGGCTTTCCGCGGGGGACTCCGTCCGCGTGGGCCACCGCTCCATCCCGGCCCGCGGTGCTTCAGGCACGCGGCGCCGCGTCGGGCGCCGCTCCCCTCCGCGCGGCCGCGTCGGCGTGGGGCAGCTTGAGCCGGGCGCGCGCCCCGCCGCCGTCCCGGTTCTCCAGCGTGACGGATCCGCCGTGCTGGCGGACGATGTCGCGCACCAGCGAGAGCCCGAGCCCGCTGCCGCGGCGCTTGGTGCTGACATAAGGCTCGAACAGCCGCGGTTGCAAGTCGGCCGGGATCCCCGATCCGCGGTCGAGCACCTCCACGACCACCGCGCCATTGCGATCGGCGACCTCGATCTCGACCGGCGACCCCGACGGGCACGCCTCGCGGGCGTTCAGCACCAGGTTGTGGATCGCGCGCGACAGCAGCAGCCGGTCGCCGCGCACGAACGCCGGTACCTCGGCCCGCACCACGACCTTGCCGGCGGTGGCGGTTCCCGCCTGCACCACCGCGCGCACGATCTCACCCAGATCGACGACCTCGAAATGCGGCTCGGGCAGCCGCGCGTACTGCGAGAACTGCTCGGCCAGCCGGTTCAGGTGGTCCACCTCGCGCAGCGCGCTGTCCAGGCTGCGGCGGAACGATTCGCGCTCCGTCACCGGAACCGAATCCATCCGCGCTTCGACGAGCTGCAGCGAGAGCTGCATGGGCGTCAGGATGTTCTTGAACTCGTGGGCGAGCTTGCGCGCGACGTCGCGCCACACCGCCTCGCGCTCCGCCTGCTGCAGCGCGTCGCGCGCGGCGGAAAGCCGGCCCGCCATGGCGTTGAACGAGGCGCCGAGCAAGCGCAGCTCGGCGGCGCCCGACGGCGCCACCCGCACGCCGAGGTCGCCCGACGCCACCCGCTCGATCGCCTCCGCCAGCGTCTGGATCGGCCGCGCCGTCTGGCGGGCGATCGCCTGCGACACGAACCACGCGGCACCCGCCAAGAGCAGCATCAGCGCGCCGACGAGGATCATGTACACGCGCCGCTCCAGGTCGACGTACAGGCCGAGCTGGCGGTAGTGCACGGCGCCCTCGCCGAGGTTCCGCACCTCGGCGAAGAACTCGGGATGCACCGCGATGCCGGCGACCACGGCGTCGCCGTTGCGCGCCCCGCCCACGCCGGCGAGCGCGCCCCGCTCCGAGCGCAGCGTCTGCCCTGCGGCCAGCGCGGGCCCGACGTCGTCGCCCAGATCGAGCGGTGTCGCCGCCAGCACGCCGCGCGGCACGACCTGGTCGATCAGCCGCCAGTGGCCCGCTTGGTCGCGGCGGTAGACCTGGAGGAAATCGATCCCGGTGCCGGCGAGCGCGGCCGACCACGCCGCGCGGGTCGGCTTGTCCAGCGACCCGGTCCAGCGGGCGGCCCACGCTTCCGCCTGCGACATCAGCAGGCTTTCGAAGCGAGTGAGCGAGCTCTTGCCGATCTCGAGGCCGGCTTCGAGCGCGCGCGCCACGCCCGGCCGGTACCAGCGATCAATCGACTGGTTGAGCTGGGACAGCGTGAACACCGTGAACACGGCGGTCGGGATGAGCGCGAGCGCGAGCAGCGCCAGCAGCAGGCGGGCGCGGAGCGTCCTCCCTTCGCTTGGGGATGCTCCCCGCCTCACGCCGCCGGGCTCAGTCCGCCGAGCTGGCCGCACGCGGCCCAGATCTCGCCGCCCAGCGTGTTGCGCACCGTCACCGCCGGCGCGCGCGGATTAAGCCATTCGGCGAAGCGCTGCACCGCTTCGGGCGTGGGCCGCTGCCACGCGAGTCCCGGCACGGGGTTGTAGGGGATGAGGTTGATCTTGCTCGGCAGCTCGCGCGCGAATCCGCTCAGCCGGTCGGCATCGGCGCGCGTGTCGTTCACGCCGGCGAGCAGCGTGTACTCGAGCGTGACGCGGCGGCCGGCACGGCGCCCGTAAGCCGCCGCCGCCGCCAGCAGTGCGCGGATCGGCCAGCGCCGGTTGACCGGCACCAGCTCGTCGCGCAGGGCGTCGGTCGTGGCGTGCAGCGACACCGCGAGCCCGAGCGGCAACCCCTCCAAGGCGAGCCGCTCGATCTGCGGGACGAGCCCGCTGGTCGAGACCGTGACGCGGCGCGCCCCCAGATTGAGCCCGCGCGGCTCGTGCAGGACGCGGATCGCGCGCATCACGGATTCGTAGTTCGCGAGCGGCTCGCCCATCCCCATGAACACGAGGTTGAAGCGGTCGTCCTGCCAGCCCAGGAATTCGCCCATGGCGACGACCTGCGCCACGATCTCCTCCGGGCGCAAGTTGCGCTTGAGCCCCATGAGCCCGGTGGCGCAGAACGAGCACTTGAGCGCGCACCCCACCTGGCTCGACAGGCAGAACGTGAGCCTTCGGTCGGTGCGCATGGAGACGCATTCGACGCGCGCCGTGTCGTCGAGCGCGAGCACGAACTTGTGCGTCTGCCCGTCGCGCGTCGAGTGCACTGTGACGTCACGCGCGAGCTCGAAGCCGACGAGCTGCGGGAGCCGGCCCCGCAGCGAGGCGGGCAGGTTGCTCATGTTCCGGGGCTCGCGCTCGTGCTTGCGATAGACCCAGGTCAGGACCTGATCCGCGCGGTAGGCGGGCTGCCCCAGCTCGCCCATGCGCCGGGCGAGCTCGTCGCGACTGAGGCCGTACAGGCTTGGCGCTTCCGGGCGGGCATCGAGCATGAGAGATTCCAGGATGATCCAGGCGGGCGAGTACCGAGCGAACGCTAGTGAACACTAGCACCTAATGCATTGCAGTCAATCGCGGCAGGTGATATGCATAACCGTGCAATGAATGGTGGACCGCTGCGCTCCCAGAAGATTCTGGCGTGCCTGGGCGATGAGTCCAGGTTCCGCGTCATGCTGGAGCTCGTCCGCGGCGATCGCTGCGTCACGGATCTGGCGGAGCGCGTGGGGCTGTCGCAGTCGTGCACGACGCGCCACCTGCAGGTGCTCGAGCGCGAGGGCCTGGTGCGCAGCGCCCGCTCCGGCAAGCGGGTGTTCTTCAGCGTCTCGACCGAGCCCCGGGTCGTGTCGCTCCTGGCCTGGGCGCTTCCCTCGGAGCCGCCGGCCGGCGCCGCGCTCGATGGGCGGCCCGGGCGCCGGGGCCGAGTTCGTGCGACCCTGCCCACGGGCGATTCGCCGCCCGCCGAATCGGCGGACGCCGGACGCGAAGCCGCATCAGAGACTGAGGCTCGCGTCGTTCCGGACCTCGAGGATTTCTTGCTCTAATACATATGCGCGTCGGTGCAATTGACATTGGGACGAACTCGATCCGCCTGCTGGTGGCGGACATCCCGGAGGGCGACGGCGGGCCGCTAGCCGCGGTCGCCCGCGCGGGGGAGCCTTGCAGGCTGGGCAGGCACCTGGGTCGCACCGGGGTCATCGATTCCGCGATGGCGGAGCGGGCGGGGGAGGTGGCGGGAGAGTTCGCGCGCCGAGCGCGGGCGCTTGGCGCGGTCCGGACGCTGGCGGCGGCCACGGCCGCGCTCCGGCATGCGGCGAACGGCTCGGAGGTCGCAGACCTGATCGCGGCCCGAGCCGGCGTGCGAGTGCGTATCCTCACCGGCGATCAGGAGGCCCAGACGGTCTACCGCGCCGTCGTGCAGGGGCTGGGCGCGTCGGCCAAGCGAAGCGCGTGTATCGTGTTCGACATCGGCGGCGGCAGCACCGAGGTCGTGAGCGGGCTGGGCGAGCGCCCGGGCCGCTGGACCAGCCTCGGAGTGGGTGCCGTGAGCCTGACGGAGCGCTTCCTGCACGGCAATCCCCCTTCGGGCCCGGAAATCGACGCCCTGAGCGAGCACGTTCGAGCCGAGATCATGCAGCACTGTGCATCCATGCCGGCGCAGACGCCGGTGCTCGCGGGTGTGGGGGGAACGGTCACCGTGCTCGCCATGATGGACCGCGAGCTCACGGCATACGAGCCGGCCCTGCTCGAGGGCTGGCGCATCTCCTCCGAGCGCCTGCGTAACCTGATCGAGCGCCTGAGGCGCACCACGGAGGACGAGCGGCGCCGCTGGCCCGCCATGGGCGAGGGCCGGGCCGACATCGTGATCGCCGGGGCGCTCGCGGTCCGGGCGCTCACCGAGCGATTCCCGAGTGACGCCCTCCTGTGCTCCACCCAGGGCCTACGATACGGCCTCGCGCGGCTCGCCGCTCAGGAAGAGAGCGGAGGGGACGCTCCGGCCACCGAGCCTCCGCTCGGCTGACAACTTCTTGTTGACCTCGGTTCGCGCCGGGGCGGATACTGTCCACGGCGAATAAAAGACTTTGAGGTCCCTCCAAGCCCAAGGTCCGTATCCGGCTCCCTCCGCTGGGTCCGGGAAGAAATTTTCTTTCCAGTTCGCCGATGTTCAGATGTTCAGAGGGGAGCGGCTATCAATGCCGAGGGTCCGCAACAGGCCCCTGATCGTAGTGATCGTGTTCGCAGTCGCGATGTGTGCTTGTCTCCACACGCGCGCCGAGGCGCGGGACCTCGCGTTCGGCGCGACGTCGTACAGCACCGTCAAGGCGGGCCCCGGATACTTTGGTTCCGGTGAGCCCGACAACGGCGACTCGGGGAAGGCGCCTCACACCTCCGGCGGCTCGACGAGTGGCTTGACCGGCGGAACGCTGGGGGGCTCCAGTCCGACGTTGCCGACTTCGAGCACATTGTTCATTGCGGCCTGGGCGATCATGCGGTACTTGGGAGTGGGCTGGTAGGCCGTAAGGCAGGGCCACACTTCACGGCCGCTAACGGCACCCTGGAACGAACCGCCAGGGGGCCAGGCGGGTCTTGACCCAAGAGGGTTCGAAACGTGCAGCGAGCGATCCCCCCCGATCTAGCTCATGCGAAGCGGCCCGTCGGCGACGGGGCGCGGCATCATGAGGCGATCGGTGATCTTCATCTGGCCGCCGACAACTTCACGGGGGCCGCCGAAGAGTACGTCGCGGCACTGCGCGACGTGGGGCCGGAGTCACCCGCGGAGCGCTGCCGGCTGCTCGAGCGACTGGCCGAGGCGCATCGCCGTCGAGGCGATTTCGATGCCGCACTGCACGCGCTCGCCGAAGCGCGCGGCACCGCGCGCGTGCTGATGGAACCCCGCTGGACCGCGCGCATCGCCGCGCGGTGCGCCCACGTGCTCGTCGACCGCGGCCTGTATCGCCGCAGCCGTCGCTACGCGCTCTACGCGTACCGGGTGCTGCGCGACACAGACGAGCACCGTGTCGTCGGGCAGGTCACCGTGACGCTCGGGCTGTGCAGTGCGCGGCTCGGCAAGAGCCCCGAGGCGATCGACTGGCTGCAGAACGCCGCCGCGACGTTCCGCCGCATCGACGACACCGAGGGGCTGGTGTCGGCGCTCAACAACCTGGGGCTCGTCTACAAGAATCTGCGCGAATGGCGCGAGGCCACCCGCTACATCGAGCAGGCGCTGCGGCTGGACGAGCGCGCCGGCCTGTACGCGCGCATGCGCGGCCACAACCAGAACCTGGGCCTGATCCGCTACCGGCTGGGGCAGTGGGACCTGGCCGAGGAGAACTTCCGCCAGTCGCTCAAGATCTCGCGCGAGATCGGACACCCGATGGGCGAGGCGATGGCGCTGCTCGCGCTCGGCATGATGTGCCGCCGCCGGAGGCAGTTCGATCGCGCCGAGGAGCACTTCCAGCGCGCGCTCAAGCTCGCGTCCGGCTCCGGCTCGCGGCGCGAGCAGGTGCTGGCGCGTGAATTCCTGGGCGAGCTGATGCTCGACCGCGGGGACGCCGCGGCGGCCGAGCGCCTGTTCCTGCCGGCGCTCGAAGAAGCGGCGGTGCTGGCCCCGCAGGGCGACCTCGTGGCGGAGCTGGAGACGCGCCTGGGGCTCGCGCAGATGCAGCTCCGCCGGCTCGACGAGGCCCACGCGCATCTGGTGCGCGGCGCGATGTTGTCGGAGCGCATCGGCGACCGCGTCGAGCAGGGGATCACCGAGCGCGCGCTCGGGCGGCTCGACGGCCTGCGCGGCAATGCCGCGGGGCTCGAGGCCAAGATGCGCTCCGCCGCGCAGTGCTTCGAGGGCCTGGGCGAGACCTACGAGCTGGCCGCCACGCTGGCCGGCCACTGTGACGGCCTGCTCGACCTTCCCAAGAGCGCGCGGCTGCGCGTTCCGCTCGAGCCGATCGCCGAGGGTGCCAAGCGCGCGGCGGCGCTGTTCCGCGAGCTGGGCGTGATCGCGCTCGCGGCCGAGTCGCTGATCACGCTCGCGCGACTCGAGAGCGAGCGCGAGCACTACGACCAGGCGCTGGCGCTGCTCGAGAAGGCCGAGCAATGGCTGGCCGACGCCGGAGCGGCCGAGACCGAGGATCGCGCGAAGGCGCTGCGGCGCGAGCTGGAGCGGCAGTACGTCGCGGTGTCGCTCTCGACCTGCAACGAGTTCCGCGCGCTGGAGGAGGCGAACCGGCTGTTCCGCGAGACCAGCGACATGGATGGGCTCCTGGCCGGCACCGTGCGGCTCGCCGTGGAGAGCGCGGGCGGGGATCGCGGATTCGTCGCGTTCAGCCATGGCGCGGGGCGACTGGAGGTGGTGACGCAGCACGGGCTCGGCCGCGACCGCGCGCGCCGCATCCTGCGCGCGATCGAGGCCATCGGCGGTCACCGCCTCGCCGAGAACGGCCCGATGTTCTCGAGCCGGGTCACGGCCGACCCGCGGTTCAGCGCGGCGCTCACCGACGTGCTGGAGGGCGTGGGCTCGCTGGTCGTCGTGCCGCTCAACTTCCCGTCGCAGTCCGTGGGCATGGTGTACGTCGACCGGTTGAACGACAACCTGCTCGGTCCGTTCCGGCAGCGCGAGCTCAACCTGCTCGCGGTGCTCGCGAACAGCGCGGCGGTGGCGATCGTCGAGGCGCAGCGCTCGGTGCTGCTGGCGGAGAACAAGCAGCTCAGCGACAAGCTCAAGCCGATCCCCGGGCTCGAGCGCGTGGTGACCGAGTCGCGCGAGATGAGCGCGATCCTCAAGCTGATCAGCAAGGTGGGCGACAGCACGGCGACGATCCTGTTCATGGGCGAGACCGGCACCGGCAAGGGCCTGCTCGCCCAGGTCGTCCACGAGATCTCGAACCGCCGCGACCGGCCGTTCGTGCAGGTGAATTGCGCGGCGCTCCCCGAGCAGCTCCTGGAGAGCGAGCTGTTCGGCTACGTCCAGGGCGCGTTCACCGGCGCGGTGCGCGACAAGAGCGGGTTGTTCGAGGAAGCCCAGGGCGCCACGATCTTCCTCGACGAGATCGAGAAGATCCCGGAGACGGTGCAAGCCAAGCTGCTGCACGTGCTCGACAGCGGCGAGATCCGGCCGGTGGGCGCCACGCGCAGCCGCAAGGTCGACGCCCGCGTGATCTGCGCCACCGGGTGCGACCTGCGCGAGCGCATCCGGGACGGGCGCTTCCTCGAGGACCTGTACTATCGGCTGAACGACATCTCGATCCGCGTCCCGACGCTGCGGGAGCGGCGGGAGGACGTGCCAGTGCTGGCGCAACACTTCCTCGCGTTCTACTCCAAGCAGATGGAGAAGCGGATCTCCGGGTTCGCGCCCGAGGTGATGAAGGCGTTCCTGGACAACGAGTGGCGCGGCAACGTGCGCGAGCTGGAGAAGACGGTGAAGCGCTTGGTGGTGCTGGCCGACGACGGCGATACGCTGGATGCCTCGATGCTGCCCGCCGACATGCGTGACGCCTCCGGCGCCCCCGGCGAGCGGCCGGCAGGCCGGAGCCTGCGGTCGAACGTCTCGCAGCTCGAGCGCACCATGATCGCCCAGGCGCTCGAGCGGCATCACTGGAACAAGGCGCGCACGGCGCGGGAGCTCGGACTGAGCTATCCCACGCTGCTCACCAAGATCCGCACCTTCAAGATCGAGCGCCGATCGACCGCAAATTGAGCTTCACGCTCCCATAGGGAAGGCTCCCTCGAACGCCCGCGCAGTCCGCTTGCGCGGGCGTAGCCTTCTTGGGCTCGGCGGCCGCGCGCGAGTTCAGAGTAACTCGAGCCCGCAAGCGCAACCTTCGGTGCGAAGATCTCCCGCGTTCGCGACTATTAACAGGTTTCCGCCCGGGGGCTTCCCGCCCTATTAAATGTCTTGAGTTTCAATGTGTTGGCCCTGGCGAACTTAGGCTGACGGGCCTGAATCAGGCAGAACACTTGCTGAACCTGTGGCTGTTGGGCCCTTGCAACGGGCCTTAGGCGTTCCCAGGTCCTGGCCCACACACAGTTGGCTGACAACGAGTTATAGCTTTGTTTTGGATTGTA
>Ga0066709_100001002_pt1 | contig 17515 bp, 21 predicted proteins | sample GraSoiAngelo_158_FD_79665 | JGI IMG/M metagenome (GOLD analysis project Ga0066709, IMG submission 79665) | Grasslands soil microbial communities from the Angelo Coastal Reserve, California, USA - 14_1009_16_30cm | ecosystem: Environmental > Terrestrial > Soil > Grasslands | place: USA...
ATCAATCGCGTAATTCCACGTAGAGAGCCGCGTGAAGTGACGAATGATCTCGATCTCGCTCACCTCGGGCATGTTCCCCAAATCTTTTCTCTCCACCCCACCGAGCAGCGCGGCCGTGTCCACTTCCGGAACATCCAGCGGCGGAAGCTTCCAAGCCGCCTTCCCCGCCGAGGACTTCTCGAAGATCAATCCTTCGTTCTGATTGACGTGGCGCGTGGCTTTGCGCGTCATACGTTTCATCGCGCCACCTCCTCTACGTCAACTTCCTCTTTGCCCGATCGCACCGAACGCTCGCTCTCGGCCACCAACCCCACCGCCGTGTCGATCGCGGTGCGCGTGGTCATCTCCGTGCAACACCACAAAGCCGCATTCCCCAGTTCGGGATAAAACTTCTTCAGAGGCAACCCGCCCACCATCTTGTGTCCCAACAGGCGACCGTTGACCGCGTAGGGATCTTCGCTCGTCTGGACCACGAACTCGCTAAATCGTGGCGCACTGCCGAACAACACCTTCCCGTGCTTGGCAAACTGACCCGCAGCGTAAGCGGTCTTCGCCAAGTTCTGCTTAGCGAGCTCTTTCAAACCAACCTTGCCGTAGACGGTCATAAAGATATTGACCATCAGCGCAATCAGCGCCTGGTTGGTGCAGATATTCGACGTCGCCTTCTCCCGCCGGATGTGCTGCTCGCGCGTAGCCAGGGTCAGCACAAACCCACGCTTGCCATGCTTGTCGGTGGTCTGCCCCACCAACCGGCCCGGCATCTGCCGCACATATTTCTCTCGCGTCGCAATCACACCGCAGTAGGGCCCGCCAAATCCCATCGGAACCCCGAAGGACTGCGCTTCCATCGCGATGACATCAGCCTCTCGCGGCGGCTCAACAATTCCCAGCGATACCGCCTCGGCAATCGACACCACCAGCATCGCCCCGTGCTTATGCGCGATCTCCGCAATCGCCACCACATCTTCAATCGTGCCGAAGAAGTTCGGCGACTGGACTAAAACCGCCGCAGTCTCTGCCGTAATCGACTTCTCCAGCTCTTTCAAATTGAGCCGCCCATTCTCGCCAAAACCCGCGACCGTCAACGGCATCCCCTGATGCGTCGCGTAAGTCGCCAGCACCTCGCGATACTCCGGATGCAAGCTCCGCGCCACCACTACCGATCGTCGCCCCGTGAGCCGAACCGCCATCATCACGGCCTCAGCCGCCGCGGTCGAGCCGTCATACATGGAAGCGTTCGCCACCTCCATACCCGTCAGCTCGCAGATCATGGTCTGAAATTCGAAGATGGATTGCAGTGTCCCCTGCGAAATCTCCGCCTGGTAAGGCGTGTAAGCGGTGAGAAACTCGCCGCGCGAAATCAGCGAATCAATAATGACTGGCCGGTAATGAAAGTAAGCACCCGCACCCAGAAAGCTCGTATAACCGTCGCCATTCTCGCGCGAACGCTGCCGGAAGAAGTCCACAATCTCCGACTCCGCCATCTGCCGAGGAATCTTCAGATCGCGATTCAGCCGGTATTCCGCCGGAATCGGCGCAAACAGGTCGTCCACCGAGCGCAAGCCAATCGCCTTCAGCATGGCCTCGCGGTCGGCAGGAGATTTAGGTAAATAGCGCATATAAAATCTGTTAGATGTACTAACCGTTCGTTGGAATCATGGCAGAGTTGGTCTCAGCCAAACCATGCGGCAGGTCACAGAATTTCGATTGCCCATTTCCAACACTTCGTATGGCGTCCTCCTGAGCGCAGCCGTTCTTCAGGCGGAGCGGAAGGATCTCGCGTGGAGCACATTCGCCCTAAGGTCCAGAAATGTTGGGGCGTAGCCAAGGCTGTTCCTCAGCGTCCCGCCTCTTCCGCCACGAACTTCTCATAGTCAGCAGCCGACATCAGCGCATCCAGTTCCTTCGGATTCTTCAGCGCGATCTTCACCATCCACGCCCCATGCGGATCCTTATTCACCTTCTCCGGCGATGTAGCCAACTCCGCATTCACCTCGATGACGGTTCCAGAAGCAGGAGCATACAAGTCAGAGACCGCCTTCACCGACTCGACAGTGCCAAACGTCTTGCCCGCCGCAAGTTCCGTGCCCACCTTAGGCAACTCGACAAACACAATGTCACCCAGGGACTCCTGCGCGTAATCCGTAATACCGATCACACCAGTCGACCCGCTAGTCTGAATCCACTCATGCTCTTTCGTATATTTGCGACCTGTTGGATAAACCATAAAAGCTTCTAGCTCCTGGCATCGATCTCGTAGCGCCGCCGTCCCGGCGGCAGTCGCGGCGGCGTCCTCGGCGCCGCACCCGAGGGCGGGACGCCCCTCGGCGCTACAATTTCATTTTTTAGGCCGCCTATAAAAAGGCGTTGGCACCACCACCGCCCCCACGCCCAGCCCCCGAATCTCCACATTGACCGCTGTCCCAATCGCAGCAAACTCCGGCGGAACATAAGCCAGCGCGATATTCTTCTTCAAGAACGGCGCCGGCGACCCGCTGGTCACATTCCCAATCTCGCGCCCTCCGTCGTCCACCACCTTGTATCCATCCCGCGCAATCCCGCGCCCGGTCATCTCCAGGCCGACCAAAGTACGCTTCACCCCGGCAGCACGCGCCTTCTCCAGCGCCTCCCGTCCAACGAACCCCGGCTTCTCCATCTTGCAGAAGCGGTCAAGCCCTGCTTCCCAAACATTGATCGTATCGGAAATCTCATGCCCGTAGAGTGCAAGCTTCCCTTCCAGCCGCAAAGTGTTGCGTGCACCTAAGCCGCATGGCACAACCCCAAACTCTTTGCCTGCCTGCAGAACTTCATTCCACACACGCGCACTAGCCGCCTCATCCGTAGGAATGTAAATCTCGAACCCGTCCTCCGCCGTATACCCCGTGCGTGCAATCAAAATGTTGCGCAGCCCACAGACCGTCCCCCGCGTGACCCAGTAAAACTTCACCGCACGTAAATCCGCGTCCGTCAGCTTTTGCAGCAGATCCACACCCTTGGGCCCCTGGATGGCAATCTGCGTGAAGTCATCCGAAAGATTCTCCACCGCGCAGTCAAACGGCCGCGTGTTCTCGCGCACCCAGTTGAAGTCTTTCTCACGCGTGCCCGCGTTGATTACCAGCAGGTACTCAACGTCGCCCAGCCTGTGGACGATCACATCGTCCACAAACGTCCCCTCCGGGTAGAGAAGGGCCGAATACTGCGCTTGTCCCACTGCCAGCCGCGAAGCGTCATTCATTGAAATGTGCTGCACCGCCGCCAGTGCCTGCGGCCCCGCCAGGCGAATGTCGCCCATATGGCTGACATCGAAAATGCCCACGCCCGTGCGCACCGCCATGTGCTCGGCAATGATGCCGCATCCAATCGATGCCGGATACTCCACCGGCATGTCCCAGCCATTGAACTCCACCATCTTCGCCCCCATCTGGCGATGGACGGCATTCAACGCAGTCTTGCGGATGGCGGAACTGCTGGGATTTTCGTGCGTGGTCGCCTCAACAGCGGACAAGCAAGACCTCAATCAGCGCAGCGGCTGGCCTGCTGAGATGGTGTGACTGATAACGGTAGCACGTGGTTTTTCAGGCGGTCAAACTTGTATGTTTTGGGGTATGAATCGCTCGTCGGGAACAATGTGACGAACCGTTTTGTTTGATATTATAATTAACATATCAATATGCACCGGAGGCCTCGATGAAACTCAAACTCCGTTCCGTTGGTACATCCACTGGTGTTTTGCTGCCGAAGGAAATGCTGGTTCGCCTCAAGGTCAAAAAAGACGACAGTCTTTTCGCTGTGGAAACACCCGAAGGCTATCTGCTTACCCCATACGACCCCGAAGTTGAAAGACAGTTGAGTAAGGGTCGGGAGTTCATGGCAAGATATCGTGAGACCTTCAAGGCCCTGGCGAAGTGAAACGCCCGAAATGGATAGACCCCCGAGCCCTAATCTTGCTGCACGGGGAAACCTTGGCCGAGCACGGTGGCCTCCCCGGATTGCGCGAAGCGTCGGCCCTCGACGCAACACTCGCCCGGCCGCGCCACCTGCACACTTACGAACCGGAATCGGATCTGGCGCGGTTGGCGGCCTCATATGGCTTTGGCATCGTACGCAACCATCCTTTCAACGATGGCAACAAACGCCCGGGCTTCCTCGCGATTGGCCTCTTCCTGGCGCGCAACCGGCGGAAATTAACTGCAAATTCCGTCGAGGCCATCGCCATCATCTGGCGCCTGGCCGAGGGCAAACTCACGGAATTAGAGCTTGCTTCGTGGATCCGACAAAACAACGAAGCTGCGGACGACTAGCGGGACCAGACCCGTGGTTTAGGGGGGCTACCGCTAACGAGATTACCGCCCGAACTGCACCGTGACCCGTGCTCCGGCGGTCACATGTGTCCCGGCTGCCGGAGACTGCTGCCGCGCCACGCCGCTGCCCACGGCTTCGAGTTCAATCCCAGCATCCTGAGCAGCTTCCACAGCACTGCGAACGGTCTTGCCGACAAACGACGGGACCTCGATTCCGCCCTGCTCGACATCCAGGACCACGGTGCCGGTCACAGGGAGCATGGCTTGCACAGACGCTGCCGCATCCGCTGCGCTCGGAGTTTTCGGCTGGGGCGCTTGCCCCTTGATTCCGATCACGGCTTCGGACGCCGTCTCAGTCTCCCGCATCGCCGCTTGCATAATTCGTCCGTCGTCCCCGGCGTTCGTGGGGGTGTTCGCCCGCGCCGCACTCGGTTTCGCAGACGCCACCTCCCCCGAGTCTCTATTCACCTCAGCCGTCTCCAGGGGTTCGCCCAAATGATCCGGCGTCCCCTCTTCCAAATCCCTCTCCTTCGTCTTGGCCGCAGCCAGCAGCCACTGGTGCTGGGGCGCGAGCGGCAGATCATGCGGCACGTGCAGATATTCCAGCACCTGCTGCGAAATGCGATGGAACACTGGAGCCGCAACCTGCCCGCCCTGGTGCAGTCCCACCGCCGAATCCAGAATCACCGCCACCACAACCTGCGGACTGTTCACCGGCGCAAATCCCGCAAACGATCCGATGTACTTCGTCTTCGAATACGCTCCAGTCGCCGGATCCACCTTCTGCGCCGTCCCCGTCTTCCCCGCCGCCGAATAGCCTTCCAGAATCGCCTTGCGTCCGGTTCCCTCGAGCACGACTTTTTCCATCATCGAGCGCATCTGAGCTGCGGTGTAAGAAGAAATCACGCGGCGCGAGTTCGCCTGATGAAACGCCACCGTCTGCGGCGAATTCCTTAAATCAGTATTGGGCGGCACGGTGCCCGCAACAATGCGCGGCGCCACCCATATACCGTCATTGGCGAACGTCGACACCAGTCCCGACAGTTGCAGGGGCGAAATGCCAATCTCCTGCCCCATGGAAATCGCAGCCAGCGAAACCCGCGACTATCGGCTCACCAGCTTGGTCAGCCCGCGCGTCTCTCCCGGCAGCTCGATCCCGGTTGGCTGGCCGAATCCAAACGCGCGAATGTATTTGTAGAACCGATCCTCTCCCAGTCGGAGCGCAATCTTGATCGCGCCCACGTCGCTCGACTCCGCCAGCACGCCCCACACCGGCAGCAACCCATGAGGCTTCGCGTCGCGGATGCGCATCCCGTTGTAAACGATCGCGCCCATCTGGCAGTCAAACACTTCATTCGGATTCGTAACCTTCTCTTCGAGCGCCGCCGAGATCGTCACCAGCTTGAACGTCGATCCTGGCTCGTACACATAACTCACCGCGCGATTGGTCAGCGCGCCGGGAGTAATCTGTTTCCGCAGATTCGGATTGAAGGTCGGACGGTTGGCCAGCGCCAAAATCTCTCCCGTATGCGGATTCTCAACAATCACCGTCCCCGCAATCGCACGCGTGTCCGCGATCGCCTGCTCCAGCTCCTTCTCCGCGATGTACTGAATATTCTTGTCGATCGTCAGGACAAGATTCTCGCCCGGCTCCGGCTGCTGCTCCACGTCAGAGAACCATTGCCTACGCGCATCCACCGAGATAAACATCTTCCCCGGCTTCCCGCGCAGCTCCTCATCAAAAGCATGTTCGATGCCGCTCTGCCCGGAATCCTCCATGCCGACAGATCCCAGCACCTGCGCCGCCAGATCGCGCGCCGGATAAAACCGCTTCGGCTCTTTCTGAAAGTGAATACCCTGCAGGCTGAGCGACTTGATGCGCTCAATCGTCTCATCATTGGCTTTCCGCGCCACCCAGCAGAACGTCTTGTGATTGCGGCAGTCGGCAAGAACAACGTTGTAATCGTCGCCCGTGATGCGGGTAACAAGATGAACTGCGGTGGGCAGGTCCCTGACTTCCGTAGGCACGGCAAATGCCGAGTCGACGAGCACCGACATCGCCAACTCGCGCCCCGCCCGGTCGTAGATCACGCCGCGCTTAGCCGAGAGCGGAATCTCCCGCTGCTGCTGATGCTCCGCCTGCTTCGCGAACCTGCCGTAACTGAAAATCTGCAGCTGCACCAGCCGTAAGCAGATCGCCAAGCACCAGAACAGAAGCATCGCGCCCAGCAAGTAAAGCCGCGAGTGCTCGCCGAATCTAAAGTCGTTCGTTGCCATGCGTCTTCTCAGACTTTGTCATTCCGACGAAGCGCAGAGCGCAGAGGAGGAATCTGCTTCCTGCCGCCGCCGACAAACAGCAGATTCCTCGTCGCGTTCGCTCCTCGAACGACAAGACTTTTGAGATCAAATCACCTAAGACAAACATGGCGGCCCACCGCAAGGCGGACCGCCAAAATAAGATCATGTGGGGACAGCCGCCCTCGGCTGTCCATGCCTCGAGCGAAGCTCGGCTGCTATCACAGGACCGGCCTCTTATTGCCCCGCCAGCACCGTAATCGGACTCGCGCTAGCCAGCACCGGCCCGCTCGCGTCCGCCGACGAAGCATCCATGCGGATCACCTGGCCCGGCACCGGCGGAACCAGCCCCATCCGCCGAGCCATCACATCAATCCGCTCCGGATCGCGCAACGAAGCATCCTCCAGCTTCAGCGCCCTGTTCATCTCCGTAGCCGCACTCAGCGCACGCTTGTCCGACTCGATCTGGTACCCATACTCAATCGCCTTGAAATGCTGCCACGCATACATAAAGACGAACAGGAACAGGCAACACAGCGCGGTCGCGAACTGCTTCATCTCGCGATTGCGCCGCGGATCTTCCACCTTCACCAGCCGCGAGTTATCGATCGCTTTGGCGAAGTAAATCTCCGGCGTCCCCGTCCACAACGTACGCCGCCCCGCCACCGGTCCTGCAATCCGCATTGCCACCGCTGCTGCTGCCATTTATGCCGCTCCCGCGAAAACTTCGTCGCCCTGTATCGAAGGAATCTGCAGCTCATAGAGCCGCTGTAATTCCATCACCTCGGAGACCTGCTGCCCGCAAACCGCGCGCTCAGCCCGTTCCACCATCGTCATCAAATCCTGAATCAGTGTGCCCGTGTACATGTCCCTCAACCTCAATTTGGATTCCTACCACGGAACCCGTTAAACCCTGGCTTCGGGCTTCAGCTTTCGGGCTTCGGCTTGCCGGATGTTGTTGAAGCCCGACAGCCGAAGCCTGAAGCCCGATCTTAAGTGCCCGGCACCGCCATCACAGCTATGCCGGGAGACTCCGGCAGTTTCTCCGGAGCCTAAAAGCTCACCCCAAGCCCATGTGGGGACAGCCGCCCTCGGCTGTCCAGCCGAGCAAAGCTCGGCTGCCTTTTGGTGGCGCAACGCTTTAAGCGCTGCGATCAAAACCTTACAAAGAACAAGGGCTTTAGCCCCTGAGGGCGCCCCCAAAACTGTTCGGCCTCGCTGAAGCCCGATAGCCGAAGCCCGAAGCCCGCCTTTAGATCTTCTCCGCCGCCCGCAACTTCGCGCTGCGTGCCCGCGGATTGCGATCGTTCTCTTCTTCAGTTGCCGTTACCGGCTTCTTGGTCAGCAAACGAAAGTACCTGTCCTTCATCGCACCTTCGCGGAAGGCATCCTTTACGATGCGATCCTCCAACGAATGAAAGCTGATCACCACCACCCGTCCGCCTGGCTTCAGAATCCGCGGCGCCGCTTCCAGCAGCGCCTTCAGATCGTCGAGTTCGCGGTTTACGAAGATTCGGAGCGCCTGGAAAGTTCGCGTCGCAGGATGAATTCGCCGTTCTTCCCGATTCATTGGCCGGGCCGCGGCTGATATCACATCCGCAAGTTGTGCGGTAGTCTGTATCGGCCGCGACCGGACAATGGCTCTGGCGATTCTCCGCGACCTCCTTTCCTCTCCGAATTCGTAAATCACATCGGCAAGCTCGCGCTCGTCGAGGTGGTTTACCACTTGTTCGGCGGTACGCTCCGACCGCGGATCCATCCGCATGTCCAGAGGCCCATCCGCCTGAAAACTGAATCCGCGTGCCGCGCTGTCGAGCTGCAAGCTGCTGACTCCGAGGTCGGCCAGCAAACCGTCGATGGTCGTGGGTCGTTGGTCGTTCGTCAGATCCGCAAACGATCCGTGCCTGAGGTCGACGGTCGGCCAGTCGGTCTGGCCGGAGCCCGAAGCCCGAAGGCTGAAGCCCGCGATTTCAATCGCCGCCGGATCCTTATCGACCCCAATCAAATGTCCCGGTGCGCCCAGGCGTCTTGCGATTTCGTAACTGTGGCCGCCCAAGCCCACCGTGGCGTCGATATAGGTCCCGCCACGCCGCACGTTTAAAAAGTCGATCGCTTCTTTTAAAAGAACCGGCGCATGGCGCGCTTCCCTTCCACCACCATGCCCAACCCCCTGAGGGGTGTCTGTTGAACCCTCGCCCACTAGATGCCCAATTCGTCGAGCGTCTTCTCATCCTCAGGCGTGAACTTCTCTTCTTGAATCTCTCGTTTGAACAGCTCCAGGTTCCTGACCACCATGAACGTCAAGTTCCCCAGAACCGCTACCTCGCCCTTGATCTGCCCCGACTCGCGCAGCAACTGCGGCAGCAACAATCGTCCCTGCCCATCCATCTCTACCTGCTGCCCGTAGTAGTTCGTCCGGTCCAGAAATTTTTTCTTCGTAGGATTGAAATTGGAGAGCCCTGCCAGCTTCTGCTCGATCCGTTCCCATTCCTCGAAGGGATACACTTGAGCAACCTTCCCATCCAGACTCGTGATGTAGAATTGCTGACCATATTTCTCGTCGATCACCCGCTTGAACTCGGCAGGGACCTTGAGACGTCCCTTTTCGTCGACCCGAGTTGGATGATTGCCGCGAAACATGTTCTTTGTCTTTGCTTGTCATCCTGAGGCGACATGCTCTTCGTCGCCGAAGGATCTGGGCGCGCCGTGCGAATCGCCCGCGTTCTTTGCGGGCGAATAAATCGCACGCTTGGCGCGCATCCGTATCGGCTACCGCAACAACCAGGGAGGAGGGCAACACCACACAAAATCGGGTCAACTTCGGGCGGTTTGGGCTGTCCATCGTGCTTTTGGGTCGGTTTCCCACCGGCTCCTCGTTATCAGCTCCTAACTCCCACGGCCCTTACTGCTCTCACCACTTTCTACCACTTTTGTCCACATCTTACCCGTAAGTCGTTTATTGTCAAGCAGAAACTGCAAGGTTGCAGTCCCACTTGGGCACTGATTTCGGAAAGTACGAGGACTTGTGGTTAACTTCGAAAGCCGCCACAAGGGGTTGCGTTTACGCTCTTTATTCCTTCGCTATTGTTTCGCTAAGATTTCTCTTGACCTCCGCCACTGACGCCGATTTTCTTGTGGAAATTAGCAAACCGGTAAGCAAGACGAGCGATTTCACGGGAGCCGGGATGGGGTAGGTGGGGACAGCCGCCCTCGGCTGTCCGGTGGAGCGAAAGCTCCGCAGCTTGCCGGCGCCGCGCCTAAATGAATCAGTTGAGGAGGAGTCAGGAAGTAACGAAGGGCAACCAACGGACGTAGCCGCCGCTAGCAGGACTTCTCTCAGGGGGAGCGGTCCCCTGAGTCCCTGCCACTTTCTATATTGGACCCGGTAAAAAACGGCTGACCGTGGAAGCATGCATTGGAAGTCCGACGGCCAGGGCTGCTACCCTATGGACGGAGGCCCTCTTTTCAGACTCCTCCCCCAAGGGTGTGCGCTTTTTCCTCTCCAGAAGCTCATTAATCTGGCGAACCAGATCGAGCAACTTCTCATGGTCATACTCCCTGGAAGCTTTTTCGCATAAGTCCCGTAATCGAGGAGCGTCCTCGATATTGACCATTGCTATCACCTCCGTAAGTTCCTGTGGCGAAGGGGTTTCAAAGCTGCATATAGAATCTCCGCCAGAAGTCACGGTTTAAGATTGCAATTCAATGGCACAAACCGGGCGGCGGGAAGAGTGTTTCGCGAAAAACGATGCCCTAAGACAATCGCTGTAGGCATGCCCCTGAAGCTGTAAGTGTCTCAATTTGAAAAAATGTCGCACCAACTTCAACTTGAGCAGTGGGTCGCGTTTCCTGTCGAGCACGTCTTCCCCTTCTTTTCAAACCCACGGAACCTGCCCCGCATCATGCCCGCGCAGAGCGACACCAGAATCGTTCGCCTCGATCGCGTGCTCCCACCCGCGGTTGAAGGTGCGCCCTCGGAACTCGCCGCCGGTGTGGGCTCCATCATCGTCACTTCATTCCGGATGTTTCCCCCTCTTCCCGTTCGCACCCAGTGGATCGCACGCATCGTCGAGTTCGAATGGAATCATCACTTCGCCGATGTGCAGGACGAGGGCCCCTTCCGGAGCTGGCATCATCGCCACGAGTTCATCGCGCAAACCCAGCACGCCGTCGAAGGCACGCTGCTGCGCGACACAGTGGAGTACGAGGTAGGCTTTGGAGTGCTCGGACGAATTGCGAATCAGCTCGTCGTGATTCGCCAGATGCGCCACACTTTCCTGGCCCGGCAGCGCGTGCTCGAATCACTGCTCTAGGGCAACAACGAATCAGGACTCGGACTTGTCCGCCGGCGGGACGCTTTCGCCTGACACAAATCCTTTTCTGACCTCAAGCAATTCGTTCAGTTGCTTGACGATTTCCAGAAACTTCTTGGGATCCGAACGCAATCAGCAGCCACCCTGCGCTGCTGCGTAAGATAGATTGACGACTGAAAGCCGTAGCGCCGCCGTCTCGGCGGCTGTCCGGAGGGCGTCCTCGCCCGCCGCGCCGAGGGCGAGACGCCCCTTCGACAGGCTCAGGGCAGGCTCTCGGAACAGCCGGCAGAGCCTGCCTTGAGCGAAGCCGAAGGGCTGCCAGCGTTACTGTTTTCGATCAAAGGTCTATTTCACTGCTTCAACTACAACTGCCGTACCGTAAGCCAGCACCTCGGTGACGCCCTGCATAACTTCAGTGGCGTCGTAGCGCGCACCTACCACGGCATTGGCTCCGAGTTCGCCGGCATGCTGCAACATCAGGTCAAAGGCTTCCTGCCTGGTCTTCTCGCACAAGTTGGTCAGCAGCGTGATGTTGCCCCCGACCAGCGTCTGTAATCCCGCGCCGATCGTGCCAAAGATCGAACGTGAGCGCACCACAATTCCCCGGACCACTCCCAGCGTCCGCGTAACCCGATAACCAGCCAGTTCGAACTGCGTGGTCACCATCGTATGCTGCACCATAGCCCTAAGTTCCTCCCCATGCGTGGCCGATTGCCATGACAAGTTTTCGCAGGAATGCAGGCGCGGGGCCGGCCCCGCGCTACGAGCAGCTAACTATAACGCCTTGACGAGACATCCGAGCAGTATTTCGCAGGCTACTGCGGACCTCTGCCCCTTGCGAGTCCCGACGTGAATTCTGAGGTCCGAAGTCTGAAGTCCAAGGTCTGCGGTCCGAGGTCCGTACCTACTCCAGTTCGGCCGTGATGAAGAACTCGTCCGCCGAGGCATCGTACTGAGCACGCAGCACATTCGGCTTGCAGCAGACCTGGCAGTCTTCCACGTAGCTCTGCCGACCTCCCGCGGACGGGTCGACAGTTGTGGCGTTCCACTCCCCGCATCCTGCACATTGGAAACCTGCTTCCATGACGGAATTATCTCTGATGCGGCCCCCGGCCTGCCAAAAAGTCCATGGCAGCACATTTCCTGGACAAAACCGGCAGGATGGTGTCCGAGTTTATATCTTTTAGCTAATCTTACGTTATGATTCGATTTAAAGGGCGTCATTCGCTGCGGACGGAGGAAACCATGCCGGAACCTCTCCGAGTCGCTACACGGGGTCGCCGGGCCCTTAGCGTGAGTTTTATGGGGGTACGGCAAGCGGAAATCTGCCTGGGTTCCGGCTGGTTCGGCGCGCAGGGGTGGATTAGCTTATAGTTTTCAACCGCTTGTACCGAAAGCCAACGGCTTACGGCGTATTTCAACAACTTAGCCCGCCCACGGGTTCGCCGCCGCACTCCCCTATAATATCCCGACCCTAGTTCTCGACCAGGAGCACTAATGATCTCGCGGCGACGTTTCCTCGAAGTCGGTGGTGTAACGGCGGGAACCTCTCTGGCGCTGAATCCTCTGTTGGCTTCCCCGCGTGCCCAGAGGAACGATGACTCTTCCCTGCCCCCTTCTCTGGCGCGATTGAAATCGCGCAAGGGAGAAGCTTCGCCCATCACGTGCGAAGAACGCAACGAGCGCCAGGAGCGCGCCCGAAAGTTGATGAGCGAGAACTCGCTTGACGCGATATTGCTCATGGAAGGTACGTCGCTGAAATACTTCACCGGCATCCGCTGGTGGGGAGGCGAGCGCCTCTTCGCGTTTGTGCTGCCCGCCAAGGGCGCGGCGTTCTACGTCTGTCCGGCATTCGAAGAGGGACGCGCGCGCGAACAGATCGCTAACGCTCCCGAGGGCGAGCGCCCCGAGGTGTGCGTGTGGCAGGAAGATGAGAGCCCTTACCAGCTCATCGCCGGAGGACTCAGAGAATGCGGGCTAACAACGGGCAAGCTGGGGATCGAAGAGACAGTGCGCTTCGTCTTTGCTGAAGGCATTGTCAAGGTTGCACCGCAAGTCCATGTCGCGAGCGCGACTCCGGTGACTGCCGGATGTCGCCTGATCAAGAGTCCGCACGAGATCGCGCTGATGCGACTGGCGGCGCATGTCACTCTCGCGGCCTACGGGGCGGTTTATCAGGCGCTGCATCCGGGAATGACTCGGCAGGATGCCGGGAATCTAATCGACGCAGCCTACCGCCAGCAGGGGTTTCCCGGGGAAGCCAGCATCGAAGTCGATGAATACACGGCCTTTCCCCACGGGTCCGCTACACTGCAGGTGTTGCGCGAAGATTCGATCGTCATGATCGACGACGGCTGCACCGTGGAGGGATATCAATCCGACATCACGCGGACATTTGTGCTCGGCAAGGCCTCCGACAAGATGAAGCATGTTTTCGACATCGTGCACCGGGCACAGTCGGCAGCGCTTGCCGCAGCGCGCCCAGGAATCGAAGCGGGCTCCGTCGATACCGCCGCGCGCAAAGTGATCACCGATGCCGGTTACGGTCCCGACTACAAGTACTTCCCCCACCGCGTGGGCCACGGCATGGGCATGGATGGACATGAGTGGCCGTACCTGGTTCGCGGCAACACGTTGAAGCTGCAGCCCCACATGACCTTCAGCGACGAGCCGGGGATTTACATTCGCGGCGAATTCGGCATTCGCCTCGAAGACGACATGCGCATCACGGAAAACGGCGCGGAACTGTTCACGCCGCAGAGTCCTTCGCTTGAGGAGCCCTTCGGGAAAGTGGCTTGATCAGTTTGCTGAAAAACACTTCGCACAGGGATGTCACCTCAGTGGCTAAAAGCAAGACTGATTTTGTGGCACTTACGGCGCGGCTGAAGCCGCGCCCTTTCAAAACGGAACAGTAATCGAGCTTTTCAGCAAACTGTTCAGCCACTGAGGTCACGCCGGCAAAAAAAGAGCCGAGTCTTTGCTCGGCCGGACAGCCGAGGGCGGCTGTCCCCACATAATTTCCTGCTGTTCCTACATAGCGCCGTTACTTCAACTACCAGCGCAGTTTGCTCAGATACTCGTAGCTCGTCTTGATGCTCTCGAGCGGAACCTTGGGGTGGTCGTGTTCGACGATGTAATGCTTGATGACGGCCTTGTCGGATTGCGCGAAGATGCGCTTCCAGTCGACGATGCCGCTGCCGACTTCGGTCAAGTCCACAGTGTCTCCAAAGTTCTGCGGGCCACCGGTTGTGATCTTGGGGAGGGTCTTGACGTCTTTGACGTGGACCAGCGGGAACCGACCGGGGTAACGATCAAAATACTTCAGCGGATCGGCGCCAGCCACCGTGATCCAGCAGAGGTCGAGTTCCATCTTGACCAGGTTCTTATCGCACAACTTCAGCAGCGTGTCGTAAGGAAGCTTGCCGTTTTCGGGGAGAAATTCGAACCAGTGATTGTGGTAGGCGAACTGGATGCCGGCTTTCTTGCTCTCCTCGCCGGCGCGATTGAAGGTGTCGGCGGCGCGTTTCCAGTCGTCGTCGGTCTTGCGGAGTTCTTCGGGAATCCAGGGATTCACGATGCAGCTCTGACCAATGACTTTCGCCGATTCGAGCTGCGCGGGCCACTTGTCGGGCGCGAGCAGGCTGTATTCCAGATGGCAGGAGGGCGAGGTCAAGGCGTTCTTGTCGAGCGTGGCGCGGACTTGCTGCGGGGTGTGGACGAAGTACCCGGCGAACTCGACTTCCATGTAGCCGACTTGCGCAACCTTGGCGATGGTGCCATCGAAGTCGGATTTCATCAGGTCGCGGACGGTGTAGAGCTGCACTCCGATCTTGTCGATCTTGTGCTCGCCGGCGGCCCAGCTGAATTTGTTGGCGAGAAGCGTGGCGGCGGTGACGGTGGTGGCGGTTTCCAGAAAAGTGCGGCGATTCATCATGATGCTTCCTCCGAGGGCGGACACAACCCGCAAAGAATTATACGCAGGAATATCCTCGAGCGCAGCAGCAGTATCGATTTTCTACAGCCTCGCGTGGTCGACGCTCAACCGCACCCCTCGACTCCGCGATCACACGAGTGTTAGGCGAGGCGCTATTACGAGGAAACGACTCGCAGGTTATTGGTCACCGAGAAAATCCCGGGGACGCTGTTGGCGCGGATGTTGACCAGGTTCTTATCCGCTTCGCTGTCGACCACGCCCTCGAGGGTGACGTGCCCGTTCTTTACGATGATGCGAATGGGCTTCTGCACCCCGAGAGCATACTTCTGCAAGGGCTCGTATCCGTAGATGGCGCGGAACAGCTGAACGCGCAACCGGTCATCCATGGGGGATGGAGGAAGGACTTCGATCTTGTTGTCGACGTGCTCGACGCCTTCGATGTGTTTCACGACATTTTCGGCATCCGACTTCAGCGACGGCCGTACGACCTGGCCCATCAGAGTGACGTTATAGCCATCCACTTTGTAGGCGATGTTGTCGAAGACTCCGAAATACGGGAGCATGAGCAATTCGTGGCGGACTTCGCGTTCAATACGCTCCTGAGAACGCGCTGACGGCTGATCGCGTTGTGCCGGGGCGTTCTGAGAAATTGCTGCCGCGGTCAGCATGGCGAGACTGATAGCAACTGCCAGCGAGCGGTGCTTCATGGTGTCTCTCCTTACAGTATTTTCCCAATAGAAAAAAATCTGCTGCGAGCCCGGGGATTCGATACGACTTAAGGCGCAGGAGTTGCCGCAGGAATAGATTTGGCGGCTGTTGGCGCCTTCGCCCTCGGTTTAGGACAACCGTGTTTACGACAACAGTTCGATGCTCTTGACGTGAATGATGCCGGTGGTCCGGTCCAGCGTACCCATCACCTTCACGTGTTTGTTCTCGTACTGCTTGGCGCGATCCTGGTCGTCGAGTTGATAAGCCAGATTGTCGGCGGTCTCAAGCACGTACTTGTTGCCAATCTTGACCACGGTTCCGCTAATGCTTTGCGCGGTCGATTGCTGGCTGTCGGGTTCGGGCTGGGTCTGCCGCGCAGGCTTGTCCTGTTCAGGCTGGGTGGCAGAGGATTGCGGCGGCTCGGCGCGGCCGTCGGGCGGAGGCAGCGGTTCCGGCTTCTGGGGGACGGGCTGGGGCTTTTGCAATTCGGACCAGGCAATCAGTTGTGGTCCAAGGATTCCCTCATTCTGTCCAGAAGCGGGCTTGGCCGGGGACTGTTGCGCGAAGGCGGCGCCGGCGAGGCAAAAAGGCGCTGCAATCAACGTGGTCCATGTCCTTAACGCACGAGTCATAGGGCACCTCCAGCCAGCGACATGACGAAGGAGCGCCCTTGCGGCGGGGCAGTTTGGATGACACGCCCCCATCCATACTTTTCCTTTTAACACTGCGGGGGAGTAAATGGGCTCCAGCGAATGCCGGAGAACGCGGCTACAGGGTTTGCTGTATGAGCTTTCGGTCTGCGGGCGACGGTGCGCCGCACTGCCACGCCGGCAGCGGAGGTCAGCTCAGCCGGGGTGGCGGCGACGGGGGAAGGGCCACACTTGCTAAAAACACGACTGGTTCTGCCAAGGCTCAGGCGGTCACGTTGATGCCGGTAATCTGTACCGGGCCAGAACCCTTCACCAGAGGCATGGGCTCGTGCCCTGGTCCGGGTACTGCCGGCAGGGGAGTGGGGCCCGGGTGATGGAAGGTATTGACCAGGGCATGCAGCGCCAGTTCGGCGCCTTGCAGGTTCCTGGCTTGGAGAGCATTTCCGATGGCGGCGAAAGCCTGCTGGCGGTCGGCGCGGAGAAATGGATCCGGACTGTGGAATGGACCCTTCTGGCCCAGATCGACCACAGGCCTGGAAAGCCTGCTGAGCACTGGCCAGATCGCCGGACTGCAGTGCTTGCCGCAGTTGCAGCATGTCGGCGGTACGGTGGTGAAAGCATGTCTGTAGCAGCTGAGGCGGCAAGCTCTGCGAAATCGCGGTCCTGGACATGAGCGTCTCCTGATGAAATTCGGCGTTTACAAGAACCGTGCAGAAGTCCTTGCAATACGATGTCCTGATCGGCAGGAACCAGAGAAACTTTAGGGTCCCACGCGCTGGGTAGCAGGGGACTGATGAGGAACTCCCTTTTGCAACAGATGTCACCTCAGCGGCTAAATCGCTTGCTGAAGAACTCACTTCGCAGACCGGAATCGACCTCGGGGACTGAACAGTTTGCTGAGAAACTCCGTCCAGGTAACTCTTGGGCTAAAGCCATGACAAAAAACCAGCCAATGAGTCCATCGATGTTTCAACAATGGACAGTCCTTCAATTGGGAGGTCAGATTGTGGGCAGAGAGTCGCGGAGTCTGCAAAGACTTAAAGAAGCGGCTTTAGGGCAGACTCCACGTTATCCGTGTACTCAAACCCAATGACTTTCATCCGCAGTATGCCTCGGCGGTCGTAGAGCATCGTCGTCGGTAAACCCTCAATGCCGCCGAACTTCTGCTTCAAGTCATCAGCCGCAACCGCAAGCGGATAACGTACCCCTAATTTCTTTCCAAACAGGACCGGGTCTTCCATATCCATCATGGTGTCAAATTTGAATCCGACAACCGCGAATCCGCGAGAGCCGTAGCGGTCTATAAGCTTCTGA
>Ga0066709_100001004_pt1 | contig 17504 bp, 17 predicted proteins | sample GraSoiAngelo_158_FD_79665 | JGI IMG/M metagenome (GOLD analysis project Ga0066709, IMG submission 79665) | Grasslands soil microbial communities from the Angelo Coastal Reserve, California, USA - 14_1009_16_30cm | ecosystem: Environmental > Terrestrial > Soil > Grasslands | place: USA...
CTAGTGCTGCCGGCAGAGCTTGTCGCCGTTGAGGATCGAATCAAGCTGCGAGTTCATCGCTGTTTCGAACGCCACATCGGCGGAGTTGCTCGCACTGAAGTTGTGCAGGCCGTTGCCGCTCCACATCACGTCGGGCGTGACGCCAGGTCCCCCGGCCGTCATCCGATACATGTCGCCGTTGCCCTGCGGGCGCATGCCGGCGAAGCCCGGCGGGTGCGCGTAGCCTCCCGCGCCCGCGTTGTGCTTGAAGAAGCCGTAGCAGAAGACGCCGGTCGGGTTGTGCGCCACAAACGAGTTCTCGCGACGCCAGCCGGTGCCGTAGGCCGAGTTGTGAGTGTCGAGGTAGAGCAGCCGGCCGTATCCGTCGGTCGGCGCGCCGAAGTGCGTCGTGCCGAAGCCGTAGACCGGCTTGCCGAGATACGTGTAACGCCCGAACATGTGGTGGAAGCGGCCGTGGTAGATCCAGTCCTGCCAGACCTCGAGCTTGGCGAGGTCGGTCGTCCAGTGCGAGAGATGGAGCTCCCATTGGCGCAAGCCCGCGGTCCACGGCGTGAAGCCAAGATCGGGAAGGTGAACTTGCCACTTCTGGAGCGCCCAGTAGCTGCCGTCGCGCGCCTTGCAGGCCGTGATCATCCAGGCCAACGCCGGTCCGTCATAGGTGCCGCAGCTGTTGCGGAAGGTCTTCCAGTAGAGCTTGTGGTACTTGCCCCAGCCGCCCGAGTAGTCGAGCTTGAAGCGAGCCTGCTTGACCGTACGGTTCGGCTGCCGCGCGTTGACCGCGCCCCAGGCGAGCACGTGCTGCGCCTGACCGCGCACGGTTCTGTAGCTGACGAGCGCCTCGCCCTTGCTGTCGACCGCGAGCTTGATGTTGGTGACCCCTCGGTTGACCAGCTGCGAGGCGGAAGCCGGCGCGGCGAACGACGCCGCGAGAGCAAGAACCGGCAGAAGTACCAGGACGCGAATGCGCACGAAGAAGTCCCCTCTCTTAGGCGTGTTTGGCCGCACGGTTTGGCTATCGGCTGGACCGCCGCCGCGCTGTAGCCTCCGATCCCTCGTTTCGGGGGAGCCGTCTCCCCCGTTGATAGCGTCGCGCGGTGCGTGCGGGCATGATGCGGCGAGAGCAGGCCGAGATCGTGATCAGCGCGGCTCTGGTCGGGATTGCCGGCGCGCTCGATCTCGCGGGGCTGAATGCGGTTTTGCGCTTCCTGGCAGCCGCCGTGGCGCTCGCCATGCTCGCGCGCCTCGTCGGAACGGCGACCGAGCAGCTCGGAGGTAGGCTCGGGGCAGGCGGCGCCGGGTCGGTACAGTCGGCGCTCGGCAATCTCCCGGAATTGTTCGTCGCGCTCTTCGCGCTGCGGAAAGGACTAGTCGGGGTCGTCAAGGCAGCGCTGATCGGCTCCGTGCTCGCCAACAGCCTACTCGTCCTCGGACTTGCTTTCTTCGCGGGAGGCCTCCGGAACGGCGTGCAACGGTTCGACTCGCCGCGCGCGCGGACGATCGCGACGCTGACTTTGCTCGGAGCGGCCATCCTTTCCGTACCCACGTTCGCTCATGTCCTTCATACTCCGGCCGCCGCACACGAGCAGACGTTGAGCCTGATCTGCGGCGGTGTCTTGCTGGTCGTCTTCGTCTCGACGCTCAGTATCTTCATCGCGGCAGACGGCCTGGAGCTCGAGCCCCCGCGCTGGTCGCTGCCGACGACAATCGGCGTGCTCGCGGCAGCGGCGACGGGAGCGGTGTTCGTCAGCGACTGGTTCGTCTCGGCGTTGCAGCCCGCCACTTCCTCGCTGCACATGAGCCAGACGTTCGCCGGATTGGTCGTCGTCGCGATCGCCGGTAACGCGGTTGAGAACGTCGTCGGCGTGCAGCTCGCCCTGCGCAATCGGCCGGACTTCGCCATCGCTGTGATCGTGAACTCGTCGCTGCAGGTAGCGCTGGCGCTGACTCCCGTGGTCCTCTTCGCGAGTCTCTTCTTCGCTACGAGTCTGACGCTCGTCTTTCCGACGCTGCTCGCCGTCTCTCTGCTTCTGGCGGCCGTCGTCACCGCAGTGGTCGTCTACGACGGCGAGAGCACCTGGCCCGAGGGCGTCGTCCTCGTCGGGCTCTACGTCGTGATCGCCTCGGCGTTCTGGTGGGGCTAGGGCTCGAGCTCGTCGGCGAGCAGCGCACAGGCGTACGCCCGCCACGCGAGCGTGGCATCGAGTAGCAGCTGCTCCAGGGCTCCGGAGACATTTGCGAGCCCGGCCGCCTCCGGGGACAGGGCCTCCAACCCGCGGCTGACAACCGCTCGGCGCTCCGGACGGTCGAGCTCGGCCGCAAGTGAGCTGACGGCGCGTCCATCCAGCTCGAGCTCCCGAAGCGGATCTCCGCCCGCGGCGAGCAGGAGCATCGCGCGACGCACCGCCGGTTTCAGCTCGTCCGGCTCGACCAGCGGGTCGGGCGCGGCGAGCAGAGCCAGCGCGGGCCGGACGTCGGCCTCAGCGCCGGTCTCGTCCAGCATCTGCAGCACGCCGGCGACCTCCACGCGAACTCAAGGTAGACGAGGGCGCGCTAGATGGCTGGGGCGAGCGGTCGCGCGCGTGTGGTCGCGAACCCGAGTCCGATCATCGCGGCGCCGATCGCGAAATGGAGCCAGTTGTCCGCCGTGTTGAACGGGACGAAGTTCGCGCCGCCGTTCTGAGCGATCACCAAGCCGTAGAACCAAAGCCAAGTAGACGACCCCGCCGCCGATCAGGTAGAGGCGCGCGGTCGCGGCCGTGCGGGAGAACGCCAGCGATCCCGGGGACGAAGCCGAGGAGTCCAACGAGAATGAACGTCACGCCGATCAGCATCGTCAGTAACTGTGCGGGCTGCCGATCCGTCGTCAAGCGTGGTTCCATCTCCCCCTCCTGGTCGAAGGCTGCCGAGCGTATTTCCTCTTTGGGCAGCGCCGGTCAGTTCCTGCGCGGTCGATTCGCGCCGGGCGGTTCGGCGGGTTTAAGACGCGAGCCGTTCCGAAGTCATTGGAGGCGTCCAGATCTCGCTGCGCAGCGCCAGGAAGACCTCTACGACGGTGGGATCAAATTGGGTGCCGACGGCCTCGCGTAGCCGGCGGCAGGCCTCCTCGACCGACAGACGCTTCCTGTACGGCCGGTCGGTCGTCATCGCGTGGAACGCGTCGCAGACCAGGATGATCCGCGACTCCAACGGAATTCTCTCGCCGGAGATTCCGTCGGGATAGCCCCGTCCGTCGTAATGCTCATGGCAGCTCCGCACGATCGAGCGCACCTCCGAGAGGCGTTCGATCGGCGCCAGGATTTTCTCCCCGAGCTCAGGGTGCTGCTGCATGACGCGCCGCTCCTCGGGTGTCAGCGGGCCGGGCTTGAGCAGGATGCTCGTCGGGATTCCGATCTTCCCGATGTCGTGGAAGAGCGCGCCCAGCTCGAGCTCTTTCAGTGCTTTGGAGTCGAACCCGAGCGTCGCGCCCACCTTGAGGGCGGTGTCCGTGATCCAGCGCGTGTGCGACGACGTGTACTCGTCGTTCGCCTCGAGCGCGTTTGCCAGCGCAGCCACCGTCGAGACGAAGGTCGCCTCGAGGTTCTCGAAGGTGGCGGCGTTGGCGATCGCGAGCTTCGCCTGGTGCGCGAGTCCGGCGAGAAGGCCGATGTGATCCTCGTCCAGCTCGTGGGGCGCCCCCGGCGGAATCGCGGCGACGATGCAGCAGACCCGTCCCCCGTCGAGCTTGATCGGGGCGACGACGAATGCCGTTCCGTCGTCGAGTTCCGGGGTGCCATGGATCGCTGCCGCGCCAGCATTGTCGAGCACGAACGGCTCGTCCCGCTTGGCGAGCGGTCCGAGCCGCTCGGGAGGGATGCTGAGCGCGAGGATCCGCTCTCGCCGGGCCGGGTCGAAGCCCCAGACCGCACCCGGAACGAGCTCCTGCGTCGGAACGTCCTGAATCCAAAGCGATGTCCTGGGCGCGCCCAGGATCGTCGCTGAGAGCTCGACTGTCCGCTGGAGTACCTCCGGCAGTCCCTCCGCGGTCGCCAGCTCGCGACTGAACTCGAGCAGCTCCTTGAAGTGCTCGGCCTCGCGTCGTTGGGACTCGTACAACCGTGCGTTCTCGAGCGCGACCGCGGCGTGGCCGGCAAGCACCTCGAGCAACCGGACGTCGTCCTCGTCGAACTGGTCGCGACCGAGCTTCGAGATCACGATCACGCTGATGACGCGCGAGCCGTAGCAGAGCGGTACTGCAAGAAGCGACTCCTCCAGAGGCTCGGTGCCGGGAATCGTGACGGCGTACTCGCAGTCGAGCGCATTGCCGATCAAGAGCGACTTCCCCTCCGCGGCCGCGTGGCCGGTGATCCCCTCGCCGACCTTCGAGCGCGGAATCTGAACCTCATGGCCGGCCGGCGAGGAGAGAACGCCGCGGAAGGCGATCGGAATGATCTCGTCGCCGTCGACGATCGAGACGCGGCAGTTGTGGTAATCGATCAAGCCTCGGAGCTCGTCTGCGATCGCCGTACCGATCTCGCGGACGTCGTTGAGCCGGTTGAGCTTGCCCGCGAGGCTCTGAAGCATCTTCAGATGCGCGATCGAGCGGACGCGCGAGCTCGCGACGGAGACGGTGTCGGGACGCTCGTACGTCGACTCGTCGAAGAGCACGATCAGGTCCTTGCCCCGCGCCTTGGCGGTCATCATCGCCGCCTCCGCACACGCGATCAGCTCGCGCGGGTTGGATGCGTTGACCGGCCCCTCCGCGGCGCCGATCGAGACCGTGATCTTCCCGGCGGGGCCGAAGTCGAGCTCCTTCAAGCGCTCGGTCAGCCGTTTCGCGAGCGCAACCGCATCGTCGGTGCCGCCTGAGCCCATCACCACCCCGAACTCCTCGCCGCCGAGCCGGCAGACGAGGTCCGAGCCGCGCACGGCCGCCTTCAGCTGATCGGCGAGCTCGCGGAGAACCTGGTCGCCGATCCCATGACCGTAGATGTCGTTGATCTTCTTGAAGTCGTCGATGTCGAGCATCAGCAGTGCCACCGAGTCGCGGTTCCGGCTCGCTCGGGTCAGCTCCGAGCGCACGTGCTCATGGAAGTAGCGGTGGTTGTAGAGGCCGGTCAGCGAGTCCGTCTGAGCCTGCAGCTCGAGGCGGGCGCGTGTCTTCGCGTTGTCGAGAGCGAGAGCCGCTGCGTCACCGAACCTCTTCGCGAGCTCGAACTCTTCGCTGTCGAAGTGCGCGTGGTCGCCGAGCCGGTAGATGCTGAGGACGCCCTTGACGGAGTCGCGTGCGATTAGCGGCACCGTGACCAAGGCCTCGTGCTCGTCGGCCGGCGTGCCGGGCACGACCATCATTCGGGGATCGAGGTGCGCGGCGTTCGTCAGCACCGGCTCGCGGTGCTTCGCGGCCCACCCGGCGATGCCCGTGCCGAACCCGATCTTGTTGCGCAGGATCTCTTCGGCCCAGCGGTCACGCGCGAGCACCGGGACGAGCTCGGTCTGGGCCTCGTCGGCTTCGAAGATGCTGAGCGTGTCGTACGGGATCAGCTCGGAGAGCGTGTCCGCGATCCGGTCGAGCAGCGTGTCGAGGCTCTGCTCTGAGAGGACGTGGTGGAAGACGTCCGCAAGCCGCCTGTACGAGTCGACGAGATCGTGCCGATCCAGGTGACCGTTTCCGCTCGCCGGAAGGCCGCCGGAAGGCGGCATGGAGAGAGCCGCAGGCACTCGCCTCACGCCCTTCATCTTTGGCGAATCGCGCCTACATTTGACCCCCCTTCCGGGGGATCTCATGACCCTAGGTCACGAGATAGGAGACGAGAAAGGCTGCGAACGCCGCAGTCGTGATCCCCGTGATCGTGGCCTACGTCGCGGTGCTCTGGCTCTTGCGTCGGTAGACAGACGCGCCGCCAACATGCGCGACGCGATGGTATTCGCGCCGAAGCAGGGCAGCAGTGCGGCCGCTCGGATCGAGCGTCGCGGGCGGCTGGACGACGAGCACGAGCTCTGCCCGCCGTGTCGCCAGGGCGTGGTGCACGGCCTGGAGGGCTCCCGGAATCGACGCGACGTTGCGGGACCACAGATAGCGGACCGCGGGACGACGATCGGCCAGGTAATAGAGGTCGGCATCGGCCCAGACCGCAAGGACTCGTTGATGCGGACGTGTGTGCGCGCGGACGTACCGCGCAAGGACGGCGTCGTGGATCAGGTGCGGATCATTCGGCCAGATCGTCTCCGCCTGCTTCGTCGGGGTCGCCCAGGCGACAGGCATCGCCAGCGCGAACGTCGCTGCGGCGGCCGCCCCGGCCGCGGCGATTGCCGGCCGTGACGCGGAGAGCCAGAGGGTGCGGACGCCCACGGCCCCGAGCAGCGAGAGCGGCGGCACGAGTTGGAGGTAGTAGTGCGGGTGGAAGTTGCCGCCGCCGACGGCGCCGAGGACGGCGGCGCCGAGCCAGATTCGCGCCAGGACTGGGGAGCGCCGCCAACCGGCGGCCGCCAGCAGCGCGAGCAGCCCGAGCGCCTTGCCGGCAGGAGGCAACGAAAGCCAGAGCTGGTGGGCCCGACCGGCCGCCGATCCCGTCACGATCGAGTCGCCGTGGAAGCGGTAGCCCAGGACGGCGTAGAGCCAATCGCTCAGCCTCGCCGCGCTGGCGGCGGCGATCGCGACGGGCACGAGCGCGCCCGTGACAAGCACGGCAACGGGCACGAGACCGCGCTTCCGCTCACGCCAGAGCAGGTACACGACCGCCGCGAGCCCGGCATCGAAGGCGGACTGCTTGATGAGAAGGGCGCTCCCGGTCAGCGCACCGGCGCCGGCGAGAGTTAGCAGCAGTCTGTTACGCGGCCAGGCGCGCTGACGGCCTTCGAGGTAGGCGCAGAAGCAGACGAGCGAGAGCACGGCCGGAAGCGACGCCAGCAGCTCTCCCGAGAGGGTGAAGGACTCGATGAACGGCGAGGCCCCGACGGTTGCTGCCAGCAGTCCTGCCGTGACGGCGGTTATCCTGCCGCGGGCCAGCCGGAGGGTGAGCAGCATCGTCGCGGCGACGACGAGCGCCGCGATCACCGCTGCGGCTGCACGCATCGCCAACGGGGAGCCGCCGATCAAATGGAGAGCGCGAAAAACGACTACGAGGCCTTGCGGGCGGTCGACCCAGGCGCCGCCGTAGAGAGTCGCGCCGTGGCTCCACAGCCGGGCGACCTCGGCGTACCCCCCCTCGTCGGCGGTGAGTGGAGCCTTCCAGAAGGGAAGCCGTACGAGTACGGCGAGGGCGACCGCGAGGCCGCCGAGAAGTGGGGCCCACCGCGCGAGGACCTGGATCGCCGCACGGCGCTGCTCGCGTCGGCCGGGTTGATCCTCGCGCTCGGGATCGCGGTTTGGCTGTTCGGGCTCGGGCTGACGCCGGACCGCTACCTGCTCGCGCTGCTGGTCCCCGCTCTCATGCTGCGCCGGGGACGTCGTTATCTGCTCGATTTCGTTCCCTTCGCCGCTTTGCTGGTGATCTACGCGCAGTCTCGCGGAATTGCTCACCTCTTGCGTCCCCATCCTTATTACCTCCCCCAGCTGAACGCGGACGAATTCCTCTTCGGGGCCGTCCCCTCCGAGTCGCTGCAGCACTGGCTCTGGAACGGGACGCAGCAGTGGTACGACCCGGTCGTGCTCGCAGTAATGCGGCTTCATTTCATCGTGCCCCCGCTGCTCGCTTTCGTGCTCTGGATCAAGCGAAGGGCGCTCTTCTACCGCTTCGCGGCGACGATGCTCGTACTCTCGTTTGCCGGCGCGCTGACCTTCCTGCTCTTCCCGTCGGCCCCGCCATGGGCCGCGGGGGAAAAGGGCCTTCTGCCTGGGTTGATCCGGATCCCGCACAACCCGGCGCCCGATCCCTCCGGCGCGCACGGCTACCACGCGATCTCCGTCTCGAGGTTGATCGACCCCAACCCGTACGCGGCGATCCCGTCGCTCCATGCCGGCTATGCCTTCCTCTGCTTCCTCTTCGTCGTCACGATCGCGTGGAAGACGCGTTGGCGCTGGTGGGCGCTCGGGATCGGTGCGATCTATCCACTTGCCCAGTCGTTCGCAGTCGTCTACACCGGCAACCACTACGTGGTCGATCTCATGATCGGCTACCTCTACGCCGCCACGGCCCTGGCTGCCGTCTGGTGGTTCTGGCGCCGCCGCCGCTTGCCCGCCTGAAGCGCGCCGGGCCCTCTTCTGGGCTCGACACGAGGAACCTCTAGCAGGCAAGTCGACTCTACGTCCCTGTGCTCCTAGAGTCGGAGCATGCGTCGTCTCCTGCTCGGGCTAGTGCTTGTCGCCATCGGGCTCGGCGGCGGACTCGCTCTCGCGCTGATGACCCGCTCGGAGGCCCACACCCGGACTGTTCTGTCGACGACAACGAAAGTCGAGGTTGTGAACGGTTCGCGGACAGCACGGCGGATCCCGGCAGCGATCCCGACGCTCGTAGAAGGCTCGACCGATCCGCACGGGCTCGCTATTTCAAATGCCGTTCCGAGCGACGCGACCCTCGACAGTGCGGATTACGTCGGCCGCAAGCCACGGCAGCTGATCGTCACCTGGGAGCGAGCGCATCTGACGCGCAACGGTCAGGCGGCGATCTGGCAGCGCCGTGGCATCGCGATCTGGCAGCTCGATCGCGGCAACGCCGCCGCGTGGCACCGCGTCTACACGTACGAGACGCTCGTGAACAACGTCGTTGGCGTCGAGGGCTTCCGCGTGAGCCTCGGCGACATCTCGGGTGACGGGCGACCCGAGATTCTCGTCTTCTTCGACACCGACGGGAGTGCCGGCGGCGGCACCTACCACCTGTTCGCCAATGCCGGTTACCGCGTCCGCCAGGGGCTCGTGAAAGACCTCTCTTCAGACCAAGGAACGATCTCGTTCGCCCCCAACGCTCTTGTCGTCCGCGAGGGCGTCGACTACCGCGGCCCCGGTATTCACTGTTGCTACCGCAGGGTGCGGGTGACGTGGATGGGCTGGAACGGGCGCCGTCTGATCACGATGCGGCAGACAGTTCGGAAGAACCGACGCGGCTGGCCGCCCGGCTAAGCGCTCCGTCACGACCGGCACGCGACGCGACCTCCTGGGATAGGCGAGCCTCGGTCAGAGGCAGTCGAAGACGCCGATGTCGCTGCGCCCGCCGTGGGCTGCGAAGGCGTACACGTGCCCGCCAGCGAGGTGTAGGCCAGGCGAGCCCCGGCTGGCCTGGCCGACACCGCCGGTGAAGGCAAGTGTCAGGAGGCCCTCGCCGAGGTTTTCTTCGCAGCCGACGTAGACGCGTTGGTGAAGGACCCGCTCGGCGGTCGCGGTTGCCATTCCGATCCGGACACCGTGGCTTTCCTCGTAGCGTGGTGAGGTCGTGTAGAAGTCGCCGAGCCTGCGGGTGCGGAGGTTGATCCAGAAAACGGTTTGGCAGTACGGCCCTTTCGGTCTGAGCGGCCAGCCCGCTTTTGAGGCAACTCGCGAGCAGTCGTAGCCAAGGGCCCGGTAGGGGACGACACCAAAGTTGCCTTGGCGGCCGCGTCGATCCGAATCCGGTCGGCCGGCAAACGCGATCACCGCACCGGCACCGCTCGAGCCGATCTGGAGCTTTCCGATTCGACCGCTCGCGTAGACGAGCGTGGCTGCTTGGGCGGGGTGTCTAGTGGCCGAGCACGCGGTCAGCACGAATACGCACCCGAGTATCACTGAAGCCGCAGGGATCCGATGCGTGTGAGTCACGGCGCGAGTCTAGGTCGCAGCGTGAGCCGTTCCGCTCGCGGCGCAGCCCGTCCGCTTTCCAGGAGCCTTTACCAGCCCAAACGGGTCAGGCAAAGCGACTCCGACTTACCGATCATGTGGATCGGGAGCGCTGCGTCGGGTGGGCTCGCCATAGCTAAGCCTGTCGCCGCTCCCGATCACAACGCAACCAGGGGCGCCTTCCGTCGCAGGAGGCGCCCCAAGCCTCTTTGGTCATGAGCTAGTCGCCCGGAAGCAATCCGCCCGGGTAACGACTCTCCTTCGCCGCGGGGAAGCGGGCGTAGGCGAGGCTCCCGTCCTGCGTCTCTTCAGGAGACGACTAGACTCGATCCGCGCTCTGACATGATCGTGCCCGTGATCCGGGCGTGCTCGTGATCGACTGTCGAATCGAAGGAGCGGACGGTGCCTGACCAACCGACACCGGAGCACATCCTGCAGGTCGGCCTTGGGTTCTGGGCCTCAAAGGTGCTTCTTAGCGCAGTCGAGATGGAGCTCTTCACCGAGCTCGCGAGACACCCCGAGGACGCTGAAGCCGTCAGGGACAGGCTTGGCCTTCATGCGCGGGCGTACCGGGATTTTCTGGACGCTCTCGTCGCATTGGGCTTTCTCGAACGTCGCGATGGCGTCTACTCGAACACGCCAAGCACAGACCTCTTCCTCGACAAACGCAAGCCTTCGTATGTCGGCGGGCTCCTGGAGATGGCCAATCACCGCTTGTACGGATTCTGGCGCCATCTCACCGAAGCGCTACGGACCGGGCAGCTCCAGAATGAGGCAAAGACAGGCGATACGCCCTTCTTCGACGCGCTCTACGCCGATCCGCGCCGCCTAAGGGAGTTCCTGGCTGCGATGTCCGGGCTCAGCCACGGCGCCAATCTGGCAATCGCAAGGCAGTTCCCTTGGCGCGAGTATCGAAGCTTCGCCGATATCGGAACCGCGCAAGGTGACCTTGCTGTGCAGATAGCCCTCGGAAACCCGCACCTCACAGGCATTGGCTTCGACCTCCCCGAGGTGGCGCCGGTCTTCGAGGAGTATGTCGAGCAGAACGGTCTGAAAGGAAGGTTGCAGTTCGTCGGCGGCGATTTCTTCTCGGACGACCTCCCGGAAGCGGACGTACACGTCCTCGGACATGTCCTCCACGATTGGAATCTAGAGGAGAAGCAGGCACTCATCGGCAAGGCGCATGCGGCGCTTCCGGACGGCGGTGCGCTGATCGTCTACGAAGCCATCATCGACGACGACCGGTCCGAAAACGCGTTTGGGCTCCTGATGAGCCTCAACATGCTGATCGAAACAGAGGGCGGCTTCGACTACACGGCCACCGACTGCATGGGGTGGTTGACCGAGGCCGGCTTCAAGAGCACGCGCGCAGAGCATCTGGTCGGCCCTGACTCGATGGTGATCGGGCTGAAATAAGGAATGGCCGAGCTATTGCTTTTCACCACGCGCAGGGACAGACAGCGGCCGGGTTAATTCAAACCACTGAAGTGCGCTGCCCTTCAAGCTCGACGTGTTTGCGGTCGATAGGCCTGACGAGCCGGGGTTTTATCGACCTTGGGTCGAAGCCCCCCTTCCCCAAGGCCAGGCTGGAAGAGGAGCCGTAGCTCTTCGTATCGCCCAGGCCCCGGCTCTCCCCGGAAAGCCCAGTGAAGAGCGGGCGGTTGAGCATGCGCTGATGATTTTGTGCATTTGCAACGAGCGAAGCGGCGGGGGTGGGATTTGAACCCACGGGCGACCTTTCGGCCGCCAGCGGTTTTCAAGACCGCCCCGTTCGACCGCTCCGGCACCCCGCCGGCCCACATTGTCGCGGAGGCGGGCTTTGCTCGCCTCCGCTCGCTGCGGCAACCCGTCTTTTCGGCCAAAGGAGGGGGCAAAAGGGGAAACCAAGGGTTCCTCCATTTGAAAGACCGCCCCGTTCGACCGCTCCGGCACCCCGCCGAGCGAGAAGGGTAGCCGGGGCATGACGGAGAATTGAAGACGATGCCCGCCGACCAAGGGGAACTGGAGGCTGCGTGGCAGGCGCTCGCTGAGCGCGAGCGGCGCGGCGAGGAGGCGACACGCCAGCGCGCGGACGAGCTCGAGGATCGAAGCGCTCGCGTCGCCGCGCTGTGGGAGGAGCTGGGCGAACGGTCGAACGAGCTGGCCGCGCAGGAAGCGGATCTCGCCGAGCGCGAGCATGCGCTTGCCGACTCGGCGGAAGGTTTCCGGCGTAGAGAAGGGCTCGTCCGAGATGCCGAGGCAGGGGTCGAGGCCGGGCGACGCCAGCTCGTCGAGCTCGAGAGCATTCAGGCCGAGGTAAGCGCACGGCTCGTCGAGGTTGACGAGCGGAGCGAATGGGTCGCCGCGACCGAGGTGCGGCTGGCCGAGCGCGAGCAGCGCGTGACGGAGCGGGAACAAGAGGTGAGGCGCAAGCTCGCCGAGCTCGAGGCGCGCGAAGCAGCGGTGGCTGAGCTGGCTCCGCGCGAGGCCGAGTTAACTCGGCTCCGGGTCCGCTTAGAGGCCGACCAGGTGCGCGCGGAGAAGCTGCTTGTGGAGGCGGAGCGGCGGCTCGCGGAGCTCGAACCGCGCGAGGAAGCCGCTCGGCGCAGCGCCGCGGAAGTCGACGAGCGCGAGCCCCGCATCCAGCGGCTGGCAGCAACGCTCGAAGGCCGCGCGGGCCAGCTCGCCATCGCCGAGGCAAGGGTCGCGAATGGGCTGCGCGATCTCCGCGAGGAGCAGCGTCGCCTCGAGCAGGCGCAGCAGCAGCTTGCCGAGCTCGACGAGCGCGAGGCCCACCTGAAGCAGCTCTCCTCCGAGGTGACCGAGCGCGGCGCTTGGCTGGCGATCGCGGAACAGGGCCTCGGCACGCGCGAGGCGCACGCCGCCGATCTCGAAGCGTCCGTCGAGCGCCGGCAGCGGGCCCTCGACCTTCGGGAGAAGGAGCTCGAGCGCTTCGAGCAGAGCCTGAGCGCTCGCGAGCAGGCTCTTGACGCGGCGGAGGGCGATCTCGAGCAGCGGCGCCGACTTCACGTCAGCGCCCCCGCGCCCCAACAAGCTAAGTCGGCCTGATCTCCGCGGGCGCTCCGTGCGCCCGAAGCGCCGCCGGAACCTCCACCGACCCGTCCTCGCGTTGGAAGTTCTCGAGGACGGCGAGCAGCCAGCGGTCGGTCGCCGCGGTGCCGTTGAGAGTGTGCACAGGCTGCGGTCCGCCGTTCGCGCGGAAGCGGATCTGGAGGCGGCGCGCCTGGAAGTCGGTCGTATTCGAGCAGGACGTGATCTCGCGGTATCGCTCCTGGCTCGGGAACCAGGCCTCGACGTCGTACTTGCGGGCGGCAGGCGCACCGAGGTCGCCGGCCGCTACGTCGACGACGCGGTAGGGCAGGCCGACGGTCTGGACGAGCTCTTCCTCGATCGCGAGCAGCCGTTCGTGCTCACCCCAGGATTCCTCGGGCCGGCAGTAGACGAACATCTCGACCTTGTCGAACTGGTGGACCCGGAACATTCCGCGCGTGTCCTTGCCGGCGGCGCCCGCCTCGCGGCGGAAACAGGTCGAATAGGCCGCATAGTGGAGGGGCATCGACTCGGCTTCGAGGATCTCATCCATGTGGAACCCGGCCAGAGCGACCTCGGAGGTTCCCGTCAGGTAGAGCCCGTCGCTAGGGATCTCGTAGATGTTCGACTTCTCGGTCGGGAAGAAGCCGGTGCCGTACATCGCCTGCTCCCGGACGAGGACCGGCGGGCGCATCAGCGTGAACCCACCGTCGACCAGGCGTGAGACGGCAAGGCGGAAGATCGCCTGCTCGAGGAGCGCCGAGTCGCCGACGATGTAGCCGAACCGCGAGCCTGACAGGCGCGCCGCGCGCTCCATCTCGAAGCGGCCGAGCTCGAGGTGGTCGCGCGGGCGCTCGAGCTTCGGCGGCTCGCCCCAGCGGCGGATCTCGACGGCGTCGTCTTCGGTCTCGCCGTCGGGAACGTCCGGATGCGGCGGGTTGGGCAGTGCTTCCAGGGCGGCGTCACGAGCGGCGGCCGCGGCGCCGAGCCGCTCCTCGGTCTCGCGCAGCTCCTCCTTGACCAGCTTCAGCTCCTCGACCTGCTCAGGTGTGGGCTTGCCCTGCTGCTTCTGACGCGAGCGGAGGTCGTCCACCCTCGGCACGAGCTCGCGCCAGCGCTCGTCGGCTTCGAGCCAGGCATCGAAGCCCTCGGCTGCGCCCTTCCGCGCGAGCGCGGCCCGATAACTGTCGGGGTCGTTGCGCGCGGCCTTCGCGTCGATCAAGTGGCCGCTATTGCGTCAGGAACGCGACGAGGTCTGCGATCTGCTTCGGCGGCAGGTTGGCGTATGTCGTCGGCATCACGTTTTGGTAACCCGGCTGAATGTAGTTCCCAGGGCTCGTGATGGAGGTCTCGACGAACTGCTGCAGGGAGCCCTGATTTGCCTGCTTCGCGTACTGCGGAAGCTTGTCGAGGTCGGGCCCGATTGTTGCGTTAGAGCCGGCGGGCCCGTAGGTGTGGCAACCGGTGCAGCCCTCCGACGCGAACAGCTTCTTGCCCGCAGCCGGATCACCCTTGGCAAGCGCCGGCGTCGTCTTCTGCTTCGGCAGCGTGCCGCTGACGCCGTTTGCGGTTGGAAGCACTACGCCTTGGGAACCGCAACCGGCGACCAGCAGTGCCGAGGCTCCGGCGAGGACTGCGACGGCGACACGCATGGGGCGTGAGTCTAATCACGCAGGGCTACGGTTCGGCTCCAGGTAAAAACGGCAATCGCCACGAGCGCGCCGAAGCGGAGGATGTCGAAGCCCGAGTCGTTGACCGCGAGCGACACGGCCAGCGCGACGAGCAGTGAATCAAGCGTCCGCGAGCGCGGTCGCAGCACGGCAAGCACGAGGAGCGTGACGAACGAGACCACCGCGATCTCGAGATGGTCGGTCTTGTTCGCGATCCCGCGCCAGGAGAGGTGGAGCCTGTGGCCCAGGTCGGAGAGGAGACCACCGGGGCCGCCACCGACTGCGTGCGTGACGTGGCTCGAGCCGCCGGTCAGGGCGTCGAGTCCGACCAGTATCAGGCCGACAGCAATCACGCCGGCGCCGGCGAGCGCGGCACGAGCGAATGTGACGCGGCCGCGGAGGCCGAGCAGCCCCAGCGTCGCGAAGCCCGCCGCATAGACGATCAGGCCGCCTCCGTCCGCGCCCAGGCGACTCCACCCGACGACGACGAGCGATGCGAGCGCGACGACCGCGAGCAGCGGCAGCTCGACGAGGGCGCCCAGCGCGAGTGCGGGGGCGAGGAGCAGCGTTTCCACCTGGTTCGTGAGTCCGAAGAAGCGCCCGCCGCCTTCGGGGTGCGGGCCGAGTGCGGCAAGGGAGACGGTGGCCGGCGAGACGCCGAGAAAGACCGTGTAGGCGCCGAGCAGCACAGCCAGGGCGACCGCGAAGGCGCGGCGCGTGCGCGCTCCGAACGCGAGCGGCATCGTCAAGGCGAGCGCGATCGCTCCGCTCCAAAACGCGACCGCGTGCTCGAGGTGGAGCGCCGAGGCGACCGCCGAGGCGAGGACCATCGCCGGAATCGAAAGCAGGCTCGCGCGGGCGAAGAGCGGCGAGCGGAGCAGCCAGGCGAGTGCGGAAAATCCGAACACGAGCCCGATCAGCACCCGGTTGCTCGTCTTGCGCGCGAAGTGAGCCGCGTTCAGCCGCGCGTTCATCGTCTCGAGCTGCGTCGGGGCGTCCCCGGCTGGACGCGAGGTCAGGATCGGCTTCGTGCCGCGCTCGAGCGAGCGCACCGTCGGCGCCACATCTGCGATTGAGACAAGTCCCGGAACATGCGTCGAGCTCGAGAGCAGCAGGCCGTGGTAGCCGCCCCCGAGGATCGCGATCGGATAGCGGTCGAGGTTGTGGTGCTTCCCGGGTGGAGGAAGCGTGACGTAGATCATCACCGGTGCCGAGGGACCGCCGAGCGAGATCAACGGCTTGCCGCCCGGTTTCCCGCCGAGCAGGGAGTTCTCGAGCTTCCCGTGCGTGAGCGAGAGAAGCGCCGTTCTGCGGCTGACCGTCGAGCCGGAGGCCGGAACCATCGAGCCGACCGCGCCGCGTGAGGCGTACTGCTCCGGCGAGAAGAGCGGAACGACGCGCACGGCCACCCGCGGCGCCGCGGCTGCGTTCCCCCCCATCAACAGGAGCCCGATGGCTACGATTGCGGTGAAACCTTTTGCCCTCAAGGAAGGCCGATTCTCAATGAAGCGCAAGTCTTACGGTCGCGACGCCGGGCTCTCGCTGCGGATGTTCATCACCGCATCGATGCTCGGGTTGCTCTACGTCATCTTCGCCGTCGTTCTTTTCCAGGTGCTGAGCGTGGGCCTGATTCCGATGCTCGTGATCGTGATCGGCATCGCCCTGTTCCAGTACTTCACCTCGGCCAAGCTCGCCCTGCTGGCCTCGGGTGCCAAGATCGTCGAGCGCGACCAGGCGCCGGAGCTGCACGCCATGATCGAGCGCCTGTGCGCAATGGCGGACCTGCCGAAGCCGAAGGTCGCAATCATCGACACCGACGTTCCGAATGCGTTCGCCACGGGCCGAAACCCCACGCATGCCGCCGTTGCGGTCACGCGCGGGCTCTGGGAGCGGCTCGAGCCGCAGGAGGTCGAGGGCGTGCTCGCGCACGAGCTCTCGCACGTCGCCAACCGCGACGTGCTGATCATGACCGTCGCGAGCTTCTTCGCGATGCTCGCCGGCGTCCTGACCCGTTTCGGGCTCTACGCGGGGATGTTCGGCGGCTATGGCGGCCGGGACTCGAACAACAACAACTCGGTGCCGGTGTGGCTGATCGTCCTGCTCGTCTCCGTGGTCACGTACTTCCTGAGCCAGATCCTGATCCTCGCGATCTCGCGCTACCGCGAGTTTGCGGCAGACCGGGGCTCGGCGCTGCTCACCGGCGCGCCCGAGCACCTGATGAGCGCGCTACAGAAGATCTCGAGCGAGATGTTCCGGATCCCGCAACGCGACCTCCGCGAGGTCGAGTCGATGAATGCGTTCTTCATCGTCCCGGCAAGCGTCAAGCAGCGCACGGCGACACTGTTCGCGACACATCCGCCGCTCGAGCAGCGGCTGGAGCGCCTGGCCGAGATCTCGCGCGAGATGGGCCGGCCGATCGCGGCCTAGGCTTTCTGTCCAGCCGCTCGATGACGAGCATCTTCAACCAGGAGCCGTAGGCTGGGCTTCACCGACGTCCTCTTCGGCCGCAAGAAGCTCAAGAGCCCTGCTCAGGAGCGCCTGTTCGCGCTTTCGACCGCGCGCGTGACGCTCGATACCGAGCTTGGGCTGAAGCCCGCGGGCGCGGGCGGGATCGTCTTCAAGCCGCTCTCGGCCGGCGAGTTCGTCCGGGCCGAGAATGACCTCCAGCAGGTGCTGGACGCGGTCGCCGGCGAGTCGGGCTCCCGGCTCGAGCGGAAATCGGACGACTTCGGCTACGAATGGATCGTCGTCCGCGACACCGACCTCGAAGATCAGGTAACGACCATCCACGCGGTTGCTCAGGGCCTGGAGGAAGCGGGCTTCGGGGAGCAGCTCTTGGCGGCTGCGTTCAAGTTCGAGCCCAAGTTCGGCGACCGTAAAACCGTCTACTGGATCTACGGCTACAAGCGCGGCGCCTTCTGGCCGTTCGTTCCGACGGGCGAGAAGGAGCGGGACAACGCCGAGGAGCTCGAGCTGAAGGCGAAGCTCGAGAAGGAGCTGCCGATCGAGCCGGACCTGTCACGCTGGTTCGGGCTGTTCAACGCGCCGCTGTAGCACTCCGACCCGCGACCCTGCTAAAC
>Ga0066709_100001005_pt1 | contig 17504 bp, 12 predicted proteins | sample GraSoiAngelo_158_FD_79665 | JGI IMG/M metagenome (GOLD analysis project Ga0066709, IMG submission 79665) | Grasslands soil microbial communities from the Angelo Coastal Reserve, California, USA - 14_1009_16_30cm | ecosystem: Environmental > Terrestrial > Soil > Grasslands | place: USA...
GCTCGCGGCGGTGCGGGCGGCGTGCGCGGCGCCGCGCACCGGCGACCCGGGGAGGTTCCATCGCGCGCGCATCGCGATCAAGCGGTGGCGCTACGTGGAAGAGCGCTCGAGCGCCGCGGCCGGCGCCGAGCCCGCGTTGCTCGGCGAGCTCAAGGCCATGCAGGAGCAGCTCGGAGACGCGCACGATCGCGAGACGCTGTCCGCCGACATCACCCGCTTCGCCCGCAGCTCGACCGCCCGCGCCCGCGCGCTCGAGCCCGTGTCGCGCCGGCTCGAGAGCGAGATGCGCGCATCGCTCGAGAAGTTTCGGGCGCTGGTGCTCCTGCTCGTCGTCACTTCCCGTAGACCCGCTGCGCCCCGGGCGGCGGCTCTTCGCCGCGAATCTTCGGCGCGTAGGTGATGCCGGCCTTGACCGGGGCCGCCGAGGACGCGAGCCACGCCGCCTCGAACACCCGGCGCGCGCCCTGGGCGAGGCGCCGGTTCTCGAGTGTGAGCGCGAGCCCGCGGCAGCCGAGGAAATAACCCGGTCCCCAGTTGGACGTGCCGATCCATGCCGCGGCGGTGTCGGCGACCAGGTACTTGCAATGCTCGACGCGCGCGAACGGGATGTAGCCTCCGCTCCACGGTGGAAGCGTGGAGAGCTTGGCCTCCACGTTCGGAAGCTGCGAGAGCTGCTGCAGCCGGGCGATCCCCCTGTCGTTCACCTCCCAGTCGGAGATCAGGAGCTTCACCTTCACGCCCCTCGCGGCGGCGCGCCGGAGCGCCAGGTCCAGCGTCGTGTCCGCCTGGCCGTGCTCCTGGGTCGCGTAGGTGAGGAGCTGCAGCACGATCTCCGAGCGGGCGCGGTCGATCAGCGCGAGGGCGTCGTCGTGATCCCAGCGGGTCGAGTCGGGGATCCACCCTCTCGGGGAATAGCTCGGCCACACGCGCACCGTGTCGCCCTGCCCCTGGACGATCGGGATCGGCACCTCGAGCCGGTGCGGGGCAGGCGGGGCCGGCAGCTTGCGCACCGCGGGCGCCGCGGCGCCTGAAGCGGGCGCCGGACGCTCCGACCAGGCCGTGGTGTCGGCGGCCTGCCAGTCCCAGTCGAACACCTCGGCGAACGCCTGCGCCACGCGCCGGTCGCGCACCCGCACGCCGAGCTCGTGAATGTGCTCGAGCGAGCGCCAGTCGAAGTTCTGGCTGCCCAGGAACGCCTGCTCGCCGTCCACGAGGAAGAACTTGGCGTGCTGCACCCCGCCGGCGATGCGGTGCATGTCGAGCTTGCGCACCTGGAAGCCTTGGACCGCTGCGAGCGAATCGAGCGGCTCGGGATAGGTGGCGCTCATGCCGCGATCGAACAGGAGCCGGAGCTTGACGCCACGGCGCGCCGCATCGCCGAGCGCGGCCAGCACGGGCTCCAGCGGCTCGCCCGGCCACGTCGAGAGATAGAAGCCCTCGACGTCGATCGAGCGCCGGGCTCCCCGGATCATCTCGAGCCACACGGTGCTCGTCCGGCGCAGCGCCGGATTTCCGAGCGGCGTCTCGATCGGGACCGACTCGACGAGCTCGACGGGCTTGGCACCCGCGCGGTCAGGAGCGGCGGGCGCCGCCGCCGCGCAGCGGGACGCGCGCGCGGCGGGCAAGCACAGCGAGACGGCGAGCAGGATCCACGACCCGCGGGGGCTCGAGCGCACTGGGCTAGCGTTCCGTGCCGGAAGTCATGTCGGCGCCTCGGCGGCCCTCGCGGCCCATGGCTGCGTCTGCGCCGCGGTCATCCGGTCAGCCCCGGCGGGGGACGCGCAGCGGAACGATCCTGCCGCGGCGGGCGGGCGCTGGTGCTGTCTTCGCAGCGCGATTCGTAGCACCGGCATCCGGCGCCGGTGCTGCCTGAGCGGGGCGAGACGGCGGCCGCACCGCGGGCTCCACGGCCGCGGGAGCCCGCGGCTCCTGCCGGGCGATGCGGTCGGCCGCGGCCCAGCTCCCGGTCGCGCTCAGCGCCTTGAGGTCCGCGCGCCGCGTCTTCTGGCCCGCGCGCTCGAGCGTGATGCGCACCGGGCGCCCCGCAAGCCGCTCCAGGAGATCGGCGCGGCGGCGGCCGGCCCATAGCTCGAGCTGGGCGTCGCGGCGGGCCCCGAGCCGGATCGAGATCGCGCCGCGGCCGCGCGTGACGCGCAGGCTGCGAATGAGCTGGTAGTGGCTGCGCTCGAGCCCCTCGGCGATCCGCAACAGCGCGGCGAGCCAGCGAACGATGCGCCGATCCGGCCTGGCGAGGTCGCGATAGCTCTTCTCGCGCTTGCGCGGGCGGGTCTTGCTGTGGAACCGCGCCACGTTCGCCACCCGCTCGATCTCGTCCGCGGAGAGCCCCCGCAGGTTGCCGTGGCGGATGATGTAGTAGGAATGCTCGGGATGCCCGTCGTAGCCGATCGCGGCCCCGACGTCGTGCAGCAGCGCCGCGAACTGCAGCGTCTCGCGCTCCGCGTCGCCGAGCCTATGCAGCGGCTTCAAGCCGTCGAACAGCGCGAGCGCCAGCCGGGCGACGTGCTCCGCGTGCTTGAGGTCGGCGTGGAACTTGCCCGCGAGGTGCAGCACGCTGCGCAGCCTCATGTCGTCGATGGGATCGAGACTCGAGATGTCCTGGGCGTGGGAGGCGACGTAGTCGGTGACCAGACCTTCGCGCACGCCGAAGTCGGAGATCGTGATCCCGTCGAGCTCGAGGCCCTCCAGCACCGCGACCAGCACGACGGCTCCGGGGAGGATGATCTCGGCCCGGCGCGCGTCGATGCCGGGCAGGCTCTCGATCTCGGCGATCGTCATGCGCTCGAGTCTCCGCGCCAGGCGCCGCAGCGACGTTAGCGGCAGCAGGTGGCCGTTGATCTGCCGCACCGGCTCGCCGGTCTCGAGCGCGTGGGCGATGTGCGCCAGCGCGTGGATCGATCCCGACGACCCGTAGGCGCTCCGCGGCTCGAGCTCGGCGATCGTGGCGAGCGGCTCGCGCAGCGTCTTGCGAACGGTGCGGCGCAGGCGCGCGAGCTGGCGCCGGGTCGGCGGATCGGAGGAGTGCATGCGCTCCGTGAGCCGCAGGGCTCCGAGCGGCGCGCTCGTCACGCGCAGCAGCCGGTCGCGATCGCCGGCCACGAGCTGGACGCTGCCGCCGCCGATGTCCAGCATCAAGGCCGGCTCCGGGCCCAGCCGCAGCGCGCTCTTCACGCCGAGATAGACCAGCCGGCCTTCCTCCTCGGCGGGGATGACACGCGGCGTGATGCCGGCCAGGTGCCGCGCGGCCGCGATGAAGTCGCCGCCGTTACGCGCCTCCCGCACCGCCGCGGTGGCCGTGCACAGGATCCGGTCGACCTGGTGGCGGCGCGCCAGCCGCACGAATCGGACCAGGGCCAGGACGGTGCGGTGAATCGACTCGGCGCGCAGCCGGCCACCGCGGAACGACCCGCGGCCGATCTGCACCACCTCGCGCTCGCGATCCTCGACCTCGAACGACCCCCCGCCGGTGGCGCGCGCGATCACCATGTGGATGGAGTTGGTGCCGATGTCGATGGCCGCGATGCGCATGAGGGTCCCGTTCGTTATTCGAGATCGAGCCGCGCCGCACCCGGTCGCGGGGCCGCGGGCGCCGGCCGGCCGGGGTCCTTACGATTCCGTGCTGCGAAGAGCCGGCGATCGGTCCCGGATCAGGTTGGCGGGGCGACTTGCAGTTTGCAAGCGAGCGCCATGCAGCGGACGCCTGCCGGGCCCGTTCTCGAAGCTGCCGCGAGCGTCGCCGCCGAGCTCCGCCGCCGTTGCGCGCCTGCACCCGAGTGTGGCGGAGCCGCAATTGGCGCGGCTCCGGAGCGCCGCGGCCGCCGGACTCCGCGCTGGCGCGCATTGCGTTCGAGCCGCCGCGACCCAGGCACGAAGCTTGTTACCAAAATCTAAGGCTGTTCGACTCACGCCACCGGGGATGCCATGGAAACCGAGAAGAAGCCCACGCTCACGCTGCTCGACCGCTCGATCATCGGACTCGTCGTGTTCGTCGTGATGCTATTGCTCGGGATCCAGGCGGGACACCCCGGCCGGTAGGCGGATCAGGCTCGCGACCACCATCGCCACCAGGAGCCCCGAGACCAGCACGAACGGCGGCGCGTAGGAGTGCAGCCGGTCCAGCAGCTCCGGGCTGGGCCAGAAGTCGATCGCCCAGCCGAGCTCGCCGACGCGCACCGGAGTCGTCCGCCACCAGTGCGCCGCCTCCGACCAGTCGCGCGGGGCGGGCGGCCCGTAGACCCGATAGGGGCCGTCGCGCACCGCGATCGCGAACCCGCGCTGCACCTCCGGCATGACGCTCGCGTCGATCAGGTCCCGCTCGCGCGCGATCGCGGTCAGCACTCCGGCCTGACTGCCATCGCGCAGCATCGGCGCCGCGAACACGACCAGGCGCCGCCGGCCCGGGCCGGAAAAGCTCGCCGCGACCCAGCCGCCGGGATGGGTGCCGGCGGTTGCGGCGGCGCTGACGCGGTCAGCCTCGTACGTCGAGTCGAGCTCCGCGCCGGCGAGCCCCGCGCTGAGCGGCTCGCCCAGCCTCGGCTGGAACGCGGCGTCGCGCCACTCGAACGCGCGCAGCGCCGGATCCCGATCGGCGAGCGCCTGCACGTCGCGCGCCCACCGCGCCGAATCGGGCTCCGTGTAGCCTTCGGAGCGGCGGGCCAGCTCCACGACCTCGAGCACGCGCGTCTCGAGCGAACGGCCCGCGGCGCTCGACAGGTAGCGGCCTTCGAGCTCCAGCACGCGCCGGATCTGGGCATCCTCGTGACGGCGCAGCACCGCGAACAGAACGAGCGACCCCGCGCCCAGCACCGCGGCCGCCGCGATCGACGGCCAGTACTCGCGCGCGATCCGCAGCACTTCGCGGCCGGCCTCGCTCAGCGTCATGCTGGAGCGCAGGCTCATCGACTCAAGCTTCCGGCGGGCGCCCCGCTCCGGGCTCGGCGAGCGGGCGCAGCCGCGCGGGGTTGCGCTCGACCTCGAGCCGGAACGGCGCCAGTGTCCACTAGTGTTCCGTACCGGAAGTCGTGTGTACGTCCTCGGCGAGCAATCGCGGCCCAGGGCAAGGCGCGACGACGAAGTCGTATCTGAAGATACGTCGAGGAGGAGCAACGCCGCCATGGGCCGCGAGGGCCGCCGAGGCGTAGACATGACTTCCGGTACGGAACACTAGCTCCAGTTCTCTCGCACCGCGCGCGCGTAGGCGGGCCAGTAGGGATCGGGCTCCGGCTCCGAGAGCGTCGTCACCGAGCCGTCGGCCTCGGTGAGCCACAGCACGCCCTGGCCGCGCATGACCTCGCCCGCGTCGGACACCGGGATCGACTCGTCGCCGAGCGCGGACTGGACCGCGGCGGCGTGCTCGGGACGCACGCACAGGATGAGCATGCCTTCGCCCAGCGTCCAGTATGGGTCGATCTGGAACACGGTGCAGGCGGCGCGGGCCTCCGGCGACAGCGGCAGGCGCGCTCGCTCGATGCGCAGGTCGTGCCCCGTCGCCCGCGCCAGCTCCACCAGGCCTCCGAGCACGCCGCCCTCCGTCGCGTCGTGCATCGCGCTCACGCCGCGGTCCCGGACGCCGACGCGCAGCGCGGCGCGGCAATCTTCCACGACGCTCACCTCGTCCAGCTTGGCGCGGGCGAGCGCCAGCGATTCGGCCGCCGCGGTCTCGCTCAGCGTCGCCTCCAGCTCGCGCTTCAGCCGGTGCGGGAACAGATGCCCGGCGATCGCCGTGGCTTCGAGCGCCACGTCCTTCGTGACGAGCACGCGGTCTCCCGGGCTCACGAACGGCGCCCCCACCCACCGGCCATCGTCGCCGATCCCGGCCAGTGTCGCAGCGCCCACGATCGTGAGCCCGCAGCCCTCGTAGCGCCCGGTATGGCCGGTCACCACCGCCACCTCGAGCTCGCGCCAGCCGGCATCGAGCGCCTCTAGGTAGCGGTCCAGCGTCGAGTCCGGGAACGAAGGCGGCAGGTTGAGCGCCACCGCGGCGTAGGCCGGCGGGATGCCCGTGGTCCACAGATCGGAGGCGACGAGGTGGCAGGCGAGCCGCGCGGAGCGCTCCGGCCCGAGCGCGGGGATGAGCGAAAGCGGGTCGGTGGTCAAGGCGAGCACGCGTCCCGCGCCGATCCGCACGATCGCGGCGTCGGTCCCCGGCCGCGGGCCGAACAGCACTTCCGGCCGGCTGGCGCCGAGGCGCGGCGCGATCAGGCGGTCGAACGCCGCGGGGGAGAGCTTGCCCGTCACGCAGGCCTCACGCCGGCGCCGCGCATCCGCCACACCAGGAGCGGCGGTGTCATGAGCGTCGTCAGCGCCACCATCATCACGACCGCCGAGAACACCGCGTCGTCCACCACTCGCTCGCCCGCGATCGACAGCGTGGCGCCGATGCCGGCGAAGATCAGGCCGACCTCGCCGCGCGGGATCATGCCGAGGCCGACGCCGATCCGGTCGGTGTTCTTCTCCAGCACGCCCAGACCGCACACCTGCTTGCCGGCGACCGCGGCCGCCGTGAGCGCCGCGGCGAACCCCAGCACAGCCGGCTTCCCGAACACCCGGAGATCCACGCGCATGCCCATCAGCACGAAGAACAACGGGACGAGAAACGCGGCGATCGGCTCCAGCAGCTCGGGCACGTCGCGCTGCTCGGGATCGCGGGTCTGGAGCGTGCGGTAGTGCGCCTCGTCGAGGATCAGCCCCGCGGCGAACGCGCCCACGATCGGCGCCAGCCCGAGCCGGCCGGCGACGAACGCCAGCGCCAAGCAGAACGCGAGCGCGATCGACAGCAGCGTGCCCTGCGCCGCGATCATGCCGGCCACGCGGAACACGTGCTTCGACACCCACTGGCCCAGGACCACGGCCGCGGCCAGGAACCCGACGGCCTTGGCCAGGATCCCGACCACGGCCAGCGGATCGAACCGCCGCCCGTGGCCGGCGGCGCCGATGATCCCCGACACCACCGCCAGCACGATCAGCCCCAGCACGTCGTCGATCACCGCGGCGCCCAGGATGATGCGCCCCTCGGTGCTCGTGGTCTTCTGGAGGTCGGCCAGCACGCGCGCCGTGATGCCGACGCTGGTGGCGCACAGCGTGGCGCCGACGAACCAGTGGGTGAGCACGTTGTGGGCGGGGAAGAACCACCGCGAGCAGAAGTAGCCGAGCACCATCGGCGCGATCACGCCCAGCAGCGCCACGATCGTCGACGACGCCCCGACCGCCAGCATCTGGCGGACGTTGGACTGGAGCCCGACCTCGTACAGCAGGAACAGCACCCCGATCTGGGCCAGGATGTCGAGCCCCTCGACCCGGCGCAGCCCGTCGAGGCCGTGCAAGCCCACGAGGCCCAGGTTGCCGATCGCCACCCCCGCCAGGAGCTCGCCCAGCACCGGGGATTGCCCGAGCCGCACGAACAGCGCGCCGCCGAGCTTGGCGCCCACCAGCATGAGCACCAGTCCTTCCAGGATCGGCAGCATGTCGACTCCGCGGGAGTCGGTCGCGGCGAGAGCGGGCAAGGCCGAGACGGCGAAGGCGGCGAGCGAGCACAGCGCGAGCCCGAGCATGCGCATGGTTGCGCAGTCTCGCGCTTGGTGCAGCGGTCTGTCCAGCCTGCGACAGCGATCGGCCGGCGCCTGCTTCGGTCTCGGGCCTCTGCTACGCTCTCCTCATGCGAGCGTTTGCCTGCCTGCGCCGTTCCCGGCTCGCCGTTGCCGCCCTGCTCGCGCTCGCCGGCGCGGCGCCAGGCTGTGGCAAGAAGAACACCGTCGCGGTGGGGGACGCGGGCGGCGCGCACCTCGTCGTCTACGCCAGCGATCGCAGCCAGGCCCCCGGCAACTTCGACCTCTACCTCTACGATCTCGATGCGTCGGGCTTTCGGCTCATGGTCGGGATCAACTCGTCCACGCCCGAGCTGCATCCCACGATCTCGAGCGACGGGCGGTTCGTCGCGTTCCAGAGCGATCGCGGAGCCGGCGCCCGCTCGAACATCTATCTCTACGACCGCATCGCGCAGGGCTTCGTCACGCCCTCGAGCGTGAACACGCCGGCGGACGAGACCGAGCCCGCGTTCACCGGCGACGCGCATCGGCTGGCGTTCGTGCGGGTGGTGGGCGGGTTCCAACGCATCTTCGTGGACGACGGCAGCGCGCATCCGGACACGCTCGTCGCCCTTCCCGGGCTCGATACGACCGCGACGTTCAACGACTGGGCGCCGTCGCCGAACCTGGATGCCAGCGTGATCGCGTTCGTGTCGGATCGAAACGGCGCGCCGGACGTGTTCGTGTGGCAGCGCGGCCTCGGCGTGCGCGACATCCCCGCGCTGCGCTCCGACTCGACCGACATCGAGCCGTCCCTGAGCGGCGACGGCCGCTACGTGTTTTTCGCCTCCAATCGCACCGGCGGCGCGGGCGGCCTGGATATCTGGAAATACGACTTGAGCGCGGGCGGACTCGAGCATCTCGCGGCGAACACCGCCGCCAACGAGCGCGCCCCCTCGTCGAGCTACGACGGCGGCGTGCTCGTGTTCCAGTCCGATCGAAGCGGCGGGCTCGGCAAGTGGGACATCTGGAACCTCGTCGTCGCGACCGGCACCGCGACCCAGGGCGTCCAGGAATCGAGCGCCGGGGACGACATCCAGCCTTCCTTGCTCTGGCGATAGAGCGCGGGTCCGATCGCGGCCGGCCCGGGGGCGCGCGTTACGAGGGACATTGGCCTGGAGCGGCGCATCATCCCGCGCATAGAATCAGTGTGGCTCCACGAGAGTTCCATCCTCCCCCTGCCGCGGGCCGCGAACTCTTGACCAGGACCAAGTCCGGAGGCGCATGTGCCGCTGCTCGTCCGTCGGAAGCGATTCGCGCCGTCGATCGCGGCGGCCCTCGTGGCCCCGGCTCTGCTCGTGACCGCGCCGTGCCTCGCGGTCTCGAAGACCGGAATTCCGCCCACGGCTGAGCTCGTCGTGGCGCCCGCGCCTGCGGAGACGGTCTACTACCGGGTGCCGTTTTCGTGGCAGGGCGCCGACCTGGATGGAACGGTGTCGCTCTATCGCATCGCGCTGGACCCTCCGGCGTTCGGAGAGCCCTACTGGATCGAGACCAGCAGCACCTCGAGGACCTTCTTCTTCGAGGCGGGCTCGCTGGACTTGCCGGTGCCGGACTCCGGGCCGGTCACGTTCAGTCAGCCCCACACGCTCGTGCTCAAGGCCGTCGATGACGAGGGGCTCGAGTCCGAGCCCGTTTCGCGGTCGTTCTTCGCGTCGACGATCGCACCGGAGGTCCAGATCGTCGCTCCCAAGCCTGACCCCACGACCTCCGTGCCGATCGGAACCCAGGTGACGATCGAGTGGCAGGGCACGGACTTGGACGGCGTGTTCACGAACCGGCCCGTTAGGTACAAGTACCTGCTGGTGGGGCAGCTCAACGACTTCCCCGGCGGCATCGACGGGGCGTGGGCGCACCCCGAAGCGTTCCGCGATCGGTACGCGCCGCTGTTCGCGGACTGGTCCACGACGAGCAGCGATACGACCTCCGCCCACTTCTTCAACCTCGTCCCCGGCCAGCGCTACCTGTTCTGTGTGGTGGGGTTCGACGAGGCGGGGGCCTACTCGGCTCGATTCGGTCCCGCGATCAACATGATCGAGCTGCTTGCCGGGATCACGCCCACCAGAGCCGCGAGCTGGGGCCGCCTCAAGTGGCGCTATCGTTGATCGGGCGACCGCATAAGTTCCCTGAACCATGACTGCACATTTGTGCATCGAAGAGGAGAGGTGTACGCTATCCGCCGGGCGTGAGGGTGCGCGTCTCGCACCCGGCGCGACGGCCGCTTCAAGTCGACGGCTCGGCGGAAGAGGCGACCTCGCGGCGACGGCCGGGCGCGACGTCGGGTGAAAGCGATCTGCCACCCTCGCGCCGATGATCGAGTCGCGCGCGACGCGCTCGTCTCGCCGCACGAACCGCCGCGGGATGTCGGGAGCACGAAGTGGGAAAGCTGAGGAATGGAGTTGCGACCAAGGCCGGGTCGGAACTGCTGTGCGCACTTTCGATCCGACATCTCGCAAATGCGGCGCCGGTGTGCATACAGCCGAGTCGCGCTACGGTCGTTCTTGACTGGAATCGCACGCCGCGCGTTCGAGCCGCGCCGCTGTTCGAAAAAATGCGCCTTGCGCTCGGCACACGGTCCGGTGTTATAAACGCACGCGCCGCCCGCCACGGTGCGACTCGACTCGTGCGGGCGGTCATCGTCTCGACCCCCCGCCAAGGTCGATTCACCGACGAGGGCCAGACCGACTCGGCGTTGCTGGCTGCCCGCCGCCACGCCGTACCGGCCTGACGCCTGTCATGGATGCATCGACGCACAAGAGCGGACCAGGGAGGTCCTCCATGACCACCGCGCTGTACAGCGAACGCACCAGAGATTCCGCGCTCGCGAGCAAGGGTTTGACCGTCCCGCGTCGCTGGACCCGGGCCGGCAGCAACCCGCTTGACGAGGTGAAGTGGGACCGGCGCCGCACGGTCATCTCCAACCCCGACGGCTCGACGGTGTTCCGCATGGACGACGTCGAGGTTCCCGCCGACTGGTCGCAGCTCGCCACCGACATCGTGGTGAGCAAGTACTTCCGCAAGGCCGGGGTCCCCGGCGCCCCGGGCCACGAGACGAGCCTGCGGCAGGTCGTGCACCGCATCGCCCGCACAATTCGCGTGGCGGGCGAGGAGCAGGGCGGCTACTTCGCGGCGCGCGAAGACGCCGACGCGTTCGAAGCCGAGCTCGTGCACATGCTCGTGCACCAGATCGGGGCGTTCAACTCGCCGGTGTGGTTCAACTGCGGCCTGTGGCACGAGTACGGCATCCAGGGCTCGGGCGGCAACTACTACACGGATCTCGAGTCCGGCGCGGTGCGCGCCACCGCCGATTCTTACTCCCACCCGCAAGTTTCCGCGTGCTTCATCCAGTCGGTCGAGGACGATCTGATGTCGATCTTCGAGCTGGCCCGGAACGAAGCCCGCGTGTTCAAGTTCGGCTCGGGCACCGGCACGAACTTCTCGCGGCTGCGCGGCCGCATGGAAAAGCTCTCGGGCGGCGGCACCTCGTCGGGCCTGATGTCGTTTCTCGAGGTGCTCGACAAGGGCGCCGGCGCCACGAAGTCGGGCGGCACCACGCGCCGGGCGGCGAAGATGGTCGTGCTCGACATGGATCATCCCGAGATCGAGGAGTTCATCAACTGGAAGGTGCGCGAAGAGCAGAAGGTCGCGGCCCTGGTCAAGGCCGGCTACTCCCCGGACTTCAATGGCGACGCCTACGCCACCGTGTCCGGCCAGAACTCCAACAATTCGGTGCGCGTGCCGGACCGCTTCATGGAGGCGGTGCTGAGCGACGGGCCGTGGCAGACGACCTTCCGCACCACCGGCGAGGTGCATGCGGCGAAGCCGGCACGCGCGCTGTGGCGTCAGATCGCCGAGGCGGCGTGGCACTGCGCCGATCCCGGGGTGCAGTTCGACGACTCGATCCAGAAGTGGCACACCTGCAAGGCCACGGACCGCATCTACGCGACGAATCCGTGCTCGGAGTTTGCGTTCCTCGACGACACCGCGTGCAACCTGGCGTCGATCAACCTCATGAAGTTCCTGCGCGACGACGGGACGTTCGACGTGGAAGGCTACCGGCACGCGAACCGAGTGTTCTTCCTGGCGCAGGAGATCCTGGTGAGCTTCGCGTCGTATCCGACCGAGAGGATCGCGCGGCGCTCGCACGAGTTCCGGCCGCTGGGCCTGGGCTACGCGAACCTGGGCACGCTGCTCATGGTGCAGGGCCTGCCCTACGACAGCGAGCCGGCGCGCGCCTACGCGGCGGCGATCACGGCGATCATGACCGGCGAGGCGTACGCGCTGTCGGCGGAGATGGCGGCCAGCAAGGGGCCGTTCCCGGGCTTCGCCGCCAATCGCGATGACATGCTCGAGGTGATGCGCCTGCATCGAAACACCGCGCGCTCGATCGACCACAAGTTCGCCCCGCGGGAGCTCAAGGCGGCGGCGGTGGAGTGCTGGGAGCGCGCGGTGCAGCTCGGCTCGGTGCACGGCTACCGCAACGCGCAGGCCACGGTGCTGGCGCCAACCGGCACGATCGGGCTGCTCATGGACTGCGACACCACCGGCGTCGAGCCCGATTTCGCCCTCGTGAAGTTCAAGAAGCTCGCGGGCGGCGGCCATTTCAAGATCGTGAACCAGTCCGTGCCGGCGGCGCTGCGGCGGATGGGCTACGACGATCCCGAGATCGAGCGCATCGTGCGCTATGCGGTGGGCACCGGCACGTTCGAGGGCGCCCCCCACATCAACAAGAGCTCGCTGCTCAAGCGCGGCCTGCTCGAAGAGGACGTGGATCGGCTGGAGGCGGCGCTGCCGACCATGCTCGACATCCGGTTCGCGTTCTCGCGCGGGCTGCTCACCCACGAGACGCTGACGCGACTCGGCGTGAGCTCGGCCGAGCGCGAGCGGCCGGCGTTCTCGGCGCTGCCGTACCTGGGGTTCACCGACGTGGAGATCGAGGAGGCGAACGCATTCATCTGCGGGAGCCAGACCGTGGAGGGGGCACCCGGCCTGCGTGACGAACACCTGCCGGTGTTCGACTGCGCGAACCGCTGCGGGCTGCGGGGAACGCGCTTCATCTCGCCCATGGGCCACGTGCGCATGATGGCCGCGGTGCAGCCGTTCATCTCGGGGGCGATCAGCAAGACCGTGAACCTGCCGAAGGACGCCACGGTGGACGACGTGGAGCGGATCTACTTCGAGTCGTGGAAGCTCGGGCTCAAGGCCGTGGCGCTGTACCGCGACGGCAGCAAGCTGAGCCAGCCGCTCACCACCAAGAACGAGGACGAGGCCAGCTCCGCACCGCCGCCCAAGCTGCGCCGCCGCCGCCTGCCGCGCCGCCGCCATGGCTTCACGCAGGAGGCCCGGATCGCGGGGCACAAGGTGTTCCTGCGCACCGGCGAGTACGAGGACGGCACGATCGGCGAGATCTTCATCGACATGCACAAGGAGGGTGCTGCGTTCCGGAGCATCATGAACTGCTTCGCGATCTCGGTTTCGATGGGCCTCCAGTACGGTGTGCCGCTCGAGGATCTGGTCGATCAGTTCACGTTCACGCGCTTCGAGCCCCACGGTCGGGTGGACGGTCACGACAACATCCGGGCGTGCACGAGCGTGGTCGATTACGTGTTCCGCGTGCTGGGGCTGGAATACCTGGGCCGCACCGATCTGGCGCACGTGCTGCCGGAGGAGATGACGTTGGGGCGCGAGCCCGCCACGAGCCACCCGGTGGGCTGGGAGCACGGCATCCGTAACGGGCGCAAGGCGGCGAGCGCCTTCGGTGGCAATGCGAAGCCGGCCCCGACGGCAGGAGCCCCGGCCGCGATGGCGCCCGGCTTCGGCGATGCCGGTACAGCCGCTGGGCGCGCGCGCGGCGAGGGCGCGGGGGAGGGAACGATGGACCGCCAGCTCGCGAAGTTCCCGGGCGACGCGCCGCTGTGCGACCAGTGCGGGCACATCACGGTCCGCAACGGCACGTGCTTCAGGTGCCTGAATTGCGGCAATTCGCTGGGCTGCTCGTGAAACGTCCCGCGCCCTGCGCCCATGGGGGCTGAGAGCGCGGGGCTCGGGATACGGCCAGAGTGAATCGCGGGCGGGATGCGAGTCCCGCCCGTGACGTTCGCCCCGGCCTCCGTCCGTCGTTTGGGCCCGTTCGTGACTCGGGAGTTGCCGACCCATGACCGCCGCGTTCAAATTCTCCAATGGCCCGCCTGTTTCGATCACGCCCGGCGCCGTTCCGGAACGCTTGGACTCTGACGCGCAGCTTCGCCGGCGTTCCGTGATCGAGCTCGAGCCCGCCGACGTCCCGGTCATCGAGACCGAGCTGTTCCTGCGCGAGACGCTGCCGCCGGCGCCCGCGCGGGTGCTGGAGGTGGGGGCGGGGGACGGCCGGCTGGCGGCGCGGCTCGCGCTCGGCGGCTGGGACGTCACCGCGGTCGACTGCTCCGAGCAGGCCGTCGCCGCCGCCCGCGCGCGGGGGGTCGACGCCGTGTGCGCCGACTTTCTCGAATACCGGGGCGGGCCGTTCGACGTCGTGGCGTTCACGCGCTCGCTGCATCACATGCCGCTCGAGCCCGCGCTCGAGCGCGCCGAAGCGCTGCTGGCTCGCGACGGCGTGCTGATCCTGGAAGAATTCGCCTACGAGCGCGCGGACGAATCGACCGCCGAGTACCTGGAGGACGAGCTGGAGGAGTTCCGCGAGCTCGGCTACCTCGCGGACGGCGGGCCGGCCGCGACGGCGGCACCGCGCGCACCCGGCCCTGCATTCGCACTCCGGTCGGGCGCCGGGCTCGACACACCCGGCGCGCTCGAAGCGCCCGACACGCCCGCTGGCTTCGCCCGCGACGGCAACCCGCTCGAACGTTGGGTCACCTACTTTCGCGACGAGCGCCAAGTGCACGAAGGCGCGGCACTGGCCCGCGCCATCGCCTGGCGCTTCGATCTGCTGCGGGCCGAGCGCGCGCCTTATCTCTACCGGTTCGTCGCGACCGAGACCGCCGGCCGTGAGGAGGCCGTGCGGGCGTTGATCGGCCTCATCGATCGCGAAGAGCAGCTCATCAGCCAGGGCATGATTCAGGCGGTCGGCTTTCGCCTGGTCGCGCGCCTCCGCCGGCCCGAAGCCGGTCGCTGATCCGGCGCTCTGGCTGGCCTTCGCGACGAGCAGGCTAGGTCCATGGCTCGTCCGCCGTGGGTCCGTAGATCGAGGGCAGCCGCCCTCCCGCGCCCCGCAGGTACACCGATAGCTGCCCGCGATGATGGATCGTATCGTGGAGCATGAACCAGAGCACCTCCGCGCGGCGCACCTCGCCCATTTGCTTCGGCGCGACCGGCATGCGGATGGTCGTGTTGTAGCCGGCGTCTGAGGTCTGGCGAATCCTGGAGATCGCCTTGCGATGCGCCTCCTCGAACGCCGCCACCAGCTCCGCCAGAGTCTTGGGAGCCGAGGGGAGCGTGCCGGGCTTGAGCTCGGGCAGCTCGAGCGCCGGCTCGACCACCATCTGGCTCAGCGCCAACATCCAGGCGATATCGCGTGCGGGCCGGTTCCTCGGCGTCGGTCGGAAGTCGAGCTGCTCGGGCGGGTAGGCCCTCAGCACCTTGAGCGACGTTTGCGCCTCCCGTTCGAAGGTAGCCAGATAGAGATCTTTTTCGGTCATCGTCTGCTGAGCCATCGCGTCCTCCTTTTGCGGGGCCTGTGGGTCGAACTGCCGCGCATTCTCCTCCCACGACCGGCCTACCGCCAGGTCCGGACGCGTGACGCGCGGCGCACGAGGCCGGGCGTCGCCCCGGCCGCTAGACCTCCGCGGGATCCACGCATCGCACCGGCGCGCTGCTCCCGCCCCTGAAGCCACGCTCCCGTCCGGCGCTCCCACACAAGCTTGCCACCTCCGCCGGGCGTCCGGCACATTGCGCGCGCATGACTGCCCAGGCCCCGCCCCGCCGTCGCGGTGAACTGCTCCGCGCGCAGCACGCTCCATATCTGCTGCTCGCGTTCGTGCCGCTCGCGGCGGCCGGCGCCGCCCTCGAGTGGAGCGGCCTGGTCGTGTTCGCGTGCGCCGCGCTCGCCATCGTGCCGCTGGCGGGGATCATGGGACGCGCCACCGAGGCGCTCGCCGCCCGCCTCGGCGCCGGAGTCGGCGGACTGCTCAACGCCACGTTCGGCAACGCGGCGGAGTTGATCATCGCGCTCATGGCGCTGCACCGCGGGCTGCACGACGTGGTGAAGGCGTCGCTCACCGGCTCGATCATCGGCAACATCCTGCTCGTGTTGGGGCTCGCGATCCTGGCTGGCGGCGTCGGCCGCGAGAAGCAGACCTTCGAGCGCTCCGCGGCGGCGGCCGGCGCCACGTTGCTCGCGCTTGCCGCCGTCGGCCTCCTCGTCCCGGCGCTGTTCCACATCGTCGCGCACGAGGCATTGCGCGACGGCGGCATCACGCTCCAACACGAGCACGCGATCGAGCACGGGCTTTCGCTCGAGATCTCGGTGGTGCTGTTCGCGAGCTACCTCCTGAGCCTCGTGTTCAGCCTGCGGACGCACCGGCACCTGTACGGAGCCTTGCAGTTGCCGGAACCGGACACGTCCGCGCCGTCGCCTCGCCGCGCCCTGCTCAGCTTGATCGCTGCCACGGCGCTCGTGGCCTGGATGAGCGAAGTGCTGGTGGGCGCGGTGGAGCCCGCTTCGCGCTCGCTGGGGCTCACGAGCGTGTTCGTCGGAGTGATCGTCGTCGCCGTGATCGGAAACGTGGCGGAACACTCGACGGCCGTGCTGGCGGCGATCCGCAACCACATGGACCTGGCCGTGAACGTGGCGATCGGCTCCAGCATCCAGATCGCGCTGTTCGTGGCGCCGTTGCTGGCGTTCGCCTCGTACTGGATTGGCCCCCGGCCGATGGATCTGCGCTTCACCTCGTTCGAGGTCATGGCCGTGGCGATCGCGGTCGGCGCCTCGAACCTGGTGGCGCAGGACGGCGAATCGAACTGGCTCGAAGGGGCGCTGCTGCTCTCCGTGTACCTGATCCTGGGGATCGCGTTCTATTTCCTGCCCTGAACCCGACCGCCCGCGGGCCTGACGCTACGCCCGACTCCATGCCATCGTCTCCGCAGGAAGCAAGATCTCTTCCTTCCGCGTCATCGTAGCAGCGCCGGACGATAGCGCGACTTCAACCGCCCCCACGTCGCCGATTCCGTTGGCGACGTGGCGCACCCGGACAACCCCACGACGGAGTCACTGTCGTAGTCCGTGACGTACACGGTCCCATGACCCTTGCTGGCCACTGCAAACGGCGCATGCAGGCACTCATTGACCGCGTCGCCCAAGTACGTGCCATCGCGTGCGAACAGCGCCACTCGTCGTGCGTACACATCCACGACCACCAGTCTGTCCCCGTCCACCGCGATCTTGCACGGACCTGCCAATTCACCCGAGGCCGTTCCGAAGGTTCCCCATTGCTTGTGCAGGGCGCCCATGTCATCGAATTCCAGGACACGTGCGTTGTTCACGATGCTCCCTGGAAGCGTGACAGCGTACGCGGTCACGTACAGCCTGCCTTGGCCGTCAGCCGCCAGAGCACACGGGTCCCAGTAACCGCTGCTATCTGCCGTGACCCATTCCGTGATGTACGCACCCGCGGCATCGAACACTTCTACCCGATGGTTCCCCGCGTCGGCGAAGTAGATCCTCCCGTTATCTACGGCAATCCCCAGGTCGCTGCCAGCGAACTGGCCAGGGCCGGCGCCGCGACTGCCCCATGACTGGAGCAAGGTGCCCTCAGGGGAAAACTTCTGCACGCGCGCTGCGTTTGCGTCGGCGACGTACACGAACCCGTCCGGATCCACCGCAACGTCGAGCCCGTTGTAGAACTGACCGGGGCCGCTCCCCATCTTCCCCCACTTCCGAACGAACGTCCCCGCGGCCGTGAATTCCTGAAC
>Ga0066709_100001006_pt1 | contig 17495 bp, 14 predicted proteins | sample GraSoiAngelo_158_FD_79665 | JGI IMG/M metagenome (GOLD analysis project Ga0066709, IMG submission 79665) | Grasslands soil microbial communities from the Angelo Coastal Reserve, California, USA - 14_1009_16_30cm | ecosystem: Environmental > Terrestrial > Soil > Grasslands | place: USA...
CACATCACATCGGATTGAAGGATGACGCGATTGCAGGTGGGTAGGAAAGTTTGATGGCCCTGCGGGCCACCCCCGAGGATGAAAAGGTTGCTCGAAAGCAGTGAGCCGGAGATTCGCTAACTTGGGCGCACGGCTTTCATTGGCAGCCAGAGGATCTCGACGATGTGATTCTCTTCGAGAGGCTTGAACTCAGGATCTCCGGTAACGATGCGGGCGAGGTCAGTCTTCGCCAAAGCGGCCGCCCATGCATCGGCGAGAGATATCGCGCTGAGCACCGGGTTGACACCACTGCACCACTGCACCAAAATGGGCACATGAGACTGACTGTGAATCTGGAACCCGATGTGTATGCCTTAGCGAAGTCGCTGGCAAAATCCGAGGACTGCTCCATCAGCGGGGCGGTGAACCGTTTACTGCGCCGCTCTCTGGAAGTCGGAGCGAAACACGATTCTGGACCTTCCACTCGTCCTAGAAAACGCAACCACTTCGTCATTTCGCGCGGGGGACAGGCTATCACGGCGGACACGGTGCGGCGGATCGAACGAGAGGACGACGAAACGTGACGTGGCTGCTCGATGGGAATGTCGTGGTCGCTCTCATCATCGATTCCCATGTCCATCACGAGCGCGTGCACCGTTGGTTTTCCCGGCTGAAGCGGGACCGCTTCGCCACATGTGTCCTCACGCAGGGTACCCTTCTGCGGGTCCATATGAAAACAGCGGCCGATACCAGTGCTCGGGCGACGTGGCAGGCTTTGAAGGGGGTGGCCGCTCATCCGAAGCACGAATGGTGGGGCGATTCACTCAATTTTCTGAACGTTCCGCACCGCCATCTGCAAGGCAGCGCCCAGGTCACCGATGCATGGCTGGCTGAACTGGCGCGCCGGCGGAATGGCCGCCTAGCCACTCTCGATTCCGGTCTTGCCGCCCTGCACCGTGATGTGGCAGTTTTGCTCCCGTTGTAATCGGAAACGGATTTTACCGCCTTAAAGATTTTGAATTCCCAACCGGAAACGATAGGATTCCGACGATACAGAAGCCGGAGCGGACATAACGGAGGCCGATTTGAGCAAGCGAATTGTTCTGGGAATCTTCTTCTCCTTAATTGCGGTTAGCTTTAACAAGACCGTGCCACGGTCTAACGCGCAAGAACCGGTATCGTTTACTAAAGACATTCTGCCGGTACTGGAACAAAACTGCTGGAAGTGTCACGGCCAGGCCATGCAGAGTTCCAGGCTGAATTTGACCACGCGCGAAGGCGCACTGCAGGGGGGCGCCAGGGGATCCGCGATTGTTCCTGGGCGAGCCGAAGATAGCAGACTTTATCGGATGATCGGCGGTCTGGACAAACCCGCGATGCCGATGGGCGGTAAGCTCGCGCCAGAGCAGATTCTAAAGATCAAGAACTGGATCGATCAGGGCGCTCACTGGGATGCTACCGACGTTGCATCAAAAGCGGCACCGGCCGACGTATCGCAATGGGCCGAACTGGAAAACAAGCAACTTCCTCCGGGCGCCCGCAATTACTGGGCTTTCAAGCTTCCTGTCCAGGCGCCGGTTCCTGTGGTCTCGAGGCAATTTCAAAATCCAATCGATCGCTTTTTGGAAAAGACTCGTCAGGATAAAGGACTGAAAGCGGCGCCGAAAGCGGACCGGTTGACGTTACTGCGTCGTGCCTACATGGACTTGATCGGACTGCCCCCATCGCCGGCAGACACGGATGCCTTCATGAATGACACCGCTCCCGGCGCGTGGGAGCGAGTGATCGACAAACTGCTGGCTTCACCGCATTACGGCGAACGATGGGGCCGCCATTGGTTGGATGTCGCGCGTTATGGCGACTCGGGTGGATATCAGAACGACGTCGATCGGCCGAACTTCTGGCGGTATCGCGATTACGTCATCAAGTCATTCAATGACGACAAGCCATACAACACTTTCATCAAGGAACAGATCGCGGGCGATGAAATTCCAAATCGAACAGATGACAGCCTCATTGCGACGGGCTTCATGCGAGCCGGCCCCCGAGTTCAGAATCGCGAGCGCGACAATCCGGAAAGACGTTTCGATTATCTCGATGATGTGCTGGGCGCAATCGGCAAAGGCATGCTCGGCCTGACGGTTCAATGTGCGCGCTGCCATGACCACAAATTTGATCCCATCCTGCAGAAGGATTACTACGCCATGGAGGCGTCGATCTACGGCTATGTCGAGCTCGATTATCCGTTGGGTCCGCGGGAGCAAGCCGATGCCTACATGCGGACAATAACTGAGATTGGCGAGAAGGTTTCGGCCTTGCGCGACAAGATCGAAGACATCGAAAAACCCTACCACGACAAGCTCGCTTTGGAAGAGATCCGGAAGAAGTATCCACCTGAGATGGTACGCGCGGTGGAGAAGCCGGAAAGCGAACGGACTCCTGGCGAGAAGCTGCTCGCAACCCAATTGCTGGAATCCGCGGTCAGTATCAGGTCTGCAGCCGTCGATAAAGTGATACCGCCCGAAGACGCGGCAAAGAAGAAAGAGCTGAATGATCAGATCGCCGCGCTCAACAAGGCACGCCCAAAGGCTGGCGCGATGGCTCATATCGTCACCGATGGAGATTGGCGAGCCGCCGCTCCTGGGGGCGGAGATTTCACCAAAGGCGCTTGCCCCAAGTGCGAACTCGAGTATGTCGGCGCAGGGAAATTCATCGAGCTGGGTCCCGGCCCTGGCAATTACAAGGTCCCGTCGTCGCACTTCCTGGTTCGCGGCGATCCAGACAGCAAGGCATATCCCACCAAGCCGGGTTTCCTCAGCGTCATCACTTATGGAAATCCGCCAACCGAGCTTCCGCCCGCCGATCGACGCACGTCGGGCCGGCGGCTCGCATTCGCGGAGTGGCTGACTTCACGCGACAATCCACTGCCTGCGCGTGTCATTGTGAATCGAATCTGGCACCACCATTTCGGACGCGGAATTGTTTCGACGCTCGACAACTTCGGCAAGATGGGCGAGCAGCCGACACATCCGGAACTTCTCGATTGGCTCGCTGTCGAGTTCGTAGACCGTGGATGGAGCATCAAACAGATGCACCGGCTGATCATGACCTCCGAAGCGTATCAAATGGCATCCGATTATATGGATGCCTCCAGTACCGCAAAGGATCCGGACAACAAGTACCTGTGGCGGCACAACATTCAGAGGCTCGAAGGTGAAATCATCCGCGACAGCATCATGGCGGTTGCCGGAACGTTGGATCTGACGATGGGCGGTCCACCGATCTTCCCGCATGTCGACGAAGTGCTTCTCAAGTCACTCGATCGCGGGATTTGGAGAAACCAGGAAGACGGACCCAAGGTGTGGCGCCGCAGCGTTTATATTTACGCCAAACGCACGCTGCCATTCCCGTTGGTGCACGTGTTTGATCTGGCTGATCAGAGCGTATCCTTCGGTGCGCGAAACGTATCGACGATCCCAACGCAGGCACTAACGTTGATGAACAATGAATTCGTGTTGCGCCAGGCGCAATTGTTTGCGGATCGCATCAAGAAGGAAGCCGGTGACGACGTCGCCAAACAAATTGATCTGGGATATCGATTGGCGCTGACGCGGGTACCGACCGAAAAGGAACTGTCGCTGGCTTCGGATCTGATCGGAAGCGGCTCGCTTCTGGATTTCACCGATGTACTACTGAATCTCAGCGAATTCGTATATGTGAGGTAATCGCAATGAAGACGATCTGGTCGAGACGCGATTTTCTATTTCAGTCCGGTGGCGGTATAGCCGGAGTGGCCTTGGCCCAAATGCTCCAGCACGAGGGACTCCTCGCAGGCGCCCGAGCGGCGGGTGCCGATGCATGCTCCGCGCCACCGATCGGTTCAAATCCTCTGTCCCCAAAACCACCACATTTCAAGCCTCGCGCGAAAGCCGTGATTTCGCTCTTCATGACGGGCGGTCCGAGTCACGTCGATACTTTCGACTATAAGCCCGGCCTCGAGAAGTACGCCGGACAAGTATTGGGCGGCGACGTTCGGGTTCGGCAAGGCTGGCCCGGCCCGATCATGCCCAGCATTTTCAAATTCAAGAAGTATGGGCAGTGCGGCAAGGATGTTTCAGAGCTGTTCCCGAACCTCGGCACGAAAGTAGATGAGATTGCCTTCATCCACTCGCTTCAAGGCCGGTCGAACGATCACGTGCAATCCACTTACGAAATGCAAACCGGACAGATCCGCATGGGTTTTCCTAGCATGGGATGCTGGATTACCTACGGATTAGGTTCGGAAAACGCCAATCTCCCCGGCTTTATTGTGCTGCAGGATGCGCGCGGTGGTCCTCTCGCCGGACCGAACAACTGGCAATCCGGTTTTCTGCCCGCCACATATCAAGGCACTCCGTTTGGCGGAGCCGACAATCCGATCGTGGATCTGAAGCCACCGGCGGGTGTGACTCCTGAGCAGCAGCGGCGCCGCCTCGACATGCTGGTAAGGCTGAACGAGATGCATGCGGAACGGTACCCCGGCAGTTCCGAATTGGCCGCGCGGATCTCGTCGTACGAGTTGGCATACCGTATGCAAGGCTGCGCGCCGGAAGCGGTGGATATTACCAACGAATCGCCCGCGACGAAGAAGCTCTACGGTCTGGACGAGAAAATCACCGAACCCTTCGGCAAGCAATGTCTGATGGCGCGACGCTTGGTGGAGCGCGGTGTCCGGTTCGTGCAGGTTTTCTCAGGCGGACTCGGCAATCAGAACACCGAGACTTGGGACGCTCACCTGAATATCAAAGAGAACCATACGCTCCACGCCAAGGAAACGGATCTTCCGATTACGGGATTGTTGACGGATCTGAAGGCGCGCGGTCTCCTGGATTCCACGCTGGTGATCTGGCATGCCGAATTCGGCCGAATGCCTCTGTCGCAGAACGGCGTGGGCCGCGATCACAATCCCGGTGCAGTGACTGTTTGGATGGCCGGTGCCGGAATTAAAGGCGGGCAGTCCATTGGCGCCAGCGATGAGATCGGCTACAAAGCCGAACGGCAGGCCATGTCGTATCACGATCTGCATGCCACACTCTTGTATCTGCTGGGCATCGAGCACACGAAGCTGACCTATCGCTTCAACGGCCGGGATATGCGATTGACGGACGTTGCGGGCGAACTGATTCCACAAATCGTGGGCTAGTTTTCTGTAGGCGCACGCCGGAGGCGTGCAAGTAAATTAGCCGGGAGTACGCGCACGTTTTTTTGTGCGCGTACTCCCGGCTACTCAGTCGACAACAATGCGCACCCTGGAAGGGGTGCGCGAATTCCGCGCACCCTTTCCAGGGTGCGGACGTGCTTGGTTTCAGGCGACCCGGGGGTTGCGCTCGCTGCCGCTCGCTTAACCCCCGGCTAATTTCCTGACACGCCTCCGGCGTGCGCCGTCACTTCCGGCCATAATTCTTCGCCAGATACTCCGCGAGCAGTTCAACGTCACGCTCGGACAACCCCGCTCCTTTGCCGTTCATCCTTTTCACGATCTCCATCCATTCGTCCCGCGTCGCTTCCGTCTCTTTGATGAAATTCGAGTCGTGACACGACGAGCAAATACCCTCGATGAATCTCTTGGCGGTCCTTTCATCCGCCGAATCACCAGAGCTCTGAGCGCCGAAATACTTGGTCAAATAATCTACAGCGACATCAATCTCTTTATCATTCAACTCAGCTCCGTAGCCGACCATCTTCACGACGAGTTGTTGCCATTCGTCGTGGCTCGATTTGCGGCTGAGCACTGGGTCCAGGCTGTGACAGGACCGGCAACGATCTTGGAGCAGCTTTTTACCTTCTCCTTCGGGGAGCTGCTGCTGGGCGAGACCCAGTCCCGCAACGGCCGCAAGCAGGGTCGGCAAAAGCCATAGCGGCTTCATCAACTGCTACTCCTATTTCTCAATACCGTACGTTTTCATCTTCCGGTACAAGTAACTCCGCTCCAGGCCCAGCAATCGCGCAGTCTGTGAAACATTCCAGTTATTCTCTTTCAGCTTCGAAAGGATAAATTCGCGCTCATAGTGAGCTCGAGCTTCATAGAGAGTAGAGGCTCGCGCCGTGCCGGCGCCATTCGGCAGGGATAAGTGCCTGGCTTGAATCATGCCATCCTGAACCATGATCACAAGCCGCTCGATCTCGTTTCTCAGCTCGCGAACGTTTCCGGGCCATGAATAGTCGACCAGCATGTCCAATGCTTCGGAAGAAAACTCCTTAGGACCGCGGCCATGTTCAGCCGAGAACACTCTCATGAAATACCGGGCGAGGATCGGGATGTCCTCGCGGCGCTCGCGCAGAGGCGGGACAAAAAAAGGAATGACGTTGAGACGGTAAAACAAGTCCTCCCGAAAGCGGCCCGCTGCGATTTCATTTTGCAGGTTCTTGTTGGTTGCGGTGATGACGCGAACATCCACGCGCACGCCCGCGGGCGCGCCGATCGGCTGAAAGCTTTGTTCTTCGAGGGCGCGCAGGACCTTGGCCTGGGTCTTGAGAGACATATCGGCGATCTCGTCCAAAAACAACGTACCGCCATCCGCCAATTCGAATTTTCCTTTCTTCGCCTCGCCCGCGCCGGTGAATGAGCCCTTGGTGTGCCCGAAGAGTTCGCTTTCGATGAGCTCTTCCGGGATGGCCGCACAATTCACCTCGACAAAAGGCGCATTCGCTCTGTTGCTCATGAAATGGATATTGCGGCTGACGAGTTCCTTGCCGGTTCCGCTTTCCCCATAAATAAGCACGCGGCTGTTGGTCGGGGCCACGATCGCGATCTGCTTGCGCAACGCTTTAATCGGAATGCTCTCGCCGACGATATTGAATCTGGCTTCCAGTTGATGCCGGAGTAAGTCATTGGCCTGCTCGAGACGGCGATGCGACAGCGCGTTGCGCACGGTCAGCAGCGTGTGTTCGAGCGAGAGGGGTTTTTCAATGAAATCGAATGCGCCGAGTTTCGTCGCGCTGACGGCAGTCGCAATGGTTGCATGGCCGGAGATCATGATGACGTGGGTATGTGGCGATTTTTCGCGCAGCCTACGCAGGGTTTCCAGACCATCGATGCCCGGCAACCAGATGTCGAGGAGAACAACATCATAGGAGTCCTGCGCGACTTTCTCCAGGCAACCTTCACCACTCGAGATCGTTTCCGTGGTGAAGCCTTCGTCTTCGAAGACGCCTTTCAACGACTGCCGGATGCCGGGCTCGTCATCGACAATGAGGATTCTTGGCATACAGGTAATTCAACAACAAATCGTGTGCCTCGGGGCGTATTCGGTTCCACGCCAATGTAGCCGCCGTGATCCGCAACAATCCGGCTCGAGATCGCCAGCCCAAGTCCAGTGCCATTTTTGCGAGTCGAGAAATACGGTGTGAACAACCGCTCGCGATCATCCGATGCGATCCCCCGGCCGGTATCGGCGATGGTCAGCCGCGCCATCGTCTCGTCGCGAACGAGTTCGCAGCGCAGAATCAGTTCTTGGATGGGCTCACCGCCGAGCGCCTCGAGCGCGTTGTCCAGCAGATTGATCAGCACGCGCTTCATCTGCAGCGGGTCCATCAGAATCGGCGGTAAGTCCACGGGAACGTCGACGGTGACTTTCACCGAATCCAGCCGACCCTCGTAGAGCGCCATCGTGCGTTCGACCAGATCTTTCATGCTGTTGGGAATACGCGACACTGCCGGCAGCCGCGCGAACCGTACGAACTCATCGACAAGATTCTTCAAACTGGAAACCTCTTCGACAATGGCTTGCACGCATTCTTCAATGACGACCGTTACTCGAGAGGGCGCTGCCGGCAGCCGCGCAATATTGCGCGCGATTCGTTCCGCCGAAAGCTGAATCGGTGTGAGCGGGTTTTTGATTTCATGTTCCAGCCGGCGCGCCACCTCGCGCCACGCACTCGCCTTTTGCGCGCGCGCGACCTCGGTTAAGTCTTCGATCACCAGTACGAATCCGCCGGCAGTTAGCTGGGTGGCTGTGACGGCGGTGTGCGCGGGCCGCCCATGGACTGTGAAATCGATTTCCCGCGTGACCGAATTCGAATTTGCCGCGCGGAGCAGTTCGCGAATCGCGTCTACATCCTGGCCAAAAATTTCGTCGAGCGACGATGCATCTTCAGTAGAGAACATGGTGCGGGCTGCGCGATTGACCTTGTTGACACGGAGATCGGAATCCACGGACACCACTCCGGTCGGAATGCTTTCCAGGATGATCTCCATGTACTTGCGCCGAGCCTCGAGTTCGCGCGTCGTGCCTTGAAGCTGTTCGGCCATATCGTTGAAGAGCGTGACCAGCAGGCCGAGTTCATCGTCAGCCTGAATGTGAACCCGGTGATCGAGATTGCCCGCCGAGATTTCGCGGGTCGCTTCCGAAAGAGCTTCGATAGGAACTGTAATCCGCTTCGATAAAAACAACCCAATCCACACGGCAGCAAACAAAACGAGCACCGTCATCAGAAGCAGGATGATGACGTACGTATCGCGAAAGACCTTCTGGTTCTGGACCAGCAGTTGATAGTGCTGCTTTTCCTCGGCGAGTTTCGCGGTCAAGCCGACGAGGCGAGCGGGTCGCGGAAATACAATCGCGAGGATCTCGTGTTTCTGGTCCCCAGTCCCGCGCCTGACGCCGATCCAGTAGGAGTCGATATCCAGAAACGCCTCATCCCTATTGCCGAGGTATGCGCGGATTTGCTTCGCCAGCGTATTCTCCCGGACATCGGACTCCGATGAAGAACGTAGGATCTGCCCGTCATCATTAATAATGAGGGTGCCTTTGAGTTGAAACGTCTGGCGAATTTTATTCAGATCCTGTTGAGGTTCCTGTCCAAGATGGTTGAGGATGCTTCGCTCCAGCGCTTCATGATCGCGCCTCCACTCCGCAGTCATTGTCCCGCTGGCGCTGAAAATCTGGTCGACCGGAACGCTGAACCACTTCACGATGCTTCGATTGACGAGTCCAAACGCGAACAGGAACAGGCAGGTCGCCGGGATGAGCGTGAGCGTCACCAGCCATATGAGAATGGTTGTCTTGAATTTCGAGCCAGGCTTTTGTTGTTTTCGTTCCGCCCAGACTTTCACCAAGGTGCGCAGCAGCACGAACCCGAAGATCAAAAGAACCAGGAATGTGAAAGCCGATAGCGTCGCGAGCAGGACGATCTGCTTCGGTTCGGATGGACTAAATATCGGATCCAGATTAAACGCGGCCTGCACAAAGACCAGGAAGGCCAGGGCGAGCAGGAAAAGCCCGGCGGCGTATCGTCTGGTGGTTTGTGGCGGTAGCTTCATGGCGGAACGGCTGAGATTATCACACGCGGCAAAGAGGTGCACCCGAAGGGGCGGAACCAATTAGCATTTTTTGGGCACGCCGGAGGCGTGCAAGTAAATTAGCCGGGAGTACGCGCACGTCTTTTGTGCGCGTACTCCCGGAATACCAACTCGACCCCGGCTAATTTCCTGACACGCCTCCGGCGTGCGCAAAATGGAGAAACTTCCGGGGCAGATTTCTTGTTAAATTCGCGATGACCCGTGCTTACAATCCGCAGCAGGTAGGGTAAAGGTTTATGCCAAATTTCAGTTTTAAAGGACAGAATCGGAAGGGCGAAAGCATTTTCGGAGAACGCGCTGCGGATAGCCGGCAAGCACTGGCGCTGGCGCTGCGACGCGAACAGATCCTGCTGTTGGATGCGAAGGAAAAGAAAGCGGGCGGCGGATTATCGAAGATCAGCTTTGGCGGGAATCCCACCGCGAAGGACATCGCGGTCTTCACGCGACAGTTTTCGGTGATGATCGATTCAGGCGTGCCGTTGGTGCAATGCCTCCAGATTCTGGAAGAAACCCAAGACAACAAGAAGTTCAAGGCTGCCATCAAAGGTGTGACCTCCGACGTCGAGTCCGGAAGCAGTCTCGCGCAGGCGATGAAAGGCCATGCAAGAATTTTCGATTCCTTATATACCAATATGGTCACGGCGGGTGAAACGGGCGGTATTCTCGATACGATCTTTCAGCGACTGTCCGTCTACATCGAAAAGGCTGTGAAGTTGAAGCGCGCCGTACAATCGGCAATGGTGTACCCCGTTGCAGTGGTCCTTGTCGCGGCCGGCGTGATCACCCTGATCCTCTGGAAAGTAGTGCCGGCATTTACAGAGCTGTTCGAAAGCATGAATGTGGATCTGCCGCTACCGACCCGCATTGTCATCGGCGCAAGCAAATTTGTTGGTTCTTATGGGATATTGATGGCCATTGGCATCGGCCTTTTGATTTTCGGATTCAAGACCTACTATGGAACGCCTGGAGGTCGCTATCTCGTTGACCAGAATCTTTTGAGAACTCCGATCTTTGGACCGCTGCTGAGAAAAATCGCGGTTGCGCGGTTTACTCGCACGATGGCGACGCTGATTGCCAGCGGCGTGCCGATTCTCGATTGTCTCGAGATCACGGCATCGACGGCGGGCAATGCAGTAGTCGAGGAAGCGATTCTTGGTGTAAGGAAAGCGATTGAGGAAGGCCGGACAATCGTTGACCCCTTGAAAGCATCGGGTGTTTTCCCGAATATGGTCGTGTCCATGATCGGGGTCGGCGAGCAGGCTGGCGCGTTGGAAACCATGCTGACGAAGATTGCGGATTTCTACGAAGAAGAAGTCGACTCGGCAGTCGGCGATTTGATGACCGCAATGGAACCTTTGATGATTGTCGTTCTCGGCGTGGTCGTCGGCGGCATCGTCATTTCAATGTACTTACCTATATTTACGCTGGTGGGCCAGTTGAGCAAATAGGCTGATGGCAGAAATTGGGATCATGGATCGCCGCAGATGGCTCCTGCGGCTGATTTATGTCCGCCTGCTGATCTTCACAATATTCGTCGCAGCAGAGGCCAGCCGAAAGGGCGGCTCGATCGTGGACATGCTGGTTCTGCTGGCGGTGGTTTATGCGCTCTCCGTCTGCTGGTTCGGCCTCCTCAAGCTAAATGGGTCCTATGTCTGGCAATCCTACACTCAACTTGCCGTCGACCTGCTGCTCATCACCTGGGCCATCAACCGAACAGGCGGACTCGATAGTTACCTGACTTCCCTGTACTTCCTCGTAATCGTAATGTCGAGCATCCTGCTCGAGAGGCGCGGCGCGTTTCTAGCGGGTACCGCGACCTCAGTGATCCATTTTGCGCACATGGATCTCAGCTACTTCGCCTATATCCCGTCCACCACCGTTGGTTGGCCCGATCTGCCGGCGCTCCAGTACATCATCAGCTTGAGTATTTTCGGATTCTGTTCGGTCGCGTTTCTGTCGAATTTTTTGGCGGAAAGCTGGCGTAAAGCCGGTGCGGAACTCCAAAAATCGACGGGGCAGGTGGCGTTTCTGCAGGCTTTCAGCGACCGTATCATGGACAGCCTGGGTACTGGCTTGATCACGACTGACACTGAAGGCCAGATCTATCTTTTCAACCGAGCCGCCGAAGACATCACCCGGTATCGATCCGCTGAGGCGCTGCGGCTGAAGGTCTGGGAGCTGTTTCCTGGACTTCCCGAGAAAGTCGATTCGGCCCGATTTGAAATTCCGACGATACGCCACGATGGCGTCAGTGTGCATCTGCGCTTTTCTGTTTCGCCAGTGATGATCGACGAAAAGAACACTGCTGGTTACGTGTGGTGTTTCGATGATGTCACCGAGCTACGCGCGCTCGAGCAGCAGATGCATCAGAAGGAGAAGATGGCGGCGATCGGAGCGATGTCTGCGGGGATTGCACACGAAATCCGAAATCCCCTCGCATCCATTGTAGGTTCGTTGAACCTGTTGCAATCGGATCTGAAACTCGATCCCGATCAACGGCAGCTGGCCGAAATCATTACACGCGAGACCGATAGGCTGAATCGCACGATTACCGAGTTTCTCAGCTACGCGCGGCCTCGAAAGCCGAACCGCGAGCGCCTGGACCTGGCTGCATTGATCTCAGAAACCGTTCAACTGATGCGAAACAGTGATGAGCTCAAACAGGAACATCGAATCCAAACGTTCTTGCGGCCGATAACCGCCGATGTCGATGAAAGCATGATGCGGCAGGTGTTCTATAATCTCGCATCGAACGCTTTTAAAGCGATGCCGGACGGCGGGACGCTGACAATCGCACTCGAGGCCCGCAATGGGAACGCGCATATTCGATTCCAAGACACCGGCGTTGGATTCGAAGAAGATGAACTCAAACGGCTGTTCGTTCCATTCAACTCGTCTTTCAAAAACGGTACCGGCCTGGGGCTTCCAATCGTTTATCAAATCGTGAACGCTCACAACGGCGCCATTGCCGTTCGGTCGCAAAAAGGAGTCGGCACCACGGTCCTTATTGATCTGTAGCGCGGCCTATGACCGCCCTAGATATCTGAATAAAAACAATATGCCTAAAAGAGCCCGTATTTTGATTGTGGATGACGAGCGGTCGATTCGCGAGCTGCTCGAAATATTTCTCAAGAAGGAAGGCTTCGACGTCAGCAGCTCAGCCAGTGCGGAAGAAGGCCTCGCCCAAGTGAAGTCTGCTGAATTCGACCTCATCATTTCCGATATCAAGATGGCGGACATGTCCGGCATCGATTTCCTGCGCGAACTTCGCAATACTGCATTCCCAGGACAATTCATCCTGCTCACCGCGTTCGCTAGCGCTGAAACCGCCATTCAAGCGCTGAAAATGGGCGCGTTCGACTACATTCTCAAAACCGAAAACTTTATCGAGGAATTAAAGCTCGTGGTTCACAGCGCGCTCGAGAACCGGCGCCTTCGGGAAGAGAACACATACCTGCGGCGTGAGTTCAAGAAAGTCCATGGCATGGGGAATCTCATCGGGAAGAGCAAGAAGATGCAGGAGCTCTTCAAGATGATTGAAGTTGTCAGCGCGACAAACAGCACGGTGCTGATCACGGGCGAGAGCGGCACGGGAAAAGAACTTGTCGCCAAGGCCATTCACCTGAACAGCCCGCGCGCCGAGCAAGCATTCGTGTCCGTGAATTGTGGCGCGTTCACCGAGACCCTGCTCGAAAGCGAATTGTTCGGCTACATGCGCGGCGCATTTACAGGAGCCGCAACAAACAAAAAAGGATTATTCGAAGTCGCGGACAAGGGCACGATCTTTTTGGATGAAATCGGCGATACGAGTCCGGCGATGCAAGTGAAACTGCTGCGCGTGCTTCAGGAGCGGACAATTCGCCGGGTTGGAGGTACTGAAGAGATCGCTGTGGACGTACGCGTCATTGCTGCAACCAATCGGGACCTTGCAGAAATGGTCGCCGAGAATCAGTTCCGCGAAGATCTGTTTTATCGAATCAGCGTGATTCCGATCGAACTCCCGCCCCTGCGGCATCGGCGTGACGACATCCCGCTGCTCGCGGACCATTTTCTTGCACGGCTGAACGCATCGATGGGCAAGAAGATCCATCGAGTTTCCGACGAAGCGTTGAAGAAGATCGAGAGCTACGACTGGCCTGGCAATGTCCGGGAGCTCGAAAATGCAATGGAGCGCGCTTTCATCCTGGAGACATTGGACGAACTTTCTGCACAGCGTCTGCCCGACAGCGTTTCCACCAATCCTCGCATGCGCGCAGTCGCCGATTTTCCGCACGAAGGGTTTGATCTTGAATCCTACGTGGAGAACCTGCAAAAAGGCTTTCTCGAAGAAGCCCTCCGCCGCACCGATGGCGTTCAGGTGAAAGCAGCCGAACTTCTGCGCATGTCCTACCGATCCTTCCGGCATTACATGCAGAAGTACAACATTCCATCCTAGTTCCCAATCGGCGGCTAAAATATCACCATGAATGAAACCGAACGAATCGCGGATCAGTTGAAGCGCGCGTTTCACGGCGAGGCTTGGAGTGGACCATCCGTAAGGGAAGTTCTTCAAGGCGTGACGGCGGAGATTGCAGCCAAGAGACCCATCGCCGATGCGCATTCGATTTGGGAGTTGGTCCACCACATTACCGCCTGGGTGGACATCGTGCGAAGAAGAGTCGCAGGGGAAGCCGTGACTGTGACACCGACAGTGAATTTTCCACCAGTTGCGGAGATCACTGAGGCCGCTTGGCAGGAATCACTCAAAGCGATGAATGATGAGGAAGAGCGACTGCGCAACGGCATCCTGGAAATCCCAGAGTCACGCTTCGAGCAGCCGGTTCCGCCCACCGGCGATTCCGTTTATGTTTTGCTGCATGGGGCTATCCAGCACTCGCTGTATCACGCCGGTCAGATTGCGCTGCTGAAGAAATGAAAGTAATGCTGGTTATCCCTCATGTTTCCGGTGGCGGCGGTGAAAAAGTATTTTCCGAACTGGCGTGCAACCTGCCGGGTGAGATCGTCATTGTCGTCTTCGAAGAGAAATTCAGCTATCCGATCAAAGGCAAGTTGATCTCGCTTAACGCCCCAATCGATCGAAGATCTCCGCTGACCAGGGCGTATGGCTTTTTCCGAAGAATTTTCCGGTTTCGCCGCATGCTCCGGGATGAGCATCCTGACGTAGTCCTGAGTTTCATGGGCGAGGCGAATTTCATCAACGCGCTACTCTCACGCCGCCCAGTGCTCGCCGTGCATACGCATCTGTCCGCCATCTCGACGACTCGAGGACCTATCGAGGCATTTGCAGTGGATCGTCTCATCCGATGGCTCTACCGAAGAGCGACTGTGGTCGCCGTTTCGGAGCAAGTAAAGCGTGATCTCGTGGAGCGCTTTGGTGTGCCGTCGCGGCAGATCGTCGTCATACCGAATGCCGTGGATATATCAAAGATCGCGACACTCGCGCGCGAACCCGCAGACTGCCCTTGGAACACGAAATTACCCGTCATCGTTACCGCCGGTCGATTGGTTTCCGTAAAGGCACACTGGCATTTGCTGCGTGCTTTCGCGGAGGTGAGAAAAGACCGGTCGTGCCAACTTGTGTTGCTGGGTTCGGGAGAATTGGAAGACTATCTGAAGAATCTTGCCGCGGACCTCGGCATCGACAAAGATGTTTTCTTCTTGGGATGGCAGTCGAACCCATTCAAGTTCATGGCACGAGCCGATGTATTCGTTCTCTCATCCTTGACGGAGGCTTTTCCGCTCTCGCTTCTGGAGGCCATGGTCTGCGGTTTGCCTGTGATTGCGACGGATTGTCCCGGCAGCTGCCGCGAAATTATCAGCGCGGGAATCGCCGGACGTTGCGGCGTGCTGGTGGCCGTGCCCGACGGCACCATGTATAGCGCCGCCGACCCGCTGACAGCTCAGGAAAGATTCCTCGCGAACGAACTCATCAAAATGCTCGACGATCGAGCCACCCGGGCCCGTTATGTCGAAGCCGGATTAGCTAGAGCCCGAGAATTCGATGCCTCGATATTCATAGCGAAATATCAGCGGCTCCTCGAAGCTACTTCACAGTCTTCATCCACTTGAGGATCGGCAGCTTGAGGCATCCGAGCAGTGCTGCCTCCATTTCGATTCGCAATTCAGGAAATATTTATTCTCGCAGCGACGGCATCGGCCGCTTTCTTTCCGCTCAAAATGGAATCTTCCATCGAATAGTAATCCCATTGGCCATAACGGCCGGCGGCGTAGATATCTCGCGTTTCGAGATAATCGATGAGATTCTGAAGATGTGTTTGCCGATGGTCATCAAAGACGACGTAGGCATACTTGAGGTCAATGATGTGCCTGGTAAGGACTGCGTCACCGTGTTGCAGGATACCGCATGTTTGTAGATCGGAAATCGACTTCTCCGTCGCTTCCTCGACATTCATCTTCTCCACCGGGGAATGGGTGATCTCGATGTACATCGAGCTCGTACCTTCCGGGCCTGCGGCCTTCGAAAAGTTCATCGGGAACCCGACTCGAGAAAAGATGTATTGGTGTTCGGGGAAATATATCCAGTGCTGATCGTGAATGTTCGGCCGGTTGATTCCAAGGTTGATGTTTAGCACCGAAATGGCGTGGAGCTTCTGCGCTGCGTCCACGAGCGTGTCAGGTGTGTCCTTCAGCATTCGAAATGCAACTGGTAGCGGCAGACTTGAAATCAAGTAATCATACGGCTCTTCAACGCCGCTCGTCATCCGCACATATTTTTTTCGGGGATCGATGTATTCGACCGACTGGCTCGTCCTGACGTCGCGAATCGGACGCGCCAGAGCCTGGGGAAGGCAATCGATGCCGCCTTGCTTCGGATAAATGAACTTTGGGTTGTAGCCCATCCCTTTGTTCGTCAGGCCTAGCGCGCCATTCACAACTTCTTCAAGTGAGGGCTTTGGAATCGACCAACTGACCCAGTCCGCCGTAATCGTTCGGAGGTCTTGCTTCCAAAACTTTTCGTTATAAGGAAGCATGAAATGCTTCGCTATACCGGTTCCGAAGGTGCGCAGAACCCAGTCATGGAAATTCTTCGGTCCGCCGTTCGTTCCGGCCTGCATGCTATCTACAAAACCAATGACGCACTCCTTTACCACTTCCGGCGGAAGACCATATGTATTTGCCTGGAAGGGATACGGAGTGATCGTCGATTTGGAATAAATCGCTGCGCGGCGCTCATGCGCGTCGAACACATCAGGGAGAATCCTTGGGATTAGCTCTTTTGTATACGGATTCCTGAGATGAATCAGATGTCCCGTGCAGTCGAACGTGAAGCCATCCTGTGTAAACGAACGGCAAAGGCCGCCAATGGCAGCTTCTTTTTCGAAGACGGTGGGATCGCATTCGGCGAGATGAAATCCGGCGCTGACACCAGCAAGGCCGCCGCCAATAATGACGACCTTTTTGCTGCTCATGATCGCATGTCCACTTTCATGAGCAGATATGCCGAAAGACATGCTGCCGAAAGCGTGCCGCCCATGGTGGCGAGGGCCCACTCGAGACTAATCTGACTTATAAGAAGGGCGATTCCGCTCAAGAGCGCGCCGATGATGTACGCCGTCACCGCCGTTTCACGAACGGACAAGAGACGACGCAGCCGGAGCGCGAAATGATCGGGGCTGCCTTTCATCATGGGGATTCCGTTCCGCCACCGAATCCACATCACCAGCGTCAGGTCAAACAGCGGGATTCCTAAAATCAGCACCGGGCTCAAGACCGCAAGCAGATTTGCGCGAGTGTAGCCCGCATTCATCGATAGCGCGGCCAGCATGAATCCGATGAATAAACTCCCCGCGTCCCCCAAATAGATCTTCGCTGGATAGAAGTTGTGACGCAGAAAACCGAGGATCGCACCTGCCAGAACCAGTGAAAGAAACGCCACGGCATAACGACCTGCCATAAAGTTCGCAATGGCGATCGATAGGGCAGCGATCACGGAAATGCCTGCAGCGAGTCCGTCGAGAATGTCGATGATATTCAGCGCATTCGTGACTGCTAGTATCCACAGTACTGCGAGCGGAATCGCAAGCCATATTGATAGGAACTAGGGTATGATGTAGATGCACGATTTGATGTGAACTAGCGCAGCCAGTGTTTGGCCCGACAACGTTTGTGCTGGGGTCATCGCACGGTAGTCATGGAATAGAACTAACCTGAGAGC
>Ga0066709_100001007_pt1 | contig 17490 bp, 15 predicted proteins | sample GraSoiAngelo_158_FD_79665 | JGI IMG/M metagenome (GOLD analysis project Ga0066709, IMG submission 79665) | Grasslands soil microbial communities from the Angelo Coastal Reserve, California, USA - 14_1009_16_30cm | ecosystem: Environmental > Terrestrial > Soil > Grasslands | place: USA...
ACTTCGCCGGCGCCGATCCGGGTAGGCTGCGAATCGCGGCCAGCACGTTTGCGCCGATCCCAGACGCGGTCGTTGACCCGATGTGTGCGCGCGCGGTCAGCGACGCGGCCGAGCTCCTGCGCTCGCTCGGGCACGAGGTCGAGGAGGTCAACCCGCCGTGGCGCCAGGAGGGGGTGCAAGAGACCTTCGGTGCAGTCTTCTCAAGCCTGATAGCGCTGTCGATCGCCTACTCGGGCATGCTCGCCGGGCGCGATCCGGAGCCGGCGGACATGGAGCCGATGAGCTGGGCGATCTTCTCGATGGTGAGGGGGCTGAACGCCGTCGAAGGGCTGGGGGCGGCGGCGCAGCTGCAGGGATTCGCGCGGCGCCTGGTCTCGTTCCTCGACCCATACGACGCGCTGCTGACCCCGGCCCTGGCCGAGCGGCCGCTGCCACTTGGCACGCTCGACACGGCTGCGCCGGACCCGATGTCCACCTTCACGCGCTCGGGCCTGTTCACGCCGTTCACGCCCGTGATCAACGCCACCGGTCAGCCCGGCATCTCGCTGCCCTTGTTCGAGGGCGGTGACGGCCTGCCGCTGGGAGTGCAGATCGTCGGACGCCCGGCGAGCGAGGGCAGCCTGCTCGCGCTCGCCGCGCAGCTGGAAGCGGCGCAGCCGTGGGCGCAGCGACGCGCGCCCGAAGAGGCGTGGCGCGCGCACGTGGCGGGCTAACCGCCCTCTAGCCTGCTCCCAGCACCGCGCGCATCCGCTGGGGCGAGACCCCCAGCGCTTCCGCGTCGGCGACGCCGCGTGCACTGATCATCGGCACCTCCATCAGCTCGGCCTCGTCCCAGGTGGCGAACGCGCGCGGGCCCAACGCCGCCTCGAGCATCCGCAGCGAACGCGACACGAGCGGGGTGGGGATGTGCAGGAGCGGCCGCGAGCGGTTCAGCGAGCGCAGCACCGCACGCACGATCTCGTTGTGGCTCAACGTCTCGGGACCGGCGAGCTCGTACAGCGCGTGCGGCGCGGCGTCGTTGGCCCGCAGGGCGCCGATCACGCAATCAGCCACGTCCTCGGCCCAGATCGGCTGGCAGATCGCCCGACCTCGCCCCGGCACTGGCATCGTCGGCAACAGGGCTAGGCGCTCGAGCAGTGTCAGCCGGGGGTCCCCCGGCGCGTAGATGAGCGAGGGCGCAAACACGATCGAGCGTACGCTGGCCTCGCTCACCGCCTGCTCGGCGAGCGCCTTGGCGCGGAAGAAGCGCGCGCGATGATGCGTGGAGGCGTCGAGCACGGAGAAGAACACGAACCGCTCCACACCCGAGCGCTCGGCCGCCTCGACCATGCGCCAGGTGGCGATCCCGTTGAGCTCCTCGATCGAGCCCCGCGGCTGGTCGCGGATCGAGGCCGCGAGGTGCACGACCGTGCTCACGCCGCGCAGGGCGTTGCGGAAGGAGGGCGGATCGGTCAGGTCCCCAAGCGCGATCTGCACCCGCACCCGCTGGGCGCCCAAGCGCCTGGGATCGCGGACCAGGCAGCGGACGCGGCTGCCGCCCGCCACCAGCCGGCGAAGCAGCGCCGAGCCCACCACCCCGGTCGCGCCCGTAAGCAGCAGCATCGTTCGTAGAATATGCCTCTCCCGAGCCGATCCCCCGAACCGACCGGAGGGAAGCAATGGCCTACGTCATCGCCGAGCCGTGCATTGGCACCAAGGACAACTCCTGCGTGGAGGTGTGTCCGGTGGACTGCATCCACCCGACGCCCGACGAGCCCGGATACGACGACGTCGAGATGCTCTACATCGACCCCGAGGAGTGCATCGACTGCGACGCGTGCGTGGAGGCCTGCCCGGTGGACGCATGCTTCGCCGAGGATCAGCTTCCGGAGGAGTGGCACAAGTACACCCAGATCAACGCCGACTACTACTCTCAGGGGGGCGGCGCCGCGGCGGCCGCGCAGTAGCCGGGCTCAGGCCGGTTCGCGGGCTCAGGTCGGTTCGCGGGCTCAGGCCGCTTCGCGGGCTCAGGCCGCTTCGCGCACGTCCAGCACGGGAACCTCCCCGACCGCCGCCGCAATCGCGGCGCGCAGAGCAGCCGAGTCGAAGCTGTGCGACTGCGGCGCAACCGGGTTGACGGTTATGGCCCTCAGCTCGATTGCCCGCAGCACCTCGATCGCGATCCCCTGGCGTCCGTACCAGCCTGGTCCGCGGCGCGAGAGGAACACCCGCGTGGGATCCTCGGCGACGATCCTCAGCTCGCGTCCGGCGCGCGGCGGCCGCGCCGCCAGCAGGCCTTCGAGGAAGCGCTCGCTCAGCGCCCCGTTCACGAGGAACGTGTCGGCACGCGGATGACGCTCCAGCAGCGCCGCGATGTCGGCCGGCTCGCCGGCCAGGACCAGGTCGCGCGCGAGCGCCACACCTTCGTCTCCGTCCGCGGCCAGCGGCAGTTTGACGAGCTCGACCGCGTCGACGGTCGCCGCCACGACCTGCTCGGGCTGCTCGCCGAGCACGGCTCCCGTGGCCATCACCAGGGCGTCCGCCACCGCGGGTGAGGACGCCGCGCGGCGATCGACGGCGCCATCGATCAGCACCTGCTCGGCGCCCAGCTCGAGCATCGCCTCGCACACCAGGCGCACGTCCGAGGCCGCGCTCGGGCCGGCGACTTCGAGCGCTCCATGCTCCCGTAGGCGCGCGATCACGACCTCGCCCAGCGGCGTGCGAATGCCCGTCTGCACGAGCCGCTCGTGCGGCACCGCGCTGGCGCGCAGCAGCGGGCCCGTGCTGGCTACCAGTGCGCCCGCCTGCAGGCGCACCGGCGGCTTGCTGATCCGCGCGTCGAGCACGTCGTGCTGCTCGCCGTCGCGTCCGATCGAGGTGACCCCCACGCGCACGCCGGCGCGTGCGTGGCCGGCCAGGATCGCGGCGAGCGTTTCCGTCTTGCCCGTGTTCTTGGCAAGGCCAACCAGGGCCAGGCGGTGCGTGGGGGCGAGCAGCTCGCTCAGGCGCGCGGCCGCGCCACTAGGCATCCGCCGCTCGCGCGCGCGAGGACGCGGAAGGCTCGGAGCCGTTGCCGGCGCCAGGCGCGTCCGCATGCGCGCGCATGCGGGCGGCCGTGGCCGCGCCGGCCGCGCCGCCGGCATCGAGACGGGCGGCGAGCTCGCGCACGATAAAGCTCGCGACGTGGTGCGGGTAGGTGCCCTTGGAGAAGCCGGCGTCATAGCCGAGCTCCTTGGCCAGCTCGTTTGACACGCGCGGTCCGCCGCACGCGAGGATCAGCCGCTTGCGCCGTCCCTCGGCCTCCACGATCTCCACCAGCTCGGTCAGGTTCGCGATGTGCAGGTTCTGCTGCGTCACCGTCTGAGACACGAGGATGGCATCCGCCCCGAGCTCGATCGCCTTGGCCACTAGCACGCTGTTGGGCACCTGGCTGCCGAGGTTGTAGGTGTGAAACGCCTTGTAGCCCTCGAGGCCGTGATGGCCGTGAAAGCCCTTCAGGTTGAGCATCGCGTCGATGCCCACGCTGTGTGTGTCGGTGCCCGTGCTTGCGCCCACGACGACCACCGGGCGTCCGATGTGCTCGCGCGCGAAGGCCTCGATCTCCTCCTCGGTCATGTACTCCAGCTCGAATCCGTCCTCGCTGAGCGACGCGTAGTCGACGCTGTGGGTGCACTCGCCGAACATCACGAAGTACGTGTAGCCGTCGGTCAAGCTCTGGTAGTGGACCACCTCGGGACGCCGCAGCCCCATCTTCGCCGCGAGCTCCTGGGCGGCCCTGCGCGCCGCGAGCCCGTAGGGCACCGGCAGCGTGAAGCTCAGCTGCACGATCCCGTCGCTGAGATGGTCGGCGTAGGGCTTGACCCGGGCGAGGTCGGGCGTCCTTCTGGGGTGGTCAGGCAAGGCTGGACGCCCCCCGCATGAGCTCGCTGGCGGGGTTGAAGTACTGCTCGGCGACCTCCACTACCCCCTCGAGGCCGCGTCCCTCGTCCACGCGCCGGGAAACGTCTCCGAACACGCCCCGCGCCAGCGCCGCGAACAGGCCTTCGTCGGCCATCTGCGTCAGCAGCTGATGCGCGCCGTGGAGTACCTCCTGCGCGCGGCGCTGCACGATGCCGCCGCGCTTGAACTCGATCTCATCGCCGAGGTCCCGCGCGGACGCGAACACGTAGTTGACATTTTCAAGACCGATCACGCGATCGTGCACGTGAGGGGTGAAGATGCCCTCGGTCGGCACCCCGATCGTCTGGATGCCCTGTCCGGTCGCGACGGTCACGAGGTTAAAGAGCGAGTCGCACGCGTGCGTGCGAAAGAGGTTGCCGTCCATGTGTCGCGTGGGCGGCATGTACTTCACGGGGCAGTCGGGGAACAGCTCGCGCGTGAGCTGCGCCTGGGCCCACTCATACAGCAGGCCGTTGACCACCGGAGGATCGATCTCGAATGCGTCGCCGAGCGCGATCTGCTCGTCGGCTACCCCGGAGTCGCGCGCGAGCTGCCGGTTTATGAACTGCGATGCCGTCACCGACGACGCCGCCGCCAGCGCCTCGGCGGTGCGCAGGTAGTTGTCCTCGCCGGTGTTGATGACGACGCCGAAATAGCCGTTGACCATGCGCGACGCACGCTGGTCGATGAGGCCGCGCACGATGTTGATGTCGCGGTACAGAATCCCGTAGAGCGCGTCGTTGACCATGTTGTCGTAGCCCTCGATCGCGCCCATCGCCGCGATCTCGGGCATGCACAGCCCCGAGCAGAAGCTCGACAGGCGCACGTAGCGCCCGTGCTTGCGCGACCAGTCGTCGAGCGCGGCGCGCATGATGCGGAAGTTCTGCTGCGTGGCGAACGTGCCGCCGTAGCCCTCGGTGGTGGGGCCGAACGGCACGTAGTCGAGCAGGCTCTGCGCGGTTGAGCGGATCACGGCCACGATGTCGCCCCCGGCTTCCGCGACCGCCAGCGCGTGGACGACGTCCTCGTACACGTTGCCCGTCGCAGTGAGCACGTAGCGCAGCGGCGGTGGGCTCTCGCCCAGGCGGTCGCGCAGCTCGCGCCGCTCCTCCATGCGGCTGCCGATCTCGAGCAGGCGGCGCTCGCACTCGCCGCGGATCTGCTCCCTGATCGGCTCCAACGGCGCTCGCGGCAGCGCGCACAGGTCGAGCTCCTGCGCCGCCACCGCCTCGGCGATCGGCTGAGCCGACGGCCAGTCGCCGTGCAGCATCGCGTTGCCCAGCCAATAGGCGATCCCGCAAGCGAGCTCGCCTCGCTCGCGAACGTGGTCCACGAGCACGTTCGGCAACGGCACGTCCAGCTCGTTGGCGCCGTCCACGCCCAGCAGCCGTGCGACCGTCCGCTCCACCGACACGGTCGTCTTGCCGGCGATCTGCTCGGCGACGCCCGAGGCGATCTGGACCGCCGCCTGGCGGCAGTCCTCGACGACGCCCTGGTCGAGATCGAGCTTGGTTCTCATCGCAGCTCCCGCACGATCGGAAACGGGATCACCTCGCGCAACGAGTCCCGTTCGGCGAGGATCATCACGAGCCGGTCCACGCCCATCCCGCCACCGGCGGTGGGGGAGTAGCCGTACTCGATCGCGCGCGCGTACTCCTCATCGTTGGGGTGCGGCACGTCCTCATCGTCGATCGTGCGCCGCTGGCGCTGCGCCACGAAGCGCTGCCACTGGTCGACTGGGTCGTTGAGCTCGGTGTCGCCGCTGACGAGCTCGATCCCGCCGATCACCGCGTCGAAGTGCTCGGCCAGCTCCGGATGCCGGGCGTGGCGCTTGGTGATCGGGAACGGCTCGAGCGGGAAGTCGAACACGTGGGTGGGCTGGATGATCGTGGGCTCGATCAGCTTCGTGTAGACGGCGTGCGTCAGCTCGGCCCAGGTCGTCGCCGGATGGATCCGTTCCTCCAGCAGCTCGGTCAGCTGCTTGATGACCGCCGCCCGGTCATCGCCCATGAAGTCGACGCCGGTTTGCTGCAGGATCGCCTCGCGCATGGTGATCCGGTGCCACGGCTTGGCTAGGTCGATCGTCTCGCCGCCGCACCGGAGCTCGGTGCGCCCGAGCACGCGCCGCGCCACGTCGGCGAACATCTCTTCGGTCGCGCTCGCCACGTCGTAATAGTCGGCGTACGCGAGCATGAACTCGAGGATCGTGAACTCCGGGCTGTGCTTGTAGGAGATGCCCTCGTTGCGGAACGCCTTGCCCATGTCGTACACGTTCTCCAGGCCGCCGACGATGCAGCGGTTGAGATACAGCTCGACCGAGATGCGCAGGTACAGGTCGCGGTCCAGCGCGTTGTGGTGGGTCGTAAAGGGACGCGACCCGGCGCCCCCGGCGAGCGACTGAAGGGCCGGTGTTTCGACTTCGACGAAGTCGCGTTCGTTGAGCCAGTCGCGAATCGCCGCCACGATCCTGGCCCGCGTCATGAACAGCTCGCGCGTTCGCTCATTGGCGATCAGGTCGAGCTCGCGGTAGCGGTAGCGCGTGCCCGTGTCGCCCAGCCCGTGGTGCTTGTCCGGCGGCGGGCGCAGCGCCTTGGTGAGCAGCGTGCACTCGTGAGCCGCGATCGCCAGGCCTCCGCGCTGGGTCACGTAGACGCAGCCCCGCACGCCGATGATGTCGCCCACGTCCAGGTTCAGGATGCGCTCGTATGCCTCCCGGCCGAGCGTGTCGGTGCGCAGCACGATCTGGATCGAGCCCGAGAGGTCACGCAGGTCCAGGAACGAGGTCTTGCCGTGACCCCGACGCGAGATCAGCCGCCCAGCGAGGTGGTACGGCAGCTCGGGGTGCTCGCCCGGCGCCAGCTGGGAGGGGTCATGCGCCGCGAACACGTCGGCGACCTTGGTCCGGTCCGGCAGGCGCACGTGCGGGTAGGGCTCGATCCCTTCGGATCGAAGTCGTTCCATCTTGCCCCGGCGCTCGTCGATCTCGACGACGGGCTCGGCCGCCTGCTCGCCGCCCGCTGCCGCGCGCGCCCCGGCCAGGAGCGCATCGTCGGCCCTGCCGTCATCGGCGCCCGCGCCCGCGCGTACGGTGGGCTCCCCTTCGGTCGACTGGTTGTGCTCGTGCTGGTGTCCGGAAACCGGCATGTGACGATCCTCTCAAGTGAGCTTCGCTTGTCAAGCGATCGAGCAGGCTGTATGTGCCGACGGCCGGTGATCGCCGACTAAGCCATCGGCAGCGACACACCCGCGGGTTTTCGCTCGGCCGGGGCCGGCGGAGCCGGCGGCGCAGCGCCTGCCGGAACCTCCACCAGAGGCAGCGTCGCCAGCGGCAGCGGCGCCATCGCGATCACCCCGCGCGCGATGTGAGCGATCGCCTGCGCGGCGGGGTCCTCGGGCTCCTCGAGCACGAGCGGCCGCCCGCCGTCGGCGTGCTCGCGCAGCGGCATCGTCAGCGGCACCCTGCCGAGCAGGGGCACGTCGAGCTCCCGCGCGAGCTCCTCGCCGCCGCCCTCGCCGAAGATCGCGAAGCGCTCGCCGGAGGGGGTCTGGAATGCGCACATGTTCTCGATCACCCCGGCGATCTCCAGCGAGACCTTGTGCGCCATCTGCGCGGCTCGCCGGGCGACCTTCTGGGCGGTCGGCTGCGGCGTGGTGACGATCAAGAACTGCGCCTGCGGGAGCAGCTGGGCGAGCGTCATCGAGACGTCGCCGGTGCCGGGCGGAAGGTCGATCAGCAGGTAGTCGAGCTCGCCCCAATCGACGTCCTGGAGGAACTGCGTGAGCGCCTTGTGCAGCATCGGTCCACGCCACACGACCGCTGCGTCCTCCTCCAGGAAGAAGCCGATCGACATGACGCTCACGCCGTAGGCGCCGAGCGGGATGATCTTGCGCTCCGGCGACACCGGAGGCCGCGTGGAGCCGAGCCCGTACATGCGGGGTATCGAGTAGCCCCACACGTCCGCGTCCAGCACGCCCACGCGCTTGCCCTCGGCCATCAGCGCGGCGGCCAGGTTGGCGGTCAGCGTGGACTTTCCCACGCCACCCTTGCCCGAGCCGACGCAGAGGATGTTCGCCACCCGCGCAAGCGTGCCCTCGGGCAGGCTTGCGCGCCCCAGCTTCTGCTGCAGCGCGGCCTTCTGCGCGTCGCTGAGGACGTCGAAGTAGACGTTGCAGTGGCTCACGCCGTCGAGTCCCGCGACCGCGTCGGTGACAGCTCTCTGGAAGTGCCCGCGAATCGGACAGCCAGGCGTGGTCAGCGAGACCGTAACGTCGACCACGCCGTTCTCGCCGATCTCGATCGAGCGCACCATGTCGAGCTCGACGATCGAGCGGCGCAGCTCGGGATCGATCACGGTCGCCAGCGACTGGCGGATCTCCTCTGTGCTGGTCACCGCTCCCATTGTGGCAAACGCGGGCTCGCCCGCCGAGCACTCGCCGCGCGGGCGGGGCTGGCGCCGCGAGCGACGCGTACTGAGGCGGGCGGCGGTTAAATGACTCGCGAGACGGTTGCAGCCGTCCCGCGAGTCGAGGGAGGAGAGGGTGCTACTACTGCCGACGGGATATGAGGCCGGCAGACTCTCCCGCCTCTCGGCCTCTCCGGTCCGCAGGCGGGGGAAGGTTGGTGGAACCTTAGACGCGGCCCAGGACGCCCTCCTGCAGTCGCGTGGCCAGTTCGCTGGCCAGGTCCGTGCCATTCTTGGCGACGTTCTCGCGGCGACCTTCCAGTTCGCCCACGGTGCGGCCGAACTCGCGGCGGCGCTGGCGCAGCTGGCGCTCGAGGCGCACGCGCGCTTTGCGCACCTCGCGCTCGAGCCGGTTGCGCGCGGTGGCGCCGCGACGCTCGAAGCGGCGAAGCTGAGCCTGTGCCCTGGCGGGCGTCGAGTAGCTGGAGATCGCGCCGTTGACGCTCGATACGACCCGGTCGCGGGCGGTCAGAGCGACGCCCACGGGGATCAGCACGGCCCGCTCGGCGTAGTCGCCGAGGGCGTTCGAGCGATCGGACACGGTCAGGCGAGTCGCGGTGTCGGCCTGACGCACGGCCGCCCGCGTCTGGCTCGCGGCGCGGGCGCGCGCCGCTTTGGCGCGTTTGGTTTTCGCCGGGCTCGCTTTGCGCGCGCGCGCGGACGAGCTGGTTCGGCGCGACGCAGCTTTGCGCGAGGCGCCTTTGGTGCCCTTCCGCGCGCCGCGGGTTGAGTTAGGAGTTGAAGTTGGCATCTCGAGGGGGTCTCCTCTTCTTGCTCGCCCGGGGCGGGCATGTGTTCGAGTGATCGGGTTGGGCGCTGAGCTTAGCAGCGAACATGTGTTTGTACCCCGTCAGAGCAAGTTTGTTACTGCGCTCATCCTATCACGCCTACGGTGTCCGAAAAACGCCCGGAAAACCGGTCAAACTGCGGCTTACTTTGTAACAGGAGGAACGTCCGTTCGCCCACGCAGGCGAGCTAGGAGCGCGTTCGCGCGAGCCACTGCGCCGGCGCGTGCAGCTCCGCCGTGGTGGGCAGGCTCTGCGGCCCGTCCCACGCTCGCGCCAGCGCCTGCGGCCCGCCCTCGTTGACCACTGCGTCGCAGAAGCGCCGCCCGAGCTCGTATTGGCGCAGCTTGAGCTCCAGGCCCAGCAGCCGCTCGAGCACGCGCCACGGCAGCCCGCGCGACTCCCGGCGCCGGTTCATCGCGCCGCGCAGCCGCGGCAGCGATGGGAGCACCTCGGTGCCGACCGCGTCCATCGTGTGCTCGGCGTGGCCCTCGATCAGCGACATCGCCGCCTGCATGCGCTCCACCAGCTGCCAGCGGTCCTCGCCCAGCGTCAGGCGCAGCAGTTCGCCGCGGCGGGCACGTTCCGCGAGCTCGCGCAGCTGGTCGGGGTCGGGCAGCCTCGGGCGCCCGCCAGGGGCGCGCCGCGCACCCGCATCCCGGTCGCGCGAGAAGCGTCCGGCGAGCGTCACCTGCAGCCCGTCGATCAGCTGCTTGAGCAGGCCCCCGAGATGCTCGCGCAGCCACGGAGCGCCGGCGAACTGGACCGCGTGCGTGATCTCGTGGATGCTCACCCACAGCACCAGCTCGTCGCGGTCCACTCCCATGTTGCGGGCCGTGAGCGCGAGGTTCGGCGCCAGCAGCAGCAGGCGCGGCGGCGTCGAGGCATCGAGCAGCGCGAGGTCGTACTGTCCCAGCACCCGCTGGGAGAGGATCCCTGTCAGCGCCCCCAGCTGCGCGCCCAGCAGAAACCCCGACGCCGCGCGCAGCGGGCCCGCCAGCGGCCCGGTCCCATCGCCCAAGCGCTCGCTGAGCGGCCCGAGCAGCGGCCGCATGTTCTTCAGGTTGGCCGCGATCCACGCCGGCCGGTCGACCGCCTCAAGCGGCGGCAAATCGCTCGGCACGGGCAGGCCGCTGTAGCTGCCCACGCGCTCGGCGAAGTCGTACGCGAGCGGCTGAACCGCGCCCGCGCGGACGCCGCCCGGGGGCGGCGAACCGGCGATTCGCTCGCCGATTCGCTGCGCGATGCTCCAGTCGATTGCGTCCATCTTCAAGAGCGTAGCCCGCGCTTCGCCGCGGCCCCGCTCACCGCGGGGGGAGAGCTGCTCGGCTGGGACCGTCCGGACGCCGGAGCGCCCATTGCCGTGGCCGGGCGCTCGTATGCTTGTGTGGTGCCCTCTCCCAGGATCGCGGCTGCGCCACAGGAGCGCGGCGAGCCGGGCAGCGGCGTGGAGGCCTTGCTCGAGCGCGCCCAGGTCCGCGACGTCCTGGCATGGATGCGGCTGCTGATCGACCCGCGGGACGCGGCAGCCGTGGTGCGGGCGCTGGCGCGCCCGCCGATCGAGCTCAGACAAGTCCACCTGGCGCTCGTCATCCAGCACGCGCGCCGGCGCAGGCTGGACCTGGTGCAGGGACTGCGCGCGGCCACCGAATCGCCTCAAGTGCCGCCCGAGGCGCGCGAACGAATCGAGCGCTTCTTCGAGCTACACCGTCGCGCGCAGGCCGGGCTGGACACGCTCGGGCCCGAGGTGTTCCTCGCCAGTCTGATCGAGATACTGGGCGCCCGCACGCCCTCCCTGCTGGCTCCCGATCACGCCGCCTCCCAGCGGGAGAGCCTGGAGCGGCTGCGTCAGCTGGCGGTGCGCTTCGCTCGCCGCGTGCCCGGCGCAACGCCGCGAGAGCTGGCCGCTCACCTCGCCGCGATCGCGCCGGCAGCCAGCTGGACGCAGTCCCGGCCGGCGAGGTCGGCCGCGCCTGGCGGCGGGCTCGGGACGGGACCCGGGCGCCCCGCGGCGGCGCAGTCCCAGCCGGAGGAGCCGCCGGGAGGCGGTCCCGGGGCGCCGGTTCAGCTCGAGAGCCAACAACTCGAGGCGTGCCTTCAGCAGATGCGCTCGGAGGTGCTCGAGAGCGTCTCGCGCATCGGCGGACGCCTGGGCGAGCTGCGGCTTGACACCGAGCTGGACATAGCGCACGGGGTGGTGCGCTATCTGGAGCTGCTCAAGCTCGCCGCCCTGCTTCAGCGGCGCGGCGGTCAGGACATGGCGGAGGCGCTGGCCGACGTCAACGCTCGCCTGCTGGGCGCGGCCACGCCGCTGCAGCGTGAGATCTTCCAGACCTCGGCGCTCGATGATGCGCTCCTCGCCGGCGCTCCCGACGCCAGGATCCCGCAACGCGAAGAGCGCTCGCTCGGGCCCTTCCTGCCGCGCAAGGGGATCGGCCTAGCGCTGTCCGCCTCGGACATCGAGACCTACCGCAGCTGTCCCCTCAGGTACAAGTTCTCGCGCGTGCTGCGCATCCCCGCCGAGCAGACGCTGCACCAGCGCTTCGGCATCACCGTGCATCAGGTGCTTGAGCGCTTTCACGGCGAGGGCGGGGGCACGCTGCAGCAGATGCTCGAGCTGCTCGATGCAGGCTGGCGCCGGGCCGGGCTCGGCGAGGGCGAGGAGGAGGGCCGGCTGCACGAGCGCGCGCGCGTGGCGCTCGCGCGCTACCACGCCCGGCTGCAGCGACACCCCGCCGAACCGTTGTGGTTCGAGCGCTCGTTCGCGTTCCGCCTGGGTCCCCACCACGTGCGTGGGCGGGTCGACCGGGTGGACCGCCTGGCGCGCAGCGGCGACGGATCGCCGCAGGCGGCTGAGTACGAGCTGATCGACTACAAGACCTCGCGTCCGAAGACGGCCGCGGAGCTCAGCGACGACATCCAGCTCTCGCTGTACGCGCTCGCCGCCCGCGAGGCCTGGAAGCTCGAGTCCTCGCGGCAGGCCTACTACTACGTGCTCGACGACCGCAAGGTTCCCGTCCCTCGTGGCCGGCAGGACGCCGATGCGGTCAAGGACACGGTGCTGGAGGTGGGCGAGGGAATCCTCGCCGAGGCATTCGAGCCGACCCCCTCAGTGGCCGCATGCGCGCTGTGCGACTACCGCATCGTGTGCCCGGCCGCCGAGACCTAGCGGCGCGCGTCCGCTAGCGCGCGTCGTGTCCGCGCTGGCGCAAGAAGCGCTGGAATTCGCGCGCCAGCACGTCTCCCGACGGGACCTCGCCGGGCGAGGCGTCCTGATCGTTCTCGGCCGCCTGCTCCAAGCGTTCGACGAAGGCCTGGATGTCGGGATCGCTCTGCACCGCGAGCCCCACCTGGCGCTCGTAATCGGCGGCCGCGGACTCGAGCTTCGACACATCCACCGAGACGCCGACCAGGCGTTCGGCGCTGCGCAGGAGCGCCAGCGCGGCCTTGGGATTGGTCGCCGCCGCGACGTAGTGCGGCACGCTGGCCCACAGGCTCGCCGATGGCAGCCCGGCCTCCACGCAGGCGGTGTGCAGGACGCCGACGATGCCCGTCGGGCCCTCGTAGCTCGAGCTCTGCATCTCCAGGCGCGCGACCAGAGCGGGGTCGGAGGCGTGCCCGGTGAGTGCGACAGGCCGGGTGTGCGGAGTGTCCCCCAGCAGTGCGCCCAGCGAGACGACGAGTTGCACTCCCAGCGCCTCGGCGAGGTCGATCAGCTGGGTGCAGAAGGCGCGCCAGCGCATCGACGGCTCGATGCCCTGCACGAGCACCAGGTCGCGCGGCGCCTTGGGGGCACGCGCTTCGTATACCTCCACCCCGGGCCAGGAGATCTCGCGCTTGCCCGCATCGGTGAAGCGAATGCACGGACGGTTGGACTGGAAGTCGAAGAACTCCTCGGACTCGACGCGCGCGAAGCGCGATGCCTGCAGCGAGGAGGCGAGGAACGCGACCGCGCTCGAAGCAGCGTCGCCGGCGTCGTTCCAGCCCTGGAACGCACACACCAGCGCGGGGGCCCTGAGGCCATCCGGACGGCGGTCCCAGATCAGGGGCTGCATCCGAACCACCGTACATCATGAGCCGATGGCCTCCGCCAGCATCCCCCACATCGACGAGCTGCCGGCCGTGGCCACGCTGCGCGAGCAGCAGGAGGTGGAAGGGGTGTACGCATGCACGCGCAAGGAACGCCGCATCTCCCGCGCCGGCACGCCATACCTGACGCTCGAGCTGGCCGACCGCACGGGCACGATCGCGGCTCGCGCCTTCCGCGACGCCGACTTGCTCGCCGGCCGCTTCGAGCGCGGCGAGCTGGTGCGTGTACGAGGACGCGTCGAGCGCTTTCGCTCGGAGCTGCAGATCGCGCTGCAGGCGATCGCCAGCGCGCCCGAGGGGCACGCCGATGCGGCTCGTTTCCTGCCGGTGGCACACCGCGATCTCGATGAGCTGGAAGGCTTCCTCGAGCACCTCGCGCGCGAGCTGTACGACCCCGGACTGGCGGCGCTGCTGGCGCGCCTGCTGGACGATGAGAAGCTGCGCGCGGAAATCCGGCGCGCGCCCTGCAGCATCCCCGGCGGCTGGACGCAGTCGAGCGGCGGCTCAGCGCGCCCGAGCGGGCATCATGCCTACCTCGGGGGCCTGCTCGAGCACACGGTTGCGGTGGCCACGATGGCGCTCGAGCTGTGCACGTTGCATCCGCGCCTGGACCGCGACCTGCTGCTCGGCGCCGCGCTCGTGCACGACCTCGGCAAGACGCGTGAGTTCAGCTACGGCGCCGAGATCTCCCCCAGCGCCGAGGGCCGGCTCCTCGGCCACGTCGAGCTCGGCCTGCGCTTGATCGCAGCCCACGTGCCGGCCTCGCTTGGCGATGCGCGCAGGCTCGCACTGGAGCACTGCGTGATGCTCCACCACGGCCCGGAGGGCGGACAGCGCTTTGCCTCGCCGGAGGCGCTCGCGCTGTGCCGCTTGAACGCGCTCGACGCGCACATAAAGGGCGCATTCGAGCGCGGGTTTGCCGCCGCCTGCTGACGGCCCGGCCGTCAAGCACGCGGCGAGAGATGCCGATATGAGCAGTGATGAGCGCTGCGCCGCCGAGGACATCCCCCGCTCGGCAGTCGCCGGGCGAGAGCCCGAGCGAGCGCCCTGGCCTGCATCCGCCACGACGCGCCGGGCGCTCGACACGCCTGATCGGTCAGGTCGTGGTCGACCTCGGTCTGGCAGACGCCGACACCGTCGATGACGCTGTGAAGGCGGCGCGCGACCAGGGCCGGCCGACCGGTCAGGTGCTGGTCGAACGGGGCGTGCTGAGCCCCGAGCAGCTCGCCCGCGTGGTGGCCGAGCGCTTCGGCCTGGATTACGTCGATCTGTCGGTGTTCGACGTGGACCTGGGCGCAGTGAACCTGATCAGCGCCGGTGCCGCCAGGCGCTACAGGGCGGTCGCGATCGGGTTCGGCGACGACGACACGCTGCTGCTCGCGATGGCCGACCCGACCAACGTGCTGACGATCGACGACGTGGCGATGCTGACCGGCCGGCGCGTGCGGCCGGTCGCGGCGTCGTCCGAAGACCTCGACGTGTTGCTGGCGCGCGTGGCGCACCTGGACGAGGCGATCGAGGACATCGTCGACGATGCGGGCGAGGCCGAGCAGCAGGAGGAGGTGCTGGTCGAGGACAGCGAGCGCGATGCGCCGATCATCAAGCTCGTCCACTCGATCGTCGCGCAGGCGGTCTCCCAGGGCGCCTCGGACATCCACGTTAATCCCGAAGAGGGCGACACGCGTGTGCTGTACCGCATCGACGGCGTGCTGGCGCCGGCGGCCACCGTCAAGCGCAGCATGGCGTTGGGCGTGGTCTCGCGCATCAAGATCATGGCCAATCTGGACATATCCGAGAGACGCGTGCCCCAGGACGGCCGCTTCGCGCTCACGCTCGACGGGCGCCGCGTGGACATCCGGGTGGTCACGCTTCCGCTGGCCTATGGCGAGGGCGCAGTCCTGCGCATCCTCGACTCGGGCACGCGGCCGCAAGGCCTCGACGTGCTGGGCATGCCGGCGGCCGCGCTCGCGCGCTTTACCGACGCCGTCGAGAAGCCCAGCGGCGCCGTGCTCGTGACAGGGCCGACGGGCTCGGGCAAGTCGACCACCCTGTACGCCGCGCTCGGCTTGCTCAACAACGGCCAGCGCAGCATCCTCACGATCGAGGACCCGGTCGAGCAGCGGATCGCGGGCATCAAGCAGATGCAGATCGCGCCCAAGGCCGGCGTGACGTTCGACTCCGGGCTACGCTCGATGATTCGGGCCGATCCCGACGTGATCATGGTCGGCGAGATCCGCGACACGGAGACCGCGCACATCGCTGTCGAGGCCGCGCTCACGGGCCACCTCGTGCTCTCCACGCTGCACACCCGCGATGCTCCCAGCGGCATTGGCCGTCTCATCGAGATGGGCATCGAGCCGTTCCTCGTGTCCTCGGCGATCGATTGCGTCATCGCCCAGCGGCTCGTGCGAGTGCTGTGCAAGCACTGCAAGCGGCCACAAACGGTCTCCAGCGCCGTGCTCGAGGAACACGGCCTGGTCGGGGCCGAGCCGTTCGAGGCGGTCGGCTGCTCGCGCTGCGGCGGCTCGGGCTATCGCGGCCGGGTCGGCGTGTACGAGGTCATGACCGTGAGCGAGCAGATCCGCGCGCTGATCCTCGAGCGCGGCTCGGTCGATGCGATCTCGGCCGTCGCCGTGCGCGAGGGCATGACCCGGCTGCGCGAGGACGGGCTGCAGAAGGTGCGCGACGGCCTGACCTCGGTCGCAGAGGTCGAGCGCATGACGAGCAGCCTGCTGTAGCTGCTCACCGCTTCCCGTCCAGCTTGCTTGCGAGCGCCCGACGCGACGCTAGCGTGTTACGCGTGAGACGCCGCCGCCCCGCCGGCAGCCGCCGGCTCGCCGCGCTCGCTACGGTCGGCGCTGCGCTCGTGATCGCCGCCGGCGCGCTTGACCGAAGCCTCGCCTCGCCCGCGCGCGGCCAGCGAGTCGCGCCGCGGAGCTCGGGGCCGCACGCATACTCCTGTCCCATCCTGCCGGCCGACAATCCGCTCAACCAGGACATCTCGCGGGCGCCGGTGGACCCCCGCTCGGCCAGCTACGTCGCCTCGATCGGCGCCAGCCTGCATCTGCACGCGGACTTCGGCTCGAACCCCAGCTACGGCATCCCGTTTGCGGTCGTCGGCGCGCGCCAGCCGAGGGTGCCGATCCGCTTCACCGAGTTCGGCGAACAATCCGATCCGGGACCCTATCCGGTGCCCGCGAACGCTCCTGTCGAGGGCGCCGGCGAAGAAGGCGACCGCCACGTGCTGGTGCTGCAGCGGGGCGCCTGCGTGCTTTATGAGCTCTACCACGCGCGCCGGCACGGCCGCGGATGGGAAGCTGGCTCGGGCGCGACCTTCAAGCTGCGCAGCAATGCCCTGCGTCCCGCCGGCTGGACCTCGGCGGATGCCGCCGGGCTGCCGATCTTCCCGCTGCTAGCGCGCTACGGCGAGGTCCACGCGGGACGCATCGATCACGCGCTGCGCGTGACCGTGGCGCGAACCCAGCGCGGCTATATCCATCCCGCCACGCACTTCGCCTCCTCCAGCGGCGACCCGGCGCTGCCGCCGATGGGGCTGCGGCTGCGGCTCAGGGCCAGCTTCAGCCTGGCGCCGTACCACGGCCAGGCGCTGGTGCTGCTGCGCGCGCTGCGGCGCTACGGCCTGATCGTCGCCGACAACGGTTCGTCTTGGTTCATCACCGGCGCCCCCGACCGGCGCTGGAACGATGAGGACCTAGACCAGCTGAAGACGGTGCCCGGATCGGCCTTCGAGGCCGTGCACACCGGACCGATCCGGCACGGCGGATTTGCCGGCCGGGGTGCCGGGGTCGCGAGCCGGCGCGTCTAGCCCTGCCGCTGCTCGGCGGCGGGCTGCGATGCCGCGCCCTGATCGGGCTCGGGCGCGTCCACCGGCGCGGGCTGGGCGGCCACCGGCGCGGGCTGGGCGGCCACCGGCGCGGGCGGGCTAGCCACCGGCTGGTTGACGCTCGGGATCGCAGGCTGCTGCGGCGATGCAGTCAGTGCGGGCTGTTGCTGGGCGGGCGACTCGCCGGTGATCGACTGCTTGAACTCGCGCATGCCGCTCCCCAGGGAGCGCCCGAGTTCCGGCAGCCGTTTGGCGCCGAACACGAGCAGCAGGATCACGACCAGGAACGCGATGTGCAAGGGATTGTCAAGTCCCATGACCGGTTCTGAGTGTAGACCATCGACTAGTGCGGCTCGCCGAGCGTGCGGCGCACCAGCTGCGCGGCGACGAT
>Ga0066709_100001008_pt1 | contig 17489 bp, 22 predicted proteins | sample GraSoiAngelo_158_FD_79665 | JGI IMG/M metagenome (GOLD analysis project Ga0066709, IMG submission 79665) | Grasslands soil microbial communities from the Angelo Coastal Reserve, California, USA - 14_1009_16_30cm | ecosystem: Environmental > Terrestrial > Soil > Grasslands | place: USA...
CAGAGGGGCCTCCTCGAATCGGAGAGTGATGTGGGAACATCGACTCTTTTGATCCGTGGATTCGCCCCTCTGATGCATTTCGGCCACTCGTTCGCGCCCTCAGTTATTTCGGATTGGGGTTAACTATCACCAACTACTTCACAAGCTCGCCGAGTGGAGCGGCTGCGGGATTGTCGTGCCGTCACCAGACTGGACACCACCTAGATGACCACGTCTCGGCAGTCCCTTCCCTCAGGCGCGCTTCACGCTAACCCGTTCATGTGCGCCCCACGCTCGCACCTCCACGCTGCCGGACTGGCCCACCCGCTGGACCCGCACGTGCGCGGTCTTGCCGACGGCCGTCGTGTACGGTCGGCCGATCACCCCTCGTTACCCTCTAATTCCGGAAGTACCCCGGGCGGGCTCGCCTAGTTGACCCGCTGGTTGGTCACGCTGTCCCGACAAGGCGCGCGATCCCGAGGTAACCGGTTAATTCTTCTAACTGCTGCCCGTCCGGCATCCGGATTGAAGGTTCGGTCTGACCGACAGTCGGCGCTCCCGGCATTCTTTCTCCAACATTTTCTGAGGAGGGACGATAGTGCCCAATGTAAATCTGAGTTTCCTCAACAGACGAAAGATCAGGCAGGTCTGCCGAGTCTGCCATGAGATTGCCGAGTTAAAGGCAGAACGCCTATGCGCCGAGTGCGCTTGGATCAAAGCGCAGATCCGCTTGCGCTTCCCCGATGCAGTCCGCGGGACGCTGGCGATTCCAGCAGAGCAGCAGTGTAAACGTTCTGGCTGCCTATGCGCCGCGTGCGGCGGGAGAACTCTTGATCTTCACCCGCGCTACCCATCCGATCCTGCACGAGCGGACCGACGAGAAATCCATTTCCATCCTCGATGTCACGAGTTGTGGTTAGAGGCCGCTGGATTGAGCGCCCGCCCGGAACAAGGCATCGACATCGGTCAGGGGTAACACGGCCGTCACCTCAAAAGCGAGCAGGGGAGAACGCGACGAGCAGTAGAGCCTCCACCGGTTGCCATCCTTCGCGCTCCCTGCTCGCCTCACGCTCACTCACTGTTCCTCAGTGCCTCCCACGCCGCTCGTTGCGTCGCGTGCCACGGCGTTTGCTTCCAGGCGGTTGCCGTTCCGCACCCCTGAAGTTTCACTACTTGATCCGTTCGTATTCTGCGCGGCCGGTATGGTAGGTGGGGTCCCCCGGCATCACCGTGAGCATGGTCTTGCCCTGGTCTTCGGAAAGACTCGCCGTCCCTGTCGTTCGCGACGAGCGATATCGCAGCTTGCCGTCTTGAAGATAGAACTTACCCTCGGTCGACGCGCCATCCGTGGTCAAAGCTCTGTAGCTTCCGTCCGCCGAGACGATCATCGTTGCGCGTTCCTGTCCCTGCTCCCTCGTGACCCAGCCCCGCCAACTCCCCGCGAGTTCCTTGACGTCAACGATTTGCTTCTCTTCGGCGACTCCATCAAGCGGAGACAGTGAGAACACGGCAGCAAGAAATAGAGCAAGATACATCCTCATCGCTGATCTCCTTCGCTCGTACGGTGAAGGTCGAACGAGTCCATCAGACTTGTCTCCTCCACTGCGTACCCCTGTCTGCTGCAGAACTGGTCGAACATGGCTACTCGATCACCTGGTCTGCCCGCAAGAGCAGCGAGTGGGGGATGGTGAGGCCCAGCGCCTTGGCGGTTTTGAGGTTGATGACGAGCTCGAACTTCGTGGGCTGCTCCATCGGGAGTTCGGCGGGCTTCGCACCCTTGAGGATTTTGTCTACGAAAGTGGCGGACCGACGATACATGTCAGGAAGGTTCACGCTATAGGCCATGAGTCCCCCAACTTCAACAGATTCCCTGAATGCATGCATCGCTGGCAACCGCTTCTTGGCCGCGAAGTCCACGATCGAGGTTTGGTATTGAAAGACGAGTGGGTCGTCCAGAGTCAAAAGCGCTTCGGGGCGCTCCTTGGTAATCGCGGCGAAGGCCCGCTCAAAATCATCTGGACCTCGTACCTCTCGGGATTGAAGCGTCACGCCCAGCGTCCGTGCGGTGACCTGCACCTCTTTCCAAATGATGACATTGCCCGGGTTGGCCGCGTTCCAGAGGACCGCTACGACGACTCGGTCGTCGACGATCGCACACGACATCATGCGCCCTGTGCGCGAATGGATGGCCGGTGGACGGTGGCCGCCGGGATACCACGTCGTCATCGCTGGCGGTCAGAACAGAAATTTTAGGGGCTATCCCGATATGGCTCACGCGGTGATCGTCGCTCCTGAGCCAATTCGGCGATTGCGTCTTCCACCACGTCCGGTCCGGAACCGAAGACCTCCGGGGACGACGCCCTTGACTCCAAGGACAGTTCTCATGGATGGATGATCTCGTCAGCTCGGACAAGGACGGACTGAGAGACGGTCAGGCCAAGAGCCTTCGCGGTCTTTGCGTTGATGACGAGTTCGAAAGTCGACGGACGGTCGACTGGCATGTCCTCTGGCTTCGTGCCCTTCAAGACGCGATCGACGTAGCCCGCGAGACCACGGAACATGCCGGTGATGCTGGGACCGTAAGACATGAGACCGCCGTCCTCAACGTAGTCCCTGAACTCGTAGATCGCGGGGAGTCGATATTTGGCCGCAAGATCGATCAGCACGCGACGATGCGAGTTGAAGATTGGGGACGGCAGCACTTGAATAGCACCGGCGCGTTCGCGCTGGGCCATTCTGTAGGCGTTCTCGTACTCCGCGAGCGCGCCGACCTTCAGCGTACTGACCGTAAGACCGAGCCCGCGTGCCGCCGCTGCGGCCGGGCTCATATTGACCGGAGAATTCTCGACACGAGAGAGAAGCATGATCCGAGATAGGCCGGGTAGCGCTTCCTTCACGAGCTGCAGCTGCTTGGTGACCAGTTCCTCGAACTGGGACGCCAATCCCGTCATGTTTCCACCGGGTCGCGCGAAGCTCTTGACGAGGCCTGTGGAGACCGGATCGTTGAGGACGACGAAGAGGATCGGAATCGTACTGGTCGCGTCCTTCGCTGCACGGATCCCCACTATGCCGGTCGCGACGATGACGTCGACCTTAATTCGGACGAGATCTTGGGCTAGCGCGGGAAGTCGCTCGGGGTAACCTCCCGCCCACCGATACTCGATCATCACGGTCTGATTCTCTATCCAGCCCATGTCGCTCAGACCCTGACGGAACGCCGAAAGCAGCCGGCTGTCCACCGCCGCGTTGCCGGCGCCGAGAAGCCCGATCCGCGGCTTTCCGCTTGGCTGTGCGTCGGCGGGAGCCGGTGCCAAGGTGAGGACGACGAGAACTACCGCGACCACGATCCGCCGCATGGGCACCTCGATTGGGATGGCTGGCGGGAGTCTAGCAGACGAGGGCCCACCTTGCGGCCAAAGCCACGCATAAAGCTTGGATCTCTGGAGCCTGGGTCGTTAGAGTTGGGCCATCAAGACGATTCGCAAATATTTGAGACGCGAATTTCTGTTGTGGCGATGGCGGCGCGTCTACCTACCACAGCGGGGCGACCTTGCAACGCCCCTAAACGCCCCTAATTGAGACTGGCGCAGACAAGGCGGCTCGTCTTTGCTAGGGAGGCGCGCCTCGGCCTGTGCGGCGGATTTTAATTATCATTGCGCGTTGTGATCCGCTGATGTACGCAACGCTGAAGCAGAGTTTTGCCCGTCACGCCGACATTGACGTAATCCTTGACCGACGACATCGCGAACGACGTTGGCAGACTATGCCGATTGAAAGTGATCGCCGAGCACGAGAACGGCGGGTAGTGGACATCGACGCCCTCCTACGGCGGCTTGGGTGGGTGGTCGTGGAGCAGAGAACCGACCAGGCGTGAGCTGGGCTCCGGTGCCGAGGGCTAGTTCAGCGACGCGGAGTGGAGCAGATCCAGCTCCGAATCTAGGGGCGTCACCCACCGCTCGAAATACCACGCCGCACGGGCACGCCACCGTCACGAGGTAGCCATTCCAGGCTGACTCCGTGGCGTCGGCGGTCAGGGGGCCGTGGGGGTGGTGGCCGGTGTGAAACTCTGCAAGATCGGTGAAGAGTGTCATCTGGTCTAGCGTTTCCCCGCGTCTCGGAAACTTCACGGGCGACGTGTGCCGTCCAGCTTTCGGTGAATCAGCGAGACCACCCCAAGGATGTCTAGCGCGTCGGCAGAGCCTCCGGGACCATCAGATGGGGCCGCGCCCGGGGCCGCCCATTGGCCCCTGGGCAGGCTGTGGGGCGTCATGGGGCGTGAGGTGCTTCGACCTGCTACGTTCTGCACTCGGGCGCTCATCAACTTCCTGCAACTTCAAGCGTGTGGGCGTACCATCGCGACACCGTCTCTCCGGGAGGATCGCCATGGGCCAGGACCTGCTGGAAGTCGTCAAGGATGGCGTCGCCGTGCTCACGCTGAATCGCCCCGACCGGCTCAACGCCATGTCGGGTCCGATGCTGGACGCGATGCTCGAAGCGCTGCCTCGGCTCGCCGAGGATCCCGAGGTGGGCGTGGTCGTCCTCACCGGGGCGGGTCGCGGCTTCTGCGCCGGCGGCGACGTGAAGGCGATGGCCGAGGGGCGCGAGTTCGGCGGCACCTCCCTCGAGGAGAAGGCGCAGGCGCTCCGCTCGCGCATGGAGACCTCGCGCTGGCTGCACGAGATGCCGAAGGTGACGATCGCGATGGTCCGCGGCGCCGCGGCGGGCGCCGGGCTCTCCCTGGCCCTCGCCTGCGATCTGCGCATCGCGAGCGACACCGCACGGTTCGCGACGGCCTTCGCGCGCGTCGGCTACTCCGGGGACTTCGGCGGCAGCTGGTACCTCACCCAGCTCGTCGGCAGCGCCAAGGCGCGCGAGCTCTACTACACAGCCGACATCGTGGACGCGCAGCAGGCGCTGGCCCTCGGCATCGTCAACCGCGTCGTCCCCGACGCGCGGCTCGAAGAGGAGACGCTGGCGCTTGCCGGGCGGCTGGCCCGCGGGCCGCGCGTCGCGTACCGGTACATGAAGCGGAACTTCAACGCGGCCGAGAGTGGGGGCCTGAAAGACTGCCTCGACCTCGAGGCCTGGCACCACACGCGCTGCGGGATGACCGAGGACCACCGGGAAGCCGCCAAGGCCTTCGTCGACAAGCGCGAGCCGGTCTTCAAGGGGCGCTGATGGCGTTCACGGACGAGCTCTGGCGCACGATCGAGCCGATCTACGCGGCGATCCTGCGCCACCCGTTCCTGCGCGGGCTCACCGACGGCTCGCTCCCGCGCGAGAGCTTCAAGTTCTACGCCGTCCAGGACGCGCTCTATCTGCGCGAGTTCGCCCGGGCCCTGTCGCTCGCCGGGGCGCGCGCGCCCGAGGACGACTGGATCATCATGTTCAACGAGCACGCCGCCGGCGCGCTCAAGGTGGAGCGCGCCCTCCACGAGAGCTTCTTCCGCGACTTCGGGCTCAGCCCGGCGGACGTCGCCGCGACGCCGCAGGCGCCGACGAACCTCGCCTACACGAGCTACCTCCTGGCGGTCGCCTACGGGTCGCCGTTCCACGAGGCGATCGCGGCGCTGCTGCCGTGTTACTGGATCTACTGGGAGGTCGGCAAGGAGTTCGAGCGTACCGGCTCGGCCGATCCGCTCTACAAGCGCTGGATCGGCACCTACGCCTCCGAGGAGTTCGGCGCGGTCGTCCGGGCGGTGCTCGCCGCGACCAACCAGGTCGCGGAGCGCCTGACGCCGCCGGCGCGGGACGCGATGCGGGCTCACTTCCTCACGACGAGTCGGTACGAGTGGCTTTTCTGGGACATGGGCTTGCGACGCGAGGCGTGGCCCCAGTGGTGACGCGATGAGCAACCCGGAGAGCTTCGAGCGCGCGACGACCCTGTGGCAGGAGGCCTACCGCTACCAGATGAAGGGGGAGCTCGACCGCGCGATCGAGCTCTACCAGCGCTCGATCGACGTGTGCCCGACGGCCGAAGCCCACACGTTTCTCGGGTGGGCCTACAGCTTCCAGGGGCACCTTCAGGAGGCGACGCAAGAGTGCCTGCGTGCCATCGAGGTCGATCCGGACTTCGGCAACCCGTACAACGACATCGGCTGCTACCTGATGCAGCAGGGGAAGCTCGAGGAGGCGGTCCCCTGGCTCGAGCGCGCCAAGCTGGCCAAGCGCTACGAGCCGCGCCAGTTCCCGCACATGAACCTCGCGCGGATCCACGTGCGGCACGGGCGATGGTGGGAGGCCCTGCGCGAGTTCGAGGAGGCGGTGCGCCTGGCGCCGGACGACGCAGAGCTCAAGCGCGCGCTCCACTCACTGCGCGGCCGGCTGAACTGACGAAGGCCGTCAGCCCGCTGACTCCCGTGTCGCGAAGCGGAACACTGAAGACGCGGCGGGTGCGCCGGTTTCCCGCGGAAACGTTCGACTCTTCGCCTGGCGACCCGGTTGCATCGGGTCGTCGCTGAGCCCGACCGCTAGAGGTCTGGGCATTGAGAGGAGGCGGCTATGCGACAGGCGGTGAAGGTGGGGATCGTGCTACCGGCGGCGCTGCTCTTGTTCAGCGGTTGCGCCACCAAGAAGTGGGTGACCGAGTTCGTCGGCAAGAAGGAAGTCGAGATCGACCAGCGCGTCTCCGGGGTCGATAGGAAGCTGGCAGATGAAACTCAGCGCGTCGACCAGCGGGTCGAAGGGGTGGACACCCGCCTGAAGACCGCGGAAGGCTCGCTCACCCAGACGAGCGAGACGGCCAAGGGCGCGCGAGAGCGGGCGGACAGCGCCTACACCAAGGCCGACGAGACGAACAGTCGGCTGACGCGGCTGTGGTCGAACCGCAACGCGCGGAACCTGGTGGAGACCTACCAGGTCCAGTTCGCGTTCGACAAGTGGGACCTGAACGACAACGCGCAGACCACGCTCGTGACCATCGTCAAAGAGATGAAGGAGAACCCGAAGCTCACGGTGGATCTCGAGGGGTACGCCGACCCTGTCGGCGGGTATCCCTACAACGTGGGGCTGAGCCAGCGTCGCGTCGAGTCGGTTCGTCGCTTCCTGGTCGAGAAGGGCATCGAGTTGCCGCGGATCCACCTGGTGGGGCTGGGCCCGATCATGGAGAAGGGCACGCCCAACCCGGAAAAGCGCCGGGTGACCGTGAAGCTGATGGTCTCTAAGGAAGACTAGTCGCCGCCATCGATCTTCGGGGGCGCGTCCGGGTCATCGGGCGCGCTCCCGGGGGTCAGCCACGCCGGACGAAGGCCGCGAGCGCCCGGCCGATCTCCTCGGGTGAGTCCTCCTGTACGAAGTGCGTGCCCCTGACCGTGACCTCTTCCTGGCTCGGCCACGTTCGGCAAAACTCCCGCTGAGGGCCGACGAGAATCGACCCTGGATCCGCGTTGACGAAGAGCTTCGGCAGCGGGCTCTTCGCGAGCCAGTCCCCGTAGACTCGGACGACCTCGACGACGTCGGCCGGCTCGCCGTCGATCGGAATCTCGCGTGGCCAGGTGAGGGTCGGTCGCCGAGACTCGCCAGCCTCACGGTACGGCGCTCGATAGCGCTCCATCGCCTCGGTCGAGAGGCCTCGGATGACGCTCGCCGGGAGGATCCGTTCCACGAAGACGTTCTTCTGGAGGACCATGTCTTCGCCGCCCGGTGAGCGCATCGCCTGGAAGATCTTGCGCGCCGCCTCTGGCCATTCCTGCCACGACACCGGTCGGACGATCGCCTCCATATAGGCCACGCCCTTGAGGCGGTCAGGGTGGCGCCTTGCCCAATGGAAGCCGAGCGCCGAGCCCCAGTCGTGAACGACGAGCACCACGTTCCGGACGAGTCCGAGGGCGTCGAACCAGGCGTCGAGGTACCGGGCATGGTCGATGAACCGATAGCGACCGGCCGGCGACCGGCCCGAGTCGCCCATGCCGACGAGATCGGGCGCCAGACAGCGGCCCAGCCCGGCGACGTGGGCGATGACGTTGCGCCAGAGGTACGACGACGTCGGATTGCCATGGAGGAAGACGATCGGGTTCCCTGTGCCCGTATCGACGTAGGCCATCTCGGTGTCGAGGATCCTCAGGCGCTTCCGGGGATGCGGGTCGGCGGCCGAAAGGTGCGTCATGAGCCCGATTGTATCCGACCCGAGATCACCGTTGCGACGCAGGTTTAGCGAGCGCCGCCGGGAGACGTCGTCGGCGCGCCGAGATGCGACATAATTGTCATATGATCGGATCGAGATTCAGCCCCGAGATCCGGCGCGCGCTCCGGATCGACATCTCGGCGACGCTCCTGTTCACCGTTTTCGCGGGCCTGACCGGCCCCTTCATCGGCCTGATCTTGCGGCGCGAGCTTGGCGCGACGCCCATGCAGCTCGCGGTGATGTCCGCAGCGGGCGGTGCCTGCTTGCTGCTCTCGCTCCTGTGGGCGAGGGCGTTCCACGGCCGCCCGCCGCTCCCCTATCTCGTGTGGCCGGGTTTCGTCGCCCGCGGCGTGTTCCTGCTGGTCCCGTTCGTCAGCTCGGCGTGGTCATTCGTCGGTCTCGTGATCGCCAGGGACTTCTTCGGCGCCGCCGCCGCACCCGCGCAGGCCTCGGTCATCGAGCGCGTGTACCCGCGCGCTCAGCGCGGTCACGCCCTCGGGATTGTCCGGATGGCCGGCGCGGTTCTTGGCATTGGGCTGGCGCTCGCCGCCGGCCAGCTCTTCGAGCGCGTCGGCTACCGCTCGATCTTCGTTGCGGCCGCGCTTCTCGGGATGGCCGCGAGCCTCCGCCAGCGTCGGCTCGCCGTGCCCGAGCTCGAATCAGCCGGCGAAGCGCCGCCTGCGGGGCTCCGCGAGGCGTGGCTGGCGGTCCGCGACGACCACGCCTTCCGCCGGCTCCTGGTCGCGTCCTTCCTCTTCGGCGGGGGCTTCTGGCTCATGACGCCGGCGCACCCTCTTCTGCTCGTCGACGTGCTGCACGTGAGCGCCTCGCAGGTGGGCGTGTTCGCAGCGGTGGCCGCAGTTGCGACGCTCGTCGGCAGTGCCTACTGGGGGTGGCTCGTGGACCGGCGCTCGAGTCTCGAGGCATTGCGCGTGATGTACCTGGTCGGCGCCGCCGCGCCCGTCATCTACTACGTCGCCTGGAGCCCCTGGGTGCTGGTGGCGAGCTCGGTCACCGATTCGCTCCTGGCGGTCGGGCTCGAGCTGGTGTGGATGATGGCAGTCATCGATGTTGCGGGCCCCCATCGCACGGCCCAGTACGTCGCGATCGGCGCGACGCTCACCGGGGTCCGGGGGGTCGTGGGGCCGCTCGTCGGCGGGCTGGTGATCCACGCCTTCGGCGTCCACGGCGTCTATCTCATCGCGTCGATCCTGACACTCTCCGGGGCGTGGCTCGTCGGCCGTGAGGGGCGGTTCCGCCTCCCCGCGCCTGCGCTCACGCGATGAGGGGGACTAGGCCCGGGCTGCCGGATCGCCCTATTTCTGCCCGGCGCGAGCGCAGGCGTATACTCCTGACATGAACAGGATGCTGACGACCGTCGCCATCGCGCTCGCGCTGCTCGCCAGCTCGCCCGCGTGGGCCGGTCCCACGGACCAGCTGCGCGAGTACACGGACCAGGTGATCAAGGTCCTGGACGACCCGGCCCTGGCACAGCAGGATCGCCGCGCCGCGGTCCGGAAGATCGCGCACGAGGCGTTCGACGTCGCGGAGACCGCCCAGCGCGTGCTCGCGCGCCACTGGCAGGCCCGCACGCCCGCGGAGCGCGAGGAGTTCACCCAGCTCTTCGCCGACCTCCTGGAGCGCACGTACATCGCGCGGATGGACGAGTACGGCGGGGAGCGGATCCGGTACGTCGCCGAGTCGGTGGACGGCAACCTGGCCTCGGTCCGGGCCCGTATCATGACGAGGAACGGCACGGAAGTGGCGGTCGAGTCGCGGATGAACCGTCGGGGCGAGCGCTGGCTGATCTACGACGTCCTGATCGAGAACGTGAGCCTCATCGCCAACTACCGCGCGCAGTTCGACCGGATCGTGCGGACGAGTTCCTACGAGGACCTCGTGAAGCGGCTCAAGGAGAAGCGGAACGAGTTCATCAACAACCCGTCGCCGCCGCGCGCAGGGCGTTCCCCGGGGTAGGGCCGCCGTCCGCTCAACCTGTTGACCGCCGCCCGTAGTTTGATAGATTTGGAAATGTGAAGACCCTCCCACTCGCCCGGCTGCAAGCACGCGAAGACCACGTCGAGGCCTTCAAGGCGCTCGCGCACCTGACGCGCCTCCAGATCTTCTTCTTCCTGGTGCGGCAGGCCCGCGAGGTGCCGGCCGGCGAGATCCAGGCCGAGCTGGAGATCCCGGGACCGACCCTCTCGCACCACCTCGACCTGCTCCGCCGGGCCGGGCTCGTCCAGAGCCGCAAGGAGGAGCGCTTCGTCTACTACTCCACCCGCCCCGACATGGTGTCGGAGCTCTGCCGGCTGCTCACCGCGTGCTGCTGATGAACCGCACGGAGACCGGCGCCGCGGCGATTCCGGTGGAGGTCGCCTCCTGGGTCACGAAGTTCGTCGGCGGCGACGGGTCGGGCCGGCGCGTCCTGGAAGAGCCGTTGACACCCGGCGCGACGGTCCGAAGCGTGCTCGCCGGCGCCTCGGCGAGGTTCCCGGAGCTCCATCGAGCCCTCTGGCACGGCAACGAGCTCGGCGAGCACATCGAGGTGCTCGTCAACGACGCGGTGCTCGGCATCGAGCACAACCTCGACTCCCCGCTACGCCCTGGAGATCGGATCACCCTCCTCGCCCAGTTCATGGGCGGAGCTTAGTGGCGACCTACCAGATCATTGCCTGGAAAGACGTTCCGGCGATGGTCGAGGCGCGTGACGCGACAGAAACCGTCACTCGCCCGCTGAGCGACCGCTTCCAGCAGCTCATCGACTCGGTCGCGATGCAGCTCGGACTTCAGGACGAGGACGCGTATCTCGGCCTCTGGGCCCGCGGCGAGGCGCAGGAGCGGCCCGGGAGCGCCGCCGATGTCGCCGACGCGATCGTCGCCGAGTTCGAGGCCCGGTTCCCGGAGATCATCGCACACGCGTTCCGTCGCCCGTGAGGCTCGACGGCTGGCTGCTCGCCGTCTGCGCCGCGCGGACCTGCATGACGTCCGTGTTCATGACCTACGCGGCGGTGCTCCCGGTTCTTCGGACCGAGTGGGGGATGTCGGGGACGGCCGCCGGCTCGGTCTCGACCGGATTTCAGGCGGGCTATGCCGTCTCGCTGGTGGTCTTCTCGGCGCTGGCCGATCGCGTCGGGGCGCGTCGGGTGTTTCTCTACTCGGCGTGGCTCAGCGCCGTCTCGGCGCTCGCGTTCGGCTTCTGGGCGCGCTCCTACACGACCGGGCTCGTGCTCTACACCCTGGTGGCCCTCTCCCAGGGGGGCACCTACACGACAGCGATCATGCTCATCGCCGACCGCTACCCGCGCGAGCGGCGCGGGGCCGCCGTCGGGTGGCTGATCGCCAGCTCGTCGGCGGGATACGCCCTGTCGCTATTGCTGTCCGGCCCATCGCTCGCGTGGGGCGGCTACGAGACGGCGTTCGTCGTGAGCGCATGCGGCCCGGTCGTGGGTGTCGTCGTCGTGTGGCTCGTGCTGCGCGGCACTCCGAACGTCGTGCACCCGCCAGGCACCGGCGTGCGCTTCGGCACGGCCGTCTTGAAGAACCGTCCGGCCATGCGGCTGATCCTTGGCTACACGTTCCACTCCTGGGAGCTCCTCGGCATGTGGGCGTGGACACCCGCGTTCGTGGCCGCGTCCTTCGCGGTATCAGGGGCCGGATCGGTCCGCGCCGTCGAGCTCGCGTCCTATGTCTCGGCCTCCTTCCACCTCATGGGGCTCGCGGCCTCCTCCTCGATGGGGCGCCTCTCCGACGGGCTCGGGCGCCGCGTCGTCCTCCTGGGTCTGGCCGCCACCAGCGCCGCGTGCTCGCTCGCCTTCGGGTGGTTGATCGCCGCGCCGATCGCCGTCGTCGTCGTCGTCGGGGCGCTCTACGGCTTCAGCGCCCTCGGTGACTCGCCCGTGCTCTCGACCGCGCTCACCGAGGCGGTGAGCGCTCCCTACCTGGGCGCAGCGCTGGCGCTCCGGTCGTTCCTCGGCTTCGGCGCCGGCGCCGTCGCGCCCATCGTGTTCGGCCGGATCCTGGATCTGACCAACGTTCCCGGCCCGTCGCCGACGACATGGGGATGGGCGTTTGTGACGCTGGGCCTCGGCGGCCTCGCGGCGGCCTACTGCGCCCGGGGGCTGGCACCGGACCGGGTCAAGGCCTTGCGCGCGACGCCCTCCGTGCGGTAGCAGCCTCCCTCCGGGTCGCTCCGCCGCGGCCGCGAGTGGCACGAGGCCAGCTCCGAAGATTTGACACGGTTGTGACGAGCCGCCCGCCGGTTGGAGCCACACTGCCGACAGCAGACGCAAAATCTCTTGGAGGAGGACGAGCATGCTGGAGCGGACAGGGTGGCTGGGGCGTGCAGTCGTCATCGCGGTGGTCGGGTCCTCGTTCGCGCTCGCCGGGGTCGTCGGCGAGTGCATCGCACAGAGCGAGGGCATGAAGAAGGACGACACGATGATGAAGACCGACCCGATGATGAAGAGAGACGACAAGAAGAAAACCGACGGCATGAAGATGGACGACATGAACAAGGACGACATGAAGAAGAGCGGAGGGGCCATGAAGAAGGACGATAAGATGATGCAGGACGACAGGGCGATGGAGAAGAAGCCGTAACCATGCCGCGGAGCTTGTCGCTTTTCCTGCTGGCGTGCCTGGCGGTGGGACTCACGGTCGGTCCCGCCACCGGCCAGGCCCTGCGACTGGGCGCGCCGGCGCCGGAGGTGGCGGGGGAACGCTGGATCAACAGCGATCCCCTGACCACGCAGGGCATGCGCGGTCGCGTCGTGCTGGTCGAGTTCTGGACGTACGGCTGAATCAACTGCCGCAACGTGATCCCGCAGGTGCGGGGCTGGTACGAACGGTACGAGAAGGACGGCCTCACGATCGTCGGCGTCCACAGCCCGGAGTTCTTCTGGGAGAAGCCGTACGAGAAGGTCGTGGACGCCACCAGGAAGCTCGGAGTCCGCTATCCGGTCGTGCAGGACAACGACTTCACGATCTGGAAGCGGTGGGGTGTTCGAGCCTGGCCGACGGCGCTCCTGGTCGACCGGAGGGGGATCGTGCGCTATCGGCACGTCGGGGAAGGTGACTACGACGAGACCGAGGCGATGATCCGGCGTCTCCTGGCCGAGCGGGAGTAACGGCCGGGGTGTGGTCGCCGTCCGCGCGGTTCTCGACGCTCGCCCTCGTCGCGATCGTGGCGCCCGCCACCATCGTCGCGGTCCTCGGCTGGGTCTCGATCCGTCAGTGGGAGGCCTCGTCCGAGCTCCTGTACCGTGAGCAGGCGCGCGATATGGCGACGATGGCCGCGGAAAAGGTCGAGATGATGCTGCGCCACGCGGAGGACGCCGTCCTGGACCGGCTGCAGGGCGCGCTCGACGCCGACACGCCGCCGGCGCGCGCGGTCGACGACCTGCTCGCCCACGCGCCGCTGGTCCGCCGACTCTATCTGATCGGCCAGCGCGGCGAGCTGCTGTACCCGAGGGCGTGGAAGGACGGCGACGCGGCGATCTTCGGGCCGCTCGTGGCGGAGGCGGCCAAGGGCAAGTTCGAGCGGAGCGGCAAGCGCGAGGTGGTCGCGGGCAACCAGGTCTGCCTCGCGATGCTCGTGCGGCGAGGCGGAGAGCCGGTGGTCGCAGCCTTCATCCGCGATCCCGACACCCTGCGCCGCGAGATCTTCGAGACCACGCTCGGCGCGCTCGAGTCGTCCATCATCATCGCCGTGCTCGACCATGCGGGACGCACGGTCTACAGTCGCGCGCCGATCGGCGATGCCCAGCACGTGCTCTCGGTGCGGTTTCGCGAGACGCTCCCCGACTGGCGCTTGGCGGTCTATCAGGCGTCGGGCGCGGCGCCCCGTCAGGCGGTCCGTCGTCAGGTCATGCTTTTCACCGGCGCCTTCGGGGTGCTCGTGGCCGTCATCGTCGCGGGGATCGCGACGACCTGGAGGCTCATGCGCCGGGAGACGGAAATGACCCGGCTCAAGTCGGATTTCGTCGCCAACGTGTCGCACGACCTGAAGACCCCGCTGTCTGTGATCCGGATGTTCGGGGAGACCCTCGAGATGGGCCGCGTGACCGACGAAGGCAAGCGACGGGAGTACTACCGGGTCATCACCCGGGAGAGCGAGCGGCTGTCGCGGCTGATCGACAACGTGCTGGATTTCTCACGGATCGAGGGCGGGCGCCAGACGTACGAGATGACACCGACCGCGGTCGAGCCGCTGATCCGCGGCACGCTCGAGGCGTTCACCTACCCGCTCGCCCAGCAGGGGTTCAAGGTCGACGTGGACGTGGCGTCGGACCTCCCGGACGTCGTGATGGACGCCGACGCCGTCGGCCAGGCGCTCGCCAATCTGATCGACAACGCGATCAAGTACTCGGGCGACGAGCGGGCGCTGGCCGTGGACGCCCGAGTCGTCGAGGGCCGTCTCGTCATCGCGGTGATCGATCGCGGCCTCGGGATCGCGACGACCGAGCACGCGAAGATCTTCGAGAAGTTCTACCGCGTCGGGCGGAGCGACACGCAGGGACGCCGCGGCAGCGGGGTCGGCTTGGCACTGGTCCGCCACATCGTCGAGGCGCACCGCGGTGACGTCACCGTGGAGAGCGCGCCGGGGGAAGGCAGCCGCTTCACGCTCCGGCTCCCGCTGGCACGGGAGCGCGATGGCTAAGATCCTGATCGTCGACGATGAGCCCGAGATCGTGCGCGGGCTGGAGGACAATCTCCACTTCGAGGGCTATCAGACCGCGTCGGCCACCAACGGCGAGGACGCGCTCGCGCTGGCCCTCGGCGGCGCGCCCGACCTCATTCTGCTCGATATCATGATGCCGCGGATGAGCGGGTGGGACGTGTGCCGCGCGCTGCGCGAGAAGGGCGTCGACGTGCCCGTCATCATGCTCACCGCGCGAGGGGAGGAAGTCGACCGGGTCCGCGGGCTCGAGCTGGGGGCGGACGACTACGTGACCAAGCCCTTCTCCCTGCGGGAGCTGCTCGCCCGAGTCCGGGCGGTGCTACGCCGGCCCGGCGCGCGGGACCGGTTCGAGGAGTTCACGTTCGGCAACGTTCGGGTTCGGCCGCGTGTCCGGCAGGTGTTCAGAGCGGGCGAGGAAGTCCGCCTCACGCGCAAGGAGTTCGATCTGCTCGTCTTCCTGGTGGCGCACCGGGGCGAGGTGATGACGCGCGAGCGGCTCCTGGACGAGGTGTGGGGCTACGAACGGTTTCCCACCACGCGGACGGTCGACACCCACATCCTCCGGCTCCGGCGGAAGTTCGAGGCCGACGCCGACCGGCCGGTGTGGATCCTCACCCTCCACGGCCACGGCTACAAGTTCGCGGCGGAGTGAGATCCTGCTGGGCGATCACAATGAAGGAGACGCCATGCTGATTCGACGGACCCCGCAGTTCACCGCGAGCGAGATCACCGATCCGAAGCTCTACCTGAGCCGACGCGAGCTGATTCTAGGAACCGCCGCGGCCGTGCTCGCCCTCGAGCCCGGCCCGGCCGGGGCCGCGACCCCGCAGGGCCAGCCCCTCGCCGCGACCCGCAATGCCGCGTTCAGCCTGAGCGAGCCGCCCACCAAGAGCGAGCACGCGACGACCTACAACAACTTCTACGAGTTCGGCGTCAACAAGGACGACCCCTCGCGCCTCGGCCACACGTTGCGCCCGCGCCCGTGGACGGTCCAGGTCGACGGCCTCGTGCACAAGCCGAAGACCTTCGATATCGACGAGCTGATCCGGCTGTTCCCGCTGGAAGAGCGCGTGTACTCGCTACGCTGCGTGGAGGCGTGGTCGATGGTCATCCCGTGGATCGGATTTCCGCTGGCGTCGCTCCTCAAGCGGGTCGAGCCGACCGGTCAAGCGAAATTCGTCGAGTTCACGACCCTGCTCGACCCCAATCAGTTCCCGGCCCAGAAGCCGGGATTCTTCGGCTACTCGTCACTCGACTGGCCGTACGTGGAGGGGCTCCGACTGGACGAAGCGATGCACCCGCTGGCGCTCCTCACGGTCGGGATGTACGGGCAGGTGCTGCCGAATCAGAACGGCGCGCCCGTGCGCGTCGTGGTGCCATGGAAGTACGGCTTCAAGAGCGCCAAGTCGATCGTCCGCATCCGCCCGGTGAGCGAGCAACCCAAGACCGCCTGGGAGAAGGCGGCGCCTCAGGAGTACGGCTTCTACTCGAACGTCAATCCCGCGGTCAGTCATCCGCGCTGGGGACAGGACACCGAGCGCCGGATCGGCGAGTTCCGTCGGCGGCCGACCCTCCCATTCAACGGCTACGCCAACCAGGTCGCCTCTCTCTACACCGGCATGGATCTGAAGAAGTACTACTAGTGCCCTCTTTCGAAATCGCGTCCAAACCCTGTCACACGCGGCGGCGGAGACAGCGGGCGGGCGCGGCAGGGATCGACGGGACCACGCCGCACGCGCTCGCTGCCCCGCGGCGGCTGGGCTCCGTCTGGCCCGCGGACGACCGCTGTTGCCTCGGCGGGAACGAGTCCCGTCGACCCCTGCCGCACCCGCCCGCTGTCTCCGGGGCCACGCGCGACGGAGCTTCACCGCGACATGATTTCGCGGGCGGGGGACCAGGTCGCCGGTGACGCGTAGGGCGCGGGTCGCGCTCAAGGTGGCGGTGTGGGGCGGGTGTCTGGCGCCACTGGCGCGCCTGGGCTATCTCGCGTGGACCGACGATCTCGGCGCCAACCCCATCAGCTTCGTCACCATCACGCTGGGCGATTGGACCCTCCGGATCTTGCTCGCGTCGCTCGCGATGACGCCGCTCCGCATCGTGTTCGGCCTCTCGTGGCCGATCACGCTGCGGCGACTGCTCGGGCTCTTCGCCTTTGCCTACGTGTGCTTGCACTTCTCCGTGTGGATCGTCCTGGACTTCTTCTTCGACTGGCCGCGGATGTGGGCCGACATCGTCAAGCGCCCCTACATCACCATGGGGATGCTCGCGCTCCTCTCGCTGATCCCACTCGCCGCCACCTCGACGACGCGCATGATCCGGCGGCTCGGCGCGAAGACCTGGACGCGCCTGCACCGGCTCGCCTACGTGGCCGGCGTGTGCGCGGTCCTGCACTATCTGTGGCTCGCCAAGGTCGGGGTGAGGGACCCGTACTGGTACGCGGGCGTGCTCGTCGCGCTGCTCGGCGTCCGCGTGTGGGATTGGCGGCGGCGCGTCGTCCGGCGCCGTCGCCGCGACGCCGGCACCGCGGTGTCCGCGCCGGTCGGCTCCGCGGCCGAAAACACGCTTTCCCGAGAGCGCGCCGCGCCGTAGTATCGGTGGACGCATGAACGCCGCCGCCGCGGTCTCCGTCAACGGCCGTCGCTATCGCGCCCCCGACCGTCCGGTCGTCGTCGTCTGCATCGACGGGTCCGAGCCCGAGTACTTCGA
>Ga0066709_100001009_pt1 | contig 17488 bp, 19 predicted proteins | sample GraSoiAngelo_158_FD_79665 | JGI IMG/M metagenome (GOLD analysis project Ga0066709, IMG submission 79665) | Grasslands soil microbial communities from the Angelo Coastal Reserve, California, USA - 14_1009_16_30cm | ecosystem: Environmental > Terrestrial > Soil > Grasslands | place: USA...
CGTCAAAGCAGCGGTGTCGACGGCACAACCGGCGGAGTTCATCGTGCTCAGTGGCCGGCAGCGGCTGCGGGTGGCGCGCAATCTCGGCGACGCTCTCGACTTCTTCGGCGCGAAACTCTCGCTTGTGCCGGTCGAACCACGCTGAGACACCGGCCTCAGCCGGTGCGGCGCCGCGGCAGCATCCGCTCGAAGATGCCGTCGCGGCGGATCAGCCCGTGCATCAGCGCGGCCGCGACATGCACCCCGACCAGAGCGTAGACCAGAAACTGCCCGGCGAGGTGGACGCCGTTTGCGATCTGTGACAATCGCGGGCTCTCGGCGATCAGCGGCGGGATCGCGAAGATCCCGAAAAAGCTCACCGCATGTCCCGCCGCCGCGGCATTGATGTAGCCGCTCAGCGGCAGCAAAACGAAAAAGACATACAGCAACAGGTGGGTGGAATGGGCCGCCCAAACCTCGATGCGGGCGAGGCTTGAGGGCAGCGGCGGCGGCGGATGAGACAGCCGCCACCCGCCGCGAAACAGGATGACCGCGATAATCAACAGCCCGAAGGAGCGGTGCAATGTCAGCAACAGCTCGCGTGACCCGGTGCCGCGCGCCGCACCCGGGATCGCCCAGCCCAGGGCGACGACAATGACAGCGAGCCCGGCGACCACCCAATGCAACGCGCGCGCGACCGGGTCGTAAACGCCCGCCGACGCCCGGATGGCTCCCCTCCCCGTCCCGGTCGGCATGGCGATGCGAGCTACGCCGGAAACGACACCTCGACCCGGCCGAGCGGGCCATATTCGGCGCGGATCGTGACGCCCGGCTCGGTAAACACCATGCCGGTATGGGTGCCGGTCGTGACGAATGTGCCGGCCGGCACGCCGCCCCGCTGTTTCGCGACGAAGTTCACGAGCTCGACCAGAAGACCGATCGGGTCGCCGGCGCGCAACCCGGAGCACTCTGCAAACGGCATACCGTCGGCCGTGACCTCGATCGGCGGATGCGCGAGATCCAGCGTCTGCCATCCGGACGCCGCCGCGCCATAAACGAGGGCGCCGTTCGAAAAATTGTCGGCGAGGACCTGCAGCCGGTCGAGCGAGCGAAAATCCTGATAGCGGGAATCGACGATCTCAATCGTCGGATGCAGTGATGCGGCGGCCAGCACCTCGTCGCGGCTGTAGGGTGCCTCCCGCTGCGATAGGGCCTGATTGAGGCGGAACCCGATCTCGCATTCGATGCCGATCAGGTGAAAGCCGCGCGCCGGCAAGCTGGCCGGGCTGGCATGCACGCGAGAGGCATAGATCGGCGCACAGAAGATACCGCCCTCCGGCGAAAATCCGACCTTATAGCCGCCGACCCGCTCGCCGAGGCTCCGCAATACCGCCTCCTGGATCGCGTAGGAATCCGCCTCGGTCTCGGGGCGCGCGCCTTCGGGCAGCGCGGCAATCGGCTGGCCGGTACGGGCCGCGGCGAGCGCGCGGGCCGCCTCGTCGATACGCTCTGGGTTCATGTGGTCCTCCCTATGCCGCGCCGAGCGCGCCGAGGAATTCGAGGGCCGCGGCAACGCCGCCGCCGCGGTGCGGGATCCCGGCGCGGTGCAGCCCCATCTCGACCCCACACAGCGTGCCGCACAGCATCAGATCGTTGAAATGGCCGAGATGACCGATGCGGAAGATCTTGCCCTTCATCTTGCCGAGCCCGGTGCCGAGCGACATGTCGAAGCCGTCGAGAATGATCTCGCGCACCCGGTCGGCGTCATACCCGTCCGGTACCAGCACCGCGGTCAACGAGTTCGAGTGCTCGCGCGGATCGGCGCACAGCACCTCGAGGCCCCAGCCATTGACGGCGCGCCGCGTCGCCTCAGCATGCCGGGCATGGCGCGCGAAGACCGCGTCGAGCCCCTCCTCGTCGAGCAGCATCTTGAGGGCCTCGCGCAACCCGAACAGCAGGTTGGTAGCCGGCGTGTAAGGGAAAAACCCGGTCTGCCCGGTCTCCTGCATTGCCTGCCAATCCCAGTAGGAGCGCGTCAGCTTCGCGCTCTTCGACGCGGCAAGCGCCTTATCCGACACCGCGTTGAAGCCGAGCCCCGGCGGCAGCATCAGCCCCTTCTGCGAGCCCGCGACAGTGACGTCGACGCCCCACTCGTCATGGCGATAGTCGATCGAGGCGAGCGAGGAGATCGTGTCGACCATGAACAGCGCGGGGTGCTTCGCCTGGTCGATCGCGGCGCGGATCTCGGGGATGCGGGCAGTGACACCGGTCGAGGTCTCGTTATGCACGACGCACACCGCCTTGACCCGATGCTCACGGTCGCCGGCGAGCTTCTCGGCGACTTGCGCCGGATCAACCCCATGCCGCCAATCGCCCGCGACGAATTCGATATCGAGCCCGAGCCTTGTCGCCATTTGCCGCCACAGGGTCGCGAAATGGCCGGTCTCAAACATCAGCACCCGGTCGCCTGGCGACAGCGTGTTGACGAGCGCGGCTTCCCAGGCGCCGGTGCCGGATGAGGGATAGACGACGACGGTCCCGCTGGTCTGGAACACCCGCCTCATGCCCGCGACGATCTCCTTGCCGAGAGCGGCGAAATCCGGACCGCGGTGATCGATCGTCGGGAAAGCGATGGCATGCAACACCCGGTCGGGCACATTGGTCGGCCCGGGGATCTGCAGGAAATGGCGGCCGGTATGGCCGGGCGGCTGGTTTTTCATCGACGGTTGTTCCTGGGGACGCTCCGACGGGACCGGTCAGTGTGGCCGGGAAACGGCCACGCGACAAGCCGGGGCGCCACGCTTTCGGCGGTATCGCGCATCGCTGAAACAACTGGTCCTCTACGCCGTCCTGTTTTGCTCGGGCGAGCTACAAAGATGCCCGGCGTTCGTTCGGGGCACACCTGCCGCAAACTGCGTTTACCCGATAGGATCACTGCTTCAGAGGATTTCCGCGATGCGCATTCGCAGTGGGATTTTCCCGATCGTGCTCGCCCTGGCAGGCCTGGCCGCCCCCGCCCTTGCCGATAGCGTCGCGGTCGCCTCGGGATCGGGGGGCACGGTCATCGTCAATGGCAAGCCGTGCCGGGTGGTCACTTCCAAAGACGGATCGAACAGCACGACGGTAACGACCGGTTCCGGCGGGCTCAGCGGCAGTACGACGGTGACGCCGGGCGGCGGTTCGTCGGTCACGATCTCGCCGGGCGGCAACAGCTCGTCGGTGGCAGTCGGCAGTAGCTCGAGTAGCAGCTCCAGCGGCGGCCACTCATCGGCAGCGGCCGGTTCGGATTGCGTGGTCTACCGTCCGGAAAAGAAATAGACGAAGCCGCGCCGATCCATGGGATCGGCGGGGCTTCAGTTTCAGGGCTGGCGCGCTTCGGGGGGTGTGCCCGCTGCCGTTCAAATTGCTAGTCGCTGAGGTTGACGGAGCTGCCAGTCGTCGATTTGACCGGCGGGCCGCCTGGTTCGTGCGCCATCGTTTTGGTGCGGCTCGTCAGGTCTCCGTGGCGGACGTGCGTTTGGGTGTGCGACTTGCTCCACACACCGCCCGGCTGATGCGCCTGGTTCATCGATTGTCCGCTGAGATTGCGATTGCCGCGGACACCGCTGTGGCTCATCACATGGCCATCAACCGCTGCGGCGCTGCCGCCGGTACCCAGGCTCGAGGACGATGTCGTTGGTGTCGTCGACTGGGCGCCGAGGCCCAGCGAAGAGGCCGAGGTGCCGCCGGCCGCGGCGCTGCCGCCAGTCCCGACGACGCCGCTCGACCCACTCGCTCTGACCGAGCCGGCGCCGGTGCCGACCGTTGATGCTGATTGGGCAAACCCGGCTGCCGCGCTACCTGTAAGCAAAACGGCCGCCGCCGCGGTCATCGTAAATCGACTGCTCATATCCTGCTCCTGATCAACGAATCCGATACCGAGAGAACGGCAGACGGCTCACTGATTCCCTTGCTTGCAATCGCCACGCGCCCAAGTCTGCGGCACATCGCATAACGGGAGAATGTGGGAAAGCCGATACCCGAACGCCTGTTTAGATCGGTGATATCGCGGTCTGCTCGATCGATCGGCCCTTCACGATTTCGGTGAACTTTGGGGATTTCGGACGGATCGCGGTCTTCCCTTGGCGACGTCACCAGGAAACGCAGGAGAACACGGCATGTGGAACAAGATCAGGATCACCGCGATGGTAGCGACGCTGCTTACCGGCACCGCCGCGATCGCCTACTCGCAGTCGAGCTCGACGCTGGGCACCGGCGGCAGCACCGCCGGCAGTGGTTCGAGCAGCACCACGCTGGGCACCGGTGGTAGCTCGGCGGGCGGCAGCACCGGCTCCGGCTCGGCGAGCACGCTTGGGACCGGCGGCAGCACCGCCGGCGGCGGTTCGACCAGCACCACGCTGGGCACCGGCGGCAGCGCGGCCGGCGGCGGAACCGGCACCGGCTCGGCCAGCACCCTCGGCCTCGGCGGCTCCACCGCGGGCGGCGGCAGCACCAGCACCTCGCTCGGCACCGGCGGCAGCGCGGCCGGCACCCGCACCCGCTCCGGCACGAGCAGCACACTCGGAACCGGCGGGTCGACTGCCGGCGAGCGCGAGCGCTCGGGTTCGTCGATGGGCACAGCCGGCAGCTCCAGCGGGGTCACGGAGCGGAACAAGCACCGCTGGCATCATGGCCGGCACATGGGGCAGACCAGGGGAAACAGAAGCGCTCCAGGCCTTCACTAACAGTTAGGTCGTGAGAAGCCGGGCGCTCACGATTGAGCGCCCGGCCTTTCTTTTGAGATTGATGGCCTAGAACGGCCGCCGCAGCGGCACTTCGATCGGGACACAGTTGCGCCGTCCCGCCATCAGGCAATCCTCGATTCGCACTGTCCGGCTGATTTCGCGGACCAGCACAACCCCGGCGATCGCGAGCACCAGGATAATAATAAATCCCATCAGGGCCGCTGTGCGGCGCTCGGCGTCTTGCTCATTCTCGTGGCTGCGGCGCGACATCCCGGGCGGCCCCGCGACGGTGCGAGTGCGATTTCCAGATTAGCCGCAGCGATCTCCTGGGTCACGCCGTTTGACGCGACGTTTACGGCCGCTCCGCCACCGATCCGGCAACGGGTGTCCAGGATGGCGGATCGCTGGCCGGGAAACTTTCTTCGGAAGCCTCCAATACCGGATCCTTCCAGCGGTGCTGTCGCCGCCGCGTTGGTTTTTCCGAGCTTTCACCGATCCCGAGCTTTTCGTAAACGCCGCAATGGCCGGTGATCGCCCGCTGCAGCAGCACCGCACCGCCGATCGCCGCCGCAACCCGCCCGACCGTCGGGCGCGACAGGGCGCGGCCGATCAACACTGCGCTGGCGACGAACGAGCCGATGCGCTCGCCATTGCCGACATTGATCGCCTCGCCGGTAATTGCATTGACCGCCATCACTCTCTCCGCGCTTCTCTGACGAGAAATCCAACATTCCTCGGTTGACCGGGTTCCGGGCGGAGCACTCCGCGACCCGATAACTGCCGAACCGTTGCCATAGTTTGCGGCATAATGCCGGTCGCGGGCGGGGGGCTGCCTGCGCGGGAGGGGAAATCGCAATGCGACCGGTGTGCCGCTATAGCGGTAGTCAGCCGGACGGCCGATGAGCGATCGGCCGCTGCGCGTCGATCCGGCCGAGCGGATCGGTGCGGCAACTCCGGGAGGACGTCGTCGCCGAGCGACGCCGCGGCAGAGCCGGCGGCCGCGCGCCGCGCGGCGACCGCGTCGCCTGTTCGGGCGCCTGCTCAAATTCGTCTTCCTGCTATTGCTGTGGGTGGCGATCCTGGGCGGCGGGACGATCGGCTATTTTGCTCTGACCCTGCCGGACACGAGCCAGCTTGGGGTCTCGCTACGTCGCCCGACCGTCACGATCCTGGCCGAGGACGGCAGCACGCTGGCCAATCTCGGCGATCTGTTCGGCGAACCGTTGACCCTCAAGCAGATGTCGCCGTTTCTGCCGCAGGCGGTGATCGCGACCGAGGACCGCCGCTTTTACCGCCATTTCGGCATCGATCCGATCGGCTTGCTGCGCGCCGCGATCATCGACCTGCGAGCCCGGCATGTCGTCCAGGGCGGCAGCACGATTTCGCAGCAACTCGCCAAGGTCCTGTTTCTGACGTCGGAGCGCAGCCTCTCCCGCAAAATCCGCGAAACGCTCCTGGCGTTGTGGCTCGAGCGTCGCTTCGCCAAGGACCAGATCCTTGAGATCTATCTGAACCGCGTCTATCTCGGCGCCGGAACCTATGGCGTCGATGCGGCGGCGCACCGTTACTTCGGCAAATCGGCAGCAAAGCTCACCCTGTTCGAAAGCGCCGTGATCGCCGGCCTGCTGAAAGCGCCGACCCGCTTCAGCCCGGCGAACGGCCGCGACCGGGCGGTGACGCGCGCCGCCCAGGTGCTGGATAACATGGTCGAAGCCGGATTCACCAACGCCACCGACGCCTCCGTCGCCGAAAAGCAGGGCAGCACCCTGGCGGTGGTCGGCCGGCCCGGTTCACGCTATTTCGCGGATTGGGTGGCCGACCAGATCCGCGAATTCGCCGGCGCCGGCGATCGCGACGTGACGATCCGCACGACGCTCGATCCAAGGTTGCAAGCGGCGGCCGAGGCGGCGATTGCCGATATTCTGGCCCGCTCCGGGCCGAAGAATGCGGTTACCCAGGGCGCGCTGGTGGCACTGTCGCCCGACGGGGCGGTGCGCGCCATGGTCGGCGGGCGGGATTACGGCCAGAGCCAGTTCAATCGCGCTACCCAGGCGCAGCGTCAGCCCGGCTCTGCCTTCAAGCCGTTCGTGTATCTGGCCGGGCTGGAGGCTGGGCTGCGGCCGACCGATCATTTGGTCGACGCGCCGATCCGGGTCGGCGACTGGCAGCCGCACAACTACACGAACCGCTATCAGGGCGACATGACGATGGCCGAGGCTTTGGCCCAGTCGATCAACACGATCGCGGTCCAGGTCGCCGAACGCGCCGGCATCACCAAGGTCATTGCGGCGGCCAACCGGCTCGGCATCACCTCGGATCTGGCGAAGGACGCCAGCATCGCGCTGGGCACGAATGAGGTGAACCTGCTGGAGCTGGTGTCCGCCTATGCCCCGTTCGCCAATGGCGGGATCGGGGTGCTGGCCTATGGCATCAGCGAAATCCGCGACAGCGAGGGCCGGACCGTCTACCGCCGCGCCGGTTCGGGGCCCGGACCGGTGGTCGCGCCGGAGCTGGTCGGCATGATGACTGACATGCTGGCCGGCGTCGTTGGCCACGGCACCGGCAAGGCCGCGGCTCTTCCCCGCCCCGTCGCGGGGAAGACCGGGACCACCCAGGAGTACCGCGATGCCTGGTTCATCGGCTATACCGCCGACCTGGTTGCGGGCGTGTGGCTCGGCAATGACGACAACACGCCGATGAACCGGGTGACCGGCGGCTCATTGCCGGCCCTCGCCTGGCGCAATTTCATGCTCACCGCGATCGCCGGCATACCGGTCAAGCCTTTGCCGAGCGCCCGGGCGCTCGAGGAATCCCCGCTCGATAAGCTGTTCGGCTGGCTCGCCCCAAGCACTCCGCCAACCAGTCCGCTGCCGGTCGAAGCCTGGCGTTACCCGGCGCCGCGGCAGCGCGACGGCAGCGAATAACCCTCCCAACCGCCACAGCTTCCGCCGCCGACTCCCTCCCCCGCAAACGGGGGAGGGTCGGGGTGGGGGCTTTCGACAGCCTAACGCAGCGGCGAGAACTCCGCCGGAATCACGAACATGTTCTCCTGCTTGACGAACTGGCCGCGGGTGGCGGGCGGCCAGGCGCCGGTGGCGCGCGCCTGATCGCGGATCGCGAACCGCTCGGCCGCATCCTTGTAGGCCCACACATGGATCCACTGGTTGAGCCCGCCGAGCTCGGTGTGGCCGCAGAAAGCGAGCGGCGACAATTTGGTACGCCCCTCGATCCGCTCGGCCCATTTCTCAGTCACGGTCGGGGCGGCGCCCGGCAGCATCGTGTAGGTGCGGATCTCGTAGAGATTGCCCAACCGGCGCTCTTCGAGCTTCGGTGAGAACGGCGCCGGGATGATGATCTTGCTTTCCATCTCCTCGAGGAATTCCTGGATCTTTGGCGGCCAGCCCGGCAGCTTCATCGCCTCGCCGCGCAGCCGGGTGCGCTCGCCGAGGTTCTCATATGGCCAGCAATGGATGATCCGGTTCAGCGGCCCGACTTCGGTGTGAAAAAAGGCGCCGAGCGGCGAGACCTTGACGCGGTCGCGCAACGCCTCGCCGAACCGATTTTCGACCTCGGCAACCGAACCCGGCTTCAGCCGGTAGGTGCGCACCTCGATGATCATGCTTTTCCTCCAAGCGTGAGTGACCGGCTCATACTAGCGAGATACCCGGCTCCGCACAGCCCTAGGCGGCCGCGATCAGGGCAGGTCTGCCAACCGCTCGGTCAGCAGCGCATAAAATCGCCCGGCATCGATCTTTGTCATGACCCGGGCATTGGGCCGCCGGCCGCTGATGCCGCGCCAATCGATAACGGTCATGCCGAGGGTCAGCGGACTTTGTATCTCGATTGCGACATTGGCTTCGACGCCCTCCAACAGCTCGGGGGCGAGCAGGTAGGCGATGACGCAGGGATCATGCAGCGCATAGGTCGGCCGCTTGCCATGGCCGCGCCTTGTCGCGCGTGGCGGCTCAAGCAGCAGCGCCGCGGCATGCCCGCAGCGATTGCCGAGTGCCCGCACCCGCGCGATGCGCTCGGGCGTGCTGAGCACCTGATGCGTCAGGTCGAGCGGGATCATCGTGATCGGCGCGCCGCTGTCGAACACCACCGCCGCGGCAAACGGGTCGGCGTGCATATTGAACTCGGCAGCCGGCGTCATATTGCCGAGCGCATAGGACGCGCCGCCCATCACCACCAGCCCGGCCATTAGTCCGGCAATCTCGGGCGCCTTGATCAGAGCCGTCGCGATGTTCGTCAGCGGTCCCAGAGCGCAGATCGTCACGCTCCGAGGCTTGGCCGCGCGTAGCATCTCGATCAGGAAATCGACCCCATGCTGCGGCCGCAACGGGATTTGGGGCGGCGGTAATTCCAACGATCCCAGGCCGCTCCCGCCGTGCGCGTGTTCGGCCGCGATATGGCTGCCGAAGATCGGCCGAGGGCAGCCGGCATAGACCGGGATTTCGGGCCGGCCGGCCAGTTCCACGACTGCCCGCGCGTTGCGTTCGGTGAACTGGAGCGGGGCATTGCCGGCGACCGCCGCGAGGCCCAGCACATCCAGTTCTGGCGCCGCCACTGCCAAGAGGATCGCCACCGCATCGTCGGTGCCTGGATCGGTATCGATGATGATCGGGCGCGGCATCGCGTCGCGAACCGGATTTGCTGCGTAACGGCTGACGCTAGCAAAACCTCGCCGCCGCGCCCAGGCAGTGCGTCGGCCTGAATTCGCGACAGGGCGCACTTGATGAAGCCGGATCGTTCACCATATTGAGCATATATCCGGAAAATTGGATGCCTTGAAGGCGAGACGGAATCCCCGTCCGCTTTGGCTTGACGCCGGTCAGGAACTAAACTAGAACAACACCAACTGTTTTGGGTTTGTTCTCCGGTTTCCGCCGGGTGGGAGACATCGATGCTAACTAGGAAGCAGCACGAGCTGTTGATGTTCATCAATCAGAGGCTGGCCGCGACCGGTGTTGCGCCGTCTTTCGACGAGATGAAGGACGCGCTGCGGCTGCGCTCGAAATCCGGCATTCATCGCCTGATCAGCGGGCTAGAGGAGCGCGGCTTCATCCGCCGGCTGCCGCATCGCGCCCGCGCGTTGGAGGTCATCAAATTACCCGGCGAAAGCGCGGCTCCGACCAGCGGCGAGCGCGGCCGATTTTCGCCGACCGTCATTCGCGGCGATTTCGCCGCCGCACTGCCCGGCGCGCCAGTCGCTCCCGACACCGCCGCGGCCGACCTGCCGCTCTACGGCCGCATCGCCGCCGGCACGCCGATCGAGGCCCTGCGCGACCAGAGCACCACCGTCGCGGTCCCCGGCAGCCTGCTCGGACGCGGACGCGAGCATTATGCGCTGGAGGTCGCCGGCGACAGCATGGTCGATGCCGGCATCTACGATGGCGATACGGTCATCATCGAGCGCTGCGATACCGCCGATAACGGCGCCCTCGTCGTCGCGCTGGTCGACAACGAAGAGGTAACCTTGAAGCGGCTGCGCCGGCGCGGCGCCTCGATCGCGCTCGAGCCCGCCAACCAAGCGTACGAGACGCGCATTTTCGGTCCCGACCGGGTCAAGGTGCAGGGCCGGCTGGTCGGGCTTTTGCGGCGATACAACTAAAAAGACGCCGATTCGATTTCTGCCCGCGCCGATAAAGTACGGCGCTCCCCGGCGAAGGCTTGCCGGCGCTCGCGCGCCAACGCTGGGCATGTGATTCCGGGCAATGCGATACAAATTCGCCGGGCCGACTCCACAAATGCCTCGCATGCTGGCGAAAATCTGGGCGCGCCTTTACCGATTATTTGTGGAATCGGGGAGAAACTCAACCAATCGACTAATCGGGCGCATTTGCGACCGCAGGATTGTTTTACGCCTGCGATTGCGATCCTTCGGCTTCTCCATTTCAACCGGGAGGCGGATGGTACCGCGATCGGGATCTGCAAGGGACTGCGCAACATTGTCGCTTCATGCCAGCCATGTGCTTGAACCGGCATTGGCGGTGATCACCTGACCGCGATCGCGCGGCCCGAATCGATCGAGCCAGATGGGGGTTTTGGAATGAATATTGGCAAGACATTGGCAACTCGCACGCTGACGCTAGCCAGCGCGGCGCTCTGTCTCGGGCTGATCACGACGGCCCAGCCCGCTGCCGCGGCCGGCGGAGACACAGTACGCACCTTCTATGACACGCTACTCGCCAATATGCGCAGTGGTCCGTCACTCGGCGCGTCCGGCCGCTATGCCCGGATCGAGCCGGTTGTGCGGCGCGTGTTCGATATCCCGTTCATGACCCGCCTTGCGGTCGGCCCGGAATGGGCAAGCCTGACCGAAGCGCAACGCCAGCAGGTCTCGCAGGCTTTCCAGCGTTATGTCGCGGCGGTTTATGCCGAGCGCTTCGATAATTATTCGGGCGAGAAGCTGCAGGTGACCGGCGAACAGCCCTCGGCCGGCGGCACGATCATCACCAGCCAGATCGTCAAGTCGAACGGCGAGCCGGTGAACATCAACTATCTGATGCGCCAGAATGGCGGCTCGTGGCAGATCGCCGATGTCTATCTGAACGGCACGATCAGCGAATTGGCGACGCGCCGCTCGGAATTCGCCTCGATCTTGCGCACCCGCGGCATCGACGGGCTGATCGCGATGCTGAACACCAAGGCCAACGCGCTCTCTGCCCGCGCGTCCTGATCTAAGGAATGCAATACGGGAGCACCGGCATCACGGCCGGTTGCTTCCTTCCGCCCAGGCGATCAGGCGGCGGATCCCGTCTTCGATGCCGATTTGCGCTTCCCAGCCGAGCATCCGCTTCGCCTTTGCCGGCGAGAAGCCGAGGCTCGCTTTGGTCGTCGTCTGCACCTTGCCGGGCTCCTCGCGGCGGCTTCAGCGGCGACCCTGTCAGTTTTAAGAGGATCGCGACGATATCGTTGACCGAAGTGTCGATGCCGGTCGCGATCAACAGGCTCTCGCCCGATACCTCGCTCGCCATCGCCATGACATTGGCGCGCGCGACATCCCCGACATAGACGTAATCGTGCGCCTCGCTGCCGTCGCCCGCGATGACGGGGCGCTCGCCCTGCTTGATCCGCTCGTAGGATTCGATGATGTGCAGCGCGTTGACGCCGCGGTGATGCTGGCGCTCGCCATAGACCGTCGAGTAACGCAGGGCGACGTAATCGAGCCCGTAGCGCTGCTTGTAGAGACGCAGCAAATTTTCGCCGATGATCTTGCTCGACGCGTAGAGCGCCAGAGCCGGCGGCGCCGTATGCCAGCGGAAGGGTGTCGTCTCGTCGACAGTATCACCTTCCGGATCGCCGAACGTCGCGACCGAGGACGAAAATACGATCTTTTTCACGCCGCAATGGCGGCACGCCTCGACGATGTTGAACATTCCGCGCACATTGACATCGAGCCCGAGCCCGGGGTTCTGGCTTAACGGCAGAGTCAGAAAGCCGGCGAGCGCAAAGACCCCGTCCACCCCAGCGACCGCGTCCATCAGCTCGTAGAGCCGGGTGATGTCGCCGCGCACGGCCTTGACCCGCTTGTCCTGGGCCAGGAAGGCCGCGACCTCGGGTGAACCGAGCGCGTAATTATCGAACAGGATGACTTCGCCCGCCCCTGCCTCGAGCAATTGCTCGGCGACATGCGAGCCGATCAGGCTCGCTCCGCCTGTCAACAGAAAGCGCCCACCTTTGATATTCATCGCTCAGCTCCGCGACGCAAAACGACACGCCATTCGGGTATCCTCCACTCTGCGAGCCCTCTATCCTGCAGCGACCGGTCGAAGAACGCACGGGAGTAGCAAACCATGATCCACGTCATCGCCATCATCACCGCCAAGCCCGGCAAACGCGAAGAGGTGCTGGCGGCGTTTCGCGCCAACATGCCGGCGGTGCACGCCGAGCAGGGCTGCATCGAATACGGCCCGGCAACCGACGCCGAAGGCGGACCCGGCGCCAAATACGGATCGGACACCTTTGTCGTGATCGAAAAGTGGGACAGCCTCGATGCGCTGAAGGCGCATGCCGCCTCGCCGCACATGGCGGCTTACGCCGCCAAGACGCGCGACCTCCTCGCCAACCGCGAGATCCACGTCCTCTCGCCCGCCGCGTGACCATTCACGATGAGGCGGTGAACCGGTGAGGATGAGAACGTGTTTTTTTCTTCTCACCGCCTCACTGTCTCATTGTGACATTCACTTGATGTGCAGCACCGCCTTGCCGGTGAATTCGCGGTCGATCAAGCGGCGGGCGACCGTGCCGATCTCGCTCCATGGCGCCTCGACCGCGATCTGCGGCCGCAATTTCTTCGCCTCAATCAACTCGGCCAGCAATCGCAGTCCGATGCCGGCGCGCTCGACGCTCATCAACTCGTGGAACAGCGTGAGGCCGTAAAGCCTCACTCCGCCGGTCGAGAAGAAATCGCGGCTCTCGAAAGTCGTGGTATTGCCTTCCGAGACGCCGAGGGTCACGCAGGCGCCATTCGGCTGCAGCATGCCGAGCGCCGCCGACAGCGCCGACGCGCCGACGGAATCGACGATCAGCCAGAACGGCCCGTTTGCCTTCGCGCCCCCGAGATCGCGGCCCAGCACGACGCGCTCGCCGCACCACTCCGCGACGGCGGCGCGGTGCTCCTCGCGCCGCACATGCCCCCACACCAGCGCGCCCGCCGCGGTGGCGAGCTGGCAGGCGAGGTGCCCGACCCCGCCCGAGGCGCCGTCGACCAGCACCTTGCGCCCAAGCAACAGTCCGCCCTGGCGCAGCGCATGCAGCGCTGTCAGACCGGCAACCGGCAGGGTCGCCGCCTCGGCATCGCTGACCGCATCCGGCAAAGCAGCGACCGCATGGCTGCGGCAATTGACCCGCTCGGCCCAGGAGCCCGACGGCAGGAGGCCGACGACCCGCGTGCCCGGCTTCGGGCCGCTGCCATCGGCCGCGGCGGTTTCGACGATGCCGGCGAAATCCCAGCCCGGCCGCCAGCCCGGCTCGGCCACCTGCAACGCCCGTCTTGTCTCGCCGCGGTTCAGCGAGATCGCGGTAACCCGCACACTGAGCTCGTCGCGGTCCGGATCGCGCAACTCGACCGGCTTGATCGCGAGTTTCTCGGGTGCCGCAGGATCGACGACGACGGCGCGGATGGTTTGGGGCATAGGCGCTCTTTCTCCTCCGATAATCAGTCCGACGGGCGGATCGCGCTGAACGCGATCGCGCGCAGCGGCGACTCGATCGGTCCATCGCCAAAGCGAGCAGCGATGGCCATGGCCGCCGCCTCGGTAATCTCGTCCAGTCGGCCCGGCGCCTGCGCCTCGATCGCGGCGCGGATCAGTCCGCCATGGCACATGCTTATCGCGGCTTCGCGAGCAGAGCCCGAATGGATCGGCTTCGTTACCTCTTCAGCCGTAATCGAAGCGAAACCTGCCGTGGAAAGCGCCGCCTTGACTACCGCGATATCATTGTAGGCCGGGGAAACGAGCGACACCGGGTCACGGTTGAGAGCCTGACCGACGACATTGGCGACCAGGTCGAAGACGCTGCCCTCCCGGTCTCCCCAGACGCTGAAAAGAAACCGCCCGCCGGGCTGCAACACGCGCAGCGCCTCGCGAAAGCCGGTCTGCTTGTCGGGAAGGAACATGATGCCGAACTGGCAGACCACATAATCGAACAGCCGGTCGCCGAAGGGCAGTGCGAGGGCATCCGCCTCCTGCCATCGGACCCGCTCCATCCCGGCGTGGGATTTCGCTCGATCGAGCATCGCCGGGTTCAGATCGGTCGCCGTGATGGCGACCGCGGCAGGCAACCTCTGCGCCAGCGCGCGGGTCACGACGCCGGTGCCGGCGGCGATCTCGAGCACGTGGCCGGAATTCACTTCGTGCAACCGTTCGACCAGATCCAGCGCGAACGGCTCGAACATGACCGGGACCAGAATGCGGTCATAAAATTCCGGCATCGAGCCGGCAAATGAGCGGTTCATGTCGGACATGAGCTACCGCTTTTCTGATCAGCTGTTGGTCAGCAGCCCCTCGCGGGTGACGACGACTTCGCCCGCCGCCCTCAACCGTACGAGATTGATCGTGTGCACATATTCGGGCGAGCCCGAGTAATAGGCCGGCACGGCGCCGTCTCCGACCTGCGCAGCGCGGTCCCAATGGCCGAGCGCGACGTAATCGGCCGCGGTCGCGGCGATCATCGCGTCGCTGATCAGCCAAGACGGGCGCAGCGGGTTGTGCCAGGTCTCGGGCGGCTCGTAATGGCCGTGCCCCATGGCGACATGCCAGCGCATCGCGCGTGGCGGCGGATCGCGCAACGGCACCATGTCGTGATAGTCGCGATGCGCGTTGCCCCAGATCTCCAGCTCGTGCTCCGGAAATGTCACCGCGCGATCATGCGTCATGCCGAGGATGCGGAGGTTCGGGATCGCGGCGAACCCGCCGCGGACATACACCGAATCCGCGCTGACCGGATCGTGGTTGCCGGGCAGGATCACGACTGGCAGCCCAGCGTCCGCCAGCACCTCGCCGGCACGGTCGATCGTCGCCGCGGTGACCATGTGGTTGTCGAAAGTGTCGCCGGCGAGCAGCACGATATCGGCGCCAAGCTCGCGCGCCGTCAGCAGCACGGCGCGTAGCCCCGCCGTGCCGTCGCCATCATGCTGCGCGGCGATCCGGTCGTCATCGACATGCAGGTCCGAGCTGTGGATGAGGACGATCTCGGCGCCGGTGGTCCAGTCGCGCGGCAAGGTTCAATTCCTCTCGAAATCGATGCGCTCGGTGACCGGCAGGCCGTAGAGGTAGCGGCGCAGGCAATCGAGCCCCAGCTCGACAGCGCCGAGCCTGACCCATTCGCGGCCGCCGAGAATCCGCGACCGGCGCGAGGCCACATCGCTTTCGGTCGCGATCGCGATACAGATCGAGCCGCCGAAATCGATCCGGTCCGGGCCGTCGTCGAGATCGATCAGCACCGCCAATGCGTGGCTCGCACCGCTCTGCCGGCGCGCGGCGCTGGCCACCGCCTCGGCGGCTTCGCGGGTGATCTCGGTCGGCACCGTCAAGGCGAGCGCGTCCCATAACTCGCCGATGTCGCGCGCGACGAGCCCGCGGCGGAACACACCCTCGGCGCCGGGCAATGGCGCAATGCGCGCCGCGATCTGGCCGCTGGTGAAGGTCTCGACAACCGCCAGCGAACCTTGCGCCTTGGTAAGCGCCTTCAGAATCACGCCTTCGAGCGTGTCGTCGTCCTCGGCGAGGATGAAATTGCCGAGCCGCTTGCGGACCTCCGCGACCACCGGCGCGAGCTTGGCCTCTATATCTGCCTCATTGGCGCCGCGCACCGTCACCTTGGTCTCGATCTGCGGGTAATGGGCGCGGAAGCCGAGCTTGGCGCTGCCGTCCGGCACCAATTCCTCGACCCCTTGCAACAGCGCGTCGACATGCGATTCGCCGAGCCCGTAGGAGTGGAACCGCTTCAGCCGGATCGCGGTCTGGGTGCCGCTGCGCGCCAGCAGCCGCGGGATGATTTGTTCCTCGAGCATGCGGCGCAATTCGCGCGGCACGCCGGGGGTGAAGAAGAAGCGCGCCTTGCCGATATCCATCGCAAAGCCGCAGGCCGTGCCGATCGGGTTGTCGAGGATCTCGGCCGTCTCGGGCAGCATCGCCTGTTTGCGGTTGTTCGGCGACATGACCCGGCTGCGGCGCTGGAAGAACGCCTCCATCGTGGTCAGCCATTCTTCGCTGAGCACCAGATCGACCCCGGCGGCGCGCGCCGCGATCTCCTGCGACAGATCGTCGACCGTCGGCCCGAGCCCGCCATTGACGATGACCGCATCGGCGCGCTCACCGGCATGCAGGAACGCCGCCAGCAAGGTGTCGCGGTCGTCGCCGACCGTCGTCGCCCACCGCACTGACAGCCCGACGTCTTCGAGCTTCTGGCTGATGTAGCTGAAATTGGTGTTGACGATCTTGCCGGTCAGCACCTCGTCGCCGGTGCAAATGATCTCGATTAGCATGCAAAGGCCTGTATTTGTGGTCACGCCGTGCTCGATGCCGTGAGCCTCACGCCATGAAATTGAGGCGCAGCCCGGGTTCCGGCCACTCCATCGCCGCGAGCTGGCCCGATGCCGACAGCGTGATGTAGGCGGTGCGCAGATCAGGGCCGCCGAAACAGATATTGGTGGGATACACGTCCGGCATCTTGACCTGCCGCACGACCTGTCCGCCCGGCGAAATCACCGTGATGTAACCGGTGACCAGGGTCGCGACACAGATATTGCCGTTGGCCTCGATCGCCAGGCTGTCGAAGCGCTGGAAGCCCGGCAGCCCGCAGACGCAGCGCCCGCCATAAGGCGCCGGAAACGGCTCGTGCTTCACCTTGCCGGGCGAGACGATATCCCAGGCATAAATCCGCGACGTCTCGGTATCGGCGACATAGACGGTCTTCTCGTCAGGAGACAGGCCGACCCCATTCGGCGTGACGATCGGATAGACCAGCTCGGTGATGCTGGAGCCGTCCGGCAGCGCGTAATAGAGCCCGCCATTATCGCGATGGTGCGCATAGCGCTTGCCGAGATCGGTGAAGTAGAACCCACCCTCGCTGTCGAACACGAGGTCGTTCGGCGCCGACAATTTGTGACCGTTGCACTCTGTGTAGAGGGTCCGAGTCTCGCCGGTTTTCGGATCGATGCGCTGGATCGAGCCGTTTTTGTAATCGGGCGCCGGGCCGGTCGACAGAAAGCTGGGGGCTGTCTGATAGACGGCGCCGCCATTATTGCAGACATAAAGAGCGCCGTCTGGGCCGGTCGCGAC
>Ga0066709_100001011_pt1 | contig 17468 bp, 14 predicted proteins | sample GraSoiAngelo_158_FD_79665 | JGI IMG/M metagenome (GOLD analysis project Ga0066709, IMG submission 79665) | Grasslands soil microbial communities from the Angelo Coastal Reserve, California, USA - 14_1009_16_30cm | ecosystem: Environmental > Terrestrial > Soil > Grasslands | place: USA...
GATCGCCTCCGCGGCCTCGTGGCGCTGCTCGCCGAGCCGGAGCCTTTGACGCGCGCCCTGGGCGCCTTCACGGGTACCGGAGGCGCCCGGGTGACGATCGGCCGCGAGCTGGGGGAGGGGCCAATGCGGGCCTGCTCGCTCGTCGGCACCGGGATCGCGTCGAGCCGGCTCCACGGATCGTTGGGCGTGCTGGGGCCGGTCCGCATGCCGTATCCTAGACTCCTTTCGCTCGTATCCTACGTGGGGGACCGGCTCGCGGATTTCGCATGAATCGGAAAAAGGATCAGACACCCGAGCACCCGGACGTCGAGATCGCGCCGGAGGGGCGCGCGAAGGCCCCCGAGACAGGGACGCCCGCGGCGGCCGAGGGGCCGAGGCCAGCGCTCGTGGAGGATCCCGCGCGGCTCTTCGCCGAGCTCGAGCGCGCGCGCGCGCGGGAAGACGAGCTGATGCGCGCGCTCGCCGAGCTCACCAACATGAACCGTCGCCGCAAGCAGGACATGGAGACGGCCGTCCTCGCGGCGCGGGAATCGTGGCTCCGCGGCATCCTCCCGGTCCTCGATGACATCGACCGGTCGCTTGAGGCATCCAAAGATCGCGAAGGGGATCCTTTTCGCTCCGGCGTCCTCCTGATCCGCGACCGTCTCTGGCAAACGCTCGAGAAGGAGGGGGTGGAGGAGATCCGGGCGTTGGGGGAGCGGTTCGATCCCGAGCTTCACGACGCGAAGGCGCAACGGCCGAGCGGAAGCCATCCGCTCGGCACGGTGCTCGAGGTGCTGGTTCCGGGATACCTCTTCAAAGGACGCGTGCTGCGCCACGCCCAGGTCGTCGTTGCGGGATCGCCCGCGCCCAACCGGTCCGCGCAAGGAATGGAAGGGAACGCGGCGCCGGGCGCCGGGGAGGTTGAGTTCTGACGACGCGCCGGGATTATTACGAGATCTTGGGCGTTCCCCGTACGGCGACGGACGACGAGCTCAAGAAGGCCTACCGGCAGCTCGCGATGAAATTCCACCCGGACCGAAATCCAGGCGATAAGAAGGCCGAAGAGAGCTTCAAGGAGGTCGCCGAGGCGTACGAAGTCCTCCACGATCCCGAAAAGCGCGCGCGCTACGACCGGTTCGGACACGCCGCGGGCGCCCCCGCCGGCGGGGGAGGGGCCGAGTTCGAAGGCTTCGACCTCGCGGACGCCCTGCGCGCGTTCATGCGCGACTTCGGAGGTATGGGGGGCGGGTTCGGGGAGGTATTCGAGTCGCAGATGGGCGGGCGGCGCGCCGGCCCGAGCGAGCGCCGCGGGCGGAACCTTGAAATCCGCCTTCCACTCACGCTGGAGGAGATCGCCACCGGCGTGGAGAAGCGGATCAAGATCCGTCGCATGGGAACCTGCGCGGTGTGCGGCGGCACCGGGGCGAAGGCGGGTACCTCGAAGCGCACGTGCCCCGTATGCGGCGGCTCGGGCCAGGTCCGCGCCGTGCAAAGGTCGCTCTTCGGCCAGCTCATCAGCGTGACCACGTGCGACCGATGCCAAGGCGAGGGAGCGGTGATCGAGGATCCGTGCCCCACGTGCTCCGGCGAAGGGCGCGTCCGGGTTCAAGAAGAGATCACGATCCGCGTGCCGCCCGGTGTGATGACCGGAAACTACATCCCGCTTCGGAGGCTGGGCGACGCGGGGGTCCGCGGCGGGCCGGCGGGGGATCTCATCGCCCACATCGAGGAAATCGAGCATCCGGTTTTCGCGCGGGACGGCGAGGACCTCATCGTCGAGGTCCCGATCAGCATTGCCCGCGCGGCGCTCGGCGGAAAAATCGAAGTGCCCACGCTCGGGGGCAGGGCCAAGGTGGATATCCCGCAGGGAATCCAGTCGGGTCAGGTGCTTCGGTTGCGCGGCAAGGGTCTCAAGAGCCTCAAGCGCGCCGGCTCGGGCGACCTCCTCGTCCAGGTGACCGTCCACACCCCGACCAAGCCCTCGGAGCGCGGCAGGAAGCTCTTCATGGAATTGGAGGAGCTGCCTGAAGCCAAGGTTCCCCCGCCCCACCGTCCGCGGAACGGCGGCTGAATTGGTCGAGCGCCGGCGCCCGGACACCCTGTTCTGGGTGGACCCGGCCTCCGTCGGGTCGGATCGCCTCAAGCTGAGCCCCGAGGAATCGCACCACCTCCTCCACGTACATCGCGCCAAAGCGGGGACGCCGTTTCAGGCGATCGACGGGGAAGGCTCCTACTTCGAGTGTGTGCTCGAGTCGACCGAGCGTCGCGCCGCCATTGGCAGGATCGTGGGACGCCGTGAGGGAGTGGGCGAGCTCGCGCGCACCATCGTGGCCTTGGTGGGCCTGCCGGCCTCGGGCGATGTCGAGCAGGTCGTGGCGCACGGCGTTCCGCTCGGGGTGAGCGCCTTCGACTTCGTCGTTTGCGAGCGGAGCGGGCGGGGGGCCCTCAAATCGCAGCGGCTCTCGCGGCTCGGCCGGATCGCACGGGCCGGGCTCAAGCAGTCCCTCCGGACCCGGCTTCCCGAGATCCGCTCGTCCGGCTCCCTCGGCGAGGCCCTGAGGCATCTGCCATCGGGGCTCCGTTTCGCCGCCGATCCCGAAGGGGGGGAACCGGCCATGGCCCTCGTGAGAAGCTCGGAAGATCCTGTCACGCTGGCGGTTGGGCCTCCGGGGGGATTTGCCAGCGAGGAGCGCCGATTGCTCCAGGCCGAGCATTTTTCAGTTATCTCATTAGGTCCTAGCAGGTTAACCACCGAGACCGCGGCGTTGGCCCTCATTAGCTTGGCGCGGAACTCACTGCGATGATGGGAGTTAGCTTTGTGTTGACAGACCCTCCCGCTCGGGGTATCTTGATTAGTGTTAGGCGTATGCTGCCCACCTAGGCAGTAACGGAGGACCAAGCGGACCCAAACCAGGGTTAGGAGGCGATTCATAGGATGCCCGGCATCAGGGTAAAGGAAGGTGAATCCTTCGAGAGTGCCCTTCGCCGGTTCAAGAAGAAGTGCGAGAAGGCAGGAGTTCTCGCCGATTTGCGACGTCACCAGCACTTCGAGAAACCGAGCGAGCGGAGGAAGCGCAAGCTGAACGCCGCCAAGAGAAAGATGATGGCCCGGATGAAAGCGGAGTAGCGCTCCGGACATCGGCAGCAACGCGGGAGATCGGCGGGGGCCGGTTTCCCGCTTACCCACTTGGGCCGAAGCTTCGTCAGCGACACCACACTTCCGGACGAACAGACATCACAAACTCTCGTACGCGCGAGCCCTCGGGGTGCCCGGTTCCCTTGGAATCCGGCCCTCCGAGTCACGCGCAACAAGTTCTGGAGTTCCCCGCCGTCCTCGAGACGATAGCGGGGCGGACCCGCTCGGCCCCCGGACGGGAGCGTGTGCTCGCGATCCGGTGCCAGGCGCGGCTGGACGACGCGCGCCGAGACCAGGAGCTTTACGGCGATTTGATCTCGCTTATAGGGACAGGGGATGAGCCCCCCGCCGGCGCGCCGCCCGACGTGAGGTCCCTCCTCGAGCAGCTGGAAACCGAAGGTGCCCTCCTCAGCGGGGAGGAGCTATGGCAACTGCGCCTCCTTCTCGACCAGACGGGCTTCGCGCACGCATGGCTCCGAAAAAACCGCAGGGACACGCCGGGGCTTTCGAGGCTCCTGGATGAGCTCACGCCGCTTCCGGCGCTCCATCGCGAGCTGGGCCGGACGCTCGAGCCCTCCGGCGACGTGCGGGACGACGCGAGCCCTGACCTGGCCAGGATCCGGCGCTCGATTCACACGCTGCGCCAGCATCTCGCGCTGAAGCTCGAGTCGATCCTGCGTGGCCTCGGAATCGCCGAGAGCTTCGTCACGCTGCGGGATGGCCGGTACGCGATCGCGGTGCCTGCTTCCCAGAGGCGCCAGGTCCCGGGCGTGGCGCTCGGCTATTCGGGAAGCGGCACCTCCGTGTTCCTCGAGCCGCGTGATGCCGCGGAGGCGAATAGCCAGCTCGCCGACCTCTTCATGGACGAGCTGGGCGAGGTGAACCGCGTGCTGCGCGAGCTGAGCGCCCTCGCGCGGCGCGACCGTGAGGGGCTCGCGCGGGACCTGGCATGCCTCGCGCGGCTGGACGCGGCGCAGGCGGTTTCGGCGTGGGCGGAGGCTCAAGGGGGCGCCTTGCCCGCGCTCACCGACGATCGGTCCCTGAGGCTCCGGGGGGCGCGGCATCCAATCCTGGTCGAGCGTCACGCGCGCGGCGAGATGGAGTCGGCGCCGGTGCCGCTCGATTTGGAGCTGGACCGCGGGTCCCCGCTCCTCCTCGTGACCGGGCCGAATATGGGAGGAAAGACGGTCGCGCTCAAGACGGTCGGGCTCTCGGCGCTGCTCGCGATGGCGGGGCTGCCGATTCCCGCCGCCACGGGAACGACCGTCCCCTGGTTCGACCACGTGGTCTGCGACATCGGGGACGAGCAGTCCCTTCTGGAGGACGTGAGCACCTTCCTCTCGCACCTCCGCCGGGTGGCCGAGGCGATCTCGCTCGCGACCCCCCAGAGCCTCGTGCTCCTGGATGAGCTGGGATCGGGAACCGATCCGACCGAGGGCGCCGCGCTGGGGCAGGCGATCCTCGAGCGGCTCCTCGAGCGGAAGACCTTGTGTCTGGCCACGACGCACCATGGCGCCCTGAAGTCCTTCGCGCAGGAGACCGCCGGCGTGAGGAACGCCTCCATGGCCTTCGACGAGGAGACCCTCAAGCCGAGGTTCACGCTCATCCTCGGCGTTCCGGGGAGGAGCCGCGCGATCCAGGTGGCGGAGCGATTCGGCATGGACCGCGCTGTGCTCGAGCGCGCGCGGGACCTTCTGCCGCGCGGCGAGCGCGATCTGGGCGTCTTGATCGAGGAGCTGGGACGCCTCAAAGCGGAAGTTGCCCGCGAGCGGGAGGAGCTTTCGCAAACGCGCCTCCGCCTCGCGGAGCGTGAAGGGGAGCTCAAGACAGCGCTCTCGAAGCTCGAATCGGAGCGGCGTGAGCGCAAGCAGGCCGAGCTCCAAGCGAGGCGAGACCTGCTCCGGAAGCTCGAGAGCCAGATCGACGACTACCGAAGGAAGCTCCGCGCGGATCGGCGCGCGAGCTCGGAGACGCTGGAGGAAGCGCGCGGGCTCGCGCGCCGGGTTTCCGAATCGATCGACGCCGAGACGGAATGGGCGCCTGCGTCCGACCGCGGCGTCCCGGTCCAGCGGGTTCGCGAGGGGGACAGGGTCTATGTGCCCGCGCTCCAGGCGGAAGGGGTTGTGCTTTCCAGCCCGGATCAGGATGGACGCGTCCGGGTGAAGGTGGGCGGCGCGACGGCGGTGCTCCCGATCGGAACCCTTCGCCGGGACGCGGGTGAGGCCGAGGAACGGCCGGGAGGTGCGCCGGCCGCGGCCGGCGGCGCGAATCGCCTCGGCGGCGCGGGGGCGGCAAAGCCTCCGCTCCGGCAGGAGATCGAAATCCCGGATGTCCCGCGGGAGATCGACGTGCGCGGCTTCGAGCCGGACGATGCGATCCGCGCGGTCGAGGTGTTTCTTGAGAACGCGATCATGGGCGGCGTCGACAGCGCCCGGATCATCCACGGCAAGGGAAAAGGAATCCTGAGAGAGAGAATGAAGCGCTGGCTCAAGGATCAGCCGACCGTGAAGGAGTTTCGCCTCGGCGAGCTTCGTGAGGGAGGGACCGGGGTCACGATCGTGGTCCTCGGGTAAGGGCCCATGACCATGCGGATCGGCGAGGAGGTGCGCGAGCGGATTCGGGACGCGACCGACATCGTCCAGCTCATCGGCGAGCGGGTCGAGCTGCGCCGCTCCGGGCGCTCGTTCAAGGGTCTCTGTCCGTTCCACACCGAGAAGACCCCGTCCTTCACCGTGACGCCGGACCGCCAGATCTGGCACTGCTTCGGCTGTAGCCGCGGAGGCGACGTATTCGCGTTCGTGATGGAAACCGACAAGGTCACGTTTCCCGAGGCGCTCCGTCTGCTCGCGGACCGCGCCGGGATCGAGCTGCCGAAGCAGGAGCGGGTCCCGGGCGAGGAGATCTTCGACCGTCTCTATCAGGCGAACGCCCTGGCGCGCGACTTCTTCCGCGCGAGCCTCCAGGCGGGGGGCGCGGCGAGGGCGCGGGCGTATCTTGCGGGCCGCGGGTTCGAGGACCCCTGGCTCACGCGGTTCGAGATCGGCTGGGCGCCGGAGGGCTGGGACGGGCTGCTAACGGCGCTCTCGAAGCTCCTCCCCACGGGCGTGATGGAGCAGGCCGGGCTCATCGTGCGCCGAGGGGACGGCAGCGGCCACTACGACCGGTTCCGGAACCGGATCCTTTTTCCGGTCGCAACCGGCGCCGGGAAGATCGCGGGCTTCGGCGCGAGGGCCATCGTCGAGGAGGACACGCCGAAGTATCTCAATTCGCCCGAGACACCGGTCTTTCGCAAAGGAAGGCTTCTCTACGGGCTTCCGGTCGCGCGGCAGAGCATCCGCGAGCGCAGGGAGGCGATCGTTTCGGAGGGATATCTCGACGTGATCCGGCTCCACGCGAGCGGCTTCACGAACGCGGTCTCGACATGCGGGACCGCGCTCACGCCCGACCAGGCGCGGCTCCTGGCGCGGCTTCAGGTCGACGTGCTCCTCCTCTACGACGGCGACGACGCGGGGGTGCGCGCGGCGGACCGAGGCCTGGATCCGCTGCTCCAGGCGGGAGTGAACGTGCGCGTGCTCCTCTTGCCGGGGGGCGAGGACCCCGATTCCTTCCTCCGGAAGGAGGGGGCGGGCGCGCTCAAGGAGCGCCTGGAGTCGGCGCTCGATGTTCCGAGCTTCCTCGCGGGATCGAAGCTGGCGGGGGAGGATGAAGGGAATCCCAGTCTGGAATTGAGGGTACGAAGATTCGTGGGGCTCCTGGACCGCATCGACGATCCAATCCGACGCAGGCTCCTGCTCCGGCGCGGGGCGGAGGTCTTCGGCCTCGAAGAGGCGGTGCTCATGGAAGCGGTCCAGAGGCGGTCCGGGGGCCGGGGGAAGGGCCCGAAGCCCCGTCGCGAGGCTCCGTTACCCGGATACGCGGGGGCCCCAGCGTCAGCCGGCGTCGCCTCCCCGGCCGATGGGGCGGCGTCCGTCCCAGCAGACCCGATCGAGCGGGAGCTGGCGGGGCGCGTCCTGACCGAGGAGGGCGCCTTCGCGGAGGTCTTCGACCAGGGTGGAGCGATCTGTTTTCGGAGTGAATCGCTGCGGGACCTCTTGAATCCGTGGTTCGGGGAGACACGCCTCCCGCGTCAGGACGAGCTTAGGGAGCTACTGTCCGGGAGCCCGCTTACGCGCTCCCTCCTGGCCGAGCTGCCGCACGAGCCGGGCAGGACCGTCGAGGAGTCGCGCCGGGAGGCCCGGGACCTGATCCAGCGTCTGGAGGAGCGCCGATTGAAGGCGAGCATCCAGGTGCTCGACCAGGCGATCCGCGAGGCCGAGCGGAGCCGGGACGAGGGGTCGCTGGGAAGGCTTATCGCCGAACGGCGCGATCTTGCATCGAAACTTCATATGCGGAGCGGCCATTCCGCGATCCACTAAGGGACCGGGGCAGACCGGAAGGAGAGTCGAACGAATGAAGCGTGCGAAGACGGACCGTCTCCTGGAGCTGAAGGGGCTGGCTGGCAAGCAGCAGTACCTGCTCCACGACCAGATCGAGGCGTTCTTGGATGAGAGCGCCTCGGTGGAGGACATGGACGAGGTCTACATCGCGCTCAACGATCTCAAGGTCGACGTGTTCGACAGCCACGAGGAGGCGCAGCAGAAGCTCAAGCTGAAGCGCCGCGAGGAGAAGCGGCCGCAGGAGAAGCAGCTGGTCCAACACCCGATGCGGTACGACGACCCGGTGCGCATGTACCTGCGCGAGATGGGGCGCGTCCCCCTCCTCGACCGCGAGGGAGAGGTCGAGATCGCGAAGCGGATCAAGGCGGGCGAGCGGCAGATTTGCACCGCGCTCTTCCGCTCGACCCCGATCATCCGGGAGCTTCTCGCGAAGGGCACCCAGCTCAAGCAGGGGAAGATGCGGGTCGAGGATTTCCTCCAGATCGACTTCGGCAACTGGAACCCCGAGTACTCGCCCAAGCGCGAGCGGGCCCGCGCCCTCAAGGCGATGGAACGGGTCCGGCAGCTCAACGGGAAGCTCGTGAAGCTGAAGGAGAAGTCGACCGCCCGCGCCTCCGAGGAGAAGCGCCGGACGCATTTCGACAAGGTGCGCTTGGCCGAAGAGGAGCTCTTGCGCGATCTTTACGCGCTCAACTTCAATGCGAGGTTGATCGAGCGGCTCGCCACGCGCATGAAGCAGCTCGCGCTGGACGTGCGCGAAGCGGAATCCGAGGTGACGCAGCTCGAGCGCCGCCACGACAGGAGCGCCGAGGGGCTCCACGCGCTCTTGAAGCGCGCCCGGAAGAGCCGAAAGGATCTGAAGCAGGTCGAGAAGGAGACCCGGCTCACCATGCCGGACCTGCTCGAGTTCGAGCGCGCCGTGAAGAGCGTGCGCCGCAAGGTCCGCAAGGTCGAGATCGACGGCAAGATGACCCGCGAGCAGATCCGCGAGGTCAACACCGAGATCCGCTCGGGGGAGATCGCGCGCGACAAGGCGAAGCGCGAGATGATCGAAGCGAACGTGCGGCTCGTGATCTCGATCGCAAAGCGCTACACGAACCGCGGGCTCGAGTTCCTGGACTTGATCCAGGAGGGGAATTCGGGCCTGATGCGCGCGGTCGACAAGTTCGACTACCGGAAAGGGTACAAGTTCTCGACCTACGCCACATGGTGGATCCGCCAGGCCATCACCCGCGCGATCGCCGACCAGGCGCGCACCATCCGCGTGCCGGTGCACATGATCGAGGCGATCAACAAGGTCGTGCGCACGTCGCGGCGGCTGGTCCAGGAGCTGGGCCGGGAGCCCACACCGGAGGAGGTGGCCGACAAGCTTCAGCTCCCGGTGGACAAGATCAAGAGCGTGCTCAAGGCGGCGCAGGAGCCGATCTCGCTGGATCGCCCGATCGGCGAGGACGACGATTCGAACCTCGGCGATTTCATCGAGGACACGAGCGTCGTCTCCCCCGCGCAGGCCGCCGCCTTCTCGATGCTGAAGGACGAAGTGAACGAGGTGCTCGAGACCTTGAGCAAGCGCGAAGCCAAGGTGATCCGTTTGCGGTTCGGGCTCACGGACGACGGGTGCCCGCGGACCTTGGAGGAGGTCGGGGCCACCTTCAACGTCACGCGCGAGCGGATCCGCCAGATCGAAGCCAAGGCACTCCGGAAGCTCCGCCATCCGACGCGGAGCCGGAGGCTCAAAGGCTACGTGGAGATGATGTGACCGACGCGGGCGGCGCGCGCGCCTTGGGCGGCTTGACCGGGCCGGAATCCGGATGCTAGCCTGCTCGGCTCGGGTCCGTTGCGACGAGGCCGATCTTCTTCGGGCCCATAGCTCAGTTGGTGAGAGCGCCCGGCTCATAACCGGGTGGTCCTTGGTTCAAGTCCAAGTGGGCCCATTTGCCCCGTTTCCCCAGCATCACGCGGAGAAGGGACCCTCGTACTTGGTTTCGATCGCACGGGCGGTTAGCTCAGCTGGGAGAGCGCTGGTATCACAAGCCAGAGGTCACAGGTTCAATCCCTGTACCGCCCACCATCGCGGCGCGAGGGGGCCGGGCGCAATGCGGAACGCGGCGGGTCGGGACGCGAAGCCCCGGCCCGGGCGAAACCACATCGGCCGAGCCCCGGATGGTCCAACGGGGAGTGCGCTCCGGCGTGCTCCCCGTTTTTTATTGGGGGCAGGGCCCGCGGGCGGGCATCCTTTCGTCGGGAGGGCTCGGCGTGCTCCCTGAGCTCACGGCGCTTCTCGAAGTGCAGCGCTACGACGCGCGCCTGATGGAGGCGCAGCGCAAACGCGACGAGATCCCGAGGCGTCGCGAGGCGCTGCGGGCGGCGCTCGAGCGGGCGAAAGCCTCGCACGAGCGCGCCAGGAAGGAGCTGGAGCGCGTACGCCTCGAGCGCAGGGGGCAGGAGAAGGAGATCGAGGTCGTGCAGAACGAGGGCGCAAAGCTCGAGCGCCAGCTCCTCGATGTGAAAACCAACAAGGAATACCAGGCCATGCTGCACGAGATCGAGCTTCTGAAGTCCAAGCGGTCCGACCGTGAGACCCTGGTTCTGGAATATTTCGAGCGAGAGGAAACTCTGGCGGCGCAGGTCAAGCACGAGGAGCAGCGGATCGCGGAGGAAGAGCACAAGCTCAAGGCGGGGGAAGCGGAGCTGGAACGAGAGGCTGCGACGCTCGACCAGACCATCCACTCGCTTCGGGCGGACCGGGACCAGGTTCGGCCCAGCATCCCCACGCCGCTCCTCGCCCGCTACGACCGTCTTGCCGGCTCGCGGAACGGCATCGCGGTCGCCGAGGTGCGCAAGGGCGCGTGCGGCGCGTGCTTCACCGCGCTGACCCCTCAGGCCATGCAGGAGGTCCGCCGCAACGACGCCGTGCTCCAGTGCGAGTCGTGCGGGCGGATCCTGATCTGGACCGAGGGAAGCGTCACGTAGCGGGGGTGATGATCCGATCGGAGCCTTAAGACACCTTTTCCCCTACCTTAAGCGCCACCGCGTATCCCTCTTGCTGGGTGGCATCGCCGTCCTCGCCACCAACCTGTTCCAGGTGTGGTCTCCGTGGATCGTCCGCCAGGCGGTGGACCACCTCCAGCACGGCACGGCCCGCGCCACGTTGATGCGCGACGCGGGGCTGATCCTTCTCGCGGTCGCGCTGCAGGGGCTCTTCCTGTTTCTGATGCGGATGACCCTGATCCGCTCCTCCCGCCAGATGGAGTATGAGCTTCGGAACGACCTCTACGACCACATGCAGCGGCTCCACGCAGGCTTCTACCGCCGGACGCGCGTGGGGGATCTCTTGTCGCGCACGACGAACGATTTGGACGCGGTGAGGAATTTCTTGGGCCCCGGCATCATGTATTTCGCCAACACCGTGGTGACCTTTTGCTTCGCGGTCACGCTCATGTGCCGGATCGACGTGAGGCTCACGCTGATCTCGCTGATTCCCCTTCCCCTTCTCTCGCTCACCGTCGCGCGGCTGGGCGCCACGATCCATCGCTACTATGAGGCGATTCAGGATCGATTCGGGAGACTCACCGCCAAGGCGCAGGAGACGCTGGCCGGGATTCGCGTCGTGAAGGCATACGTCGAAGAGGAAGGGGAGTACGACGCGTTCCGCGCGATCCACGAGGATTACACGGAGCAGAACCGCAAGATGATCCAGCTCTGGTCGATGATGGGGCCCATGATGGGGCTCCTGGGCGGGATCGCCAACGCGGTCGTGCTCTGGATCGGCGGGAGCGCCGTCGTCTCGGGACGGATTTCGCTCGGGGACCTCGTGGCGTTTCAGATCTATTTGATGATGCTGCTGTGGCCGATGATCTCCCTCGGGTGGGTGTCGAACCTGTTCCAGCGCGGGGAGGCTTCGATGGCGCGGATCCGGGCGATCCTCGAGGAGCCGATCGAGCTGGACCTGGATTGGGGGGGTGCCGAGCGCGCGACTGCTCGGTCTCGGGCTCCGAACTACATCGCGATCGAGCTGCGCGATGTCGGGTTCAAATACCCGGGATCCGACCGGTACGTCCTCCGTGGTCTCGATCTCGCCGTCCGGCCGGGGGAGCGCCTGGCGATCGTGGGGCGCACGGGAGCGGGGAAGAGCACCCTGCTCGCTCTGCTCGCGCGGCTCTACGACCCCGATGAGGGCACAATCCTGGTATGCGGGCGGGACGCGCGGGAATGGTCCCACGCGGAGTTGCGCCGAGTGTTCGGCATCGTGCCACAAGAAAGCTTCCTCTTCTCCGACACCATCCGGGCGAACGTCGCGTTCGGATTCGACGACTCCGGCGCGGCCCCGAGCCCCGACGGTCCGGTGGCTCGCGCCGGGCTCGCGCGGGACCTCGAGCAGTTCTCGCGCGGGCTCGATACGATCATCGGCGAGCGCGGGATCACCCTCTCCGGTGGGCAAAAGCAGCGTGTCGCGCTGGCCCGGGCCCTGGCGCTCGAGCGCCCGGTGCTCCTCCTCGACGACGCCTTCGCGAGCGTCGATCCCGGAACTGAAGAGGAAATTCTGGATGCGCTCTTCGAGCACCCCTCCCGGCCGACCCTGCTCCTCGCGACCCACCGGCGTTCCGCGCTCCTCCGCGTCGATCGCATCGTGGTGCTCGATGAGGGGAACATCGTGGACAGCGGAACCCACGCGGAGCTGATCCATCGCGGCGGGCTCTACGCCGATCTCTACCATAGGGAAGAGGTCGTCGAGGAGCTGGAGACCCTATGAGCGGTCCCTGGGAATCTTCCGTTCACGACGAAGAAACCGTAGGCGCTGTCTATGACCATGGGCTCGCGAAGCGCCTGGTCCGCTATCTGCGTCCCTACCGCAAGGAGATCTTCATCTCGGTCGCGCTCCTCTTGGCGATCTCCCTGCTGGAGGTGGCGGGGCCCTACATCACCAAGGTCGCCATCGATACCTACGTACGCCCGCTCCACGGCGCAGGCCCCGTGCCGGAGGTTGCGATCCGCGGGCTCATCGTGCTCTCGCTCCTCTACGTCGGCGTTCTGGTCGTGGCCTTTGCGCTGCGGTACTGGCAGACCTACACCATGTCGATGGTCGGACAGCGGGCCATGCAGGATTTGAGGCTCGAGATCTTCCGCCACGTGGAGACCCTGACCCCGAGCTACTTCGACACCCGTCCGGTCGGGCGCATCCTCACCCGGGTGACGCAGGACGTCTCGGTGTTGAGCGAACTTTTCGCCCAGGGCGTGGTCGCGGTGATCGGGGACGTCTTCCTCCTCGCGGGGATCATCGGCGCGATGCTCCTCATGAACTGGAGGCTCGCGCTCATCACCTTCGCGACGATCCCGCTGCTCGTCATCGCCACGGCGGTGTTCCGGGCCAAGGTGCGCGTGAGCTATCGGCGCGTGCGCACGCGGCTCGCGCGCATCAACGCGTATCTCCAAGAACACCTGCAAGGGGTGGAGGTGGTGAAGCTCTTCAACGTGGAGGCGAAGGAGTTCCGGGGATTCGACCGGGCCAACAAGGATCACCTGACGGCGCATCTGCAGAATCTCTTCTACTACGCGGTCTTCTTCCCGACCGTGGAGTTCATCGGCGCGATCGCGCTCGCGCTGATCGTCTGGTTCGGCGGGCTGGGGATCCTCGAGGGTGCGGTAACGTTTGGAGTGGTCGTGGCTTTCTTACAGTACTCGGAGCGTTTCTACCAGCCGGTCCGCGACCTGAGCGAGAAGTACAACGTCTTCCAGTCGGCGATGGTCGCGTCCGAGCGGATCTTCGACCTGCTGGACACGAAGCCGGCCGTCCCCGAGCCCGCCCGCCCGGTCCCGGTCGAGCGCTTGCGCGGCGGAGTGGAGTTCGATCGCGTCTGGTTCGCGTACAGGGACGACGACTTCGTGCTGCGGGACATCTCCTTCCGGATCGCCCCCGGGGAGAAGGTGGCGCTGGTCGGCGCGACCGGAGCCGGGAAAAGCTCGATCGCGAATTTGTTGACGCGGTTCTACGAATTCCAGCGGGGATCGATACGCCTGGACGGACGCGATATCCGCGAAATCGGGGGACGCGCGTTGCGGCGGCAGATCGGGCTCGTCCTGCAGGACGTGTTCCTGTTCGCGGGCTCGGTGCGGGAGAACTTGCGGTTCGGGGCGCGGGAACGCGATCGCGGCGAGGCGGAGCGCGCCCTGCAGGAGATCGGCGGCGGCCGGATGCTGGGGCGGCTGCCGCGCGGGCTCGAGGAAGAGGTCGGCGAGCGGGGCGTCTATTTCTCGATGGGGGAGCGCCAGCTCTTGGCCTTCGCCCGGGCGCTCCACTATGACCCCAGCCTCCTGATCCTGGACGAGGCGACCTCCAGCGTGGACGTGGAAACCGAGCGGGTGATTCAGTCGGCCTTGCGCCGCTTGTTGGAAGGGCGAACATCGTTGGTGATCGCGCACCGGCTGAGCACGATCTTGGACGCGGACCGCATTCTGGTGATGCATAGAGGCGAGCTGCGCGAGCAGGGAACGCACGCGGAGCTTCTCGCGCGCGGTGGAATCTACGCGCGATTGTACGAGCTTCAGTACAGCAGGCAACCCGAAGGAGCCCCGGAGGCTCCGCGAAAAGCGGCGCGGCTCGACGGCGGGACTCCCGCCCTCGACGAGGCGCCCATCGCCGGAGGGGGCAGGACCTCGGACGGCGCGGGGGAAGGCGCGTCGGCATGAGCGGGCGGGGATTGTGGAGGCGGCCCGCATGAACGGGGAGGGCGTTCCCGGAATTCCCTCCGAGTCTGGGGATCCGCCGCCACCCTGGTCCATGCGGACCTACGTCGTCTCGTTTCTCTACCGGGGCGCCTACCATCCTGCCGACCCCGCCAAAGCCGAAGAGCTGCAGCGCGCGCACCTGGCCCACATTTCCCGGCTGCTCCGGGAGCGCAAAGCGATCGCGGTCGGCCCCTTTCTCGACGACACCGATCTACGCGGGTTCTGCATTTTCGACTCGGAATCCGTGGAGGAAGTCCGCGCCATCTGCCTCACCGATCCTGGCGTCCGCGCCGGGGCGTTCCGCGTCGAGGTCCATCCCTGGTATGGCCCCAAAGGGATCACGTTTGTTCCGCCGCGTCCGCCGGCCGAGAGCGGCATCTCGGAATGACGTCGAGATTCGAGCGCGAGCTGTCCGTCGCGGAGCGGGTCGCGCGCGAAGCGGGCGCGCTCCTGAAGGAACACTTCGGCAAGCTCCAGGAAATCGAATACAAGGGCCGGATCGATCTCGTCACCGAGATGGACCGCCGTTCCGAGGATCTGATCGTGAGCCGGCTGCGCTCGGCCTTTCCCGGGGACGACATCTGGGCAGAGGAGGGAGGCGGTGGGCGCAGCGGCGCCGAGCGCGTGTGGATCGTGGATCCGATCGACGGCACGACGAACTACGCCCACGAGTATCCGGTCTTCGCGGTATCCATCGCGTTGCAGATTGTCGGCCGGTTGGTGGTCGGAGTGGTCCACAACCCGCTACTGGACGACATGTACGCCGCTCGCCACGGCGGTGGGGCGACCCTGAACGGGCGTCAGCGCCGGGTCACCGAGGTCGATACGCTGGAGCGCGCGCTGTTGGCGACAGGCTTTGCGTACGACGTTTCAACCGAGGACGATCCCGAGAAAAACAACCTCGGCCCGTTCTCGAGGTTCATCCGCCGAGCACAGGCGGTGCGCCGCGCCGGGTCCGCGTCGCTTGCGATCGCGAAGGTCGGCGTGGGCCGCACGGATGGATTCTGGGAGGGAGGCCTTCACGCGTGGGACATGGCGGCCGCGATGGTCGTCGTAGAGGAAGGGGGTGGGCGGGTCAGCGACTACTCGGGCGCCTCGCCGGCTCTTGAGGGACGCCAGCTTGTAGCGACCAACGGCAGGCTCCACGCCGTGATGCTTGAGGTGCTTGAGCCTCAGCCCCGGACGAAGCCGAGCAGGTAGCCGGCGTCCGAGGAATTCAAGGCGCGCTCCAGGTACTCGGATCGAATCCGCTCCATCATGGCCTCTGCGGCGTCCGGGGAGAGGTGATTCTTCGTGCGCACCCAGGCGGTCAGGACTTTGATCTCCTGCTTCGTTCGGCCGGAGATCAGAGCGGGATCCGACCTGGACTTTGCTTCCCACGCGGCGGCGCATGCGAGGTGCAGCAGGTTGTCGGAGGACTCCGGATTCCGCTCGCGGACGAACTGGGCGAGCATTCGCAGCGCGCCCGCGAGCGCTGTGTAGTTCTCCGGCGCGTTGGGATCCTGCTTGATCGCTCCCTGGGCGCGGCGTGCCGCGTCGATATGATCGGTCGCGGGTCCGCCTTGCCGAGTGGAGGTCTTGCCCGGGGCTTTCGTCTTCACGATTTTCGTCTTCATGTCTGGAATCTCCGGATACGTTCAAGGTTCCGCTCGAACTCCTCGACGAACCGCCGCACGACTTCCGCGGCGGGGGGGATGTCGCGGATCAATCCACTCGACTGCCCCGCCTCCATCTCGCCCTCTTCCACGTCCCCTTCGAGGATTCCCCGTCGGGAGTGCGAACGGCCGTATACCTGCTCCAGCTCCTCCCGCGTGGCGCCGGCAGCCTCCGCCTCGCGGACCCGCTCCACCCACGGATTCTTGATCGCGCGAACTGGCGCGATGCGTTTTGCAAATAGCACGGTTGCCGCGTCGTTGGCGGCGGCAACTGCTTCCTTGTACATCGGGTGTGAAGACGACTCTAGTGTGCACGCAAAGCGTGTGCCCACGGAAATGCCTTCGGCGCCGAGGGCCATCGCGGCCAAAAAGCCTCGTCCATCCGCGATCCCGCCCGCCGCCGCCACGGGAACCGACAGCGCGTCGACGAGCTGGGGGATCAACGCGAGCGTCGTGATCTCGTCCACGCCGTTGTGGCCGCCGGCTTCGAAGCCTTCGCCCACGACGATGTGGGCGCCTGCATCCTGAGCCTTCTTCCCGTGCTTCACGCTGGGGACCACGTGAATCCATGTGACGTCCGCGGCTTGGATGCGCGCCGCCAGCAGCGCGGGGTTCCCGGCGCTCGAGATGATCACGTCGATCCCCTCGCCGAGCGCGATTTCCAGTAACTCGCCCGCATCGCTCCGCAGCAACGGGATATTCACCGCGATCTGCTTCTTCGTGAGCGCCCGGGCTTTCTGAATCTGCGACCGCAGCAGATCCTGCTTCATCCCGGCGGAGCCGATCGTGCCCAGGATGTCGGCCTCGGCGCACGCGACGGCGAGCTTGTAGCCGGCCGCCCAAATCATGCCTGCTTGGAGGATCGGGTAGCGGATGTGGAGGATGTCGGTGACGCGGGTACGGACGGTATCGATCACGCGGGCTTCCGGGTCGGGTGGCCGCGCCCGCCCTTCACCTGCCTGCCTTCGGCCGCCACGGTTCGATCGCGCGCTGGCGCAGCAGCGCGTCCGCGAGGGTGAGGCAGGTCATCGCCTCGGCGACGGGCACGACGCGGGGGCACAGACAAGGATCGTGGCGGCCCTGGATCGCGAACTCGCGCTCCTCGCCGTGCACGTCCACGGTCTTCTGCCTGATCGCGATGGAGGAGGGAGGCTTGACCGCGATCCGCGCCACGATCGGCTCGCCCGTCGAGATGCCTCCCAGAATTCCGCCCGCGTAATTCGTCGCGAACCCATCGCGGGTCATACGGTCGTTCATTTCCGAGCCGCGCTTCCTGGCGGCGGCGAAGCCCTCGCCGATCTCGAAGCCCTTTATCGCGCCGATCGACATCAACCCCCACGCGAGGGAAGCGTCCAGCTTGTCCATCACCGGGTCGCCCAGGCCCGCGGGAACCCCGGAGGCCAGGATTTCCACGACGCCGCCCAGTGAATCGCCGGCCTCCCGCGCCGTCGCGATGGCGCGCTCCATCTCCGGGGCTTTCGTTCGGTCGGGGCAGCGCACCGGGTTCTGCTCCGCGAACTCCAGCTCGCGCGC
>Ga0066709_100001012_pt1 | contig 17453 bp, 22 predicted proteins | sample GraSoiAngelo_158_FD_79665 | JGI IMG/M metagenome (GOLD analysis project Ga0066709, IMG submission 79665) | Grasslands soil microbial communities from the Angelo Coastal Reserve, California, USA - 14_1009_16_30cm | ecosystem: Environmental > Terrestrial > Soil > Grasslands | place: USA...
GTCACCGGCCGGCCGATCAAGCTGATCTCCGTCGGCGAGAAGCTCGACCAGCTCGAGTACTTCCATCCCGATCGTATGGCCTCGCGCATCCTCGGCATGGGCGACGTGTTGACGCTGATCGAGCGCGCCGAGCAAGCTGCCGACGAGGACGACCAGAAGGACCTCGAGGCCCGCATGATGAAGGGCCAGTTCACCTTCGACGACTTCCTCAAGAGCTACAAGATGCTGCGCCGCATGGGACCGATCCAGGGCGTGCTGAAGATGATCCCGGGCCTCGGGAAGCAGCTCGAGGGGATGGACGAGGTCGACGAGAGGCAGCTGGGTCGCGTCGAAGCGATCATCCTGTCGATGACGCCCCAGGAAAGAGGGCTGCCGAAAGTGATCGACGGCTCCCGGCGCAGGCGCATCGCGAACGGATCGGGCACGACCGTGGAGGAAGTCAACCGTCTGCTGGACGCGCGCAAGCAGATGGAGAAGCTCATGAAGGGCGTGAGCAAAGGCAAGATGCCCGATCTCGGCGCCCTGACGGGACAGGCCCCGGCAGCCGCTCCGCAGCCGGGTCAGCGAAAAGCGACAAAATCCAACAAACGCAAGAAGCGACAGAAATCGAGGAGGTAATCGTTTGGCCGTACGCATGAGGTTGACGCGTGTCGGATCGAAGAAGAATCCGGTATACCGCGTCGTCGTCGCCGACTCGCGCTCGCCGCGCGACGGCAAGTTCATCGAGATCGTCGGGCGCTACAACCCGCAGCACGATCCTTCGCTGATCGAGTTCGACGAGGCAAAGGTGAAGGACTGGCTCGGCAAAGGCGCCTTGCCGTCGGAGGCCGTGCGCAAGCTGTTGAAGGTGAGGAATCTGACCCAATAGTGGCCGACCTTCTCGAGTACCTGGCGAAGCAACTCGTCGACGACCCCGATGCCGTGCGCGTCGAGCGAGTCGACGAGCCCGACGCCGTCGTGCTTCGGCTGCATGTGGCGCAAGACGATCTCGGCAAGGTGATCGGAAAGCAGGGCCGCATCGCGCGCGCGCTGCGCACGATCGTCCGTGCCGGCAGCGTGCGCGAGCATCGCCGCGTGCAGCTCGAGATCGTCGACTAGACGAGCGACGGTCCCGTGCACAGCTCGGAGACCGTCGTCGTGGGACGTGTCGGCAAGTCCCATGGTCTCGACGGATCCTTCGTCGTCGAGAACGCGAGCGAAGCCCCGGAACGCTTCGAGGTGGGGGCGGAGCTGATCGTCGGGGGCGAGCCCGCGAAGATCGTTGCGCGCAGGCACGCGCGCGGGCGTCCCGTGATCCGCCTCGACCGTCGCGTCGCGCGAGGAGCCCAGCTCGAGGTGCCGCGCGAGTCGCTGGCGCCGGCCGGCGAGGACGAGTACTACGTGTTTCAGCTGGTGGGACTCAGGGTGGAGGAGGAGGGAGGCGACGAGCTCGGCACGGTGACCGACGTGATCCCCGGTGTCGCGAACGACGTGCTGGAGCTCGACTCCGGGCTTGCCCTCCCGATGGTGGAGGACTGCGTCCGCGTAGTCGATCTCGCGAACGGCCGGATCGTGGTCTCACCCGGCTTCTCCGGACGCACTAGCTAATCTGGTTCGCCCGTGCAGCTCGACGTCTTCACCCTCGTTCCGCATGCCTTCGCATGGCTGACGGAGCAAAGGCCGGTGGCCACCGTCCTCGGCACCGAGCTCGACCTGCGGCTCTTCTCCTATCGAGACACCACGCCGCTGCGCGCCGCACAGGTCGACGACGAGCCGTACGGCGGCGGCGCGGGCATGGTGTTGCGGGTCGACGTCGTCGCAGCTGCGCTCGACACCGTGTACGACGGCGTGCCCGACCAGCGCGTGATCGCGTTGACGCCGCAGGGCCGCCAGTTGACCCAGGAGGTAGTGGAGGAGCTGGCCGACGAGGAGCGGCTCACGCTGCTCTCCGCCCGCTTCGAAGGTTTCGACGAGCGCGTCGTCCAGCATCTCGCGTCGGACGCGATCTCGATCGGGCCGTACGTCCTGTCCAACGGCGATCTCCCGGCGATGGTCATCGTCGACGCGATCGCGCGCAGGCTTCCGGGAGCGATCAAGGAGGAGTCGGGCGCGTTCGAGAGCTTCTCCTCCGAGCTCGACGGCGGTCTCGAGTATCCCCACTACACGCGCCCTCCGGACTTTCGCGGCTGGCGCGTGCCCGAGATCCTCCTATCGGGCGACCACGCAAAGATCGAGGAATGGCGACGGGAACAGAGCCGGCGGCGGACCGTCACGTGAGCGACCACTACGCGTTGCTCGGCGTGCGACCGGACGCGTCGCCGCAGGAGATCGAGTCCGCCTACCGTCGCGGTGCGCTCGAGCTCGGCTACCGGGACGGTGCCTGGCGTGAGTTGAGAGACGCGTACGACGTCCTGCGCGATCCGGAAGAGCGCGCGAGGTACGACTCCCAGCGGGACGGACTCGGTCCACCCAAGGGAGCGCCGCAGAAGAAGACACACAACCCGCTCGACCGCCTGTTCCCGAATCTGCCGCACGGGTGGCGTGTCGCGATCGACTGGGTCGTGACGATCGCCGGCGCCGTCGCGATCGTCCTCGCGATCAAGGCCTGGATCGTCAACCCCTATCGCATCCCGTCATCGTCGATGGAGCCGACGCTGCACTGCGCTCGGCCCGCCCAGGGCTGCGAGGCGGCCACGTCGGACCGTGTCCTGGCGAACCGCTTCATCTACCACTTCCGCAGCCCGCGGCGCGGCGAGATCGTCGTGTTCCTGACGCCGAGCCTGGCGAAGCAGGAGTGCGGCTCGGAAGGAACGTTCGTCAAGCGCCTGATCGGGGTGCCCGGCGACGTGTGGGAGGAGCGCGCCGGTTACGTCTACATCGACGGGAAGAAGCTGAACGAGCCGTACGTCAAAGCCCTCAGGCGCGATACGCAGACCCTGACCATGCGGGACATCCCGCCGAGGAACACCTACACCCGGATCCCGAACGGCTACTACCTGATGATGGGAGACAACCGGAGCTCCTCCTGCGACTCTCGCCGGTGGGGCCTCGTGCCGCGCAAGAACCTGATCGGCAAGGTCTTCGCCACGTACTGGCCACCGGGCCGGATCTCCTTCCACTAGCGACTTCGTCGCTCTGAGCCACGAAGTTGGTCTTTCGCTAGGATTCCGCCCCGGCCCTCGGGTCGTCTTCCTATGAGCAAGGTGATCGAGACACTCGAGCGCGCCCAGTTGCGCGACGACATCCCGCAGTTCAAGGCGGGGGACACCGTGCGCGTCCATTTCAAGGTGATCGAGGGCCAGCGGCAGCGGATCCAGGTCTTCGAGGGGATCGTGATCAAGCGGCAGGGTGCCGGCGCCCGCGAGACGTTCACAGTCCGGAAGCAGTCCTTCGGCGTGGGCGTCGAGCGCACCTTTCCGCTGCACACGCCGAAGATCGAGAAGATCGAGGTCGCGGCTGTCGGCGACGTCAACCGCGCCAAGCTGTACTACCTGCGCGGGAAGGTCGGCAAGAAAGCGCGCATTCGCGAGTTGCGCCAAGACGTCGTCCGGGCGCCGAAGGGCGCAGAGCCGGCCGAAGTCGCTGAGACCCAGGACGATTCCGCAGAGACCCCGGCCGACCCCGCCGAGTAGACAGCTATCCTCGGCGCCGTGGCGCCCACGAAAACCGGCCAGAAGCTCCTGAAGTTCGACCGGCAGCTCGGAGCCCGGCTGGTAGCGGGGACGGATGAGGCGGGTCGTGGCTGCCTGGCGGGCCCGCTGGTCGTAGCGGGAGTGCTGCTCGACTACGGCTCCCTGCGCGACCACAAGGTTCGCCCGCTCGGGTTCCTCAACGACTCGAAGCAGTGCTCGCCTGAACGCAGGGAGGAGCTCTTCGACGCCGTCCTGGGGTGCGCCGAGCAAGTGGTCGTGCGTGTGATCCCGCACGGGGCGATCGACCGCAACGGCTTGCACAAATCGAACCTCGCGGCGATGCGCGAGATCCTGCACGCACTGTCACCGCCGGCCGAAGCGTGTCTCGTCGACGGTTTCCGCCTCGGTCCGACCGCGCCTCCGCACAGGGCCGTCGTCGACGGTGACGAGAAGAGCGCCGCGATCGCCGCAGCTTCGATCGTCGCCAAGGTGACGCGCGATCGGGTCATGCGCAGGATGGACGCGCTCTTCCCGCACTACGGTTTCTCCTCGCACGTCGGCTACATCACGCCGGGCCATTCGAAGATGGTGCGCGAGCGTGGGCCATCGCGCATTCATCGCCGCTCCTTTCAGGCGATGTGCTACCTGAACGAGGCGGAGGTGGCGGCGCTGTCCGCCTGACGGCCTACTCTCGTGATTGGTGACCGAGCACGGCGCCTTCGGTGAGGATCCCTTCGGTCGTGGAGCAGAACGAGCCGCGCGCTTCTTCGGAACGCCGCGATACATCATCGGGCAGACGCTCGTCGTCATCGCCTGGATCGCGCTCAACTCGGTCGCGCTCATGGCGCACTGGGACCCGTACCCGTTCATCCTCCTCAACCTGGCCTTCTCGACCCAGGCTGCGTACGCCGCGCCGCTGATCCTGCTGGCGCAGACGAGGCAGGCTACGCGCGACAAGGCCCTCGGCGACCAACTCGAGATGCACCACGACCAGGTCGAGAAGCGCGCCGCCGAACGTGTTGCCCGGGTGAAGACCGAAACGGACAAGGTCCAGGCGTTGCTCGAGGCGAACACCGATCTGACCCGGCAGGACAAGGAGCTGACCGAGCAGGTCGCCGCCCTGACACGTGAGATCCACACGCTCCTGACGAAGCGCGCGGCTGACGGACCCTAACCGCGGCGGCAGGCGTATCACCGTCAGAAGGCGACGACGGGAGGCCCAAAATGGCTAGACGCTTGCTTGCGACGATCGCAGTCTGCATGGGTTGTGCCGCGACGGTGGCGAACGCGGGTGGGGCGGGCGGGCCGGGTGCCGGTGTTCAGCAGGGCTGGGACGGGCTCGCGAACGGCGCTGTTCGGTACGTCGCCGTCCCGGCGGTCGACTCGACAGCCATAGAAGTCATCCGTCGTCAGGACGGCCGTGTGCTCCGGTTCATGGCACTCAAAGGGACGTGGGGGATACCCGTCGTTGCGTTCGACGGGACTGCTGACGGCTTGATGGGCGACGGCCGAACGCTGCTCCTCGGCGAAGCGACTGCAGGGCCAACGCTCCGAAAACACAGCACCTTCGCACTGGTCGACGTGAAGAAGATGAAGGTTGTGCGGAAGCTCCGGCTTCCAGGGCACCAGGTCTTCGACGCGCTTTCGCCGGATGGGCGCTACTTCTACTTCGTCGAGTACGTCTCTGCGCAGGACTTCACCCGCTATCGCGTGCGCGCTTACGACCTGCACGCCGGCCGGCTGCTCGCACAGCCCGTCACCGACAAACGCGAGTCGGAAAGTGCGATGCAGGGCGCACCGATCTCGCGCGTGACGTCGGGGGATAGAAGCTGGGCCTACACGTTGTACGGGGGCTCGGACAAGACGTTCATTCACGCGCTCGACACAATGCATGCGGGTGCGGTGTGCGTCGATCTCCCGTGGAAGAGCCAACCGAAGCACCTCTTCGAGTTCCGGATCCGCCGCGCCGGGGACGGTCGACTGGTCGTGCGAGGGCCTCGTGGCCGTACGTTGGCGGTTGTCGATCAGAACAATCTGCACGTGGTGAGTGCCGTTCGAGTTCCGTGACAGACAGGCGCACTCCCGCGACGTAGCCTCGCGGTGTGCCTTTGCGTCCCGGCAAGCGCGCCGAGCAGCGCGCCGTGTGGTGGTACCGCATGCGCGGGTACAGAATCCTGGCGACGAACGCCTGGGCCGCCGGCTACGAGCTCGACATCATCGTTCGCCGCGGACGCCGGCTCGTGTTCTGCGAGGTGAAGGAGAAGAGCGGGGAGCGGTTCGGCGATCCGCTCGAGATGGTGGATGACGAGAAGCAGCGTCGCCTCCGACTTGCGGCCGACGCCTGGCTCGCACGCCATTCGGAGACCGCGGGGCTTCAGGTCTCTTTCGACGTGATCGCCGTCCGGGGCGGCCAGCTGGAACGGGTGGCCGAGGCTTTCTGACTCCGGCGTCGAACTGGCGCGGGTGGCCCCGACGCAGGACGCCCTCTATGCCGAGCTCGATCTCGCGCTCTCGTGGTCCGAGCGTGACCTCCCGGAGCGGGAGCGGACGAAGCACGTCCACCGGCTCCACCCGTACCTCGGCAAGTTCATCCCGCAACTCGTCGAGATCCTGCTGGGGAGATACTTCCGGCCGGGCCAACATGTGCTCGATCCGTTCGCCGGCTCGGGCACGACGCTCGTGCAGGCGCTCGAGAGCGGCTTCGATGCAACCGGCGTCGACGTGGCGGCCTTCAACTGCCTGCTCATGGACGTCAAGACCCGTTCGTACAACCCGTTCGTCATCGAGCAGGAGCTGCGTGCGGTGCACTCGCGCGTCGGAGAAACGTCCAGTGACCGTCCCTCTGCATATGTTCGCCGGTGGTTCGCGCCGCAGGCCGCTCGCGAGCTGCTCGGATTCCGTGCTCTGATCGACGAGTACGAGCACGCAGACGTGCTTCGTGTTGTGCTCGCCCGCGCCGCAAGATCGGCACGTCGGACGACCCACTTCGATCTCGAGTTTCCGCGGCAGCCGCAGCTCGAGCCGTACTGGTGTCACAAGCATCGACGAGAGTGCCGGCCGGTCGAGACGGCAGCGCAATTCCTCCGCCGCTACACGCTCGACACGCTGGCGCGACTGAAGGAGTTTTCGCGCGTTCGCGCACGGGGCTCCGTCGCGTCCGTCATTCACGGCGACGTGCGCGCAGAGCGCTTGCCGGGCCGCTATGACGGCATGTTGACGTCGCCTCCGTATCCGGGCCTGATCGACTACCACGAGCAGCATCGCTACGCATACGAGTTGCTCGGGCTCGACGACCGTCGCGAGCTCGAGGTGGGCGCAGCCGCCGCCGGGAATTCCCGCGCTGCTCTGGCCGCCTACTCCGACGGGATCGTCGAAGTGCTCCTCAACGCGAGACCGGCGCTGCGACGAGGCGCGCCGATCGTGATCGTCGTCAACGACCGCCGTGAGCTCTACCCGGAGATCCTCGAACGCGCAGGTCTTCGGCTCGAAGAGCGTCTTCGTCGCCACGTGAATCGTCGGACCGGCCGTCGCGCGGGCGAGTACTTCGAAGACGTCCTCGTCGCCCGCTAGAGCCGGGCGAGCGTGTCGTCGAAGCGCAGCCGCGCGATCGCGCGCGGCGCGCCGCCGGCCGCGGCGCGGATCCAGAGCGACGTGACACCGGTCTCGCGACGGACGCACGGCCGTTCCTGCCCGGGTGGCGGACAGTCGACGCGGGTGGAGGTCACGCGCCTGGAAGCCCAGGTGACGTGTCGACCGTCGAAGTCGAATTGGGCGTGCAGGGCCACCGGCGGAGCGAAGGCCGCAACGGGCCGCGAGCGACCAGTGAGGTCGGCGATGGCAAGGGTGCTTGTGCTCGGCGTGCGGAAGCGCTCGAATGCGATGCGGTCGGCGGCGATGCGGATCCGCGTGTCGGTCCCGCGTAGAGGGAGCACGTGAAGACGCGGGTCCGAAGGCGAGAGCCAGGCGATCGTCGTCGGGATCGCCCGTGCGAGCTCGACGAGCCGATAGGAGACAGCGAGCTTGCCGTCTCGCTGAAGATCGAAGCCGAGGTCGACGTCGATGCCTGCCTCTGGCCCGATGCGCGCGCGGGTGACGACACGGCGGGCGAGCCGGTCGTAGACGACGACCTCGTTCCGCTCGGTCCAGGCGACGAACCGCCCTGCGATCGCGACGTCGCGACAACATCCGCTCGAGAGCGCGGCGTCTCGGACGACCAACGGCTTTCCTGAACGTCTGACGTCGCGCACCACGACCCTCATCCGCTGGCCCGTGCAATCGATCTCGAGATAAGCGGCCAGGCCTCCGTCGAGTGCGACCGTATTGCCTGACGTCGGCACCGTGCACGTCCGCGGCCGGATCAACGTCCGGAAGGGGCCGTGGAGGGGGCCGACGAGTGCATCCTCCGCTTGGGGGCAGACGAAGTTCGGCTGCGGCTTGCAGCTGGGGTATGCGCGCTCGAAGGCGAGGAGCGTGGGAGAGGCCGCGAGCGGCCGGCCGAGAGCGAGCGAGTCGCTGCGATAGACCACGCGTTCACCGCGGCGCTGCGTCCATTCGTGAAGCGAGCCGGTTGCGCCCGCCGCCTCACTCCAGACGACTGCGTCACCGGCGAGGGCAGGACCCTGCCACAGCACTTGGGACTGGTCCGTGCCGAGCCCGGCCAGGAGCGAAATCGCGGCGACGAAGGTCGCACCTATCACCATCACCTAGTAGATACGTCGCCGAGGCGGTCCGGTTAGTCACAGATTTGACACTGACCTGGCACGGACGTGTCACGGATCTTGCCGTAGCGTCGAGGCTTGCTCGCGCGCGCGGTCACCTTTGCCCTCGTCGGCCTCGAGCCGCGGCGGGTAGAGGTGGAGGCGCACATCCAGGGCGGTGCTCCTTCGCTGACGATCGTCGGGCTCGCCGACCGTGCCTGCCAGGAAGCGAAGCAACGCGTACGGAGCGGAATTCTCTCGGCGGAGCTCGACTTTCCGGGGGGACGCGTCACGGTCAACCTCGCGCCGGCGGAGCTCAAGAAGGAAGGTTCCGGGTTCGATCTGCCGATCGCCCTCGCGTTGCTCGCTGCATCGCATCAACTTCCGCGCGCGCGTCTAGCCGAACACGCTTCGTGCGGCGAGCTCGCTCTCGATGGACGCCTGCGTCGGGTCGGCGGTGTTCTCGGCGTTGCCGAGGGCGCGCGGCGCGACGACCTGGAGCGGATCGTCTGTCCGTACGAGGCGTGTGCCGAGGCTGCGTTGGCGGGCGTCGAGCCTGTCGGCGTTCGTCACCTGTCGGACGCAGTCGCGTACCTCCGTGGAGAGCTCGAGCCGCCCGAGTTCGTCGTGGGCAACGGCAAGGCGAGGCGGCGTCCGCTCGACCTCGCCGACGTCCGCGGACAGGAGCGCGGCCGGCGCGCGCTCGAGCTGGCAGCGGCCGGTCGTCATAACCTGCTGCTCGGTGGTCCCCCCGGCACGGGCAAGACGATGCTCGCCCGCCGGTTGCCGGGAATCCTGCCGCCGCTCGAGGAAGAGCAGGCACTCGAGGTCACGCGCATCCATTCGGTCGCGGGCCTCGTCGACCCGGACCATCCGCTGATCGGGTACGCGCCGTTTCGCGCGCCGCATCACAGCGCGTCGACGGCCGCGATCGTCGGCGGCGGGCCGAGATTGCGGCCGGGCGAAGCCAGCCTCGCGCATCGCGGCGTCCTGCTGCTGGACGAGCTCGCGGAGTTCCAGCGTCCCGCGCTCGAAGCGCTGCGCCAACCGCTCGAGGACGGCGAGCTCGTCGTCGCACGTGCCGCCGGCAGTGTGCGTTTTCCGGCCAGGTTCCAACTCGTAGGGACCATGAATTTGTGTCCGTGTGGGGCGCGCGGAGATCCCGGTGCGCAATGCAGCTGCTCCGCGCAGAGGCTAGCGCGCTATCGGGACAAGCTCTCGCGAGCGTTGCTCGACCGGTTCGACCTGGTTGTGACCGTTCCCAGGGCTCGAGCTCTCGAGCTTCAGGCCGGCCCGGGGGAGGCTTCCGATCCCGTTCGGGCCCGCGTGGTCGGGGCGCGACTGCGGCTCGCGGATTGCACGCCGAAGCGAACGGCTGCCGCCGACGAGCTCTTGACGCGGGCCGTCGAGCGGTTGCCTCTCTCCGGCCGCGGCCGCGCGAAGGTCGCCGGCGTCGCGCGCACGGTCGCCGCGCTCGCCGCCTCAGATGCCGTTCTGCCGGAGCACATTGCCGAGGCCCTCGCGTATCGCGCACCCACCGAGCTCGCGACGCCGTGACGCACTTGCGCAGGCGCGAGCTGCCGCCGCTGCTTCGCGCAATCCACGATCCACCGGCCCGGCTCTACCTTCGAGGAAGCGGTGAAGGAACGCTGCTCGGCCAACCGGCCGTCGCGATCGTCGGTGCCCGCGCGTGTTCGCCGTACGGCGCCCAGGTGGCGCGCATGCTCGGTCGCGATCTCGCTGCGGCCGGTGTCGTCGTCGTCAGCGGGCTCGCGCGCGGTATCGACGGCGAAGCTCATCGCGGTGCGCTGGAGACGGACGGTCGCACCGTTGCGGTTCTCGGGTGCGGCATCGATCGCGACTATCCCGCGGCGCACACAACGCTGGCGCAATTGATCTGCGAGCGCTCGCTGATCGTCTCGGAGTACGAGCCCGGTGTCGAGCCCGCGCCCTGGCGTTTCCCGGCTCGCAACCGGATCATCGCCGGCCTCTGCGCCGCGACGATCGTCGTCGAGGCACGCGAACGAAGCGGCGCGTTGATCACCGCCGACTTCGCGCTCGACGAGGGCAGAGAGGTGTTTGCGGTCCCTGGCGAAATCACTTCCGCACTGTCGGCAGGAACAAACGCGCTCTTGCGTCTCGGAGCAACGCCCCTAACCGCAGCGGCCGACGTCCTCGAATCGCTCGGAATCCAATCGCCGCCGGGGCGCGCGGCGCACGACAGTCCGATCCTCGACCTTCTGCCCGCGACGGCGGACGAGCTCGTACGAAAGACAGGACTCGCCGTCGGTGAAGTGATCGCGGCACTCGCCGAGCTCGACGTCGCAGGACTCGCGGCGGAAGCGGACGGGATCTACCGCCGGCTCGCATAGCATCGCCTCCGTGAACACGCCATTCTGGCTCGACGAGCCGACCCCCTCGGTCGACGCGGGTTCGCAGGACGAGGTCGATGTCGCCATCATCGGCGCGGGCATCACCGGCGTGGCCTGCGCGCTCGCGCTCGCGCGCGGCGGGCTCAGGGTGCGGGTGCACGATGCTCGGGGAATCGCCGAGGGCGCGAGCGGCCGCAACGGCGGCTTCGCCCTCCATGGGGGCGCAGCACGATATGACGTCGCGCGCGAGACATACGGCGCCGAGGCAGCGAAGGAGCTCTGGCGCCGAACCGAAGGCGCGCTCGACCGGCTCGAGACGGTTGCCGGAGATGCGTTCCGCCGCACCGGCAGCCTTCGCCTTGCGGCCGACGACGAGGAGCGTGACGAGATCCGACGGGAGTACGAAGCGCTGCGCGAGGACGGATTCGCAGCGGAGTGGCGCGACCAACTGGCGCATTTGCGTCCCCAGTTTCGCGGTGCGATCTTCCATGCGACGGACGGCTCGCTGCAGCCTGGCCGGTTCGTCCGTGGTCTTGCGGAGCAGGCTGCCGCGGAAGGCGTGGCGTTCCGCGAGCACCACAGGATTCCGTCTCTCGACGAGCTCGACGCCGAGCAGGTCGTCATCGCCACCGACGGATCGGGCCGCGGTCTCCTGCCCGAGCTCGATGACGCGATCTGGCCCGCGCGCGGCCAGGTGATTGCGAGCGAGCCGTTGCGCGAATGGCTCTTCGACTGCCCGCACTACGCGCGACACGGCTTCGACTACTGGCAGCAGCTAGCTGACGGACGCATCGTCCTCGGCGGCTTCCGCGACTTCTCGATCCTCACGGAGATGACGGACGACGAGACGACGACCGAGCCGATTCAGGAAGCGCTCGACGCCTTTCTCGTCGAGTTGCTCGGTTACATGCCCGAGGTGACGCACCGCTGGGCCGGGATCTTCGGTCTGACCCAGGATCTGCTGCCGCTGGTCGGCCGCGTCCCCGATCACGAGGGCATCTGGATCGCCGCGGGCTATTCGGGCCACGGCAACGTCCTTGGCTTCATGTGCGGCGAGCTCGTCGCGTCGGCGCTCCTCGGGGAAGGCGACGACCTGCTCGAGCTCTTCTCGCCGGCGCGGTTGCTGGTGTCCGGCTGAGCTTTCGACGTTTTCCTGCGTTTGTCGTTTCGTTAAGCCTCCGTTGCGAGCCACGACAAGGCGGGTGCCGACGCCTACGTTCTCATCCGATGAGCACGACGAAACGCGCGGCGATCGCAGGCGCCGTTCTCTCCCTGGCCGCTGGGGTGCTTCCCACTGTCGCCTTGGCGCATCCGGCCGCTCCGCTCGTGCGTGTCCTGACGATTTCGTACCGGGCTCACGACGGTCTCTCACGGCGCGCCTACCTGATTCTGCCCGCTTGGTATGGGCCGGAGAAGCACCCACCGATACCACTCGTGATCTCGCCGCACGGGCGCGGCGTGGGCGCGCGGGCGAATATTCGACGGTGGGGCGACCTGCCCGCACGAGGTGGCTTCGCTGTCATCAATCCCGAAGGTCAGGGCCGCAGGTTGACACTCTTTTCATGGGGTGACCCGGGAGAGATTCGCGACCTCGCGCGAATGGGGGCGATCGCGGAGCATGCCATTCCCTGGCTGCAGATCGATCGTCATCGGGTGTTCGCGTTCGGCGGCAGCATGGGTGGTCAGGAGACGCTCCTCCTGCTCGCCCGATTTCCGCGGTTGCTCGCCGGCGCGGCTGCCTTCGATGCGCCGACGAACATGGCGGCTCGCTATCGGGCCTTCGATCTCCTTCGTTTCGGAGAGGGGCTGCAGAGGCTCGCGCGGCGCGAGATCGGCGGCACACCCGCGACGAATCCGGGGGGATACGAAGCCCGCAGCCCCCTCGACTGTGCGAGGAAGATCGCGTTCGCCGGGGTGCCGCTTCAGATCTGGTGGAGCACACGCGACAGGACCGTCAGCGACCAGTACCACGAGTCCGGCCTGCTCTACCGTCACATCAAGCGTCTCAATTCGAGCGCGCCCGTCAGCGAGTTCGTCGGAGGTTGGGCGCATACGACAGAGATGACGGCGCACGGCTACCTGCCCTACGCCCTCTCACGATTCGGCCTGATGCCTCGACGCGCCGCTCCACCTTCGCGTATCCAGCCAGACGCGGCGGGCGAAGTCCTCGTTTAGTCCTCGTTCAGCCGTCTCGGTGCGCGGGAAGCCAGCCGTCGCGGTATCGCATCGGCTCCGGTGCCGGAAACCGAGCGTATGCCACGTCCGCGTCGGTCGTTTCCTTCTCGACCCCTGTGCCGTGACGGAGCGCCGCCTCGTCCACCGTGTAGGCGCCCCAGTCGTCGGTCCCCTGCAGGCGCCCGTCGGGGCCGCGAGTCGTATGACGTTCTCGCGCCCCGACCGCAAGGACGACGCAACCGGTGTCTCCGGCGCCGACGATCGCATGCCGTGTCTCGGGAGGACAGTGGACGAAGTCCCACTGCCGCAACGGCCGCTCCTCGCCCTCGATGATGAGGAGCGCGTCGCCGGCGAGCAGCAGGAAGTCTTCTTGGTCGGTTTCCCAGTGGTACATCGTCATCGGCTCCCCGGAACCGAGCACAGTGAGGCCGATCCCGATCTGCGGGAAGTCCCCGTCACCCGAAAGGCCGGCCTCGAACCCGTGCCCCCGGTACCACCAGCGGACGTCACGCATGCTCAGGACGAACCAGCCCTCGCCGCCCGCGAACAGTCCGTGCTCGGTCTGTTTGAGCTGGGCCTCGGGAACCATCCGGCGGATCATAGGAGGTGCTCGTCGCTCCGATCTAACGACGCACGGTTCGCCGAGTAGCATCGACCGGTGCAGTCGCGAGGGATTCACCACTTGGATCTCGTAGTCTCCGACGTTGATCGGAGCAAGATTTTCTACTCCGCGCTTCTTCGTGGTCTCGGCTGGAGCGGCGTACTCGAGCTCGAGGGCGAGCGTGGCGAGACGATCTGGTACTTACAGGCCGCGGACACCTGGCTCGGCCTCCGCGAGAAACAGTCTGATGCGCATCCGGTCCCCTACGATCGTTATGCCGTGGGTGTCCATCACCTCGCCTTCGAGGCGTCGACGCGTGACGCTGTCGATCAGTGCTGGGAGTGGGTTCTGTCCCAGGACGTCGAGACCGAGAGCGCTCCGAAAGAGTTTCCGCAGTACGTCGCCGGCTACTACGCGGCGTTCTTCTACGACCCCGATGGGATCAAGCTCGAAGTTGTGCACGAACCAGTCCGCGCGCCAACCACGTCTGTTTAGTCGAGGTGGGCGTCTCCAAGGGCGAAGCTCCTCAGGGCCACGGCCAGGTGTCGGACACCGTGCCGGAAGTGAGTCGCGGGTGAGAAGGCCAGCGCCGCGACCGGGCACATGGCGCGTCACAGAGCCTCACAGCCGTCCGTTTGCGCCGTAGCCACTTCATCCACGGCCAGGTGTCGGACACCGTGCCGAGAGTGTGACGGAGTTTCCACAGGAGAGCCGGCAGTCGGGACTCGATACGTTCGGCAGACGTAAAGAGGTGTAGGCCAATGCGACACCGCACGGTGATCTTCTTCATCGGGGTTCTGGTCGCGTTCACCATCGAGTTTGCGATCCCGAGCGGCGCCGCAGCCGACCTTGCTCTGTGGTTCGCCTTGCCTCGCGCCCATTGGGGACAACGGATTCAAGTCCATTCTCCCGAGCGTTACGCACCATTTTCCGGCGTGAGGGTCTATCTGGTTCCAATCGCACTCGCCCGGTCCGCGCGCGCCCAGCGACCCACCGGTCCACCCCGTAACCGGAGGATCAGTCTCCTCGGACCGTTACATCTCGACAGTCCAGGGATAGCGAGCCTGTCGTTCACGGTCCCGCACGTCCCGCCTGGCGATTACACGATCGGCTTCTGGTGCAGGCCATGCGCTCCGCCCGCTGGTGCTTTCTTCACGACCGCCCAGCATGGCCAGCAGTGGGCGCCCAAGCAGCGCCGCATTCTCCGCATTCGTCGGTAGAAGGGGCCTGAGCTTCTAAAGGTCGAAGTTCGGCAGGTCTAGCTCGTCGGCGCGTTCCATCGCCGCAAGCGTGATGGCGAGGTCTTGGATCGCGAGGCCGGTCGAGTCGAAGACCGTGACGTCGCGCTCTGACTTTCGCCCCTCAGCAGTCCCCGCCAGAACGTCACCGAGCTGCGTTACATCGTCGCGCCCGAGCACGCCGGCCTCGACTGCGTGAACGAGCTCACCGTTGTGACTCGCCTGCTCCCAGTCGTCGCAGAAGACGCGCACGCGCGCCAGCTCCTCGACCGCGATCTCCGCCTTGCCCGGCCCGTCCGCTCCCATCAGGCTCGCATGCTGACCGGGACGAAGCGAGCCTTCTTCGAGCACGATGTTCCGGCCTGGCGTGACGGTCACGAGGAGATCCGCGCCGAGCGCTTCGTCGCGACCCGGTGCGACCTCGGCGCCGACTCGCGCCGCGACCTCCTCGGCTCGCGCCCGGTCGACGTCCCACAGCTGCACGTGGCGCCCTCGCGCGATGAAGGTTTGCGCGGCGGCCTCGCCGTTGACACCGGCGCCGATCACGGCCGCAGTCTCCGCATCCGCTCGGCCCAGCGTCTCTGCCGCGAGCACCGCCGCCGCTCCCGTGCGCAGAGCGGTCACTGCGCCCGCGTCGAGCACCGCCTTCGGCATCCCATTCGTCGCATCGGAGAGGAGAACGAGCCCGGTGACAGTCGGCAGTCCGTGGTCGGGATTGCCGGGGAACGACGTCACCCACTTCAGCAGCGCGTGTCCCGCGCCCAGCGCCGGCATTGCGCGAAAGTCTCCTTCCGGGTAGGCCGGCACATAGACCTTCGGCGGCATCGTCCACTCGCCGCGTGCATACGCGATGAACGCCTCGCGCACGGCCTCCAGGGCACTCTCGGGCGAGACGGCCTTGCGCACCTGTGTCCCGTTGAAGAAGGGGATCACTTCGACCAGCCTCCTGTGTCGCCCTTGTACGTGCCCGCGAAGAGCGCACGCGGCGTACGCATGATGATCTTCAAGTCGAGCCAGGGCGAGCGATGCTCGACGTACCAGACATCCAGCTCGATCCTTTCGTCCCAGGGCACGCGCGCACGGCCCTGGATCTGCGCCCACCCGGTGATCCCGGGCCTCACTTCGAGTCGGCGTCGCTGCCGCGGCGTATAGCGCGCGACCTGATACGCCAGTGTCGGGCGCGGGCCGACGAGGCTCATGTCTCCGCGCACGACGTTCCAGAGCTGGGGTAGCTCGTCGATCGAGAGCCGGCGGAGGAGTCGCCCGGCGCGCGTGATGCGCGGATCACCCTCGTTGACGGCGAAGCCGGCGCCCTTGTGCTCCGCCCCGACCTCCATCGTCCTCAGCTTGACGAGCTCGAACTCCTTTCCGTTCAGGCCCACGCGCTGCTGCCGGTAGAAGAGGGGTCCGCCGTCGTCGAGCTTGATCGCGAGCGCTGCGGCGGCGAGCAGGGGGCTTGCCACCGCCAGCCCGAGCGCGGCGGCCGCGGCGTCGAGCGCGCGGTTCAGCGTGTCCCTTCCGCTTTGGCCCAGACAGCGGGAACGCCGAAGCGCAGATATCGGACGAGCGAGACGACCGTAGCCCACGTGACGAGCACGTAGTAGCGCGCGATCCCGACGCCGAAGGCGGCGGCGAGCAGCAAACCGAGCTGTGCTCCGAGCACGACCTCGTACACAGTTCCTTGACGCACGAGCGCGATCGAAGATCCGAGCAGGACGAGATGCAGGAGACCGCTCGCATAACGCAGGTGCCGATGAGACAGGACCTCGAGCAGATACGTCGGTCCGAGCCCGCGCAGCATCCTTCCACGCAGGACGATCAGCCAGCAGTGCTCGAACATGCGCACCTTGCGGCGGTACTCGTCCTCGATGTCGCGCGACGGCTTCTCCGACGCAAGCGCCTCCGGATCGTAGACCGCACGGCGTCCCTGTTGCACCATCAGATACGGCAGCGCGAGGTCGTGACCGAACCGCGGGTCGACGTCAACGTAATCCGAGCGCCGCACCGTGTAGATCGCGCCGATCCCGCCCGTGATGGAGCCGAGCTCCGACTCGTTGCGGCGCAGCCAGCCCTCGAAGCGCCAGTAGGTCCCTTCGCGATTCGTTCCCTCGGCCGTCTCGTAGACGCTCGAGCCGCAGACGTACGCAACGTCGGAATCCGCGTAGTTGCGCACGAGCTTGCGCAACGCGTCCGGTTGCCACCGAGCGTTTGCGTCCGAGAACGCGAGGATCTCGCCCTGGGTCTCGCGGACGGCCCGATTTTGGGCCGCGACCTTGCCTTCGCGAGGACAGCGCAGGAGCCGGACCCTGGACTCGCGCGCCGCAATCGCCTCGACGAGCTCGTCGGTGCGGTCGTCCGACGCGTCGGACGCGACGACGATCTCGACCTTCTCCGGCGGGTAGTCGAGTGCGAGCAGGTTCCCGACCCGGCGCTCGATGACATCCTCCTCATCGTGCGCGGCGACGATCAAACTCACGGACGGGACGAAGTCCCCCTTCAGAACTGGCCGGGAGCGCAGACGCGCCAGAAGCGCGGCGAAAAGCGGATAGCCGACCTGGGTCCAGACCAGCGCCCCCAACGAGAACCAGAACAGAACCTTCGCGATCACCACGAGGATCGTAGTTTCAGAGACCTTTGACGGCCGCTGCGAGCTTGTGGATCGACTCCTTGGCGTCTCCGAACAGCATCACGGTCTTCGGGTTGAGGAACAGGGGGTTCTCGATCCCGGCGAAGCCGGGATTCATGCTCCTCTTCAACAC